>Ga0209455_1000059_pt1 | contig 339995 bp, 283 predicted proteins | sample AraplaCol_mCL_r2_FD_184275 | JGI IMG/M metagenome (GOLD analysis project Ga0209455, IMG submission 184275) | Arabidopsis root microbial communities from North Carolina, USA - plate scrape CL_Col_mCL_r2 (SPAdes) (version 2) | ecosystem: Host-associated > Plants > Roots > Endosphere | place...
GTTCGACTACATCGAGCGCTTCTACAACCCGACTCGGCGACACTCGACGCTGGGCTACGTCAGCCCGGCACAGTTTGAAGCGACTGGAAAAGCTTAGGTTGGTGTCCACGGAACCGGCAGCAGCCCACAACTTTTACGCGAACGGAGCGCTCGTAAGTAGTGTGAAGGCTCCGCCCTATGAGACATATTGGACGGCTGCTGGCTCCGACGGGTCGCTTACGTTGAGCGCGGTCGCAGTCGGTGCTCTTGGCTCGAGTTCGTCGGCCTCTGTGACGCTGACGATGAAGGGTGACGCGCTGACGATCGACTCGCCATCTGCGGGTGCCTATCCCAGCAGCTTAGTGCTTGTTCAGGGGAGCTTCACGGCGCCGACGCAGAACTGCTCGGTGACCGTGAATGACATTCCAGCCGACCTCGACGGCTCGCACTTCGCGTTGAACAATGTTCGCGTAGGCAGCACGTCCACCCCGATCGTGGTGAAGCTCATCGCGTCAGATGGTTCGGAGATTGCGCGGAAATCGGTGGCGGTGTCCGGAGCGGCGCTCCCTGCAATCATGATCACGACAAGCTCGGCCTCCGGCCCCGCTCCATTGCAGATTGACTTCGGCGCCAACAGTGCCTCAGGTGCCCCAATCTCCAATTTGCAATACACGCATTCTGGAGGGCAGCCACTTGCTGAAGCCGCCCCCGGAGCACTCGCGTCCATTCTGTTCGACACGCCTGGTGTCTACCAAGCAACGGTCACCGCGACCGATAGCAATGGCACCATTGCTTCTCAGAATTTCGTAATCTCGGTTCAAGATCCCCTGTCGACCGATCAGATTCTTCAGTCGGTTTGGACGAGCTTCGCGCAAGCTATTGCAGCCGGCGACAACGCGACGGCGCTCAAGTTCATGAGCTACTCCGCACAGCAAAAATTTGGGCCGGTTTTTGCCGCATTGGGAGGCGCTCTGCCAGGAATTGTGGCCACATTCTCGATTCCACAGGCAATATCCATTGGCGATGAAGTTGCTGAATATGCGTTGGTACGGCCCGTGTCCGGAACCAAGAAGCTCTTCTTCCTCGAATTTCTCAGGTTGCAAAATGGGATATGGGTAATCGATGAAATGTAATTTCATTAGCTCACCAATTTTGTGGAGATCAAGGTGAAGGTCATCAAAATACTATTGATTGTCGTGGGATTGTGTTATGCCGTATGCGCCAAAGCTTACGAGGTCATAAACCACTACGATATGTCTTTCGCCGCCGTGACCATATCCAATCTAAGCAAAGCCGCATTGCTGACAAGGCTTGGTACTTCTGGGATCGATGATCCCAATCAAGTATTTCCAAGCTCACCAGAGGAGCCAGAGGAGCTGGATGACCTATTGGAAGCATCGCGCTGCCTCCATGGGACAAAGATGGAAATCCACAAACTGATCGCATGTGGCGCCATGTTTGAGGACTCACCCGGCAAGAGATCGCTCAACCATTTCTATGAAGAGCAATATGGCGGTCGCGGAGTTACCCTATTCGGGATCACGGCCGGACTACCGTCGCCGGACTGGATACTTGCAGATGGTGCTGCGGGCGACAATTCTGCTCAGCACTACTCATATCTAGACGCTCAAAAATACTACTATCAAGCACTGACGGCAACTACGAAGGATGACTGGGCGAGAAATTGGGGGCTAACATTCCAATCACTTGGGCAGGTTATTCATCATATCGAAGATATGGCGCAGCCGCAGCATGTGAGAAACGAAGAGCACTGCGATAGCATTGCACAGTGCACGTTGCTGGTATATAACCCGAGCCTCTATGAGAAGTGGCCCAAAAAATACCCATCAATCATTTCCGACATTGCCAATCGCGTTACAACGGCGGTATTTGATAGGCATTCATCCATTTACGCTATTCCGCGAGATTTCTGGGATTCAAGCGACGGAATACATGGGTTGGCTAGATACACGAGTACAAACTGGGTCTCGGCTGGAACTAATTTCAGAATGTTGTCGGGTGCGATTGGTGTCAACACCACCGAACCATATCCCCAGCCAGCGCTACCATTTTCAATGCCAATCCCTATCGGTCAAGTTTATGCGGACCTTGGTGAAAATGAGCCTGCAGCTCTGGTGAGTTTGTGTGCGAGCGGCGTGGACTGTAGTATGACGATGATCAAGAGTACTTCGAACAAGGAAAATGTGTCTAGCCTGTCGATCTTTGACAACGACATCACGGCACGCAAGAGCGTTTTGAATTATTTCATACCAGGCACTTCTATTGTGCTCTATCAAACGGATCGAATATTCAGCCTCAATCATGCCAATTATCTCGCCGCCTATCACGACCTTGTCCCTTTAGCAGTCAGTCATGCTGCTGGCCTCATCAACTACTTTTTCCGTGGCGAGCTGACCATTTCCGCCCCCTTGTCCGGCGTCTTCGGCGCAATTGACGTGTCTGACGCGGCCTGCGCGACGGGTGAGTGTGGATTCAAGCAACTTAAGGTCTCGTTGCAAAACGCAAACGCAGATGAGCCAACCAGCTCGGGCAAGATGACGGCCATCGTAAGCTACCATGTGAATACTTGCTTCAAAGCTGATTTTTCGCAGCAATATAAGCTTGCGAGCTTTGGCCTAGGATGTCGCTCATCCGACGAGTCACGTGTCATTTCCAAGACCACAAATATCGATTCGATTGATTCGGCCAGTCAACGCGATTATCCGTTCGATTTCTCGGCCTCGCCGATTCCATTGAATGCCACTGACGTAAAGCTCCAAGTCGTGTATCAAGGGGTGCTAGGAGGTGAGAGGAACGGCATTGCAGTCGGCCAGCTTGATATATCAGAGCCAACTGGGTTTCCGATTGAAAATAACAGAGACTATGGGATATATCTGACGCAATGCAATCCCGTGCAGGGGTATAGTTCACCGACGAACGCGACGAACGCCGTGACTTTTGACATAACCTTCAACGCTCCCATTGCACCCTTTATTCATGGTACTCTGAATGCAGGGGAACATGCTATGCTCGCCTATTTGGCGCCCCTTTCCGGCGTCAACATCACCGTAAACTCCAACCTTGGCACGTCGTCATTCTGGAACGCTTCGGACGTCGAGCAGATTCAGTCGGATTCTTCCTGGACATCGTCGACGTACAGGCGGCTTCGTAGTTCTTGGGTCGTGGTGGGGGCAACCGGCGGCGGCTTTGTATTCGAGAGCCTCTCGTCAGTGGGGACGGCGGCTTGTGTGCTGGCGCCCGTAGATTACGCATTTATCTACCCGGCCTTCGCGACGCCACTCAAGGCGGTATCGATCCAAACGACTGCTACGGCGCAAACAGTTCGAGCGATTGGTCAAGCTGCGACGAAGCAGGTTGAGAGTGCCGGGCGCGCAGGATCATCAATGTCCCCCATTGGATATTGACTCAATTTGAAAGGTTACTCATGTCCCGACAGGTAGAAAACCGGCGCAAGGCCTTGCGATCGATTTTGATGGGCGTGATTGTTATTGCGGGTTGTGATTTTCGAAGTAGGTATAGTGAAAACACTCCTGCTCCGGGTGCTAATTGGGAATGGAAGGCGCGTGCGATGGCCAACCCGTCAGAATTGATGGAACTGGCTAGAACTGCGCTTGCAGCAACACCGGATGCTATCATGTACAAGTCTGGATACCTTGACGGAGTAATCAATTGGCCGCGAGAGTCATCCAAAAATGTTTTGGGCCCGAACACTTGGCAGATCTCGTTTTCCACAAACTCGATCGACTCTGATCATTCCGAGCTATCCATGTTTGCAAAGTTTTTTGGTTCCAATGCGGCGAACAATTCAGATGAAACACCACCTTCGTTGGAAGCAAAGCAGCGTCTCAACGCGCTAATTAAGCAAATGCTGCAAGCTGGCGCCAGCCTGCAGCTGTCTAGTACAGTTGAACTGCATCCAATCAAGACTAGCTGTGGCGGGTGCTAACTGTCACGAGCTGGCCGGTACACCCTGGATGATGGAAGACTCCGGGGGTGTGCGGGGCAGCGTAGGTAGGGGGCGGTCAAAGTTTTGATGCCATCGTGACCGCGATACCTAACTTGACCCAGCGTCAACCACTCGTACCCAGGGTTGCCTGCGAGGTACGTATTCAATCCACCGAACTTATGCCCCATCCCGTGTATGCGACCGAAGGACGAGGCTTGATGCGATGCGCGCGGCGAGGCCGAGATCGGCCAGGGACGATACGTTGCGAGGTGGCGGCGAGGATCGCGATGACCTTGGACGCGTCGCTGATGAACAGCACTAGCCGCTACATCAGGCCGGCCGCATGGGATCGAGATTGCAGGTGTGCGATCGGTCATCCCGATTGACTCGCTCGGAGAGCCCGTCGTGCACGTCATTGGCGTGATGCTGTCGGCCAGGATCTTGGCCGCGACGACGCTGATAATCAAGGTCTGCTGCGACAAGCCGAGACGGCTTCGAGGCGCAGGCGATGCTTGAGCCGCTTGAAAGCTGTATCGATGCAGGCGACGACGACACAATCAGCGCGAGCACTTAGCCAAGCCACTGCAGGATAAGTGGAAGCTGTCGGGCGCGCGGAACCATCGATGTCCGCAACTAGGCATTGATTTCTATTTAAAGGTCTCAATGTCTAATCAAATAGATTTTCAGCGTTCGGCACTTCGGTTAATTTTGATGAGCGCGATTATTCTGGCGGGCTGTGATTTTAGTAGCAGGTATAGTGAGAATACGCCAGTCAAAGGCGCGAATTGGGAACGCAAGGCAAGCGCAAAGGCGAGTCCGGCGGAATTGACGGAAATGGCTCGAGCAGTGCTTGCGCAGACACCCGATTCGGATATGAACGACATCGGAAAGCCGGACGCGAGTATCAATTGGCCACGGAATCCTCCTGAGATTACTTCAGGACCAAACACGTGGCAAATCTCGTTGTTTACGAGCACGGTCGATGCGGAGCATTCTGAGCTAAGAGTCTTCGCAAAATTTTTGTATCCAACCAAAAAGAACATTATTGAAGAAACGCCTCCGACACCGGAGGCAAAAGAACGCCTTAACGCAATACTCAACCGGCTGCTGCAAGCTGGAGGAAAACTGCAGTTGTCCGTTACAGTAAATCTGCATGAGCTTTAGGCGGTTCTGCAAGCTCGACATGCAGCACAAAGGCGCCCATGGAAGCCGACAAGCCGAAGGTGCGCTACTGTGGCTGAAGGCAAATGGTCAAGTGTCGCTGGGCATGGTGATCATCAGGAGCGCGAAATGAGCATCCCAGTAGAGCCCGTCGAACTCGTCCATCATTGCCAGCCCCTCAGCACTCAACAGCCGCTCGATCTGCTGCAGGTAGACCAACGTGGTCTGGACGCTCTCGTGACCAAGCCGGTCCCGGACATACATGAGAGGCTCGAGCTTGATCTCGGGGCGACTGCGCAGCAACAGTAGCGTGTGGATTGCGTAGCTGTGACGGAGCATGAGCGGCCGCACACGGAAGCCGGTATCCCTTCCCCGGACCCCTATCCCGCTACCCGTCTCTACGAGACTGGAGAGCGATACAGCAATGCCTGTCTGACAACGACTTTTCTGCTAACAGAGAGAAGTTTTCTTACCAGTCCTCCTTCACCGAGCGCACGATGTCGCGACCCGCCGCGGCGTGGCCGCTGCCCCAGGCCGTGAGCGCGCCGGCCACGACGACGCCGATGCCCAGCCCCAGCAGGGTGAGCGGCGGCACGCTCAGGGACATCGTCCAGTGGAAGCTCTGTGGATTGACCACCTTCACCAGTACCACGCTCACGGCCAGTCCGAGCGCGAGCCCCAGCACGGCGCCGACGGCGCTCCACAGCGCACCTTCGCAGGCCACCAGCGCCAGCACCTGGCGCCGCGTGAAGCCCAGGTGCTGCAAGGTGCCGAACTCGCGCCGGCGCGCCAGCACCTGCGCCGAGAAGCTGGCCGCGATGCCGGCCAGGCCGATGGCCAGCGCCACGCCCTGCAGCCAATGCGTGACGGCGAAGCTTCGATCGAAGATGCGCAGCGAGAACGCGCGCAACTCGCCTGCCGTCGAGACCTCCACCGGCGCCCCGTCCGGGATGGCCGACTTGATGCGTGCGACCAGCGCCGCGCCGCGATCGGTGCTGCCGTCGGCGAGCCAGACGGCCAGGCCGCTGATGCGCTCGTCGCCGGTCAGGCGCAGCCAGTCGGCGCGCGCCATCAGCAGCGCGCCCTGCTGGCGGGCGTAGTCGCGCCAGATGCCGCGCACCACCGCGCGGGTGGCCACGGTGGCCTCCGGGTTCGCGCCGGCGCTCGCGCGAGGTGGCGGCAGGGGCAGGGTGATCACGTCGCCCCGGTGCAGGTGCTGCAGCGCGGCCAGCACTTCGCTGGGGTAGACCGGGATCGCGCCGGGCGGCGACGATGCAGGCGGCGCGGCATCGGGCGCCACGATCCAGGGCAGCGACGGGGCGGCGCTGTCGGGCGGCAGGTCGCGCACGAGCAGCATGGCGTCCGGCTGCTCGGGCGCCAGCGTGACGGGCACGAGCCGCTCGGCCCGCACCTGCTTCACGCCGGGCCCGGAGGCGGCGGCGATGACCGCGGGCGCAAGGTAGACCGGGCCTTCGTTGGCGCCCGGCGGTGGGCGCACGTAGAGGTCGGCCGGCAGCACCTCGTCCAGCCAGACGATGAGCGAGTCGCGGAAGCTGGTGACCATCACCGTGAGCGCCACGACCAGGCTCAGGCTGGCGACGACGCCGGCCACGGCGGCGGTGGCCGTCTGGCGCTGGTCGACGGCGCGCGCGACGGCCAGCGCGACCACCGGGTTGCGGGCACCGCGCAGGCCCCGCAGCAGCACCGCGACCACCTGCGGCACGAGGCTGATGCCGCCCAGCAGCAACACCCCCACGCAGGCGTACGCACCCCAGGGGATGGCGTGCCAGGGCGGAATGAACGCCAGCGCGGCGGCCAGCGCGATGAGCCCGAGGCCGGCCGCCGCGGGCCAGTTGCCGCCGCTGGCGGTGCTGAGGCCCTTGAGGCTCTGCGCCGGTGCGAGGCCTTGCGCCGCGCGTGCCGGCCACCAGCCGCCGGCGAAGGCCGACGCGAGGCCCAGGGATCCGTACGCCAATGCGGCCAGCACGCTCCATTGCAGCGGCGGGGCGGCACCGCCTAGCGTGCCGTTGCCGAGGTCGCCGCCCAGCGCGCGCAGCGCCGCGGCCGCGAGCGCGGTGCCCAGCGCCAGGCCAAGGACGCCGCCGACGACGCCCACCGTCAGGCTGTCGGCCCACACCAGCGTGCGCCGCTGGCGTCCGTTCATGCCCAGCACGCCCAGCAGCGCCAGTTGCGGGATGCGCTTGGCCACGGCCAGCGACTGCACCGAGAACACGAGAAAGCCGCCCGTGAACAGCGCCACCAGCGAGAGCACGCTCAGGTTGACGCGGTACGACTGCGACAGCCGCGCCATGCGCAGCGCCGCTTCGTCGGGCGCCGCGGCGCGCACCCCGGGGCCCGCGGCCAGCGCCGCCATCACGGCCTCCTGGCGTGCGCCGGGCGCCAGCCTCACGTCGATGCGCGAGAGCGTGCCGGTGCGGTCGAAATGCGTCTGCACGCCGGCGATGTCCATCACCAGCAGCGGCGGTCCGTCGGCGGCGATGCGGCCGGCGATGGCGAAGGTCTGGCGGCGGCCATCCGCCTGTACGGTGACGTGGTCGGCGGTGCCGAGTTGGGCGCGTGCCGCCGCGTTGACGAACACCACGTCCGGATCGAGCGCCGACAGCGGCGCGCCGCCCGCATCGGGCGCGGCCTTCGATTCGGGCCGCGCCAGCCAGCCCGGCGAGATGAACGGCGCGACGAAGGCGTCGAGGCCCAGCAACCGGGCGGCATGCGGTTGCCCGTCGCTGCCGCGCAGCGTGACCGCGAGCTCGATCACCGGGCTCGCTTGCGCGACGCCCGGCGCGAGCGCGACGCGTGGATACAGGTCTTCGGACAGCAGGCCATTGAGCGGCCGCACGCTGAAGTCGGGCGCGCCGCTGGCCGCGTGCACGGCCGTGTCGAATTCCGCCAGCGCCGAGGCGTTGATCAGCTGCACGGCGAAGGCCAGCGCCACGCCCAGGGCCACGGCCATGACCGCCGCCGCCTGGCGCCAGGGATGATGGCGCCACTCCGCCGCCAGCAGGCGGCCATGGAGCGCGGCCATGGCCAGCCGGGGCGGTCGGGACGGCGAAGAGGACAGGGCGGTGGACAAGGGAGCTCGGGTGGACGGGACACTGGCATCCTGCCATCGATTCGCGCCGACGCCCCCGCGCCGATCGGCCGGTTTCGACCGGCAAATGACGCGACCTGCGCATCTACCCGCATTTGTCGCCGATGTGGCAGCCGCGGCCTCCGAACACCACCATCATCGGCGCGGCCGCCGTATCCTTGCCGCAGAACGACACGAATCCGAGACATCGCCATGACTCACGCCACGCCCATCGCCGACGCAGCGCCCGAAGCCGCCCCGCACACGCGCATCGTCCAGCGCATCTGCCCGCTGTGCGAGGCCTGCTGCGGCCTGAGCCTCACGGTGTCGGGCACCGGCGCGCAGGCGCGCGTCATCGCCATCCGCGGCGACGAGCACGACGTGTTCAGCCACGGCTACGTGTGTCCCAAGGCCGTGGCGCTGAAGGACCTGGAGGACGATCCCGACCGCCTCCGCCAGCCGCTGGTCAAGCGCGACGGCCGCTTCGTGGAGGCCACGTGGGAAGAAGCGCATGCCGAGATCGCGCGCCGCTTGCCGCCGCTGGTGGCCGAGCACGGCCGCGACGCGCTGGCGTTCACGCTGGGCAACCCCAACGTGCACCGCCTGGGCCTGGGGCTCTACGTGCAGCGGCTGCTGCGCGCCGCGGGCTCGCGCAACGTGTTCAGCGCATCCACGCTCGACCAGATGCCGCGCCAGCTCGCCAGCGGCTGGATGTACGGCCACGCGCTGACGGTGCCCGTGCCCGACATCGACCACTGCGACTTCCTGCTGATGCTGGGCGCCAACCCCATGGCCAGCAACGGCAGCATGTGGACCGTGCCCGATTTCCGCGGCCGCGCGAAGGCGATGCGCGCGCGTGGCGGCCAACTGGTGGTGGTCGACCCGCGGCGCACCGAGACCGCGGCCGTCGCCGACGAACACCACTTCATCCGTCCCGGCAGCGACCAGTTCCTGCTGCTGGGAATGCTGCACGCGCTGTTCGACGAGGGCCTCGCGCGGCCCGGCCGCCTGGCGCCGTTCCTGGCGGAGGGCGCGACGGGCATCGAGGCGCTGCAGGCGGCCGTCGCGCCGTACGCCCCGGAGCGCATGGCGGCGCATTGCGGCGTGCCGGCCGAGGTGCAACGCGCGTTGGCGCGACGGCTCGCCGCGGCGCCGCGCGCGGCCGTCTATTCGCGCATCGGCTCCAGCACGCAACGCTTCGGCACGCTCAACTCGGTGCTGGTCGACGCGCTCAACATCCTCACGGGCCACCTCGATGCCGAAGGCGGCGCGATGTTCCCGCATGCCGCGGCGTTCGCGGCCAACACGCAGGGCAGGCCGGGCATCGGCCGCGGCATGGTGACGGGGCGCACGCGCAGCCGCGTGTCCGGCGCGCCCGAGGTGCTGGGCGAGTACCCCACCAGCTGCCTGGCCGAGGAGATCGAGACCGATGGCCCGGGGCGGATCCGCGCGCTGGTCTCGGTGGCCAGCAATCCGGTGCTGTCGGCGCCCAACGGCGCGCGCATCGGCCAGGCGCTGGCCAAGCTCGACTTCATGGTGAGCGTGGACATCTACCTCAACGAAACCACGCAGCACGCCGACGTGATCCTGCCGGGCCTGTCCACCTTCGAGGAGCCGCACTACGACGTCAGCTTCCCGCAGCTGTCGTGCCGCAACCATGCTCGCTACAGCCCGCCCGTGTTCGCGCCGCGGCCCGGCGCGCAGGCCGAGTGGCAGTCGCTGCTGCACATGGCCGCCACGCTGCGCGGCGAGCCGGGCGCCGGCACGGCCGGCTTCGACCTGGCCGCGTTCGACGACCAGTTGCTGGCCGACGACCTTCGCCGTCTGGCGGCCGGCGTGCCGGAGCCGCTCCAGGCGGCCATGCGTCACGCGCTGGGCGACGCGCCCGGCCCCGAACGCCTGCTCGACCTGGCGTTGCGCGCCGGGCCGCATGGCGACCGCTTCGGCCAGAAGCCCGGCGGCCTGAGCCTGGCCGCGCTGAAGGCCGCGCCGCACGGCATCGACCTGGGCGCGTTGCAGCCGCGGCTGCCCGAGATCCTGCGCACGCCCAGCGGCCGGATCGAGCTGTGGCCGGCGCCGGTGGCCGCCGAGCTGGCGGCCGTGGACGACGCGTTGCGCGTGTCGCCGCCCGCGCTGGTGGTGGTGGGCCGGCGCGACGTGCGCTCCAACAACAGCTGGATGCACAACCTGCCTACGCTGGCCAAGGGGCCCGAGCGCTGCACCGCGCTGCTGCATCCGCACGATGCGGCGCGCCATGGCGTGCAGGCGGGCGACCGGGTGCGGCTGCAGGGCACCGGCGGCAGGGCCATCGAGCTGCCTGCGACGCTGTCCGACGAGATGATGCCGGGTGTCGTGAGCGTGCCGCACGGTTGGGGCCACGACCAGGCCGGCACGCGGCTGGGTGTCGCGGCGCAGCGGCCGGGCGCCAACCTGAACGACCTGCTGGACGACCGCCTGCGCGATCCGTTGTCGGGCACGTCCGTGCTGAACGGGGTGCCGGTGACGCTGAGTCGCTGCGCGCGGGACTAAGCCGCGACGGGACGCCGCCTAAGCCGCCACGGGCAGTCGCACGCCCTGCGCCGTCAGCTCCAGCACCCGGTCGCAGCGGGCCGCGGCCGGGGGCGAGTGCGTCACCATCAGCACGCCGACGCCGGTGCGGCGGGCGACGTCCACCAGCACGTCCATCACCAGCCCGGCGCTGCGCGGATCCAGGTTGCCGGTGGGCTCGTCGGCCAGCACCAGCGCCGGCTCGTGCACCAGTGCGCGCGCGATCGCCACGCGCTGCAACTGTCCGCCCGACAGCTGGCGCGGTGCCCGCTCGCCCAGGCCGTCGAGTCCGACCGCGGCGAGGATGCGCGCCACGCGGTCGCCGCGCGGCCGGCCCAGCAACTGGAGCGGCAAGCCGACGTTGTCGGCCACGCTCAGGTGCGGCAACACGTGGAAGGCCTGGAAAACGAAGCCCAGGTCCTCGCGGCGCAGGCGGGCCGCCTCGGGTTCGGTGAGCGCCAGCACGTCGCGGCCGGCCAGCCGCACCTGGCCGGCGTCGGCGGTGTCCAGGCCGGCCACGCAGTTCAACAGCGTCGACTTGCCGACGCCGGATTCGCCCAGCAGCGCCACCAGTTCGCCGCGCGCCATGGCCAGCGAGACGTCGCTGAAGACGAAGGTGTCGCCGTAGCGCTTGGCCAGGCCGGAGACGGTGAGCAGGGGCGCCGGGGCGCCGCGGGCGGGATCGTTCATTCGGGGCCAAGCATACGGCATGCACCGTGCTCGACAGGGGTGGCGGCCGGGGTCGCCGCGTCCACGCCGGCACCCCGGGTCAGGAGATTCACCATTTACGCAATTTTGGGCCGCCCGAGGCTGTGCGGTTTTCGACCTGTGCCGCACAATCGACTACGAATTCCTTCATTGACCGGCGTGGCCGGCCGATACAGTCTTGAGTGCGTCCTTCCCGAGGGGAGACGGCATCGCGTCTGCCCACTGTCCTGGCGGGCGCAGGAATTGCCCGCGAGCGACTGGGCGCGGGCCGGGGTCTTGATCGAGGTGATGGGTGACGGCTGATATCGATTCTTCGACGTTGAGCGGGCTGGTGCGCGTGCTCGAGCGGCGCAGCACGCGTTTCTGGGCCGGTGCGTCCATCCTGGCGGCGCTGGCGGGCATCGCGCTGGCGACCGCGCTGGGCATGCTGGCCGGCGGCCGCGGCGGGGTCATCGCCCTGAGCGTCGCCGTCTTCTTCTCGCTGGCGGCGCTGGGCCTGGTGGGCATCGTCATCCGGCTGGCGCGCGTCGTGGCCGACGCCCGCGCCCGCCATGCGCTGCAGGCGGTCGACGACGACCTCACCGGCTTGTCCAACCGGCGCCATTTCCTCGAGCTGGTGGAACGCGAGTTCGCCCGCTGCCGCCGCTACGGCGACGACGGCGCGCTGCTTCTCATCGATGCCGACCACCTGCGCCGCATCAACGAGCACCTGGGCCAGCTGTGCGGCGACGCGTTGCTGCTCGAGGTGACCAAGCGCGTGGGCACCACGCTGCGCCAGCCCGACCTGCTGGCCCGCTTCGGCGGCGCCGAACTGGCCGTGTTCCTGCCCAACACCGATCCGCTGGGAGCGCTCGACGCGGCCGAGCGCATCCGCCAGCAGGTGGCGTCCGCGCCCTACACCTGGCAGCAGACCCACGTGGTGGCCACGGTCAGCATCGGCGTGTCCACGGTGCACCAGGGCCAGCTGAGCGTCGACACCATGGTGCACGAGGCCGAGCAGGCGCTGGAGGCGGCCAAGGAGGCCGGCCGCAACTGCGTGCGCACGGGTCCGATCAAGCCGCGCAAGAGCGGGGAGCGCGTGTCGAGCTGAGGGTTGCCCGCGCCGCGAACGCGCCGTTGCCGCCTGAAGGGGTGCACGGCGTTTTTCATGCGGAGGCCAGTCCGACTCTCCACCACCGCCGGCGGAAGCCCGGCTCGCCGATGTTCAAGCCGGTGCGGTGCCCGGGGCGCCGATCAGCATCTCCACGAGTGCCACCAGGCGCTCCTCGACGTCGGCCGCATCCGCCTCCACCACGTGCCGGTCCGCCATGCCGCGCAGCCACGTGATCTGGCGCTTGGCCAGCTGGCGCGTGGCCGCGATGCCGCGCTCGCGCAGGCCGGCGAGATCGGGCGGGTCGCTCGAGTCCAGCGCCTCCCACGCCTGCCGATAGCCGACGCAGCGCATGGACGGCAGGTCGAGGTTCAGCGCCGGATCGGCGCGCAGCCGGCGCACCTCGTCGAGGAAGCCGCCCTCCAGCATCGCGTCGAAGCGCCGCGCGATGCGCTCGTGCAGCCAGGCGCGCGACGCGGGCTCCAGCGCGACGAGCACGCCGTCGCGCACGGGCGCGTCGCGAAGCGCGCGCCGGTGCAGCTCGGACAGCGGCGTGCCGCCGGCGCGGAACACCTCCAGCGCGCGCTGGATGCGTTGCGAGTCGTTGGGCGCCAGCCGGGCCGCCGTGACCGGGTCGACCAGCGCGAGCCGTGCATGCATCGCGGGCCAGCCCGCGGCCGCCGCCTCGGCGTCGATGCCGGCGCGGATGCCCGGGTCGGCGGCGGGCATCTCGTCGATGCCGTCCACCAGCGCCTTGAAGTACATCATGGTGCCGCCCACCAGCAGAGGCCAGCGTCCGCGGGCGCGGATTTCGGCGATCAGGCGCCGAGCGTCCGCGACGAACTGGGCGGCGGAGTACGACTGCGCCGGCGAGATGATGTCGAGCAGGTGGTGCGGCGCCGCGGCCTGTTCGGCGGCGGCGGGCTTGGCCGTGCCGATGTCCATGCCGCGGTAGACCAGCGCCGAATCGACGCTGACGATCTCCACCGGCCAGCGCCGCGCCAGCGCGAGCGCCAGCGCGGTCTTGCCGGATGCGGTGGGGCCGGCCAGGCCCAGCCACTTCGGGCTGGCCGCGGGCACGTGGCCGACCATGTCAGAAGCGCTCGTCCTCGCGCAGGTAGCGCCACTGGCCCTGCGGCAGCTTGCCCAGCACCACGCTGCCGATGCGCACGCGCTTCAGGCCCGTGACGACAAGGCCCACGGCCTCGCACATGCGCCGGATCTGGCGCTTGCGGCCCTCGCGCAGCACGAAGCGCAGCTGGTCCTCGTTGGCCCAGCTCACCTTGGCCGGGCGCAGCTCGCGGCCGTCCAGCCACAGGCCATGGCGCAGGCGTTGCAGGTCGTTGTCGGGAAACTGGCCGCCGGTGGGGTACTCGACGCGCACCAGGTATTCCTTCTCGACGTCGGAATCCTCGCCGATCAGGTGGCGCGCGACGCGGCCGTCCTGGGTCAGCACCAGCAGGCCGGTGGAGTCGATGTCGAGCCGGCCGGCCGGCGCGATGCCGCGGGCGTGCCCCGGGTGCCAGCGCTCGCGCGACGGATCCTCGGGCCAGTGGTTGGCCTGCGTCACGAGCACGGAGGCCGGCTCGTAGCCGTCCTCGGCCTGGCCGCTGACGTAGCCGATGGGCTTGTGCAGCAGGATGGTGACGCGGTGGGCCTGCTGGGTACGGGCCTCCTCGTCGACCTCGATCACCTGGTGCGGGAACACACGGGCGCCCAGCACGGCCATCTCGCCGTCCACCTTCACCCAGCCCGCGGCGATCCAGTCGTCGGCCTCGCGGCGCGACGCGATGCCGCGCTCGGCCAGCACCTTGGACAGCCGCTGGTCGTCGCGCCGGGGCGCGTCCGGGTCGAACGCCGGGCGTTGCGGCGGCGGCACCTGCGCGGCCGGCGGACGCTCAAAGTCCTCGCGGCGGCGCGGCGGCGGGCGGTCGTTCGGGCCCGGTGGGCGGCGATCGTCGCGGGCCTGGCGCGAACGGTCGCCCTCGAAGCCGCGCGGCCGCTCGTTGGGACCCTGCGGGTAGGACGGGCCGCGCTCGCCGTACGGGGCGCGGCCGCGCTCGCCGATAGTCGGACGCTCGTTGAACGGCGCGCCGCCGCGATCCTGGCCCTGGCCCGGGCCCTGACGCTGCGGGCCGCGATGCGGCTCGAAGCCGCCGTCGCGACGGCGCTCCTCGCTCGGCGGGCCGCCGCCGGCGCGGCGGTCGTCGTGGCGCATGGGGCGCGAATCGCTGAAGTCGGGACGTGCGCCGCGGTCCTGCCACGGCCCGGGGCTGGTGCGGCGCTCGCCCGGACGATCCGCGCGCGGCGCGTCGCCATGGGCGCGGCGCGGGCCGTCGCGGCGATCGCGCGGGGCCGCGGGCGGCGGGTCGGCACGCCAGACGTTGCTGGGCGTGTCGCGGCGCGGCGGCGGCAGGTCGCGCAGGTCGGGGCGCTTGCCGCGCGCGGCGGCGTGCTCGGTGGGCTTGCGCTCGTGCGGGCGCTGCTCCATCACGCGCTGGCCGACCTTGCGCGGGTCGCGGGCGTCGTTGTCGGACGGCGTCGCCTCGTTGCGCGGGATGCGGCGGGGCGTCGAGGGCGGCTTGTCGGAAGGCGGCGGCGGGGTGGGGGAATCGGTCATGTCAGGTCAGCCGCAAAGGAGTCAGGGAAACAGGGTAGTCCGGATTGGAGCCTGGGAGGGAATCCGGCGTGCCCGAGCGGATCGTCCAAAGGCGTCCGATCAAGGCGCAAAGCGCAGACGTAGCGCGGGCCACGGCGAGCATTTGCAACGATGAGCGGGCGTCTTTGGGCGAGACGAGCGGGCATGGCGGATTTCCTCTCAGGCTCTCAGCGTCCGCGCAGGAACAGCGCGTCGAGTTCCTTCATCGTCACCTGGCGCCAGGTGGGGCGGCCATGGTTGCATTGGTCGGAGCGCTCGGTGGCCTCCATCTGGCGCAGCAGGCCGTTCATCTCCTCGAGCGTGAGACGGCGGTTGGCGCGCACGGCGCCGTGGCAGGCCATGGACGCGAGGACGTCGTCGCGGGCGCGCTGGACCAGGCTGCTGGCGTCGACCTCGGCGAGGTCGGCCAGCACCGAGCGCACCAGGTCGACCGGGTCGGCCTGCAGCAGCGCGGCGGGCAGGCTGCGCACGGCCAGCGTGGTGGGGCCCATGGGCGAGACGTCGAGGCCCAGCGCGCGCAGGGTCTCCGCGTGCGTCTCCACCAGCGCGTGCTCGGCCGGCGTGGCGGCGAAGGTGGCGGGGATCAGCAGCGCCTGCGTGGGCATGTCGTGCGTGGCGGCGCCGGCCTTCAGGCGCTCGTAGACGATGCGCTCGTGGGCGGCGTGCATGTCCACCACCACCAGGCCCTGCGCGTTCTCGGCCAGCACGTACACGCCCTGGATCTGCGCGATGGCGCGGCCCAGCGGCCAGTCGCTCGCGTCGGCGCGGGCGACGGCGGCATGCGCCTCGTCGCCCGCCTGCGGGCGCACCCAGGCCGGCGCGGCCTCGCGGGATTCGAGGACGGCGCTGCCGCCGGCGTCGAGCACGCCTTCCCGCGCCGGCGCGCTCGAATCCCCGAAGGCGCGCGCGAACAGCGAGGCCGTGGTCGCGCCCGCGAGCGGGTCGCGCGTGTCGCTGGCGAGCGCCCACGGGCGCGCGGGCGCGAGGCCGGCCGGGTTCCAGCCGGGCGTGGCGGCGCCGTTGCCGTTGAGGCGCTCGACGGCGGCCGCGGCGGCGGACGCGAACCCGCCCGGCGTCCCGAAGGACGTGCCCGGCGCGCCGGTGCCCGCGGCCGCGCCGGGCGTCGTGGCGCCGGACGGGGCGAGCACGTCTTCCACGGCGCGCTTGACGGCCTGGTGGATGGCGCCCGAGTCGCGGAAGCGGACCTCGATCTTGGTGGGGTGCACGTTGACGTCCACGCGCGCCGGATCGATGGCTATGAACAGCACGTAGGCCGGCTGCTTCTGGCCGTGCAGCACGTCCTCGTAGGCGGCGCGCAGCGCGTGCGCGATCAGGCGGTCGCGCACGTAGCGGCCGTTGACGTAGACGTACTGGTGGTCGCTGCGCGTGCGCGCCGCCGCGGGCAGGCCCACGCGGCCGTGGATGGCGATGGGGCCGATCTCGGCCTGCAGCGGGCGGCTGTTTTCGACGAAATCGTCGCCCAGCACGTCGCGGATGCGCTGGGCCTCATCGCCGGGACTGCAGGCGCGCCATTGCTCCACCAGCTTGCCTTCGTGCCACACGGCGAAGCCCACCGCGGGCCGCACCAGCGCATGGCGGCGCACGGCCTCGATGCAGTGCGCGAGTTCGGTGGAGTCGGACTTCAGGAACTTGCGGCGCGCCGGCGTGCTGAAGAACAGCTCGCGTACTTCGACCGTGGTGCCCTGCGCGCGGGCGGCCGGCGACAGCTCGCCCGAGCGCGCATCGAGGCGCTGCGCGTGGCCGGCGTCGGGCGTGCGGCTCACCAGCGCCAGCTCGGACACCGACGCGATGGCCGCCAGGGCCTCGCCGCGGAAGCCCATGGTGGAGACCTGCTCCAGGTCGTCGAGCGAGCGGATCTTGCTGGTGGCATGGCGCTTCAGGGCCAGCGGCAGTTCGGCGGCCTCGATGCCGCCGCCGTCGTCCTCGATCAGGATGGCGCGCACGCCGCCGGCCACCAGGCGCACGCCGATCTGCGTGGAGCCGGCGTCCAGCGCGTTGTCGACCAGCTCGCGCACCACGGAGGCCGGCCGCTCGACGACCTCGCCCGCGGCGATCTGGCTCACCAGTTCGTCGGGTAATTCACGGATCGTGCGGCGCTCGGACGGCGCATTCTGGAGACTCATCCCCGCATTGTAAGAAGCCCCATCGATAATCGCCGCCCATGGACTCCCTGATCCCCTTGTTTCAGCATCTTCTTCATGCCGACCAGTACCTGGCGGCGTTCGTGGCCAGCAACGGCCCGTGGGTGTACGCGGTGCTCTTCGCCGTCATCTTCATCGAGACCGGCGTCGTCGTGATGCCCTTCCTGCCCGGCGACTCGCTGCTGTTCGTCGTCGGGGCCACCGCGGCCACCGGCGTGCTCGACATCTCGATGGCGCTCGGCGTGATGTTCGGCGCGGCGGTGGTGGGCAACCAGACCAACTACACCATCGGCCGCTGGTTCGGCCCGCGCGTGTTCCATTGGGAGAACTCGCGCTGGTTCAACAAGGAAGGCTTCGACAAGTCGCACGCCTTCTTCGAGAAGTACGGTGGCGTGGCGCTGATCGCCGGCCGCTTCATGCCCTTCGTGCGCACCTTCGCGCCGTTCGTGGCGGGCGTCACGCTGATGACGCGGCGCCGCTTCACGCTGTTCGACGTCAGCGGCGCCGCGCTGTGGATCGGCAGCGTCACGCTGCTGGGCTACGGGATCGGCAACCTGTCCTGGGTTAAGGGGCACCTGCAGTGGATCTTCCTGGCGATGATCATCATCCCGGGCGTGCTGGCGCTCATCGGGATCCTGCGCAAGAAGAAGACGCCGCCGGCGGCCTGAGCCTGCCGGCGCCGCGCCGGCGCTACAGGTCGCGATGCCGCGCGATCGGCGGGTTCTTCGCGAAGTAGCGGTCGATGCCGGTGAACAGCGCCTCCACCAGCTGGTGCCGGTAGTCGGGGTCGCGCAGCTTGTCCTCTTCCTGCGGGTTCGAGATGAACGCGGTCTCGACGAGGATGGACGGGATGGCCGGCGCCTTGAGCACCGCGAAGCTGGCCTGCTCGACCTCGCCGCGATGCAGCTTGCCGATCTTGCCCATGCGCGAGAGCACCTCGCTGCCCACGCGCATGCTGTCCTTGATCTGCGCGGTGGTGCTCATGTCGAGCATCGCGCGCATCACCTGGGCGTCCTTCACCTTCACGCTGACGCCGCCCACGGAGTCGGACGCGTTCTCGCGGTTGGCCATCCAGCGCGCCGCCGCGCTCGACGCGCCGCCCTGGCTCAGCGCGAACACCGACGCGCCGCGCGCCTCGGGCGTGAAGAACGCGTCGGCGTGGATGGAAACGAACAGGTCGGCCTGCACGCGCTCGGCCTTCTTCACACGTTCGCCCAGCGGCACGAAGAAATCTGAATCGCGCGTGAGCAGCACGCGCACGCCGGGCTTGGCGTTGAGGCGCTCGCGCAGTTGCAGCGCCACCGCCAGCACCACGTCCTTCTCCCTCAGGCCGGTGGGCCCGATCGCGCCGGGATCTTCGCCGCCGTGGCCAGGATCGATGGCGATCACCAGCAGGCGGTCGACCTTGCGCTTCTCCTCGGGCGTGAGCGGGCGCGCGGCGAACGGCGCCTGCGTCTCCATCGGCGAGGTGTCGGCGCCGCGCAGCGCCGCGTTGCCGGCGTCGGCCACGCGCGGCGTCGGCGGGGTCTCCGCGCCGGCCACGGTGGGCGCGCTGGCGCCGGCCGGGATCTTGCCGATGAACTCGCCGAGTGCGTCCTGCACCGACTGCGCGGCCGCCTGCTCGGCCTGCTCCTTGCCGCGCAGCAGCGCGAGCAGCGGATCCTGCTCCTTGACCGGGTAGAGGTCGAACACGAGCCGGTGCTGGTAGGCCGCGACCGGCGCCAGCATGAACTGCTGCGGCGCCACGGCCTGCTTCAGGTCCAGCACCAGGCGCACCACGCGCGGCTGGTTCTGGCCCACGCGCACGCCGGCGATGTACGGGTCGTCGGAGCGCACCTTGCCCACCATGTCGCGCAGGGCGGGGCTCAGCTCGAGGTTGTCGATGTCGACGACGAGGCGGTACGGGTTGTCGGCGACGAAGTTGCGCGCCACCAGCGGCTGGTCGGACTCGATGGTGACGCGGGTGTAGTCGTCCGCCGGCCAGATGCGGACGGCGACGATGGTGGCTCCGAACACGAGGTCGGACGCGCCCAGGCACAGCACGAGGCTGCCGCCGCGCAGCAGTTCTCTTCGCTTCATGAACGAAGATTGTCGAGCAATTGCAGGCCGATGGGGGTCATCGCATCGAATCGGACGCCTCGAATCGTGCCGTCGTGTGGCGTGATGGTCACGCGCAGGTCGGGCACGGGCAGCAGGGGCTCGGCCTTCTCGGCCCATTCCACCAGCTTCAGGCCCGGCGCGCCGAACAGGTCGCGCAGGCCGGCGTCCTCCCATTCCTGCGGGTCGTCGAAGCGGTAGAAGTCGAAGTGCGAGATGGCCGCGTGGTCGAGTTCGTACGTCTCGACGACCGCGTAGGTGGGGCTCTTGATGCGGCCCTCGACGCCCATCGCGTGCAGCAGGTGGCGCGCGAAGGTGGTCTTGCCGGCGCCCAGCGGGCCCTCCAGCTCCACGAAGGCGTCGCGCAGCGCGGGCGCGCCCGCGAGGCCGCGCGCGGAGGACGCGCAGGCGGCCTCGTCGGACCAGGTGGCCTGCGATGTTCCTAGAATCGGTGGATGCTTCAACTGCGTCATGACGTCGGGGACGACCCTCAGGGACTTGCACTCCTGCAACGCCTCGAGGGATGGGCGCGCGAGCTCGGATTCTCACAGATCGGCGTGGCCGAGGTCGACCTCGGCGACGCCGAGGACGGCCTGCGCGCCTGGCTCGAGGCCGGCTTCCACGGCAGCATGGCCTACATGGCCGCGCACGGCATGAAGCGTGCGCGCCCGGCCGAACTGCAGCCCGGCGCGCTGCGCATCATCACGGCGCGCATGGACTACCTGCCGGAGTCGCGCGGCGACGACTGGCAGGCCAACGAGACCGCGCGCCTCGCGCGGCCCGGCGAGGCGGTGGTGTCGATGTATGCCCGCGGCCGCGACTACCACAAGGTGTTGCGCAACCGGCTGCAGAAGCTGGCCGACCGCCTCGCCGAGGACATCGGACCGCTGGGCCACCGCTGCTTCACCGACTCGGCGCCGGTGCTGGAGGTGGAGCTCGCCACGCGCTCCGGCCTCGGCTGGCGCGGCAAGCACACGCTGGCGCTCGCCCGCGACGCCGGCTCGATGTTCTTCCTCGGCGAGATCTTCGTCGACATCGCGCTCCCGTTGACCGCCGCCGCCGAGCCGCACTGCGGCCGCTGCACGGCCTGCATGGACGTGTGCCCGACGCAGGCCATCGTCGCACCCGAGCGGCTGGATGCGCGGCGCTGCATCTCCTACCTCACCATCGAGAGCGACGATCCGATCCCGCTGGAGTTCCGGCGCGCGATGGGCAACCGCATCTACGGCTGCGACGATTGCCAGGTGGCGTGCCCGTGGAACAAGTTCGCGCGGCGCAGTCCTTTACCGGACTTTGCAGAGCGGGAAGATCTTGCCGATCCGTCGCTGCTGGCGTTGTGGGCGTGGAGCGAGGAGGAGTTCCTGCGCCGCACCGAAGGCTCGCCGATCCGCCGCATCGGCCATGCGCGCTGGCAGCGCAACATCGCCGTGGCGCTCGGCAACGCGCTGCACGCGGGCGAGCCGCGCGCGCCGATCGAGGCCGCGTTGCGCGCGCGTCTCGAGCACGCGAGCCCGCTGCTGGCCGAGCACATCGAGTGGGCCCTGTCGTCCGCGCCCGACGCTCGCGCGTTGAGCGCGTGAGGGGTCGCCCGCGACCCCGACGAAAGACAACCGACATGCGCCGAGACACCACGACCCCCCCGATCCGCCGCCTCCTGGCCGGCATCAGCGCCCTGGCCCAGGGCCTGCTGGGCATGGCCCTCATCGCACTCGCCGCGGTGGCGTTCCTGCCCAGCGCCCACGCCGCCGAGCCGATCACGCTCGAGAACCAGACCTTCCCCGCCGACGCCACCGTGGCCGGCACGCCGCTGCAGCTCAACGGCGTGGGGCTGCGCGCCGCGTTCATCTACAAGGTCTACCTGGCCGGGCTGTACCTGCCCGCGAAGGCCGCCACGGGCCCCGCGGTGTTCGCGCAGGCCGGCGCCAAGCGCCTGCAGGTGCGCATGCTGATGGACGGCCCGTCCGACGAGTTCGCCAAGGCCTTCACCGGCGGCATCGCCAAGCGCACGCCGGCCGACCAGGTGGCCGCGATGCAGGATCGCATCGCCGCGTTCGACCGCACCTTGCGCAGCGTGGGCAACGTGAAGAAGGGCGACGTCGTCAACCTCGACTACGCGCCGGCCGTGGGCCTGACGATGACCGTCAACGGCAAGCCGTTCGGCGCGCCGGTGCCGGGCGCCGATCTCTACGCCGCGCTGCTGCAGATCTTCGTCGGCGACCGCCCGGTCGACGCGAAGATGAAGGCCGGCATGCTGGGTTCTGCGAGCTAAGAACCTGTGAACGAATCCCACACACCCGCTCGTCCCGCCAAAACGCGCCCGCTCCGCGTTGCAAATGCTCGCCGTAGCCCGAGCTACGGCTGTGCTTTGCGCCTTGATCGGACACGTTTTGGCGAGCCGCTCGGGCGCGCGGCATTCATTCACAGGTTCTGAGTTGGTCGCAGCCGCAAAGCCCCCCAAGGCCACGGCGCCCCCGTCGGCCGCGATGCAGCGCAGCCAGGGCGTGATCGACCGCTTCCTCGACGGCCTGTGGCTGGAGGACGGCCTCGCGAAGAACTCGCTGGCGGCGTACCGGCGCGACCTCACGCTGTTCGCCGCCTGGCTGGCCGACACCGAGGCGCGCGACCTGGCGCAGTCGCGGGCGCTCGACGTGCAGGGCTACATGACGGCGCGCCACGCGCAGAGCAAGGCCACCAGCGCGAACCGGCGCCTGGCCGTGTTCCGCCGCTTCTACCGCTGGGGCCTGCGCGAGCGCCTCGTCACCGAGGATCCGACGTTGCGCCTGCGTCCCGCGCGCCAGGCCTTGCGCGTGCCCAAGACGCTCACCGAGGCGCAGGTCGACGCGCTGCTGGCGGCGCCGCAGGTCGAGTCGCCGCTGGGCCTGCGCGACCGCGCGATGCTGGAGCTGATGTACGCGAGCGGCCTGCGCGTGAGCGAGCTGGTGGAACTGAAGCTGGTCAACCTGAGCCTGGCCGACGGCGTGGTGCGCGTGATGGGCAAGGGTTCCAAGGAACGCCTGGTGCCGTTCGGCGACGAGGCGCGGCGCTGGCTGGAGACCTGGCTGCGCGATGGCCGCCCCGCGTTGCTGGAGGCGCGCCGCAGCGACGCGCTCTTCGTGACCGTGCGCGCGGCCGCGATGTCACGCCAGATGTTCTGGAACCTGGTCAAGAAATACGCGCTGGCTGCGGGCATCCGCAACCCGATCTCGCCGCACACGCTGCGCCATGCGTTCGCCACGCACCTGCTCAACCACGGCGCCGACCTGCGCGCCGTGCAGCTGCTGCTGGGGCACGCGGACATCTCCACGACGACGATCTACACCCACGTGGCGCGCGAGCGGCTGCGCCAGTTGCACGCCAAGCATCACCCGCGTGGCTAGTGGTGCTGCCACACCCACAAGGTCGTGCCGCGGGCGTCGAAATTGTTCATGGTGAAGGTGCCGAACGAGGCGCCGCCACCGTTGTACTGCAGGCCCGTGGTGGTGCGCAGCACGTCGGAGAACGTGAATGAGAACGTGACCGGCTTCGCGTCGACGACGGTCTGCGCCACGGTCTCGCCGTGGTAGTCGGGCATGGCGTCCAGCGACAGCCCCGCGCTGTCGAGCGCCGCCGCGAACTGGGTGGGCGTCAGCAGCGCGGAGCCGCTGGTGCTCGTGAACGCCGCTGCGAGGCCGCTGGAAAAGGCGTTCGACGGCGTGGCCTGGATGGCCGCGGCGATCGAACCGTCGGCGCCGCGCACGGCGCTCAGATCGGCGTCGGCCATGGCCTTGGGCGTCGCGTGCGCGAACGGGTGGAAAAGGCCCGCGAGAACCAGCGCGCAGGCGAGCCTCGAGGGCCTGGAAAGAGTGGATCGGCAATGCATCGGACACTTCCTTTCTTGGAAGTTCCAATGTGCCGATCGCCCCGATTTCCGATGGGCGGATGAGGGGCGATGCGCCCCGGGTTCACTCGCTCAAGTTTCGCCCGGCACCTGCCGACCAGGAAGCGCCGGCGCCAGGTCGGGCAACGCCGATGCGGCCGCCGCGAGCGCGACGGCGGCGATCCCGGACGCCCCGATCTCGAGGGCCAGGCGCAGTCCCCAGTGCGTGGCGACGACGCCCAGCGACAACGCCGTCGCGCCCATCGCCAGGTACCCGACGAGGTAGATGGTCGACAAGGTTCCGGCGCGATGCGCGGCGGGCGCGTGCGCGTTGACCAGCGTGAGGCCGCCCAGGAACAGCAGGCTGTAGCCGGCGCCCGCCAGCGCGGACGCCGCCAGGAACGGCAGCAGCGCGTGCTCGGAGGCCGCCAGCAGCAGCAACGCGAGCGCGGCCGCGGCCACGACGCCGCCCGACTGCACCGCGCGCGGTCCGGGTAGCCGGCGCGCGAACACCGCCGTCGTGCCCGTGGCGATCGCGAACAGCGCCAGCACCGCGCCGTTGACCAGCGCGTTGCTCGAGCCGATGAGGTCGCGCGCGATCTGGCCGCCCAGCGACAGCATCAGCGCGCCCAGCACGTAGCCGGCGGTGACGGCCGCCGTGGCCGTCGCGAACACGCGCGCGATGGCGCGCGGGACGGCCAGCGCGCCGGGGCGCCACGGCGCGGCGTTCGCGCGCTCCCGCGCGGTGGGCCGCGGCAGGAACCAGGCGAACGCGAACACCGCCGCGAGCACGCCGAACAGCACGATGAAGTTGAGGTGCAGCGGCCACGGCGCGTACTGGATCAGCGCGCCGCCGGCCAGCATGGCCATGCCCATCCCGAACGCCGTCGCCGCGGTGGCCACCACGTTGGCGCGCGCCTGCTGGCCCGGCGCGCTGAACTCCACCAGCGCCGCCGTGCCCGGGCTGGCCGAGAGCCCGACGCCGATGCCCATGAACGCGCGGCCCGCGTAGAGCCAGGCCACGCCGGGCGCCACCGCGAACAGGCCCACGCCCGCCAGCGACGACGCGACGCCCGCCAGGATCACGGCGCGCCGCCCCATGCGGTCGGACAGGTTGCCGAACAGCAGCAGCGTCAGCACCACGGCCACCGGGTAGACAGCGAACATGCCCGTCGTCACGGTCGTCGTGAGGTGCCAGCGCGCCGCGTAGAGCGGGTAGGTGAGGGCGGGCGCGGCGCTCGTCCACAGCGTGTGGGCGACCACGGCGGCGGCCACGTTGAAGCTGGCTCGGCGGCCCAGCGCGCGCGGCGCGTTCATCGCGGGGCTCAGGCCGTGACGCCGCCGTCGACCGAGATCGACTGGCCCGTCATGTAGGTCGCGTTGCCGATTGCCGCGAACACGATGGCCGCGGCGATCTCGTCGACATGGCCCAGGCGCTTGGCGGGCACCTGGTCGGTGAGCCAGGCCTTGCCCTCGGCGCCGCCGGTGAAGCGGTCGAGCATGCCGGTCTGGATCGGGCCGGGGGCGACGGCATTCACGCGCACGCCGGTGGTGGCCACCTCCAGCGCGGCCGACTTCGTCAGACCTTCCACGGCGTGCTTGCTGGCGACGTAGACCGAGGCCCCGGCCGCGCCGATCTTTCCATAGGCCGACGAGACGTTGACGATGCTGCCCGCGCCCTGCGCCGTCATCACGCGCAGCTCGTGCTTCATGCTCAGCAGCACGCCCAGCACGTTGGTGTCGAAGGTGGCGGCGTAGGTCTCGGCGGTCTGGTCCACGACCGGGCCGGGCTGGCCCTCGGTGCCCGCGTTGTTGACGGCGGCGTCGAGTCGCCCGAAGCGCTCGACGGTCCGGTCGACGAGGCTGCGCACCTCGGCGTCGTGGCGGACGTCCGCGCGCAGGAAGATCGCGTCGGCGCCCAGCGCGCGCAGCTCGGCGGCCAGCGCATCGCCGGCCTCCTGGTTGCGGCCCGAGACGGCGAGTCGCGTGCCGGCGCGCGCGAACGCGAGGGCGGCGGCGCGGCCGATGCCGGCCAGGGCGCCGGTGACGAGGACGACGGGAGAGGAGGTGCTGGACATGATGGAATTCCTTGAGTGAGGGGAGTGGATCATTCGTGTATGGATGACCGTATTTGGAAAGGTGAAATAAGGCCGGCCAAATGCCGCGGCGGCGGAAGCCTCAGTCGAGGCGGGCGATCGAGTCGACGCGATCGGGATAGAACGCCACGTGGTCGCGGATCGCGGCGACCGCGTCGTAGGGCTGCTCGTAGGTCCACACCGCGTTGATGGCGCGCTCGCCGCCGGCGGGGATGCTGTAGTACGCGCAGTCGCCCTTGTACGGACACCAGGTGGCGTGGTCCGTGCGTTCGAGCAGCGCCATGTCCACGTCCGAGCGCGGCAGGTACAGCACGGCCGGGTAGGCCGCCTCCTGGAGCGACAGCGCGGCGCGGCTGTCGGCGACGACCCGGCCGCCCGCGGTGACGACGACGCGGCCCCGCTGCGGGCTGATCGTGATCGGGTGGTCGGGGCCGGGGATGCGGATGGTCTTGGTGGTCATGGACATTCCCTCTGGTGTTGCGCGTTCCATGAGTTCAGTATGTACGACCGTATTAATCGAGTCAACATGAAAATACGCCTGTACGCATTCTTTTTCGGGGAGGGCTTGAAACGCCGCCCGGCGGACTCAGCCGATGCGCTTGAGCACGCTGCCGAACAGCACTTCCTTGAAGCGCTCCACCGGCACCGGGCTGCGCTGCGCCTTGGCCAGCAGGTTGGCGCCTTGCAGCGACGACACGATGAACGCGGCGATCTCGTCGCAATCGGTGGCCGGCGAGAGCTCGCCCGCCTTCACGGCCGCGCGCAGGCAGTACGCCAGCGCGGCCTGCACCTCGGCGAACACTTCCACCAGGCGCAGCCGGATCGGCTCGCTGCAGTCGCTGGCCTCCGCGGTGAAATTGCCGAACAGGCAGCCGTTCTTCATGCTGTCCTTGTTGAGCCGGTTCTTGCCGTTGTCGATGTACAGGCGCAGGCGCTGCAGCGGGGGCAGCTCGTCGTTGCGCAGCGTCTCGCGCATGCTGTTGAGCGCATTCGCGAAGTACAGGTCGATCACCTCGAGGCCGAACGCCTCCTTGGAGGTGAAGTGGTTCGTGAACGAGCCCTGCGGCACGCCCGCGGCCTGCACGATGTCGCGCACGCTGGCGCCCGCGAACCCGCGTTCGTGGACGACCTGCATGCCGACGTGCAGCAGCTTTTCGCGGTGAGAGGGTTTGGGCATGGACGAATAATACACTCGTCCTTATTCGGGTTCAAGCGCCGCAGGGCAGGGGGCCGGCGGGCTTGATCTCCTCCAGGCAGATCATCGAGCGGACGTTGGCCACGCCCGGCACCTGCATCAACCGGTCGGTGAGGAAGTGCGACAGCGTCTTCAGGTCGCGCGCCACCACCTTGAGCAGGTAGTCGCAGTCGCCCGACACGATGTGGCACTCCAGCACCTGCGGGAAGTCGCGCAGCTGGGCCTCGATCTCGCGCACCTGGCCGAACGCGTTGCCCACGATGTTCAGGCTCACGTAGGCGATGACGTCCAGGCCCAGCGACGCCGCGTCCACGCTGGCGTGGTAGCCGCGGATCACGCCGCGCTCCTCGAGCGAGCGCACGCGGCGGAAGCATTGCGGCGCCGACAGGTGGATGGCGGCCGCCAGCTCCACGTTGGACATCCGGCCCGACGCCTGCAGGCTCTCAAGAATCTTTCTGTCTATGGCGTCCAGAGAGGTCGAAGCTGTACTCACGCTGTGTTCCATGAAATAAACGTGCGTATCTTAGGGTTAGTCACGCAATGTTTGGAACACTTATTTCACCCGTCGGCGGCTACAGTCGACCGTTTTGTGACAACCGCGCTGTCTTTGCATCGTTCCAACAAACGGCCCGCTTCTTGCGTAACCCCTGTGGTGCAGGCGCCACTTGGATCCGCTCCCGTTCAAAGACAATTGCGCCCCCATGGATCACACCTTTCTCTCCGCGTTCATCCTGCTCCTGCTGGTGCTGGATCCCTTCGGCAGCCTGCCCGTGTTCATCTCCATCCTGGGCGCCGTGAAGCCCGAGCGCCGCACCTTCGTGGCGCTGCGCGAGGTGCTGATCGCGTTCGCCGTGCTGGTGCTGTTCATGGTGTCGGGGCAGGGCTTCCTGACGCTGATGCGGCTGTCGGAACGCTCGCTGGAAGTGGCCGGCGGCGTGATCCTGATCATCATCGCCATCCGCATGATCTTCGGCGGCGGCGAGATCTACGGCGCCGACGTGAGCCAGCGCGAGCCGTTCATCTTCCCGCTGGCGGTGCCGCTGCTGGCGGGGCCGTCGGCGATGGCCACCGTGCTGCTGCTGGCCTCGCGCCAGCCCGACCACCTCGTCACCTGGATAGGCGCCCTCACGGCGGCGCTGGGCGTCAGCGGCGTGGTGCTGCTGGCGGCCGACCGCATCCGGCGCGCGCTGGGCTCGCAGATGGTGGCCGCCATCGAGAAGCTGATGGGTTTGGTCTTGACCGCGGTGGCGGTGGAGATGATCCTCGCCGGCCTCAAGCGCTATTTCCTCGGCCTCTGACCCCGCATTCGAAACGTCCCCGCGACGAAGGATCTTTCCCATGACCGCAAGCAAGACCTCGTTCCACTCCTTGTCGCGTCGCGTCGCGCTCGTGGCCGCCGCCGGCCTGCTGGCGGCCGGGGCCGCGCAGGCGCGCACGATCCAGGACATCCGCAAGAGCGGCACCATCGTCATCGCCACCGAGGGCAAGTTCGCGCCGTTCAATTTCGTGGACAACGGCAAGCTCACCGGCTTCGAGATCGACGTGGCCAACGCCGTGGCCGCGAAGATGGGCCTGAAGGTCGACTGGAAGATGATGGGCTTCGACGGCCTGCTGATCGGGCTGCAGCAGGATCGCTGGGACCTGGTGATCGCCTCGCACGGCGTGACCGAGGAGCGCGCCAGGGCCGTCACCTTCGCCGACCCGCACTACTGCACCGGCGGCGTGATCATCTCGAAGGACGGCGCCATCAAGTCGGGCAGGGATCTCACGGGCAAGGTCGTCGCGGTGCAGACCGGCACCACCTACTACGACGCGGCGAAGAAGCTGCCGGTCAAGGACGTGAAGAACTTCCCGCAGGACAACTCGGCGCGCGCCGCGCTGGAGGCCGGCCACGTCGACGCGTGGGTCACCGACAAGTTCGTCGGCAAGGCCTCGCTCGCCGCCACGCCGGGCACCGCGCTGAAGGAGGGCGACTTCATCTTCACCGAGAAGATCGCGGCGGCCGTGAGCAAGGGCAACGCGGGCCTCGTGGGCGAATTCGACAAGGCGCTGGCCGCGATCATGGCCGACGGCACCTACGCCGTGATCTCGAAGAAGTGGTTCAACGAAGACATCCGCTGCAAGTGATGGCCTTCCTCAGAAGCCCCTGGCCCGCACGTTGGGGCCGCAAGCAGCGCAGCACCGCCACGATGACGGCGGCGGTGGCCGGCATGATCCTGGTGCTGTGGCTGCTCGCGCGCCTGGTCGCGCTCGCGCCCGAGCCCATCGGCAGCAACGCGCAGGCCTTCGCCGACGGCGCCCGCATGACGGTGGAACTCACCATCGTCTCGGGCCTCGCGGGCGTGGTGCTGGGCACGCTGGCCGCGCTCGGCAAGCTCTCGCGCCTCCCGCCGCTGCGCTGGATCGCCAATTTCTACGTGTGGGTCATCCGCGGCACGCCGCTGCTGATCCAGGTGTTCTTCGCGTACTTCGCGCTGCCGCAGCTGATCCCCTTCATCAAGATGGAGGAGTTCGGCTGGGGCAGCGTGGCGCTCGCGCTCAACGTGGGCGCGTACAACGCCGAGGCGATCCGCGCCGGCCTGCTCGCGGTGCCCAGGGGCCAGCTCGAGGCCGCGCGCTCGCTGGGCATGAACCGCTGGTTCACCTTCATCGACATCACCGTGCCGCAGGCGTTCAAGATCTCGCTGCCGGCGCTGGTCAACAACATCGTCTCGCTGCTGAAGGACTCGTCGCTGACCTCCGTCATCGGCCTGGTCGAGCTCACCAACGTGGCCGACCAGCTGCGCGCCAAGACCTACATCGCCACGCAGCCGCTGGTCGCCTCGGCGGTCATCTACCTGCTGCTCACCACGGTGATGACGCAGTTCTCGGGCGCGCTGGAGCGGCGCTTCGACATCGAGGACAAGCTGGCATGACGAGCGCGCATGGCATGGAAGTTGCGAACGATCGTTCGATGCCCGAAGCACCGCTGATCACCGTCGACAACGTCACCAAGGCCTTCGGCACGGTGCCCGTGCTGAAGGGCGTGAGCACCCATTTCAACGCGGGCGAGGTGGCCGTGATCATCGGCGCGTCGGGCTCGGGCAAGAGCACGCTGCTGCGCACGCTCAACCGGCTCGAGAAGCACGACAGCGGCCGCATCGTGGTCGACGGCATCGAGGTGGGCGACGACCACAAGGCGCTGGACGCGTTGCGCGCCGAGGTGGGCATGGTGTTCCAGCAGTTCAACCTGTTTCCGCACCTGACGGTGCTGGAGAACGTGATGCTGGCCCCGCGCCGCGTGCGCAAGCTCGCGCGCAAGGAGGCCGAGGCGCGCGCGCTGGAACTGCTCGAGCGCGTGGGCATGCAGGCGCACGCGCACAAGCACCCGTTCGCGCTGTCGGGCGGCCAGCAGCAGCGCGTGGCCATCGCGCGCAGCCTGGCGATGCAGCCGCGCGTGATGCTGTTCGACGAACCCACGTCGGCGCTGGACCCCGAGATGGTCAAGGAAGTGCTCGACGTGATGAAGCAGCTCGCGAAAAGCGGCATGACGATGATCGTCGTGACCCACGAGATGGGCTTCGCGCGCGAGGTCGGCGACCGCATCCTCTTCTTCGACAAGGGCTGCATCGCGCAGGACGCGCCGCCCGACAAGTTCTTCGGCGACCAGGAAGACGAGCGCGTGCGCGCGTTCATCGGCCAGATCGCCCGGCAGTGAGCCCCGGAAAAGCCAGCCAGCACGATCCCGAGAATCGCCGGCCACGAGCCGGCGAAGCCAGTTTTCCACCACCACCACCACCGAAAAGCCCCCCGAGGAGAGACAGCATGTCCAAGAAGATCGTCGTCGCCGGAATCGCCTCCGGACTCGCCTGCCTGGTCCCGCTGACCGCGCTCGCCCAGGCCGCCGCGACCGCGGCCAGTCCCGCGGCATCGGTGCCCGAGATCGCTCGCGTCGTCATCACCGCGCAGAAGCGCAAGGAAGACATCCGCGACGTGCCGCTGAGCGTGTCCGTGATGTCGGGCGAGCAGCTTCAGGCGCAGCAGATCTCGACCGTCGAGGACCTGACGCGCAACATTCCGAACGTCTCGTTCTCGACGCAGGGCGGGCCCGGCCTGGGCACGGTGGAGATCCGCGGCGTCAGCTCGCAGGCCGGCGCGGCGACGGTCAGCGTCTATCTCGACGACGTGTCGCTGACCACGCGCAACCTGTACAGCCAGGGCACCGCCGAACCGCGCTTCTTCGACCTGCAGGACGCCGAGATCCTGCGCGGACCGCAAGGCACGCTGTACGGCGCGAGCTCGCTGGGCGGCACGATCAAGTTCATCAGCAAGCAGCCCGACCTGAAGAACTTCTCCGGCACGACGCAGGAGACGGTCTCGTTCACCCAGAAGGGCGGCGTCAACTGGGAAGCCCAGGGCGTCCTCAACGTGCCGGTGATCAGCAACAGGCTCGCGCTGCGCATCGGCGTCGAGCACGGCCACGAGAGCGGCTACATCGACCAGGTCGACGGATCGGGGCAGAAGATCGCCAAGGGCATCAACCACGACGACTACACCGTCATCAAGCTCGCGGCCAAGGCCGACCTCGGCGGCGGCTGGAGCATCACGCCGGCGCTGTTCCAGCAGCAGACCAACACCGGCGACATCGACGCCACCTACGCGTCGCTGCCGCGCTACGAGACCAGCAAGACCGTGCGCGAACCTGGCCATGACCTGCTGAGCGTGCCCAGCGTGACGGTGGACGGCGACGTCGGCTTCGCCAACTTCACCGGCGTGCTGAGCGGCTACAAGCGGCGCTTCAACCGCATCCAGGACGGCACCTCGATCAACGACCCGAGCTACGCCATCGTGGCGGCGCCGGACGGCAGCTTGACGCCGGCCCAGCAGCAACTGCAAACGGCGCTGAACTCCCTGTCGTCGGAAGTGCAGTTGAACAACAAGATCGACCAGACCTCGCTCGAGCTGCGCCTGACTTCCAAGGACTACGACCCGAAAGGCAGCAATCCGTTCACGTGGATCGGCGGCGTGTACCTGCAGGACGCGATGACCTCCGTCTACGACAACGAGCCGATTCCCGGTGTGCTGGCCGCGTTCGCGGCGGCGGGGATCGATCCCGCCGACACGTCGCTGTTCGGCGGCTTCCCTGGCGCCTTCGCCAACGACGACTCGTACTACAGCGTGCGCCACTACAAGGACAAGCAGCAGTCGGTGTTCGGCGAGCTGACCTGGCACCTCTCGCCGCAACTGGCGCTGACCGGTGGCCTGCGCCAGTTGCACGCGTCGCAGAAGTTCACGCGCGAGGCGCTGCCGCTGTTCTACGACGGCAGCGCCCCCGTGACGCCGGGCTACGGCGGCCTGGCGCCGGTCGACGCCAGCTGGAACGCGACGACGCCCAGCCTCAAGATGAACTGGGAGTTCGCGCCCGACGTGTCGCTGTACGCGAACGCGTCCAAGGGCTTCCGGCTGGGCGGGGCCAACCGTCCGGTGCCCGACACCCCCATCGTCGAGACCAACCTGGCCAAGCTGGGCCTGTCGGGCCCGGTGCCGAGCTCGTTCGCGCCGGACAGCCTCTGGAGCTACGAACTGGGCAGCAAGATGGACATGGCCGAGCACCGCCTGAGCCTGAACGTCGCGGCCTTCCTGCTGAAGTGGAAGAACATCCAGCAGGACATCAACCTGAGCGACGCCGGATTCGACTACGAGACCAACGTCGGCAACGCCACCAGCTATGGCCTGGAGATGGAGCTGAAGGCGAAGGTCTCGCCGTCGCTGACGATGTCGACGGCGCTGGGCCTGACGCACGCCACGTTCGACAACGACTATTCGGCGTTCGGGACAGCGAAAGACGGTGCCAACAACGTCCGCAAGGGCGACTGGGTCGAAGGGGTGCCGCGCGCCAGCGCCAGCCTCGGCGCCGACTACCACTGGGCGCTCAACGACGCCGTGAACGCGTTCGTCCGTGGCAACGGGCAATGGACCGGCAAGAGCCATGGCACGTTCCTGCGCGACGATCCGGACTACATGCGTGCCGCCTACTTCACTGCCGATGCGAGCGCCGGCGTGAACTGGGACAAGTGGGAAGTGACTGCCTTCGTCAAGAACCTGAACAACACCCACGTGGCGATCCAGCATCCGAGCGTGCAGAACGTCTCCGAGGTGTACTACCTGCGTCCGCGCACGATCGGCGTGACGGCGAACTACGAGTTCTGATCCCCGGATCCGCGGATCGAATGGCGCGACGGCAGCGATGCCGCCGCGCCATTTTTCATCGTGGTGGCCGGCTTGGTGCCATCGCGCACCAGGATGGCGCTCGCGCGTCCACGTACCATGCCGGGGTGAGCACCCTCCGACAACGTTCCCTGGCCGTCCTGCTGGCGTCCGATCCCTGGCGCAAGGCCACACTCGCCCGCGAGCTGGACCAGCACGAAGGCATCGGCGCCGACGAGCCCATTGACGAGCCGCCGGGCATTCCGGGCCGGCCGACCAAGCCCATGCTGGTGCCCCACATCGAGGTCAGGCAGCGCTCGGTCAGCACCCCCGAGGGCCTGGCCGCGCTGATGCACGCGCTGGCACACATCGAGTTCAACGCGATCAACCTGGCGGCCGACCTCACCTGGCGCTTCCCGGGCATGCCCGACGAGTTCTACCTCGACTGGATGAAGGTGGCGCGCGAGGAGGCCTATCACTTCGGGCTGCTCGGCGACCGCCTCGTGGAGCTGGGCTTTGCCTATGGCGACTTCCCGGCGCACGACGCGCTGTGGACGATGGCGGAGAAGACGAAGCACGACATCCTCGCGCGCATCGCGCTGGTGCCGCGCACGCTGGAGGCGCGCGGGCTGGACGCCTCGCCGGCGATCCGCAACAAGCTGGTCAGCGTGGGTGACAGGCGGGGGGCGGAGATCCTGGACATCATCCTGCGCGACGAGATCGGCCACGTGGCCATCGGCAACCGCTGGTATGGCGTGCTGTGCGCCGAGCGCGGGCTCGATCCGGTGGCCACCTACGCCGCACTGGCGCTCGAGCACGGCGCGCCGCGGCTGCGCGGCCCGTTCAACCTCGAGGCGCGGCGCGCCGCCGGCTTCAGCGAGGAAGAGCTGTTGAGACTGGGCTGATCGTCCCCATGTGGGCAAGTCGACGCACAAGACCCCGGAGCGGGGCGATGGCCGCGCCGATCCGTAAAATCACGCCCTCATTCCCGGAGATCCCCATGGCCCTGTACCGAATCGGCGACGATGCCCCGCGCGTGGCGCCCGACGCCTGGGTGGCCGAGTCCGCCACCGTCGTCGGACGCGTGGCGCTGGCCGCCGGCGCCAACGTCTGGTACGGCGCGGTGCTGCGCGGCGACAACGAGTGGATCGCCATCGGCGAGCGCACCAACATCCAGGACGGCAGCGTGCTGCACACCGACATGGGCTCGCCGCTCACGCTGGGCGCCGACGTCACCGTGGGCCACCAGGTGATGCTGCACGGTTGCACGGTGGGCGACAACTCGCTGATCGGCATCCAGTCCGTGGTCATGAACGGCGCGCGGATCGGCCGCAACTGCATCGTCGGCGCGGGCGCGCTGGTGACCGAAGGCAAGGAGTTCCCGGACAACTCGCTGATCGTCGGCAGCCCGGCCAAGGTCGTCCGCACCCTCACCGACGACCAGGCCGCGAAGCTGCGCATGAGCGCGGCGCATTACGTGGCCAATGCGGCGCGGCATCGCGACACCGTGGTGCGCATCGACGAACCCGCAGGCGGCGCCGGAAAGGGCGCCTGAATCCCATGAGCGAACTCCAGAAATTCATCTTCGACGGCCTGCCGGTGCGCGGCATGATCGTGCGCCTCACCGACAGCTGGCAGGAGGTGCTGCGGCGCCGCGCCGTCAGCGGCGAATGGACGCCGCCCGTGCGCGACATGCTCGGCGAGATGGCCGCGGCCGCCACGCTGATGCAGGCCAACCTCAAGTTCAACGGCGCGCTGATCCTGCAGGTGCACGGCGACGGGCCGGTGAAGCTGGCGGTGGCCGAATCGATGTCCGACCTGCGCTTCCGCGTCACGGCCAAGGTGCAGGGCGACGTGGCGCCCGACGCGCGCTTCGCCGACCTGGTCAACCGGCACGGCGAGGGACGCTGCGCCATCACGCTCGATCCGCTCGATCGCCAGCCCGGCCAGCAGCCCTACCAGGGCGTGGTGCCGCTGGAGGCGCCCGACGGCGGTCCGGTGGGCGACGTGGCGACGATGCTGGAGCACTACATGCGCCAGTCCGAGCAACTGGAGACCCGCATCGTGCTTGCGGCCAACGGCGAGGCGGCCTGCGGGCTGCTGATCCAGCGCCTGCCCATCGAGGGCGCGGGCAACCTGGCGGGCGCCGAGAAGGCGGAGATCGACGCCGAGGCCTTCACGCGCATCGCCCACTTCGCCTCCACGCTCACCGCCGACGAGCTGCTGACGCTGGATTCGGCCACGATCCTGCACCGGCTGTTCTGGGAGGAGCCCTTGCGCGTGTTCGAGCCCCAGGCGCCCAGCTTCGCGTGCAGCTGCTCGGCCGACCGGGTGAAGGCGATGCTGAAGAACCTGGGCCGCGACGAGGCGGAGTCCATCCTCGCCGAGCGCAAGGACGTCGAGATCGGCTGCGATTTCTGCGGCACCCAGTACCACTTCGACGCGGTCGACATCGGGGCGCTGTTCGCGCCGCCGGTGAGTCAGCCGGGCGCGGCGCCTCACGTGCACTGAGCCAGGCCTCGCCACCCGCGCCCGCGGGTGGCGGCCAGGCGCTTGCCGCTGATCCGTCGAAACCCGCCGCTCGCGCCTTTGGCCGCGGGCGTGCGCGGCGGCGCGGGTAGCCTTACATTGCCGCCGATTCCCTCGTCCCGAGGGCGGCGGGATGCCTCGCAACCCAACTCCCGCCACGCCGATGATGCACGCACATACCGCCCGCGCGACCTTTGGCCGCAACCGCCAGGCAGGCTTCACGCTGATCGAGTTGATGATCACCGTGGCCATCGTCGCCATCCTCGCTGGCATCGCGCTGCCGGCCTACATGCAGTACATCGCGCGCGGCAAGCTGGTGTCGATGACCAACACGCTGGCCGGGGCGCGCGTGGCCATGGAGCAGTTCTATCAGGACAACCGGCAATACACGTCGGTGGGCACCGGTTCGAGCACGATCCTCAGTCCGTGCTCCGACACGTCGAAGTGGATCAAGAGCTACGACAGCAGCACCTGGGCGCTGAGCTGCCCGACCTTGACTACGACCACCTACACGCTGACCGCCACCGCGACCGCGGGGGCGATCAACGGCGCCAGCTATACCGTGGACCAGCAGAACAACATGATCACGGCCGCCTTTCCGAACTCTTGGGGCGCGCTGCCCACCAATACCAACTGCTGGCTGATGAAGAAGGGCGACTCGTGCTGACCGTGGCACGCCCGGTGCGCGGCTTCACGTTCATCGAGCTGATGGTGGTGATCGCGGTGATCGGCGTGCTGCTCGCGCTGGGGGTGCCCGGCATCGCGAGCTGGGCGGGCGATGCGCGCCTGCGCAGCGTGGCGGAATCCTTCACCAACGGCGTGCGGCTCGCTCAGGCCACGGCGGTCGCGCGCAGCCGCGTGACGGTGTTCGCGGTGACCGGCGCCACCCCCGCCTACAACGCGACCCCGGCGGCCAACGGCAGCAACTGGATGGTGCTGGTCGACCCGCTCAGCAGCACCGAGACCATGGACAGCACCTACCTGATCCAGAGCTCGACCGAAGCGCGTCAACACAGCGTGTCCGTCGACTCCAAGACCAACATCATGGTGTGCTTCAACTCCTTCGGTCAGCAGACCGCCAACCTGACCGCCAGCCTGCCGGCCGCCGCCGCGACCTGTGCGACGCCCGGTCTCGCCTCCGGCGCCACCACCGCTGTCGATACCTCGCCGACCGTCTTCGAACTGTCGCGCACGGGGTCGTCGCGCAAGTATCGGGTGCTGGTCTATCCCGGCGGACGCGTGCGCATGTGCGACGCGGCCAAGACCCTGTCCACCACCAATCCGGACGGCTGCCCATGACCGCGCATTCCTCCAGCCGGCGCCGCGGCGCGCGTGGCTTCACGCTGATCGAGGTGCTGATCTCCATCCTCATCTTCGCCTTCGGCATCCTCGGAGCCGTCGGCATGGAGGCACGCCTTGCGCAGTCGACCGTGCGCAACGGCGACCGGGCCCGGGCGTCGATGCTGGCCGACGAGCTGGCATCGCAGATGTGGCTGAAGCGGTCGGTCGACATCGCGACGGCCGATTCTGCGTTCTACACGGCCTGGCAGACGCGCGTTGGCACGCCGGCCACGTCGGGCCTGCCGAGTGGCAGTGGCAGCGTCACGCTCAACAGCGGCAGCACGATCGCCACGATCAAGATCACCTGGACGCCCACCAATTCATCCAGCCAGAATTCCTTCCAGACCTCCGTGGTGATTCCATGAACCGTACTCGCCGCGTCCGCCAGGGGGGCCTGACGCTCATCGAGATGATGGTCGCGATCGTGATCGGCTCGCTGCTCATCGTCGCGGTGCTGATCGTGCTGGCCGGTACTGCCACGACTACCAGCAACCGCGCCGGCGCCGAGAGCGGGCGCCGGACAACGGGCTCGAACTCCGACCTCGACCAGTCCGCGGCCATCGCGATGTTCCAGCTCGACAAGTGGGTGCGCAGCGCCGGCAGCGGCTTCGCGCAGACGGTGCAATCCCTGTCCGCCAGCTATTCCTATGCCTACGGCTGCAAACTGTTCGCGTCCAACGGCACCCAGTTGCTGCCCGTGCCTTCCGGCACCATGCCGGCGCCGTTCAACGGCTCGGCCTTCATTCCCAGCGGCTCGACGGCGTCCGGCACCTTTCGCCTGCTGCCCGTGCTGATCATCCCGGGCGCGACCAGTCCCAACATGACCAATGCCGTCAGCACGGGCTTCACTTCGGACGCGCTGGTGCTGATGGCTTCCGGCAACGGCTACGGCCAGATCCCGTTGCCGGTCTCCGCGGCGGCCGCCGCGCAACTGACCGTGCCGAACACGACGGCGTTCTCGGGTGCCGGTGCCAACGACCTGGCCCTGCTTGCGCAGACGGACACCACCACCGGAATCGCCAACTGCATGGTCACGCAGGCGGCCCTCACCACCACCGACGGCTCCGCCACTGCGATGCCGCTGGGCGGCTCCTGGTACCAGGCCACGATCAACGGCCAGGCAGTCACCACCTATTCGTCCGGCGGGGTGGTGCTGGACATGGGCGATCCGTCCTCCACCTCGACGCAGCCGCCGTCGTTCCAGGTGGTCGGCGTCGGCGACAACGACACGCTCTACAGCTACGACCTGCTCAACGTGAGAACGCCGCAGCTTCAGTCGCGCGGGCAGAACGTGTTCGAGCTGCACGCGCTCTACGGAATCGACACCAACGGCGATGGCAAGAACCTCACCTGGGTGTCGCCGTCCTCGGGCAGCTACACGGTCGCCCAGCTGACCGCCGGCACGACGGCGGCATCCACGCTCATCAAGACGATCAAGGCCGTGCGCATCGGCCTGATCCTGCGGACCGACCTGCCCGAGAAGAACACCGTCGCTGCCACGACCTCGGTGAAGCTTTTCCAGTCGCTGGCCGACGCCGACTCGACCCTGTCCGGCCTGGTCTACACCCGCACCTTCGGCGGCGCCGAGCTGAACTACCGCTATCGCACGGTCGAGACGACGATCCCCGTGCGCAACAACTCCTTCTGACCCGAGGCCGCTGCCGATGTCTTCCCCGCGCCGCTCCCTCCCGCGTCGTCCCGCCGCGCCGGGCCACCTGAAACAACGAGGCGTGATCCTCGTCGTGGTGCTGCTTGCCATGGTGGTGCTGCTGATCGGCCTGGCCGCGCTGCTGCGCACCGTCGACACCTCGGGCATCATCGTGGGCAACCTGGCGTTCCGGCGCGACCTCACCAACCGGGCAGAGCAGGCCATCGCCGCGGCCAAGGTGACGCTGTCGACCTCGGGCTTCGACTTCACCACGAGCGCCCTGTCGGCGTCCCACTATTCGGCGACCAAGCTCGCCAACGGCAATACCGGCGTGCCCACCGTCCTGGACAACAAAAGCAGCTACAACACCACCATCGCGGCGGACGCCACGGACGGCAGCGTCAGCGGCGATACCTCCATCACGTATCGCTACGTGATCGACCGCCAGTGCAACACCGGCACCACGACGTTCTCCACCTCGGCTTGCGAATACATCTCGAGCAGCAACGTGACGGGCGGCTCGTCGCAGCTTTCCGGCAGCAGCAAGCACATCGCAAGCACGAACCTTCCAATCTACCGCATCAGCGTCCGGGTCAGCGGACCGCGCAACAGCGTGGCGTATTTCCAGACCACCTACGTCGTCAATTGAGGTGATCCCATGAATCAGTTTCTCCGGGCCTGCCGCGGCCTGTCCGCCCTGGTCGCAGCGACCTTCCTGCTGGTTTCGGCCGCGCCCGCGCTGGCCGATACCGACCTGGCCGACGCGCCGCTGTTCTCGACGGTGTCCGTGCCGGGCAACCTGCTGCTGGCGCTGTCGGTGGAATACCCGACGGCCAGTACGTATGCCTATCCCAGCACCACGGCGTATGCGAGCGCCAGCACCTACGTCGGCTATTTCGACCCTGCGAAGTGCTACACGTACAGCTACAACAGCACGACACCCGCGTCGAGCTACTTCGCTCCCAGCAGCACGGCGCAGACCAGCACGCATGTCTGTTCCTCCCTGTGGAGCGGCAACTGGCTCAACTGGGCCAGCATGCAGTCGCTGGACGAGTTCCGCTGGGTGCTGACGGGCGGCAACCGGGTCGTCGACAGTTCCACGCAGACCATCCTGCAAAAGACCTACCACTCGGGTCAGGACACCGGCAGCGCGGTGAACAAGTCGATCACGGGTACGACGTTGGTCAACGGGGCGACGCCCTTGTCTACGTGGACCACGGTGAATTCGCGCATTTCCGGGACGGGCATCAAGATGCTGATCTCGAACTGCGCCGGCGGCTCCGGCACCGGACTGAATGCCACCACCCCGACGTCCACCGACTTCACAGCCGGGATGACGACGAGCATCACCTGCAATTCGAGCGTCGGAACGAACTACGCGCTCTACATGAACGTGCAGGTGTGCGCAGGCGGCACGCTCAACGAAAGCAATTGCGTCCTGTACGGTACCAGCTACAAGCCGGAAGGCCTGATGCAGTCGTATTCGGGCAAGCTGCGCTACGGGGCCATTGGTTACCTCAACGACAAGAACGTCCTGCGCGACGGTGGCGTGCTGCGGGCCGGCATGAAGTACATCGCCCCGACACAGCCGGTACCGGGTTCGACGGCGATCACCAATTCGCTGGCCGAGTGGAGCAGCACCGACGGGACCATGGGCGCGAATCCGAACCCGACGGACGCGAGCACGACGCAGGCCGCGGCGATAAGCGCAGGCGCGTCGTCGACGTTCACGATCACGCAGAGCGGCGTGATGAACTACCTGAACAAGTTCGGTTACTACGCTTCGTCGTACAAGCAGTACGACCCGGTCAGCGAGATGTACTACGCAGGCATCCGCTACTTCAAGAACCTGGGCAACGTCGCGTCGTACAGCGACCTCAGCGCCGGCACCAGTACCACCATCCCGACCTGGGTGGACGGGTTCCCGGTGATCACGACCTGGACGGACCCGATCGTCTATGCCTGCCAGAAGAACTTCATCCTGGGCATCGGCGATGCCAACACCCACCGCGATGGCAATTTGCCGGGGAGCACGCTGTATGCGGGCTCGTATGCCGCCTCGCAGGAACCCGCAGTACCCCCCGAAGTGACGGCTGACAAGACGATCGCCGGGGGAGCAGGCGTCGCCACCGCGACCAACATGGTCGACACGCTCGAGAACGGCACCACGACGCTTGGCAAGACCTACGTGAACAGCGGCCGCTACGACACCTACTACATCGCCGGCCTGGCCTACGACGCCCACACCAGCGACATCCGCAGCGACCTTCCCGACGCGCAGACCATCAGCACCTACTGGCTGGACGTGCTGGAAAGCCAGACCTACATCACCAAGAACGAGTACTACTACGCCACCAAGTACGGCGGCTTCACCCTGCCGGACACCGTCCAGGCCGCCGGCGGGACCAATACCAGCAAGAGCACGCTGCAACCCTATTCGACGAGCAACGCCACGAACACGCTGACCACCACCAGCGGCTCCCTGGCGTTCGCCCTCAGCAGCGGCAGCAACACGCTGTGGCATACCAACTCGGATCGGTGCAGCGGATCGAGCCTCTGCAGCAGCAGCAACACCAGCGGCGACTATCGCCCCGACAACTACTTCACCGCGAACAACGCGGACGCGATGAAGGCGTCGCTGACCTCCGCCTTCCAGAAGATCGCTTCCGAAGCCGCGGCGGCCAACGGAACGTCGCTCTCCACGCCCAGCGTCAACACGGTCAACAGCGGTTCAGTGACCTATGGCGCCACCTACGACCCGAGCACCTGGACGGGCAAGGTCACGGCCTCGACCATCTCCTTCGCTGCTGACGGTACGCCGACGACCACGCCGGCGTGGGACGCGCGCGCGCTGCTCAGCGCCACCTCGGTGACGGCCAGCTCGCGCAAGATCGTCACCTGCTGCACGACGACGTCCGCGTCGCCGGGACTGGCGTTCACGGACACCGCGTTGTCGGCAGCCACACTGATCGCGCGCACAAACTACGCATCCTTCGGAGCGGTGCCGGGTGTTGCGTCCCAATCCAGGTCCAATTTCCTGCTCTATCTGCGTGGCGACACCACCAAGGAACTGCCCCCCAACGGCACGGGGGTCTACCGCGATCGGGCCTTCCGCCTGGGCGACATCGTCAATTCCAAGCCGACAGCCGTCGGGGCGCCTAACCAGATCTACTACGACTCCGCGAACCCGGGCTACAGCACGTTCAAGTCGACCTATTCGTCGCGCGCGACAGTCGTCTACGCGGGAGCCAACGACGGCATGCTGCATGCCTTCGACGGCAGCACCGGCGGCACCACCTCCGGCAAGGAGCTCTTCGCCTACGTGCCCAGCTTCGTCTATGGCAACGGCGCCTCGACGACGGCCTCCGGCGGCACGTCGACGGCCACCACCACCGCCACCACCGGGCTCCCGATGCTGGGCAACCCGACCTTCACCCACTACTACTACGTGGACGCCACGCCTGGCCAGTTCGACGTGGACCTGATCAACACCTATGCGTCGAGCACGGCCAAGGCGACGAGCACGACGAACAGCATGTGCACGTCCACGCAGACGACCACGGCAACGAATTGGTGCAGCCTCCTGATCGGCGGCCTGGGCAAGGGCGGCAAGGGCTACTACGCGCTCGACGTCACCGACCCCACGGCGTGGACCACCGAGGCCAATGTGGCGGCAAAGGTGCTGTGGGAGTTCACGGACACGCACATGGGCTACACCTACGGGACGCCCAGCGTGGTCAAGACCAAGAAGTGGGGCTGGGTCGTCGTGCTGACCTCGGGCTACAACAACGACAACGGCATCGGTTATTTCTATTTCGTGAGCCCGAGCACGGGGGCGCTGCTGGAATCGGTCGCGACACCCAGCGGATCGCCCTCGTCGCCGATCAACATGGGCCAGCACACCGCCTACGAGCCCGACTACACCGACGGCACGGCCGACGCGATCTACGGCGTCGACCTGCAGGGCGATGTCTGGCGCCTGGACGTGACGGCGGGCTCGGGCGCCTACGCGTCGCCGACGAAGATCGCCACCCTCCAGGACGCGTCCGGCAATGCGCAGCCCATCACGACGCGTCCGCTGGTCGAACGCGACAGCAGTTCTTCGGCGCGATACGTGCTGGTGGGCACCGGCCGCCTGCTCGGCGACAGCGACGTTTCCAGCGCCCTGGTGCAGTCGTTCTACGCCATCATCGACGGAACCGCCGCCAGCGGCGGGTTCTACACGTCGTCGACGCTGCCTGCGAGCGTCACTTTCCCGGTCACGCGCAGCGAACTCAACGCGAACACGAACCTGCTGGCCGGGATCACCGCGGCAGCCGGCACGACCGGCTGGTACTTCGACCTGCCGGTGACTAACAGTATCGCGGAGCGCGTGAACGTCGACCCGACGACGACGTCGGGCGTCGTCGCGTGGGCCGGCAACCTGCCCAACGGATCGGCGTGCAGCCCGGCCGGCACCGCGGAAACTTACGCGACCGCGTTTTCCAGTGGGAAGACGGTGCTCTGGAACACCACGACCAGCAGCTACGTGAGTACGATCGCCAACACCGCCGGCGTCATCACGGACTTGAGCTTCATGGGCGTGAACGGCACCACCTACCTCTACTCCGGTGACAGCACGGGCGCCATCGCCAAGGATGCGACCAAGATCGGTTCCACGAGCGGCGTCAAGCAGCTGAACTGGCGCGACGTGCCGCTCGCCAACTGATCGCGCGTGTCATGCGGGGACGCTGGCGGCTGCCGCTTTGCGTCGCCATCGTCCTGCTGGCGCATGCGGGGTTGATGGCGGCTTGGCTGCGTGCACCGCCCTCCGGCGTCCGGCACCCGGCGCCGCATCAGACGGCGGCGGTGCGCATGATCGTCCTTGGGGCGGTTGCCGAACCGTCGGTCGCGTCGCCCGAGCCCCGTCAGTCGGCCAGGGACGACGCCCGGCCGGCGACGCCCGTCCCGCCGCCGGCCCAGCCCGCGCCGGCCGCCGAGCCGTTGCCGCAGGCGGTGGCCGTCCGACCCGCGCTGGCGCCCGAGCGCGTGGCTTCAGGGCCGCCGTCGCCGCGGCTGCAGACGATAGCGCCGGCCCACGTGTTCCTGTCGCCGGCCCAGGTCGACCGCATCGCGATCGCGTTCCCCTCCCCGGACATCTCCAGCCTGGCGGGCCTGAGCTGGTCCGGCGTTCCAATCCGCCTGCGCCTGTTCATCGCCGCGAGCGGGCAGTGCGTCGACGTGAAGGTGCTGCGCGCCAGCGAGGATGCGGCCACCCTGGAGCACGTGCGCCGGATGTTCCTGGCGACGCACTTCCTCCCGGCGCGGAACGCGGGGGCGGATGTCGATTCCTATCGCGACATCGAACTGGATGTCGCGGATGTCAAGTGAGCGGGCGCGGCAGGTGCTCGCAGTCCGGATCGTCGCAGCGCTCGCATACCCAGCGCGGCCCCGGCGGCCCCGCCAGGCTGCCTTCGAGACGGCTGAACAGCCCCGATGAGCGCCGCTGCCGCGCCCGCTCGCGCAGCAGCGGCCGCAGCGCATCGAGCGCGCACGCCACCCGCGCCGGCCCCGTGCCGCTGACGAGGGACCACGCCGTTCCCCAGTCGGCCAGGCGCGCGCGCACCCGAGCGTCCACCGGCCCGCGCACGTGCGGGCCGTCGCGTTGCAGGCCGTCGGCCACCCACGGCAGGTCCAGCGACGTGAGCAGCGTCAGGTCCATCGCGTCCTGGCATTCGCGCACCAGTGGCGCCAGCGTGCGATCGTCGAACAGCAGGTCGCTGTAGACGGCCACCATCAGCGGCGTGGTATCGCACAGCACCATGTCGATGCCCGGTTGCGCCGCGGCGGCCGCGATGCGGCGCACGTGCTCTTGCGCGATGCCCGCCTGCTCGTCGGCGCGCGGCGTGCGGCGGTGCTGGTCGCACCACTCGCGAAGGAATTCGTCGACGACCACCGCGCGCAGGCCGAACTCGCGCGCGAGCGCGTCCGCCAGCGAGCGCGCGAGTTCGCTCTTGCCGGTGCTTTCTGCGCCGACGATGGCCACGCGCAGTGGCTTCGGGTCAGTGGCGCGCATCGACATGCCCCTGCATCCCGCGCCACGCGCGCCAACCGGCGACCGACAGGATCGTGAAGATCGCGTACAGGATCAGCGTGAGCCACAGGTGCTTGTAGCCGAACAGCGCCACGCTGAACGCGTTCACGGCGATCCAGACGAACCAGTTCTCGATGAACTTGCGCCCCAGCAGCCAGGTGCCCGCCACGCTGCCGACCGTGGGCAGGGCGTCGAGCCAGGGCACGTCGGAGTCGGTGTAGCGATGCAGCAGCGAGGCGACCGCCGGCCAGGCGAGCAGCGTGAGCGCCAGCACCGTCCAGGCCACGCGCGGCGTCGCGCGGTGCACCACCAGCGCGCCGCCGTCGCTGGCGTGGCCACGCAGCCACTGCCACCAGCCCCACATCGACATCGCCACGAAGAACAGCTGCAGCGAGGCCTCGCCGTACAACTTGCTGTCGGCGAACAGCAGCGCGTACAGCAGCGACGACAGCATCGCCAGCGGCCAGGCGAGCGGATGCACGCGCATCTCGCAGCCCACCATCCACAGCGAGACGGCGAAGGCGACGACCTCGATCCACGTCACCGGCACGCCCCAGGCGGTGAAGGCCGGCGCGAGCAACGGGTGGGCGAGGGCGAGGAGGGACTGCAGCATCAGGGTCACGCGCGCGGGACGCGCGCGAGAGGCGTCACTTGCCGGGCGTGAGGACGACCAGCAGCTCGCCGGGCCGGGTCATGCCCAGCTCGGAGCGCGCCTTCTCCTCGACCATCTCCAGGCCTTCCTTCAGGTCGGAGACCTCGGCCTGGAGCTGGTCGTTGCGCTGGCGCGCCGCGTCGTTGGCGGCGCGCAGCGCAGCCAGGTCGCGGCTCATCTCGTGCACGTGCGCGACGCCCGCCTTGCCGAACCACAGCTCCGCCTGCACCCAGGCGATGAGCACCATCAGAGCGATCGTGACGAGTCGCATGGGGCCGGGTCAGTTCGAGGCGGAGCGCATCGGCGGAGTCTACCGTCCCGGTCTCAACGCAGGTTGTAGAACGCGGCGCGGCCGGGGTAGGTGGCGATGTCGCCCAGGTCTTCCTCGATGCGCAGCAGCTGGTTGTACTTGGCGATGCGGTCCGAGCGGCTCATCGAGCCGGTCTTGATCTGGCCGGCGTTGGTGCCGACGGCGATGTCCGCGATCGTGGAGTCTTCCGTCTCGCCCGAGCGGTGGCTGATGACGGCCGTGTAGCCGGCGCGCTTGGCCATCTCGATGGCCTCGAAGGTCTCGGTGAGCGTGCCGATCTGGTTGACCTTGATCAGGATCGAGTTGGCGATGCCCTTGTCGATGCCTTCCTTGAGGATCTTCGGGTTGGTGACGAACAGGTCGTCGCCCACCAGCTGGACCTTCTTGCCCAGCACGTCGGTGAGGTGCTTCCAGCCGGCCCAGTCGCCCTCGTGCATGGCGTCCTCGATCGAGATGATCGGGTACTTGTCGACCCAGCTGGCCAGCATCGACGTCCACTCCTCGGCGCTCAGCTTCAGGCCTTCGCAGTCGAGGTGGTACTTGCCGTCCTTGTAGAACTCGCTGGCCGCGCAGTCGAGGCCGATGGCGATCTGCTCGCCGGCGGTGTAGCCTGCCTTCTCGATGGCCTGCAGCAGCAGCTGGATGGCCTCCTCGTGGCTGGCCACGCTGGGGGCGAAGCCGCCTTCGTCGCCGACCGCGGTGGAGATGCCGCGCTCGCCCAGGATCTTCTTGAGCGCGTGGAACACCTCGGCACCGTAGCGCACCGCCTCGCGGAACGAGGGCGCGCCGATCGGCAGGATCATGAATTCCTGGATGTCGAGGTTGTTGTTGGCGTGCTCGCCGCCGTTGATCACGTTGATCATCGGGACGGGCATCTGCATCTTGCCCATGCCGCCGAAGTAGCGGTAAAGCGGCAGGCCGCTTTCCTCCGCGGCGGCGCGCGCCACGGCCATCGAGACGGCCAGCGTCGCGTTGGCGCCCAGGCGGCCCTTGTTGTCGGTGCCGTCGAGGTCGATGAGGGTCTGGTCCAGGAAGGCCTGCTCGGAGGCGTCCAGGCCCAGCACGGCCTCGGAGATCTCGGTGTTGATGTGCTCGACGGCCTTCAGCACGCCCTTGCCCAGGTAGCGGCTCTTGTCGCCGTCGCGCAGCTCGATGGCCTCGCGCGAGCCGGTGGACGCGCCCGAGGGCACGGCCGCGCGGCCCATCACGCCGCTTTCCAGCAGCACGTCGCATTCGACGGTGGGGTTGCCGCGGCTGTCGAGGATCTCGCGGCCGACGATGTCAACGATGGCACTCATTGTCTTTGCTCCAGGTTTTTCGAAATGTCGTGGCCGGGCGGGCGGACCGCCGGGCGCGCAGGTACGGGCTGCACTCTGCCACACCGAAGAGGCATTTCGCCCCTTTCGGGTTACAGGCGTGCGTCAATCACGCGGCGGCCTTCTGCGTGGCGTCGGTGGCGGCGTGGTGCGCCAGGGCGGCCTTGATGAAGCTGATGAACAGCGGATGGCCGTCCCACGGCGTGGACTTGAACTCGGGGTGGAACTGCACGCCCACGAACCACGGGTGCACGTCCTGCGGCAGCTCGACGATCTCGGTGAGCTTCTCGCGCTGCGTGAGCGCGGAGATGACCAGGCCGGCTTCCTTGAGGCGATCGAGGTAGTGCTCGTTGGCCTCGTAGCGATGGCGGTGGCGCTCGGTGACGACCTTGCCGTAGATCTGGCTGGCCAGCGTGCCGGCTTCGACGTCGGAGCTCTGCGCGCCCAGGCGCATCGTGCCGCCGAGGTCGGAGTTCGCGTCGCGCTTCTGGATGGAGCCGTCGGCGTCCTGCCACTCGTCGATCAGCGCGATCACCGGATGCGGCGTGTGCGGGTCGAACTCGGTGGAGTTGGCGTTGGCCAGGCCCGCCTTGTGGCGCGCGTACTCGATGGTGGCCACCTGCATGCCCAGGCAGATGCCGAGGTAGGGGATGGCGTGCTCGCGGGCGTACTGCGCCGCCAGGATCTTGCCTTCCACACCGCGCTTGCCGAAGCCGCCGGGCACCAGGATGGCGTCGAACTTGTCGAGCTGGATGACGTTCTCGGGCGTCAGCGTCTCGGAGTCGACGTACTCGATGTTGACGCGGGCATGGTTGTGGATGCCGGCGTGGCGCAGCGCCTCGTTGAGAGACTTGTACGAGTCGGACAGGTCGGTGTACTTGCCGGCCATCGCGATGGTGATCTCGCGCGTCGGGTGGTTGACCTCGTGCACCAGCAGGTCCCAGCGCTTCAGGTCGGCCGGGCGCGTGAGCAGCTGCAGCTTCATGCAGATCTGCTCGTCCAGGCCCTGCTCGTGCAGCAGGCGCGGCACGCTGTAGATCGACTTCACGTCCCACATGGAGATCACGCCGTGCATCGGCACGTTGGTGAACAGCGAGATCTTCTCGCGCTCGTCGATGGGGATCTCGCGGTCGGCGCGGCACAGCAGCACGTCGGGCTGGATGCCGATCTCGCGCATCTTCTGCACCGTGTGCTGCGTGGGCTTGGTCTTCAGCTCGCCGGCGGCGGCGATGAAGGGCACGTAGGTGAGGTGGACGAAGGCCGAGTTGGTGGGGCCCAGCTTGAGCGCCATCTGGCGCACGGCCTCGAGGAAGGGCAGCGACTCGATGTCGCCCACGGTGCCGCCCACCTCGCAGATCGCGACGTCGACCTGGTCCATCGTGGCGCCGCGGCGCACGAACTCCTGGATCTCGTTGGTGACGTGCGGGATCACCTGCACCGTCTTGCCGAGGTAGTCGCCGCGGCGTTCCTTCTCCAGCACCGACTTGTAGATCTGGCCGGAGGTGAAGTTGTTGCCGCGCTTCATGCGGGTGTTGATGAAGCGCTCGTAATGGCCGAGGTCGAGGTCGGTCTCCGCGCCGTCGTCGGTGACGAACACCTCGCCGTGCTGCATCGGGGACATCGTGCCCGGATCGACGTTGAGGTACGGATCCAGCTTGATGAGGGTGACCTTGAGGCCGCGCGATTCGAGGATCGCCGCCAGGGAAGCCGCTGCGATGCCCTTGCCAAGCGAGGACACCACGCCGCCGGTGACGAAGACGAACTTGGTCATGTCAGTGGGCATCTGCGTCGAGGGCCGCGGCGCTCCGGTGGGAGGAGGGCGGGCCCACGGCAGGAATGCCATGGTGGTAAAGCGCGATTATACGGGTCATGACGACCCCAGTCAGCGGGGTGCCGCAGGCAGCCCCCGAGGGGCCTCGGCCTGAGCGAAGGAGCGGCCGAGCGCTTGCACCTTTCGCTCGGCGGCTCGCTACGTCGCGTGCCCGAAGTCGAACTTGTTGGGCACGTCGAGGTTGGTGAACGACAGCGAGATGCACTTGTCCAGCGAGGTCACCTGGTGCCACCACGCCAGCGGCAGGAAGACGGTCTCGCCGGGCTCCACCACCACGTCCAGCACCTTCACGTTGGCGGCCTCGGGGAAGCGCTCGAGGTCCAGCGCCTCGAAGTCGACCGGGCTGTAGACGTCGAAGTCGTTGTACAGCTTGGGCGCGGACAGCGGCGACACGAAGCGCCAGCGCTTGCGGCCCACGATCTGCGTGTGCAGCAGCATCAGCGTGTCGTGGTGCAGCGGCGTGCGCGTGCCCGCCGGGCCCACCCACAGCGAGGCCGAGTTGCGCAGCGTGTCGTCGCAGTAGTCGGGCAGCGGGCCCACGTCCTCGAGCAGGCCCGCGAAGTCGGGTCGGCGCAGCAGTTCGTTGCTTGCCGTGAGGTATTCGTCGTTGGTGACGTCGCTGGTGGCCACGCGATCGAGGAAGGCCGCGAAGTTGGTGTCGTGACGCAGGCTCACCTTGTTGATCTCGTAGTCGGTGTCCTTGTCGCGCCCGGCCTGCACCTGCACCGTCATCGAGCCGTAGCGCCGCTTGAATTCGGCGAAGCTCCAGCGCTTCATCGCGGGCCAGTCGCGCGCCAGGTCGGTGATCACCACCGGGCGGCATCCGCGCACGTAGCGCTCGATGAACTCGTCGCGCGAGAGGCCGGCGCGGCGCTCCACCTGCGTGTAGTCGGAGCCGCTCTCGCGCACCGCCTGCACGTTCTGCATCACGCGGGCGTAGCGCTCGTAGCGGTCGCGCTGGCGTTCGGCGGCGCGGTACATCGGGTTGTGCGGCAGGGCGGCGATGAAGCCGCTCGCCTGCGCCGGGTCGAACCCGGCGGCGGCCACCGTGGAGACCATGCTGTCGGTGGGACAACGCCGCAGCGCGTTGTCGACGATCCATTGGCGCCACGCGTCGTCGAGCGGCTTGATCGGGACGGGCTCGTCCAGCGGCGGCGGGCACTTGCCGAGCACCTCCTTGCCGGTGGGCATCACGAGCCCGGGCGGCAACGCGAACTCCGGCTCGGATGACCGCGCGACATCGGGCGCGGACGCGCCGGCGACCGCGGCGCCGCTTGCGGGCCTTGGCCCGTGGTTCTTCCTGTCGCGTGCGCGCATGGTCACTCCGTTGCTGCGTGTTGCCGGGCCCGCGCCGCGCGGAGGGCGGCGGCGGTCGCGTCCGATCTTAATGTCAGGAGCGCGGCGCGTGCCGCGGGCGCGGCGCCACGGGCGTCATCGAGTTCAGCAGCTCGAGCACCAGCAGGGCCGTGTCGTCGGGCCGCTCCATCGGGTACAGGTGCGTGCCCTCGATCCAGCGCCAGCGGTCGCCGGCCAGCTTGTGCGAGCTGGCGAAGCCGCCCTGGCGCATCTCGGCCGAGCGGGTGCCGGCGACGAAGCCCACGGCGCAGCGCGGCGGGTGCTTCCTCAGCAGCGCCGGCACGTGGTGCGGCAGCGTGTTGTAGATGCGGGTCTCGATCTCGCGGCGCACGGCCAGCACCACCTTGTCGTCCACGTCCTCGAAGCCGGCCTTCACGTAGGCGGCCAGCATGCGCGGATCCCAGCGCGCGAACGCCGACTTGGCGGCGAAGTGCGCGTGCACCGCCTCGCGCGACGGCCACTCGTGGCGCCGCTTGCGCGCGACGGCGCCCGGGCCGACGCGCTCGATCAGGCCCGCGCGCTTGGCCATGTGCACGCTGTGCGCGCGCCAGCCGGTGACGATGGGCGAGTCCAGCATCACCAGCCCGCCCACCAGGTCGGGCCGCTTGCAGGCGGTGAACAGGCTCACCAGGCCGCCCAGCGAGTGGCCCACCAGCATGGCGCCGGGCAGGTCGTTGGCCACGATGAAGTCGATCAGCTGGTCGCGCAGCCGCGGCCAGTTGCTGGTGACGGGATAGCGCGCGTCGTGGCTGAAGCGCGCCGGTGCCTCGACGCGCCAACCTTCGGCACGCCAGATGTCGAAGATCGGTTCGTAGGTGCCGGCGGGAAAGCCGTTGGCGTGGGCGAAGACGATCGTGCTCATCGAGCAGCGCGCGGCCGCTCCGGAGCGGCGAGAGCGCCCCTCGGGGGCCGCGAACGAAGTGAGCTGGGGGCCATCATGACTAAACGATCTTCTCGGTTTCGTTGTGGATCTTCTTCAACGCCTCGTAGCGCGGCGCATCGACGATCAGCGGCGTGCCGGTCGCCGGGGCGTCGTGGCCCCATTGCGGATCCTCCATGCCCTCGAACACCTCGCGCAGGCGCCTGCCCCAGGAGTCGCGCACCATGCGGAAGTACGGGTTCTGGTCGTCGATGCAGGCGATCTGGTCGGACTGCAGCTTGCCGTTCTCGTAGACCACCAGGTCGAGCGGCAGGCCCACCGACAGGTTGGACTTCAGCGTCGAGTCCATCGACACCAGCGCGCACTTGGCGGCCTCCTCCAGCGGCGTGGTGGGCGTGAGCACGCGGTCGAGGATGGGCTTGCCGTACTTCGACTCGCCGATCTGGAAGAAGCAGGTCTCGCGCGTGGCCTCGATGAAGTTGCCGGCCGAGTACACCAGGAACAGCCGCATCGCCTCGCCGCCGATCTGGCCGCCGAAGATGAAGCTGGCCACGAAGTCCATGCCGTTGTTCTTCAGGCTGGGGCCGTCGTTCTCGTAGACCCGGCGCACGGCCGCGCCCAGCACGCGGGCGGCGTCGAACATGCTCGTCGCGTTCCAGATGGTGATGGGCTCGCCGTCGCCGTTGGGCAGGGACTCCACCTGGAGGATCTCGCGCACCGACTGCGAGATCGACAGGTTGCCGGCCGACAGCAGCGTCATGAACCGGTCGCCCGGCTTCTCGTAGACGATCATCTTGCGGAAGATGCTGATCTGGTCGAGCCCGGCATTGGTGCGCGAGTCCGACAGGAAGACGAGCCCGGCGTTGAGCCTGATTCCGACGCAATAAGTCATGGGTGTCTCTTGTTGTGCGGTGCAGGGCCGATTGTCGCGCCTGCGGTCGATGACCGCCTGGACGAGGTGGCCTGATGCCCAGCGGTTTCAGTCTTTAGGCAACAAGGCCTTGAGCCGGTAGAGCGCCTCCAGCGCCTCGCGCGGGGCCAGCTGGTCGGGGTCCAGCGCCATCAGCGCGGCTTCGGCGCGCGAGGGCCCCGCGGCGGCGGCGGCCGCGTCGGCCGCCGCGGGCGCCGCGAACAGGTCGACCTGGGCCGCGCCGCTGGACTGCTGGGCCTCGAGCGCCTCCAGCGTGGCCCGCGCCTGGCGTACCAGGCCGGCGGGCATGCCGGCCAGCTTGGCCACCTGCACGCCGTAGCTGCGGCTGGCCGGGCCGGCCTCGATGGCGTGCAGGAACACGATCTGGTCGCCGCTCTCGGCCGCCGACACGTGCATGTTGAGCGCGCCGGCATGCTTCGTGGGGAAGTCGGTGAGCTCGAAGTAGTGGGTGGCGAACAGCGTGAACGAGCGGTTCTTCTCATGCAGCTGCGAGGCGATCGCGCCGGCCAGCGCCAGGCCGTCGAAGGTGGACGTGCCGCGGCCGATCTCGTCCATCAGCACCAGCGAGCGATCGGTGGCCGAGTGGATGATGGCGGCGGCCTCGGTCATCTCCACCATGAACGTGGACTGCGCGTTGGCCAGGTCGTCGGCCGCGCCGATGCGGGTGTGGATCGCGTCGATGGGGCCCAGGCGGCAGCGCGCCGCCGGCACGTAGGAGCCGATGGCCGCCATCAGCGTGATCAGCGCCACCTGGCGCATGAACGTGCTCTTGCCGCCCATGTTGGGGCCGGTGACGATGAGCATGCGGGTGCGCGCGTCCAGCCGGCAGTCGTTGGCGATGAAGCTGCCGCCGCCGGTCTCGGCCAGGCGCGCCTCCACCACCGGGTGGCGGCCGCGCTCGATGTCCAGGCACGGGTGGTTGACGAACTCGGGCCGGCACCAGCCCAGCGTCTGCGCGCGCTCGGTGAGGGCGCACAGCGCGTCGAGCGAGGCCAGCGCGCGCGCCAGCTCGCCGAGGATGCCCAGCGTCGGCTGCAGGTCGTCCAGCAGCGTCTCCCACAGCAGCTTCTCGCGCGACAGCGAGCGCTCCTGCGCCGACAGCGCCTTGTCCTCGAAGGCGCGCAGCTCTGGCGTGATGTAGCGCTCGGCGTTCTTCAGCGTCTGGCGGCGCTGGTAGTCGGCCGGCACCTTGTCGAGGCCCGACGTGGTGACCTCGATGTAGAAGCCGTGCACCTTGTTGTACTGCACGCGCAGGTTGGAGATGCCCGTGCGCTCGCGCTCGCGCGCCTCCAGCGCCACCAGGAAGTCGTCGCAGTTGGTGGCGATGGCGCGCAGCTCGTCGAGCTCGGGGTCGAAGCCGGAGGCGATCACGCCGCCGTCGCGCAGCAGCACCGCGGGCTCGGCGGCGATCGTGGTGGCCAGGTGCGCGGCGATGCGCGGGTCGGGATGCAGCGCCGCGTGCAGGCGCAGCAGCAGGGCGCTGACGGGTTCGTCGTCGAGCAGCGGCTCGACGTCCTCGCCCGCACCGGGAGCGCGGCAGTGGTCGGGCGGCAGGCAGGCCACCAGCTGCGGCAGCAGCGCGAGCGTGTCGCGCAGGCCCGCGAGCTCGCGCGGGCGCACCTGGCGCAGCGCGATGCGCGCGACGATGCGCTGCACGTCGCTCACGCCGCGCAGCGCCTGGCGCAGCGGTTCGGGGCCGTGCGTCATCAGCACGTCGATGGCGGCGTGGCGCTCCAGCGCCTCCTTGCGCTCGCGCAGCGGGTGCGTGAGCCACAGCCGCAGCTGGCGGCTGCCCATGCCGGTGCGGCAGGTGTCCAGCAGCGACAGCAGCGTGGGCGCCGCCTCGCCGCGCAGCGTCTGCGTCAGCTCGAGGTTGCGCAGCGTCGCGGGCGGCAGCTCCAGCAGGTCGCTGGCCTTCTCCACGCCCAGCGACTTCACGTGCCCCAGCGCGTGCCGGGCGCCCCCCGAGGTGTGCTCGGCGTAGCTGATCAGCGCGGCCGCGGCGGCGTGCGCGCGCGGCAGCTCCTGCGCGTTGAAGCCGGCCAGCGTGGACACGCCCAGCAGCTCGCACAGCTTGCGCAGGCCCAGCTCGGTGTCGAACTGCCACGCGGGCCGATTGACCACCGACACCGAGCCCTGGCGGACGGCCATCGGCGCGCCCTCGGTCGACACGAGGATCTCCGCCGGCGCTAGCCGCGCCAGCCACGACGGCAGCTCGGCCTCGGTGCACTCGCCCAGGCCCAGCCGGCCCTCGGCCAGCGCCAGCCACGCGAGGCCCACGCGGGCGCGGCTGGCGAACACGGCCAGCAGCACCGTGTCCTGGCGATCGGACAGCAGCTCGGAATCGGTGACGGTGCCCGGCGTGACGACACGCACGACCTTGCGCTCGACCGGCCCCTTCGTCGCGCCGACCTCGCCCACCTGCTCGGCGATGGCCACGGCCTCGCCCAGCTTGACCAGTCGCGCGAGGTAGGACTCCAGCGCGTGCACCGGCACCCCGGCCATGACCACCGGCTGGCCGGCGGACGCGCCGCGGGTGGTCAGCGTGATGTCCAGCAGGCGGTTGGCCTTGCGGGCGTCGTCGTAGAACACCTCGTAGAAGTCGCCCATGCGGTAGAACAGGAGCGTGTCGGGGTGGTCGGCCTTCAGTCCGAAGTACTGGGCCATCATCGGCGTGTGGCCGGTGAGGTCCATCGGGTTCACGGGAGTTTCGGCAGTCATCGACGACGGGGCTTCGGGGGAAGGGCGCACGCGGGCCTCGCGGCAGGACGCGGATTATCGCGTGCCGCCGCGCCCGTCAGGCCCAGGGATCGAGCAGGGGCACGCCGGTGGACGCGAAATCGGCGGTGTTGCGCGTGACGACGGTCATTCCGTGCACCAGCGCCGTGGCGGCGATCAGCGCGTCGCGTTCCTGGCGCGGGTCGGGCACGTGCAGCCGCGCGCAGCGCAGCGCCACCGTGTCGTCGATGGGCAGCACGCGGCCGGCGAACGCCGGCTGGACCTGGCGCACGAACCAGTGCCGGATCACGGCGCCCTGGCGCAGGTCGCGGCGCTCCAGTTGCAGGATGCCCTGTTCGATTTCCATCAGCGTGACGACGGAAAGAAACAAGGCCGCCGGCCGGATCGACGATGCCCAGGCGACGACCCGCGGTTCGGCCTTTCCGCTGGCGGCCTTGCGCAGTTCGGAGACGACGTTCGTGTCGAGGACGAACATCAGCCGAAATCCGCCGGCCGCGGCGCGATGTGGACGGCGGCCGGTTCGAACTCGACGTCGCCGTCGACGGGCATCGCGATGAGTTCGACGATGCTGGCGGCGGGCTCGGTCAGGCGCCGGTATTCGTCGATGCTCAGCAGGACGTGCGCCGGACGGCCGCGGTCGGTGATGTAGACCGGGCCCTTTTCGGCGGCGCGCTTGGCGCCGCCGGCGTCCTGGTTGAACTCGCGGCTCGTGAACGTGGCGTAGTGCTTGGGAGGGGACATGGCGGGGCCTCCTGGAGATTTGTAGAAACGTTACTACAAATCATCCGCACAGGCAAGGCCGGCTGCCTCAGAGGCGGTTGCGCGGCGTGCGCGGCCCGCTGACCTTGATGGCCTTGCGGGGCTTCGGTTCGGCCGGGGCGGCCTCGGTGTTCGCGGCCACGAAGGCCTCGGTGGCGTCGCCGGCGGTGGACGAGGCGCCGTCGTCAGCGGCGGCCGGCGCCGTGCCGTCGTCCTTGATCACGCGGGTGTACGGCGTGAGGATGTTGACGAGCTGGCCGTAGACCTTCGGGTTGCCGGCGACGACCTCGCGCTGGTACAGGAAGTCGGCCTCGCCGCTGAAGTTGCCGATGAGGCCGCCGGCCTCGGTGATGATCAGCGACGCGGCGGCGATGTCCCACGGGCTCAGCCCGGTCTCGAAGAAGCCGTCGTAGTAGCCCGCTGCGACGTAGCAGAGATCCAGCGACGCGGCGCCCGGGCGGCGCAGGCCGGCGCACTGCTGCGAGATCTCCTCGAACATCTTCATGTAGCGCTTGAAGTTGTCGCCCTTGCGGAAGGGGAAGCCGGTGCCGATCAGCGAGTCGGCCAGGCGCAGGCGCTTGGAAACGCGCAGGCGGCGGTCGTTGAGGTAGGCGCCACGGCCGCGCGAGGCGTAGAAGAGATCGTTGCGGTTCGGGTCGTAGACAACGGCCTGCTGCACCACGCCGCGCCAGGCGAGCGCGATGGACACCGCGTACTGCGGGAAGCCGTGGATGAAGTTGGTGGTGCCGTCCAGCGGATCGATGATCCACAGGAACTCGCTGTCCTTGGCGCCCAGTTCGCGGCCCGATTCCTCGGCCAGGATGCCGTGGCCGGGGTAGGCGGCCAGGAGGGTGTCGACGATGACCGCTTCCGCATGCTTGTCGACTTCGGTGACGAAGTCGTTCACGCCCTTGCTTTCGACCTGCACCTTGTCGATGTCCAGCGAGGCCCGGTTGATGACCGACCCCGCAGCGCGCGCCGCCTTGACGGCAATGTTGAGCATCGGGTGCAGGGACTGGGACATGGGCTTTCCAATGGAGAAGGCTGCGGCGCTCCACGCGGAGCGCCAGCAAGGGCAGGGAACAGGGCGACAGCGACGAAAGAGCGGGGCGATGCCGGGCGGCGGCCGGGAACGGCGGCAGGCGCGACAATGCGGGTAACCCCCATTCTATCCGGGCCGGCGCCGCGAAGTCCATGTGCGCCGTTCCGGCGACCTCGCCAGCCGGTGCAGTTCTTGACAGATTCCACGCGATTCATCCTGGTCGACACCAGCCATCCCGGCAACGTCGGCGCCACCGCCCGCGCGATGAAGGTGATGGGCTTTTCCGACCTGGTGCTGGTGACGCCGCGCTACGCCGACGTGCTGGCGCAGCCCGACGCGATCGCCATGGCCTCCGGCGCCACCGACATCCTCGAGCGCGCCCGCATCGTCGCCACGCTGGACGAGGCGCTGGCCGGCACCACCTTCGCCTGCGCCACCGCCATGACGCCGCGCGACTTCGGTCCGCCCACGCGCGCGCCGCGCGACGCGTTCGCCGAACTCGCGCGCTCCGGCCACCGCGTGGCCTTCGTGTTCGGCGGCGAGCGCTTCGGACTCTCCAACGAGCACGTGCACGCCTGCCACCTGTGCATCAGCATCCCGACGCAGCCCGAGTACGGCTCGCTGAACCTGGCCCAGGCGGTACAGCTGCTGTCCTACGACTGGCGCCAGGCGCTCGGCGGCTTCCCGGTGGTGGAGCGCACGCGCACGCCCGAGCAGGCCGATGCCGCCGCCGTGGCCGGCCTGCTGGCGCACTGGCGCGAGATGCTCGTGCAGATCGACTTCCTCGACCCGGCCGTGCCGCGCAAGCTCATGGCGCGGCTGCACCAGCTCGTCAACCGCGCGCAGGTCACCACCGAGGAGGTGCACATCCTGCGCGGCATCGCGCGCCAGGTCCAGAAGATCCGCGGCCCGCGGCCCTAAGCCCGCACCGCCCGGCAGGCCGGAAGGCTGCCGATACACTTCCTGTTCCGTCCGTCACTGTCCGCCCCCATGTTCGACCGCCTGCGCGAAGACATCACCTGCATCCTCGAGCGCGATCCCGCCGCGCGCTCGCGCCTGGAGGTGCTGCTCTGTTACCCGGGGCTGCACGCGCTGATCTGGCATCGCCGCGCCAAATGGTTCTGGTCGCACGGCATGCACGTGACCGGCCGCTTCCTGTCGCACCTGGGACGCTTCTTCACGGGCATCGAGATCCACCCGGGCGCCACCATCGGCCGGCGCGTGTTCATCGACCACGGCATGGGCGTCGTCATCGGCGAGATGGCCGAGATCCACGACGACTGCACGATCTACCAGGGCGTCACGCTCGGCGGCACCTCGCTCGTCAAGGGCGCCAAGCGCCATCCCACGCTGGAGGCCGGCGTGATCATCGGCGCCAACGCCAGCGTGCTGGGCGGCTTCATCGTGGGCGCGGGCGCGCGCGTGGGCTCGGGCGCGGTCGTCACGCGCCCCGTGCCCGCGGGCGCGACGGCGGTCGGCAATCCGGCCCGCATCATCGCGGCCGAGACCGACGCCGCGCGCGAGGCCACGGCCGCGCGCCTGGGCTTCTCGGCCTACGGCGTCACGCAGGGCGACGATCCGGTGGCGCTGGCGATGAAGGGCCTGATCGACAACGCCTCCGCGCACGAGCACCAGATCGCGCTGCTGTGGAACGCGATCGAGCGCGTGCTCGACGAGGGCGTGCTGCAGGCGCGCGACTGCGTGCCCACCGACGCGCAGACCGCCGAGAACTTCGACGCCGAAGGCCTGAGCCGGCTGGTGAAGTAGAGCGCGCGGGGGGCTACTTCAGCAACGATTCCGGCAGCAGTGCGCGCAGCGCCTGGTGCCAGTTGCTGTCGACCTCGATCTTCACCGAGCCGCTCCAGGCCGTCTTGAAGCCGTCGGGCTCCACGAAGCGGTAGTGGGCCCAGTAGGAGCCGGTGGCGGGCCGGCCCAGGCGGCCGTTCGGCGCGCCGAAATCGCCGCGGGCGACGATCTGCTGGTAGTCGGGATCGGCCGCCAGTTCCACCTCGACGCGATCCTCGGGGCGGCCGCCCCAGGCGAGCTCGATGGCCGCGCCGTCGGGGCTCAGCCGGCCCAGCGGGGCACGCGGCGTCGGGCGCAGGACGAGCGCCTGCGCGTCGCTCCAGGCGCCGCGCCGGCCTTCGGCGTTGACGCTCACCACGTGCCACCAGTAGACGCCGTCGGCGGCGCCGTAGTCGGTGTCCACCGGATGGAACACCACCTGTTCGCCGCGCACCTGGTCGTCGGCCAGCGCGATCTGCGCGAACTGCGCGTCGCGCGCCACCTCGAGCACGTAGCGGACGGCGTCGGGGTTGTGGGTCCAGCGCAGCGTGACGTCGCCCACCGGACGCTTGGCGCCGGCCGGCGGATCGAGCAGGAAGGGCGACTCGGGGCGCGCGCGCAGGCGGAAGTCGCGCACCGCATCCAGGCCCTCGAGGCCCTCGGGGCTGATGCGGCGCACGCGCAGGTGCCAGTCGCCGTCGGCCAGTTGCGGGATGCGGATGTCGTCGCCGGCGGCCACGTGCAGGTCCAGCGAGATGTGGTCGAACGCCGCGTCGTTGGCCAGCTGCACGCGCAGCGGCCCGTCGCCGGGGAGGTGCAGACGGATGGGCAGCTGGTCGAACAGCGCGGGCACGTCGGCGAGGTCTGGCGCGGGCGGCAGCGGCAGCACCACCGGCTTCCTGCCGGCCTCCAGCGGCGCGCCGAAGTTGGCCGGCACGTCGACCGCCTGCGCGGCGGAGGCGCCCACCTGCGCGTGCACCCGGCCTTCCAGCACCTCGGTGGCCGAGGCGTTGACGGCGGCGGCACCGCCGGCGGCCGGCGTCACGTCGTTGCGCACGCGGTACACGGTGCCGCGCACGCCGATGACGGCCGTGGGCGTGCTCACCTCCAGCGGGCGGGCTCGCAGCACCTTGCTGGCGAACACCTCCACGCTGCCGCTGATCAGGCGCAGCGACGCGGCCACCAGGCCCTCGTCGATGGCGGCGGCGGTGGCCTTGACCTGGAAGCGGCGCTGCTCGTCGAGCCGGCCTTCGGTGTCCGGCGCGAGCTTCACGCGCGAGCCGTCGGCCAGCTGCACGACGGCCGTGCTGGCTTCGCCGGTGCGGATCGGCTCGCCGACGTCGAGCATCGCGCCGCTGGCCGCCGGCCTGTCGCCGATGCGCACGTCGCCGAACGCGCTCACCAGCCGCGCCGGCACGACCTTGTTGTGCAGGTAGTCGGCCGGCACCATCAGCACCTGGCCCGGCTTGATGCGGTTCGAGTCGGGCAGGTGGTTGATGCGCGAGACTTCCTTCCACGCGCCGGGCGTGGTGAACAGCGTGCGGTTCAGGCCGATCAAGGTGTCGTGCGACGTGACCGTGCAGGGCACCAGCAGCGGCTGCGACGCCGCCGGGGCCGGGGCGGCGGCCGGCGCCGCGACCGCCGCGGGCAGCAGGGCGGCCGCGCACAGGGACGCGAGCACTTTGTGATGCGGGTTCGTGCGACGGGACGTCAGCGGCATGGGCACCGGAGGCAGGAAGGGCGAAGGGCGGTCACGCGGCGCCGGAGGGCGCGCGTTGTGCCGACTTGGGACGGAAGGCCTTGCACAGGGCGGGATCGGTCTCGATGTACGGGCCGCCGATCAGGTCGATGCAGTACGGCACGGCCGCGAAGATGCCGGGCACCGGCGGCGCGAGGTCGGGCAGGCCCTGCAGCGTCTCGGCGATGGCCTTCGGCTGGCCGGGCAGGTTGAGGATGAGCGCGCGGCCGCGGATGACGCCCACCTGGCGCGAGAGGATGGCGGTGGGCACGAAGCGCAGGCTGATCTGGCGCATCTGCTCGCCGAAGCCGGGCATCTCGCGGTCGGCCACGGCCAGCGTGGCCTCGGGCGTGACGTCGCGCGGCGCGGGGCCGGTGCCGCCGGTGGTGAGCACGAGGTCGCAGCGGGCATCGTCCACCAGCGCGCGCAGCGTGGCGCTGATCGTGGGCGCGTCGTCGGCGATCAGCCGCTCCTCGTACGCCACCGGGTTGCGCACGGCGCGGGCGAGCCAGTCGCGCAGCGCGGGCAGGCCCTTGTCCTCGTAGACGCCCGCGGAGGCACGGTCGCTGATCGAGACGAGCCCGATGCGCACCGGCTCCAGCGCCATGCCCGCAGCCTCAGACATCGTGCGACGGATCGTCTTCGGCCGCGTCGCCGTCGCCGTCGGACCCGGCCTGCAGCTGTTCCTTGACCAGCTTGAACAGGTCGCGGTACGCGCGGCCGTGGCGCTCGCCGGGCTCCAGCTTCTCCTTGCGCGCGGAGCGCACGAGGCTGCGCAGCTGCTGGATGTCGGTGGCCGGGTATTCCTTGACCCAGTTGGCCAGCGCGTCGTCGGCGGCCAGCAGCTGGTCGCGCCAGTATTCGGCCTGGTGCAGCGCCAGCGTGTCGGTGGCGCTGCCGACGCGGTACGAGGCGACGGCCTCGCGCAGCGGCTCGGGATCCTCGTGCTTCATCAGCTTGCCGATGTACTGCACCTGGCGCCGCTTGCCCTCGAAGGAGCGGGTGCGGCGCAGCTCGTCGATCGCGTCGCGCAGGCGCTCGTCGATCTTGAGCTTGTCCAGGCGGTCGGGCGGCAGCGCGGACACGGCCTCGCCGAGTTCCTGCAGGTCCTGCATCTGCTGCTTGAGCTCGTTGCGGCTGGGCGCCATGCCGTCGATGGCGGCCTGGCGCTTGCTGACGGGCATGTCGGCCATGTCGGCATCGATCTCCGGCACCTGGCGGTTGGAGGCGTGCTTGGGCTCACGGGGCATGGTTCGACGGACTCTCTGGGATCGCTATGATGGCCCGGATTGTCCTGCAATTGACGCGGCTCGCCAGCCTGGGCCGCGCCGCCCCTACAAACACAAAGCAAGGAATGCCGATGGCCGTCACGAAAAACCGGGGTTTTGCCTTCGAACCGGCGCAATTCCAGCAGATCATCGAAGACGTCCTGAAGATCGCCAAGGCGACCGGCGCCACCGACGCGGCGGCCGAGGTGTCCGAGGGCAGCGGCCTGTCGGTGTCGGTGCGCAAGGGCGAGGTCGAGAACGTCGAGCGCAACCGCGACAAGTCGGTGGGCGTGGCGGTCTACATCGGCCAGCGCCGCGGCAACGCCAGCACGTCGGACTTTTCCACCAAGGCGCTCGAACAGACGGTTCGCGCGGCCTACGACATCGCGCGCTTCACCGCGGAAGACCCGGCCGCGGGCCTGCCCGACGCCGAGGACCTGGCCACGCCGGCCGAGGCGGGCATGGATCTCGACCTGTTCCATCCGTGGGATGTCGACGTGGCGCAGGCCACCGCGCTGGCCAAGCGCTGCGAGGACGCGGCCTTCGCCACCGACCGCCGCATCACCAATTCCGAGGGCGCTGGCGTGTCGGCGCAGCAGTCGCACTTCTGGACGGGCAACAGCCGCGGCTTTCGCGGCGGCTACGCCAGCTCGCGCCATTCGCTGTCGGTGGCGCCGATCGCCGGCAAGGGCGGCGGCATGCAGCGCGACCACTGGTACACCTCGATGCGCAGCGCGGAGGACATGTCGGCGCCCGAGGCCGTCGGACGCTACGCCGCCGAGCGCGCGCTGTCGCGGCTGAAGTCGCGCAAGGTGGCCACCTGCGAGGTGCCGATCCTGTTCGAGTCCAGCCTCGCGGCAGGCCTGCTGGGCGCGTTCGTGCAGGGCGTCAGCGGCGGCGCGCTGTACCGCAAGGCGAGCTTCCTGCAGGACAGCCTGGGCACCGCGGTGTTCCCCAAGGACATCGACATCTTCGAGTTCCCGCACGAGCCCAAGGGCAAGGGCAGCGCGCCGTTCGACGACGAAGGCGTGCGCACCAAGGCGCGCGACGTGGTCGACGCCGGCGAGGTGCGGGGCTATTTCCTCTCCAGCTACTCCGCGCGCAAGCTGGGCATGAAGACCACCGGCCACGCCGGCGGCTCGCAGAACCTGCGCATGACGCACCGCCGCACGCAACCGGGCGACGACCTGCCCGCGATGCTGCGCAAGCTCGACCGCGGCCTGTTCGTCATCGAGCTGATGGGGCAGGGCGTCAACTACGTCACCGGCGACTACTCGCGCGGCGCGGCGGGCTTCTGGGTGGAGAACGGCCGCATCGTGCACCCGGTGGAGGAGGTGACCATCGCCGGCCACCTGCGCGCGATGCTGATGGGCATCCAGGCGATCGGCGCCGACACCTACAACTACGGCGCGAAGACGGTGGGCTCGGTGCTGCTGTCGCCGATGAAGGTCGCGGGTTCCTGAACCGCTTTCGGCTGCTGCGCGCCACCGCGCGGGCCGATGCGCGAGGCCCACACTGGCGAGGCGGGTTCGGGCGCGTTGCCGTCGCGCATGAGAAAATCGGATTTTCAAGAACAAGACGAGGTAAGCCCGTGGACCTGAAGGTACCGATCAAGATTTCCGATGAACTGAGCGAGGACATCATCGACTCGACCGGCCTGCTCGACCTGGCCAGCGGGGAAATCCATCGGATCGAGTACGAGGACTACGACCTCGCGGGCCGCGGACTGCCGGCCGACAGCGACGACTACGAGTTCACCGTCGGCACCCTGTCGAACAACGGCAAGGACGTCGAGTTCAAGGTCGACGTCAACAAGGTCACCGGCCAGTACTCGGTGAGCGCGAGCGAGCTGCTCGAGATCAAGGTGCGCGCTGCCGCGCTGTTCGCCGGCATCAGCGGCAAGGACATCCTGCGCAACGTCGATGCGAAGACCGCGGCCACGCCGCCGGGCGGCGCCAAGGGCCGCGGACGCAACCTGCACTGACGCGCCCGGCGCCCGACGACAGAAGGCCGCATCGCGCGGCCTTCTTCGTTTCACGTGCCGCCGTGCCGGCGCAGGGCGGCGCGCGTCACGAAGGCCTCAATGGCGCCAGCCGCCACCGCCGTGGTCGCCGTGGCCATAGCCGCCACCATCCTGGTAGTAGTGTCCGCCGCCGTAGTAGCGGCCGCCCCACGGTGCGATGCAGCAACCGCTCATCAGCGTCACGAGCAAGGCCAGCGCGCCCCAGCGCACGAGCTTTCGATTCGAATTCATCCAGGTCTCCTGAAAGGCTGCGTCAGTGCCGCCTGCCTAATTCAACGCCAGTTGTCATCGATCGATGACAAGCATCGGGTTTCCGGATTGCAAAGCCGCGTAAACCGCGGATGAGCTCGTCATAGGCGGGGCACGTAAAGACGGGCTGACTGCTCGACCGTGGGCGGCTTCCGGCGTCAACGCCTGTGTCGATGCGGCCGTTGTCGAGACACAGGGTGCGCGATTTGCCTGCACATCCTCAGTGACACGACAAGCCCACAAGGAATGATCATGAGAAACGCACTTGCACTCGCCGTCGCCAGCGTCGCGCTGGCCTCCATGACCGGCTGCATCGTCGCGCCGGCCCGTCCGTATTACGGCGATGCCGGCGGCTACGTGGCGCCGGCGGGCGTCGTCTACGTGGCGCCCACGTACGTGTCCCCGGGCCCGGGCTGGGTCTGGCAATACCATGCCACCTACGGCTGGGGCTGGCACCATCCGCAGTACGGCTGGCACCGCGGCTGGCGTTGATCCGGCGGGCGGCCACCGGCCGCCCGCTGCGCATGCCGCCGCCGCAGGAACGTGCGGCGGCATGGCGTGACGAGAACGGGCGCGATGGCGGAGACACCGCCATCGCGCCCGTTTCGTTCTCTTTTCAGCGCACCGTGTAGCCGCGGCCGTCCATGCAGGCCTCGGTGGCGCGCTGGAACACCTTCGCGTCGGCCATGGCGTTCGGCTGCGAGGTTGCCCACGAGTTGCAGTCGCGGCGATCGGCCTCGGTCTGCGAGACGCTCTGGTTGTTGCGCGGATAGAAGATCGGATCGGGCGCGGCCGGCGGCGGCGCGGGCGGCGGCGTGGTCATCGTCGGGTCGATGCCCGGCGGCGCCGCGACCACCACGTAGCCGCGTCCCGGCGCCACGTTGTAGTACACGCCGTCGGCGTAGTAGTAGGGCGCGCCGCCCACCCAGACGGTGGCGTAGTCGGGCGGCAGCACCGGCAGGTAGATGCCCAGCGGCGGTTGCACGACGATGTAGCGGCCGCCGTAAGGGCGGTACCACACGCCGCCGTGGAAGAAGTAGTTGCCGCCGCCGTAGCCCACGCTCACCGCGCCGAGCGGCAGCGTGCCGTAGACGAAGCCGCGCGAGGGGTAGTAGTGGTTGTGGCCGTAGCGGCCGTCGAACTCGACGCCGCGGGCGCGGCCGCCGCTCCAGGACGGACCGGGGCCGCGAGCCGGGCCGGGGCCGCCGCGGGCCGGACCGGGGCCGCCCCTTGCCGCCGGCGAGCCGCCGCGATCGTGGTCGTGATCCTGGGCCAGCGCGCCGGCGGTCGCTCCGGCAAGCAGGACGAGGGTGGCGGCGAGAAGGGACTTGCGCATGGTCGTGTCGAGTCGGTTGGACGGCATCTGCCGCGATTCATTGTCGACCTGACATGTAAGTCGACCATTGCATCATGTCAACCACGCGTGAACCGCGGGCGGCGTTGATCCTGCACGCAGTCGCGCGATCCACGCCGGAGAAGGTCAGCCCTGCGCCAACTGGTACAGCCGCGTCGAGCGCGCGCCCGAGCGGCAGAACGCCAGCAGCGGATGCGGCAGCTCGGCCAGCAGCGCGCGGAACGCGACCACTTCCTCGGGCGACTGGTAGCCGCCGGCCACCGGCAGGTGGCGGTACTGCAGCCCGGCGGCGACCGCCGCGGCCTCGACCTGGGCGGAGGCCGGCTGGTCGGGGCCGTGCTCGAAATCGGGGCGGTTGTTGACGACGCTCTTGAAGCCCAGGCGCGCGACCTCGGCCATGGCCGCGGCATCGAGCTGCGGGGCCACGAACACGTCGTCGGCGATCTGGCGCAGGGGCAGGGTGGTTTCCATGGCGATGCTTCCTCGAGTCGGTTACTTGCTCAGCGCGGCCTTGACCGCGGCGGAGACCTGGCCCATGTCGGCCTTGCCGGCCAGCCTGGCCTTCACGGCGGCCATGACCTTGCCCATGTCGCCCGGGCCGGCGGCGCCGAGCTCGGCCACGATGGCGTTCACCTCGGCGGTGATCGCAGCGGCGTCCAGGCGCTCGGGCAGGTAGCCCAGCAGCACGTTGAGTTCGGCGGTCTCCTTGTCGACCAGGTCGGTGCGGGCCGCCTTGGTGAACGCGTCGATCGAGTCCTTGCGCTGCTTCACGAGCTTGTCGACGATCGCCACGATGGCCGCGTCGTCCAGCTCGATGCGCTCGTCCACTTCGCGCTGCTTCATCGCGGCCATCAGGTTGCGGATCGCGAGCAGGCGATCGGCTTCCTTGGCGCGCATGGCGGTCTTCATGTCGTCGGAGATTCGTTGCTTGAGCGTCATGGTTCGACTTTCTGGTCTGTTCTGGAAAACACTGTAATCGCTTCGGAAATGAAAAAAGCCCGCTGCGGCGTCCCGCACGGGCTTTCTGCTCCGGTGCCTGCGCTTGCGCGCCGACCCGCAGGAAACGAGCTCGAGAGCTCCGCGAAACTCTTAGTAGAGCTTCTTGGGCAGCTGCATGCTGCGAACGCGCTTGTAGTGGCGCTTGACGGCCGCGGCCTTCTTGCGCTTGCGCTCGGCAGTGGGCTTCTCGTAGAACTCGCGGGCGCGCAGTTCGGTCAGAAGACCCAGCTTTTCGATGGTGCGCTTGAAGCGGCGGAGGGCCACGTCGAACGGCTCGTTTTCCTTGACACGGATGGTCGTCATTTTTCGAAGAATCCTTCGGGAGAAATATTGCGCTCGGAGTCCTTGTCCAGACCCGCTGCACTCGCTCCTCGTGATGAGGAAAGCGCCTCGGCTTCTAGAAGTTGGACAAAGATCGACACGCGGTTTGCCAGCAAAGCCTAGGATTCTACCCCGAAATGCCGGCTCGCGCCACATATTCTGCGGAGCGGCGCTTCGGGCGGTCTCGGCAGCGGAGGGAACGGCGCCTCTCAGGCCGCCGTTTCGGCCTCGCGGGCCCGATCGGCCGCCAGCGCCTCCGCGCAGGCGTACCCGCTGGCCCAGGCCCACTGGAAGTTGTAGCCGCCCAGCCAGCCCGTGACGTCCATCACCTCGCCGATGAAGTGCAGCCCCGGCGCGCGCCTGCTTTCCATCGTGCGGGAGTCGATCTCGCGGGTGTCGACGCCGCCGGCCATGACCTCGGCCTTCTTCCAGCCCTCGGTGCCGGCGGGTGCCACGTGCCAGGCCGACAGCGACTCCGCCAGCTGGCGCAGCGGCTTGTCGGCCACCTCGGGCATCGGGCGTTCCTCGGGCAGGCCGCCACGCGCCAGCCAGGCCTGCGCCAGGCGCTGGGGCAGGTGGGCGGCCAGCTCGTTGCCGAGCTGGCGCCGCGACGTGGCCTTGGCACGCTGCAGCGTCCCGGGCCAGTCGGTGCCGGGCGCGAACTCGATCTCCAGCGTCTCGCCGGGCTGCCAGTAGCTGGACGCCTGCAGCACGGCCGGGCCGCTGAGGCCGCGGTGCGTGAACAGCAGGTCCTCGACGAAGCGCGCGCGCTGTTTGCCGGTGCCCGAAGAGATCTCGACCTCCAGCGACACGCCCGACAGGTCGACGAACGGCGCCCACGTCGCGGCGTCGAACACCAGCGGCACCAGCGCCGGCCGCGGCTCCACGATGGCGTGGCCGAACTGCCTGGCCAGCCGCAGCCCGAAGTCGGTGGCGCCGATCTTGGGCACCGGCAGGCCGCCGGTGGCGACGACCACGCTGCGCGCCTCGACCGGGCCGCGCGCGGTGTCGACCTCGAAGCGCGCGCCGGTCGCGCTCGCGCGGTTGCGCACGGCTGTGACCGCGCACGGTTGCCAGCGCTCCACGAGGCCGTCGTCGCACTCGCGCAGGAGCAGGTCGATGATGTCCTGGCTGGACCCGTCGCAGAACAGCTGCCCGCGATGCTTCTCGTGGAACGGGATGCGGTGGCGCTGCACCAGCGCGATGAAGTCCTGCGCGGTGTAGCGCGCGAGCGCCGAGCGGCAGAAGTGCGGATTGCGCGAATGGAACTGCGCCGGCGTCGCGTCGCGATTGGTGAAGTTGCAGCGGCCGCCGCCCGAGATGCGGATCTTCTCGGCCACCTTCTCCGCGTGGTCGACGAGCAGCACGCGCGCGCCGCGCTGCCCGGCCTGCGCCGCGCAGAACAGGCCGGCCGCGCCGGCGCCGATCACGACGACGTCGACGCGCTTCAAGCGGCGACCAGCTTGGCGATGGACGGCTTCGCGCCGTGTTCGACCAGCGCGGCGATCACCGCGTCCCATTCCTCGCGCGTGACGGGCGTGATGGACAGCCGGCTGCCCGGCTTGAGCAGCGCCATCGAGGCGAGCTCGGGACGCGTGCGCATCTCCTTGAGCGACAGCAGCGGCGTGGTGGCCAGGTGCTTCACGTCCACGTGCTGCCAGCGCGGCCTGGCCGGGTCGGACTTGGCGTCGAAGTAGGGGCTCTTCGCGTCGAACTGCGAGGCGTCGTCGTAGGCCGTGCTGGCCACCTCGGCGATGCCGGCCACGCCGGGTTCGGCGCAACTGGAATGGTAGAAGAGGACGCCGTCGCCGACGCGCATCTGGTCGCGCATGAAGTTGCGTGCCTGGTAGTTGCGCACGCCGATCCACGGCACGCGATGGCCGGGGGCGTTGGCAACGTCGGAGATCGAGCACTCGTCGGGCTCGCTTTTCATCAGCCAGTACGAAGGCATTGCTCGAACAGGAGGAATAGGGTGTCCGCCGCGAACCTCGGGCCGCATTCCTGAACCCAGGGGTGTTCAGGTGGGCGAGGTCAGTCTGGAATCGGGTTCATCTGACGCGAGACGATCACACCAACCAGACGATGTTCCAAGCCCTAGCGCAAAGCGCATCGGTTCAAGGAAATATAAAACCCTCGCGAACGCGACGGACGAATCCATTCTATGCGTCGGCGCCGCGCGAAGGCCAGCATCAGAGACGTGAATAGGGCCTACAAAATCACTTGACGAACGTGATTTGGAAAGGCGTTACAGCAGCCGTCCGTCTTCGTTCAACGCGGTGTCGAGCCGCGCGATCAGGCTCTCCACCTGCGCGGCCGCGGCGCGGCGCGCCTCGCTGGCCTCGGCGTGCTCCACATGCTGCGTGGGCTGGCTCGATTCAGCGGCAGCCGCGGCCGCGCGCGGCGCCTCCGCCAGGCGGTAGGCGAGGTTGAGCGCGGCGAGCACGGCGATGCGCTCGCGCGCCTTCACCTTGCCGGCGTCGCGGATGCCGCTCATCTCGCGGTCGACGGAGGCGACGGCGGCCTGCAGCAGCGCCTCGCCGCCTTCGGGACAGGCCAGCAGGTAGCTCTGGCCCAGGATGGTCACTTCCACTTGCTTCATGGCTGCACGCTCCGCGGGCTGTCGCTGGTGTCTGCGCCCGCATCGTCGGCGTGGCCGCCTTCGGAGGCCGGCAGGCGGTCGATCAGCGCGTCGATGCGCGCGCGCGCCGCGGCCAGCCGCGAGCGCAGGTTGTCGCGTTCGTCGGTGACGGCGCGCAACTGCTGCTCGAGCAAGGTGTTCGTGCGCTTCTGCTCGTCGTGGCGCAGCAGGAGTCGTTCGATGCGTTCGGCAAGATCCGGCAGTCGTGACATGGGCGAGGACGCTGGGGCGACAAAGACCCATTGTAGGGGCGCGAAGCGCGCGTCCGTTCGTTCGCGAGCCCTTGAACGAGGCCGCGGGCGGCGCGTGCGCCGGGCGTTGCGCGCAGGCCTCGCCCGGGGCGCGGAAAAGAGTGTCGAATGGTACGATCCGCTCTTCAGTTGGTGCTCCGGATGGCCTGTCGCGCCGTCCGAGTCAAACGGGAATCAGGAGGGTCGTCTTCGTCACGAAGCGCCGACCCGACCTGAGCTGCCCCCGCAACGGTCGCGGAGGATGCCGTCGCCTCAACAGGCGCTCGACGTCGGCTGTCGTTCCTCGTGGTCACTGTGCATTTCGCAAGAAGGCATGGGAAGGCCCTCGACACGCTACCCCTCCGCCAGCCCGGATACCGGCCAATTGCTCGGGGTCGAGCGCGCGCGAGCGCGTGCGACCGTTCTGTGGCACCTGCGGGGACGCTGGCTGCCGCGTTTGATGCATCGAAGTACTCCCATGAAGTCTCGCCACACCGGGTCGACCACGCCCGTGAACAGTCGCGTCGCGGCGTTGTCCGTCTCCACCCTGGCCGCCACGCTGCCGTTGTTCGCGGCCCAGGCCGCATTCGCCCAGGCCGCCTCCGATTCGCCCACGCAGGAAGTGGTGATCACCGCGGCCCGCGTCGAGCAGAAGCTGCCCGACGCGCTGCCCAGCACCACGGTCATCACGCGCCACGACATCGAGACCACCCCGGCCACCGACCTGCCCGGGTTGCTGTCCCAGCTCACCAGCATGAGCGTCGCGCAGAGCGGGCCGTTCGGCTCGCAGACCAGCGTGTTCGTGCGCGGCGCCAACTCGGGCCAGGTGCTGCTGCTGGTCGACGGCGCGCCCGTCACGCGCGCCGACGCGAATTCGTCGCCGTGGGAACTGCTGCCGTTGAGCCAGATCGACCACGTGGAGATCGTGCGCGGCAACATGTCCAGCCTCTACGGTTCGGGCGCGATCGGCGGCGTGATCCAGATCTTCACGAAAGGCGGCAACCACTCCAGCGTCGCGGTGACGATCGGCAGCCGCGGACGCGCGCTGGCGGACGTCTCGATCGGTCGACGCTTCGGCGACGCCGACCACGCGTTCGACATCGGCGGCGGCGTTTCCGGCCAGGTGAGCGATGGCTACAACGCCACCAATCCGGCGACGAACCCCGGCAACAACCCCGATCGCGACGGCGGCTACCAGAGCGGAGAGAACCTGCATCTCGGCAAGACCTGGGCGCCGAACCAGCGCACCGAGCTGCGCGTGCTGCACTCCGACACCACGAGCGACTACGACGGCTACAACGGCCCGACGGTGGTCGACCGTCTGACCACGTCGCTCGACACCGCGTCGCTGCAATCGCACCATGCACTCGGCTCGTCGCTCGTGCTCAACGTCAACCTGTCCGACACGCTGATCAAGTTCAACTACATGTCGAACGGCACCACGCACGGCAACGCGCGTTCCGACGTCGCGGGCTTCGATCTTGGCTGGACGCTGTCGGCGGACCACAGCCTTCAGTTCGGTTTCGAGGACCGCGACGATCGCGGCGCCGCGTTGAAGCCGGACTACAGCGGCAACGTGAACCTGGATCGCACCACGCGGTCGGTGCGCGTCGGCTACGTGGGCGACTTCGCGGACGTCGTCGACGTGCAGGCCAACGTGCGCCGCGACGACCCGAGCGACTTCGACTCCGCCACCACCGGCCTGCTGGCGCTCGGCTGGCGCCTGTCGCCGGACTGGAAGCTGGTGGGACAGTTCTCCACCGGATTCTCCGCGCCGGCGTTCTTCGCCATCGAGTCGCTCGCCGGACAAGGCGTGTCCACGCAGCTCAAGCCCGAGCGCTCGCGCGACATCGAGCTCGGCGTGCACTATTCGCACGCGGGCTGGCTGGCGCGCGCCACCTGGTTCTCGCAGCACCAGCACGATCTCATCAACTACACCTACAGTTCCGACACTTTCGTGCCCACGGCCTACAACGTCGACCGTGCCACCAACCGCGGCGTCGAACTCGCCGTGGACGGCGACACCGGCTTCGGCAAGCTGGGCCTGGACGCGACGTTCCAGAATGCGCGCGGCGACGGCGGCGTACCGCTGCAGCGCCGCCCGCGCACCGCGGTCGCGGCGAACTACCGCGTGACGGTGATGGGCTGGGAAACCGGCGCGTACGTTCAGTACATGGGGCCGCACCACGACTACGACCCGGTGACCTACGGCGATATCAAGTCCCGCGCCCGGACGACGCTGGGCCTGAGCGCCGAGCACGCCATGTCGCCGAACTGGACGATCGGCACCAGAGTCAACAACCTGGCCAATTCGACCGCACCGGTCGTCTACGGCTATACGGCGCCGCCGCGCGAAGTGCTGGGCACGCTGCGCGGTTCCTGGTGAACGGAGATCCCGCGAGCACGCAAGCGTCATGACCGACACTCGCGGGATGTCCCATTTCGCAGCCCCGGCCCGCCCGCACGACCCCGCCTTCCTTCGCATCGCCTTGCTGGCGCTCGCGACGGCGCTGGTGGCCGTGCTTGCGCTGGGACTCGGCTCGGGCGGCCTGGACTGGCAACTGATCGCCACGCTGCGCGCCCCGCGCGTCGCGGCGGCGGCCGGCGTGGGCAGCCTGCTCGCGCTGGCGGGCCTGGGCCTGCAGGTGCTGCTGCGCAATCCGCTGGCCGATCCGTACGTGCTGGGGCACTCCACCGGCGCCTCGGTGGGCGCGCTGGTGGCGCTGCTGCTGGGCGTGCAGCTGTGGATGGGCGCGGCCGCCGGCGCGCTGCTGGCCGGGCTCGCGCTGCTGTGGCTCGCGCGGCCGGCGCTGGCGGTGGCCGACGACGCGTCGCCGCGGCTGATCCTGCTGGGCGCCATGCTCGCGGCGATCTTCGGCAGCGTCGCCACGCTGCTGCTGGCGCTGGTGCCCGACCAGCGCCTGCGCGGCGCGATCTTCTGGATGGTGGGCGACCTGTCGGGCGCCGCCGCCAGCCTCTGGAACCTCGTCGCCGCCGCGGTGTTCGTGGCCTGGCTGTGGGCGCGCGGACGCTCGGTCGACCGCCTGATGCTGGGCGCCGACGCCGCGTGGCTGCTGGGCGAACCGGTGCGCCGGCTGCGGCTGGAGCTGCTGCTGCTGGCCTCGTTCGCGGTGGGCCTGGCGGTGGCGACGGCCGGCGCGATCGGCTTCGTGGGGCTCGTCGTGGCGCAGGGCTGGCGCCTCGCCGGCGTGCTGCGCACCCGCGAGCTGGCGCTGCTGTCGGCGTTGTCCGGCGCGGCGCTGCTGATGGCCGCCGACCTGCTGGCGCGCCTCGTGGTGGCGCCGCTGGAGCTGCCCGTGGGCGCGGTGATGTCGCTGCTGGGCGCGCCGTGCTTCATCTGGTTCCTGGCGCGAGGCGTGAAGTGAGCCCCAGTCCGCAGAGTACTGCAGCCAGCCCCCGAGGGGCGCCCGGCCTTGCTCCGGAGCGGCCGAGCGCGGCGGCCGGGCAGGTGAGCGACGCGCCACTGCTCGAGACCCGCGCGCTCACCGTGCGCGCCGCCGGGCGCGCGCTGGTCGAGCGCCTCGACTGGCGCGTGCACGCCGGCGAGCGCTGGTGCGTGATCGGCCGCAACGGCGCGGGCAAGAGCCTGGTGCTGCGCGCGCTGGCCGGCCTGGGCGTTCCCGGGCGCGAGGGCGAGGTGCTGTGGCGGGGCCGTGCCCAGCACGAGTGGCCCGTGGGCACCGCGGCCACGCTGCGCGCGCTGATGCCGCAGCAGGCGCAGGATCGCTTCGCGCTGACGGTGGAGCGCACGCTGGCGCTGAGCGAGGTGGCCGGCTCTCCCACGCTTCGGGTTTCCGAACTGATGACTGCGTTGGACATCGGATCGCTGGCGTCGCGCCGCGCCGACCAGCTGTCCGGCGGCGAACGCCAGCGCGTCGCGCTCGCGCAGTGCGCGGTGCAGGGCGCCGCGCTGATGCTGCTCGACGAGCCGGTGTCGTTCCAGGATCCGGCGCACCAGCAGGTGGTGGGCCGCTGGCTGGTCGAGGCCGTGCCGGCGCAGGGCGGCCGCCAGGCCTGGGTGGCGAGCGCGCACGACCCGAGCTGGATCGCCCGCGTCGCCACGCACGTGCTGGCGCTGGTGGGCGACGGGCGCTGGCGTGCCGGCCCGGTCGACCAGATCCTCAGCGCGCCGGTGCTGGAGCAGACCTACGGCTGCGCGTGGCGCAGCGTCGAAGGCGCCTGGCTGCCTGCCTGAGCTTCAGTCGGCCAGCGCGCGCGCCGCCGGCGCCAGCGCCATCTCGCGCCTGAGCGCCGCGGCCAGGTCGACCACCGCCATCGCGTAGTAGGCCGACCAGTTGTAGCGCGTCACCACGTAGAAGTTGCGCGTGCCGGCCACGTAGCTGGCGGGCGCATCGCCGTTCTGCAGCTCCACGAAGGCCAGCGGGCCGGCGTAGTCGCGCGCCGCGTCGGGCAGCTGCGCGCCAGCCTCGATCAGCTGCGCGGCCGTGAAGGTGGGGACGATGTCGGCGGCCACCAGGCGCGCGCGCGCCTCGAGGTCGGCCGGTGGCTGCACGGGGAAGTAGATCGGCTGGTCGCGCTGCCAGCCGAACATCGCCAGGTAGCCGGCCACGCTGCCGATCACGTCGTCGCCGCCGGCCGAGACGTCGACGTGGCCGTCGTGGTCGAAGTCCACGGCGTACTTGAGCAGGCTGCTGGGCATGAACTGCGGCCAGCCGATGGCGCCGGCGAACGAGCCGCGCGCGGTGTCGGCCTCGCGGCCCTCCAGCGCGCACCACACGAGGTAGGCGCGCAGCTCGCTGCGGTAGAACGCGCTGCGGTCGGAGCGGCCCTTGGGGAAGTCGAAGGCGAGGGTGGCCAGCGAATCGAGCACGCGGAAGTTGCCGGTCATGCGGCCATAGAACGATTCCACGCCGACGACACCGGCCACCAGTTCCGGCGGCACGCCGTAGAGCCGCTGCGCCTCGTCCAGCGCCGCCGCGTGGGCCTGCCACCATTGCACGCCGGCGGCCAGGCGCCTGGGCTCGATGAAGCGGGCGCGGTAGGCGGCCCAGTTCTTCGCGGTGCCGGGCGGGCCCGGCATGATGGCCTTGGCCACCGCGGGCTGGTAGCGCGCCCTGGCGAGCTGGTCTTCCACCCAGGCGCGATCCAGGCCGCGGTCCTCGGCGACCTGCGCCGCGAACGCGAGCACGTCGTCGCGGCGGCCGTAGACGACGCTGTCGGGCGCGTCGTCGTCGCGCACGGCGATCGCCTTGGCCTTTTTCTTCTTCTTGGCGGCGGCCTTGGCCTTGGCGGCGTGCTTCGCGGCGGACGCGGCCGGCGCGCTCGCCGACGCCGCATCCTGCGCGAGCGCGGCCGGACCGGCGATCGCGAGCGCGAGTCCCAGGACGGCCGCGATCGCGCGGGAACAGGAAGAGGAAATCGAAGGCGGGCGAGGCGCGTGCGCGAGGATCATCGACCCAGTTTAGCCACCAAATCGCGGGCGCCGGCCCGGACGCCGGCCCAGTCGGCATCGGCGGCCGCGCCGGGCGGCCCGTAGCGTTGGCGCTCCATCGCGTCGAGGCGGCGCGCCAGGCCGTCCGCCGCCGCGCCGAAGCGCTTTCGCAGCGCCGCGGCGACGACGCCCGGCGACTCGTGCGCCGCCACCTGCACGCCGTGGACCTGCAGCGCGCGCAACGCCGAGGCGAGGCGGCGCGTCGCGCGCTGGCCCGGCGTGCGGCGGTGCGCGTCCCACCAGGCGGCGCCGGCGCCGAAGGCCGCGGCGGCACTGACGACGAGGATCAGCAGGTGGCCCAGGTCGTCGGTGTCGGGCGAGCTGAAGCCGGCCTTCTTGAGCAGGTCGAACTGCGAGTTGCGGTTGTAGCCCAGCACCCATTCCTGCCAGCGGTTGTCCAGCGTCTCGCGCCAGGTGCGCAGGCGATCGACCATGCCGGGGCTCAGCGAGTTGATGGCGCTGCCCACGATGCCCCGCGCGGGCCGGATCGCCTGGCCGCGCTGCACGCGGTCCGGCGCGACGGCGGCGGTGGGATCGGCGCGCACCCAGCCGCGCGACGGGTTCCAGTACTCGACCCACGCGTGGGCGTTGCTCTGGCGCACGACGTACCAGCCGTCCTCGGGCTGCGCGTCGGTGCCCTGGTAGCCCGTGACCAGGCGCGCCGGGATGCCCATCGAGCGCAGCACCACGACGAAGGCGGTGGCGAAATGCTCGCAGAAGCCGACCTTGCGATCGAGCCAGAACTCGTCCACCGGGTCGAGCTCGTACGCGCCGGGCGACAGCGTGTAGCTGAAGCCGGCGGTGCCGATGTAGCGGTACAGGCTCTCGACGACCGGGGCGGGGTTGTCGGGCGCGCCCGACCGCGCGGGCGGCGGGTGGTCGAGCAGCCATTGCCGGGCCCAGGCGCGCGTGCGCGGGAACAACTGCGGCGGCAGGCGCAGGTTCTCGTTCAGTTCGGCGGGCGTGGCGCCCACCAGGTGGTCGTCCAGGCCGGCGATGGCGTGCACGCGCACGCGCTGGCTGATGGGACGGCGCGTGCGCCATTGCAGGTCGAGGTCGGCCAGCGGCCGCACGTCCGAGCCGTCGAGCACCTGCACGCCGTGGGTGGCGTCGGCGGCCGTGTCGGACGGCGGCGTGAGTTCCAGCATCGGCAGCCAGGTGAGCTCGGTGGGCTCCAGCGCCAGCGTGTAGCCGACCGTGCGGCTGCCTTCCTCGATGCCGCGGCCGCGCGGCCCGGCGGCGCGCCGCGAGCGGCCGTCGAACAGCGACTGCGCACGCCAGTCGTGGCCGTCGGTGTCGATCAGCACCGGGCCGCGGAAATACAGGCGTGACGGATCGGGCGCGCGGCCGTCGAACTTCACGCGCATCGCGATGCTGTCGTCGCTGGCAAGGTCGGCCACGCTGCCCAGTTGCAGGTGGTCGGACAGCCCGGTGCGGGTGGCGCTGTTGGCCGAGGGCCAGAGCGGCCCGATGCGCGGGAACAGCACGAACAGCGCCACCATCACCGGCGTGCCGATCAGCGCGGCGCGCCCGGCCAGGCCGGCGGCCTGGCGGATCGTGGGCCGGCCAGCGGGGATGTGCGCCAGCGTGAGTGCCGTGAGCCAGCCCCACACCGACACGCCGGTGCCCAGCGCGGTCAGGAGGGACTGCGAATACAGGAAGGTGGTGAGCACCAGGAAGAAGCCGAGGAAGAACACGACCAGGGCGTCGCGGCGCGCGCGCAGCTCCAGCGTCTTCAGCGCCATCAGCACCACCAGCAGCGTGACGCCGGCATCCTTGCTCACGAGCGTCTTCTCGGCCGTGAACGTGAGCACCGCGGCCAGGCCCAGCAGGGCCAGCACGGCGCCGCGCCCGGGCAGCGGCGCCTGCCGCCACGCGAGCCAGCCGCGCCAGGCCAGCACCAAGCCGGTGAGCCCGGCCACCCACAGCGGCAGGTGGAACAGGTGCGGCGCGATCGTCCAGCCGATCAGCGCCACCATGAACAGCGTGTCGCGCGCCTCGCGCGAGGGCGCGCGCCAGCGCGGGCCGGAGGCCGAGGGCAGGGCGGAGGCGGCGGCCACGCGGCTCACCATTGCGCCAGCGCCTGCAGCGCCGCGTGGCGTTGCGCGCTGCCGTTGGCCGGCTCCAGCTCCACGCCAGGCAGCGTGAGGCCCCAGTTGTGGCCGGCCGCGTCGGCGGCGACCACCCACGCCGCCAGGCGCGACAGCCGCGCCTCGGGCTCCAGCCCCTGCGCCTGCGACCAGTGAAGGCGCAGCTCGCGCTGCACGGCGCCGGCCGTCTCGCGGCTGATCATCTCGCCGGTGCGCGCGGCTTTCTTCCAGACGACCTGGCGCAGCGTGTCGCCGCGGCGGTACGCGCGCACGCCCTCGAACTCGGTGCCCGCGCCGGTGCGCGCGGCGGGCTTGTCGTCGCCCTGCGCGGCCTCGGCCTGCGGCCACGGCGGCGTGGGCGACTCCGGCCGCGGATAGACCCACTGCTGGCCCGCGGGCCGCCAGATCGTCCAGGCGCGGAACAGGCCGAACGGATAGCGCGACTCCACGCGCACCAGCGGCAGGCCATGCAGGCCGCGGCCCGGTGCGAGCCAGCTCAGGTGGACCACCGTCTGGCCCTCGGCGCCGATCTCGGCATACGCCAGCGGGATCGGGCGCGCGTCCAGGTCCAGCCCGAAGCCCAGGCCCAGCCGGCTGTGGCCCGGGTTGGTGACCACCATCTCCAGCACCGCGGCCTCGCCGGCGAACGCCGGCACCAGCGGCTTGAGGTGCAGCGTGAGCCCGCGCAGGCTGCCGTGGGTCATCTGCATCGACGCCGCCGCGCTGCCGGCCAGCAGGAAGGTGAGGGCGAAGCCCAGGCTCAGCTGGTAGTTGATCGACACCACCAGCAGCAGCAGCAGCGTCAGGCAGAACGCCAGGCCGGCGCGCGAGGGCACGATGTAGATGTTGCGCTGGGTGAGCGTCTGGCTCTCGCGCGGCTGGCGGCGCGCGTCCCACCAGGCGCGCCAGCGGCCGCGGGCGTCGAAGATCGACGGTCGCGCAGTCATGACGACCCCTCCCGCGCCGGGTACGGCGCTCCGTCCCCCGAGGGGACCGCGGGCCGACCGGGACGTCATGGCAGCGCCACGGACTCGATCATGGCGCGCACCTGCTCGCGCCGTCCGCGGCCCGCGCCGGGCACCGGGATCAGGCGGTGCGCGATGGCCTGCGGCAGGATGGCCTGCAGGTCGTCGGGGCTCACGAAGTCGCGTCCGGCCAGCAGGGCGCGGGCGCGCGCCAGGCGCAGCACGCCGATGCCCGCGCGCGGCGACAGGCCCTCGCCGAACCAGTGGCCCGAGCGCGTGGCCGCGATCAGCGCCTGCAGGTAGTCGAGCAGCGACTCCGAGACGTGCACCTGGCGCACCGCGCCCATCAGCTCGATGAGCTCGGCGGGCGTCATCACCGGCGCCAGCCGCGCCACGGCCTCGCGCCGGTCCTGGCCGGCGAGCAGCTCGCGCTCGGACTTCGCGTCGGGGTAGCCCAGCGTGATGCACATGAGGAAGCGATCGAGCTGCGATTCGGGCAGCGCGTAGGTGCCCAGCTGATCGCCCGGGTTCTGGGTGGCGATCACGAAGAAGGGCAGCGGCAGCGGACGCGTCTCGCCGTCCACGCTCACCTGCTGCTCCTCCATCGCCTCCAGCAGCGCGCTCTGCGTCTTCGGGCCGGCGCGGTTGATCTCGTCGGCCAGCAGCACCTGGGCGAACACCGGCCCCGGATGGAAGACGAAGGCCTCCTTGGTGCGCTCGTAGACGCTCACGCCCACCAGGTCGCTGGGCATCAGGTCGGCCGTGAACTGCACCCGCGAGAAGCTCAGGCCCAGCGAGACGGCCAGCACGTGCGCCAGCGTGGTCTTGCCGACGCCGGGCACGTCCTCGATCAGCAGGTGGCCGCCGGCCAGCAGGCAGGCGATGGAGTCGTCGATCTGGGCCGGCTTGCCGACGATGATCGTGCTAATCTGGGCTCGAAGCCTTGCCAGGCGCGCTTGCAGCGATGAGGTCATGGCGACAACGATATCCGAACGGCAGACAACGCGTACGCGCGAGCGGGCGAGATCGAAGATGAGAACCCAGGATTCGAGACAAGCGGCCGCGACGGCCGGACGCGCGGAGGCATGAACATGTCCACCGCGTTCTTCAGCCACCCCGACTGCCGTCGCCACGACATGGGCCCCGGCCATCCGGAATCGCCCGCGCGCCTCGCCGCCATCGAGGACCACTTCCTGGCCACCGGCCTGGCCGACGTCCTGGTGCGCCACGACGACGCGGCGCCCGCCCGGTTCCAGGACCTGGCCCACGCCCACGCGAGCAACTACCTCAGCGAGCTGGACGAGACCTTCGAGCGCGTGGCCGCCGACGGCCGGCCGGCCGCGGTCGACCCCGACACCACGGCCTGCCCGTACACCCGCCAGGCCGCGCTGCGCGCCGCCGGCGCCGCGGTGGCCGCCACCGACCTGGTGCTCGACGGCCGGGCCGAGAACGCCTTCTGCGCCATCCGCCCGCCCGGCCACCACGCCACGCGCGACGCCGCGATGGGCTTCTGCTTCTACAACAACGTGGTCATCGCGGCCCGCCACGCGCTCGACGTGCGCGGCCTCCAGCGCGTGGCCATCGTCGACTTCGACGTGCACCACGGCAACGGCACGGAGGACATCATCGCCGGCGACGAGCGCGTGCTGATGGTGAGCTTCTTCCAGGACCAGCTCTACCCGTTCAGCGGCAACGTGCCCGCGGGCGACAACATGCTCAACGTGCCCGTTCCGGCGTACACCAAGGGGCCCGAGGTGCGCGAGATCGTCGAGTACCAGTGGCTGCCGCTGCTCGACAAGTTCCGGCCCGAGATGATCTTCGTGTCGGCCGGCTTCGACGCCCACCGCGACGACGACCTGGGCCGCATGGGGCTGGTGGAAGCCGACTACGAATGGATCACCTCGCGCCTCGTCGACGTGGCGAAGCGGCACGCGCAGGGACGCATCGTGAGCTGCCTGGAAGGCGGCTACAACCTGGGCGCGCTCGCGCGGAGCGCGGCCGCGCACGTGCGGGTGCTGGCGGGCGTCTAGGCTCCCACCCGGGCGCGCATCGCGGCGATGTCGCCCACCGGACGAACCTCGATGGCGCCGTACTTGGTCCACGGCTGCTCGTGGGCCATGCGCACGGCCTCTTCCATCGAGTCGGCCTCGATCAGCGTGAAGCCGGCCAGCATCTCCTTGGTCTCCGCGAACGGGCCGTCGAGCACGGCAGCGCGGCCATTGCGCGAGCGCACGGTGCGCGCCGTGGACGCCGGCTGCAGTTGCTGGAAGCCCAGCACCTTGCCCTGTTCCTTCAGCGCGTCGGCGTTCCGCAGGCAGGCGAGCATCTCGGCGTTGAACTCTTCGTCCGGCAGCTTGTCCAGCAGGTCGGCGTCGGTGTATACAAGCAGCAGGTATTGCATGGCAGGAGGACGGTGAGCGGCCGGGATGGGCGACGTGATTCTGCCTGCGGGCGCCGCCTTTTTTCAATCCTTCATTGGGGGGCGTGTCGAAACGCGGCCGTGCCGTTCGTCGTGGAGACATGGGCGGCGGCGTCGCGGCCTTTCGACAACCGGAGAATCGACATGCGAGTGATGGTCATCGTCAAGGCCAGCAAGGAATCCGAGGCGGGCGTGATGCCCGACGCGAAGCTGCTGGCCGACATGGGCAAGTTCAACGAGGAGCTGGTCAAGGCCGGCGTCATCCTGGCGGGCGAGGGCCTGAAGCCGTCCTCGGCCGGCGCCCGCGTGAAGTTCTCGGGCGCCGCCCGCAGCGTGGTCGATGGCCCGTTCGCCGAGACCAAGGAACTCATCGCGGGCTTCTGGCTGTGGCAGGTGCGCTCGATGGACGAGGCGATCGAATGGGCGCGCCGCTGCCCGAACCCGCATCCGTCCGACTGCGAGCTGGAGCTGCGCCCGGTGTTCGAGGCCGAGGACTTCGGCGCGGCGCTGACGCCCGAGATCCAGGCGCAGAACGCGGGGCTGCGCCCCTGATGCGCGTCGCGTGGCCCCTGCCGCCGGAGCGCGTCCATGGCGCGTGACGTCCGCAGCGCGATCGACACGGTCTGGCGCATGGAGTCGGCGCGCCTCATCGGGGCGCTGGCGCGGCGGGTGCGCGACGTCGGCCTGGCAGAGGAACTGGCGCAGGACGCGCTCGTCGCCGCGCTGGAGCACTGGCCGCGCGACGGCGTGCCCGACAACCCGGCGGCCTGGCTCATGACCACCGCCAAGAACCGCGCGCTCGACCGGCTGCGCCAGGCCACGCTGCATCGCCAGAAGCAGGAGGAGCTGGGCGCCGACGCCGACGCGCGCGGCGACCACGTGGTGCCCGACTTCTCCGACTCGCTGGACGACGCCGACGACATCGGCGACGACCTGCTGCGCCTCGTGTTCACCGCCTGCCACCCGGTGCTGTCGCGCGAGGCCCAGGTGGCGCTCACGCTGAAGCTGCTGGCCGGCATGAGCACGCCCGAGATCGCGCGCGCCTTCCTCGTGCCCGAGCCCACCATCGCCCAGCGCATCGTGCGGGCCAAGCGCACGCTGGGCGACGCGCGCGTGCCCTTCGAGGTGCCGCGCGGCGAGGCGCTGGCCGACCGGCTGGCCGCGGTGCTGGAGGTGGTCTACCTCATCTTCAACGAGGGCTACTCGGCCACGGCGGGCGACGACTGGACGCGGCCCGCGCTGTGCGACGAGGCCCTGCGGCTGGGCCGCATCCTGGCGCAGCTGTCGCCGTCCACCGCCGAGGTGCTGGGGCTGGTGGCGCTGATGGAGATCCAGGCCTCGCGGATGCGCGCCCGGCTCGATGCCGAGGGCAAGCCCATCCTGCTGATGGCGCAGGACCGCAGCCGCTGGGACCAGATGTTGATCGGCCGCGGACTGGCCGCGCTGGCGCGGGCGCAGAGCCTCGAAGGCGAACCCGGCCCGTACCAGCTGCAGGCGTCCATCGCGGCCTGCCACGCGCGCGCCCGCACGCCAGAGGCCACCGACTGGCAGCGCATCGTGGCGCTCTATGGCGAGCTGATGCAGTGCACACCCTCGCCGGTGGTGGAGCTCAACCGGGCGGTGGCGGTGAGCATGGCCACGGGGCCGGCCGCGGCGCTGCTGCTGGTGGACGGCCTCGTCACCGACGGCCACCTGGCGCGCTACCACCTGCTGCACGCCGCGCGCGGCGACCTGCTGGCCCGGCTGGAGCGCCACGACGAGGCGCGGGCGGAGTTCGAGCGGGCGGCCGCGATGACCGCCAACGAGCGCGAGAAGGCCTTGCTGCTGGCGCGCGCCCGCGGATCCGCGGGGCGCTGAGCCGTCCGTTCAGCCCTGCGGGCCGCAGCCTTCCATGGGCGGCTGCGTGAGCATCGCCTCGCGCACCTGGTCCATCGTGAGGTCGCGCACCTGCGTCGCGATCGACCACAGGTGGCCGAATGGATCCTCCACGAGGCCGTAGCGCGCGCCCCAGAACATGTCGGTGACCGGCATGCGCGCGGTGGCGCCGGCGGCCGTGGCGCGCTTGAACGACGCGTCGGCGTCGGGCACGGCCAGGTGGATGGTCACGGCCGAGCCGCCGAGGGCCTTGGCGCCGAGGGCGTGCATCTCGGGGAACTCGTCCACCAGCATCAGGGCCGAGTCGCCGATGCGCACCATGCCGTGCACCAGCCGGCCGTCGGGGCCGGCGAGCCGGGCCACCTCGACGGCGCCGAACGCCTCCTTGTAGAACTCGATGGCGGCCGCGGCGCCCTTGCAGACGAGGTGTGGCGTGATCGTATGCATGCCGTGAGGGATGGGATTGACGGACTGGGTCATGTCGGCTCCTGGGGGTTTTGTCGGGGGCTGGCGGTTCGGGAATCGATCCGGGCCTCATGCCACGACGTCCGGCGCGGTCGATTTTCGACAAGACCTCCGGCTCTTGCACAATCGCCGCATGGAAAACTGGTTTTCGCCCGAACTCGTCGCGCTCATCCGCGAGGCCGAGCAGCCCTTCGCCTACGTCGCGCTGCTGCTGATCGCCGCCGCCTTCCCCATCGCCTGGGGCATCCCGCGCCTGCTGCGTGGCCCGGTGCCGCGCCACGGCTCCATCGTCTTCGGCGGCCGCATCTTCGACGGCGTGCTGTTCCCGGCGCTGTGGCTGGGCCTCGTCTGGATGGCGCGGGTGTTCTGCCTGCGCCAGCACCTGCCGCTGGCCGTCTTCAAGGTGGTGGTGCCCATCCTGCTGTCGCTGCTGGTGATCCGGCTGACGGTGCGGGTGATGCGCGTGGCCTTCCCCAAGTCGGACCTGGTGCGCGCGGTCGAGAAGACGGTGTCCTGGATGGCCTGGGGCGGCGTGGTGCTGTGGATCACCGGCGTCCTGCCGTCGTTCGTCGACGCGCTGGACGACGTGCACTGGAAGATGGGCTCCAGCACGATGAGCCTGGCCACGATCCTGGAGGGCGTCATCGTTGCCGGCGTCGTGCTGATGGTGACGCTGTGGATCTCGTCGGCGATCGAGGCCAGGCTGCTCAAGGGGGCCACCGGCCAGCAGCTGTCGTGGCGCAAGGCGGCGTCCAACGTCGTGCGCGCGCTGCTCGTGTTCATCGGCCTGCTGCTGGCGCTGTCGGCCGTGGGCATCGACCTCACGGCGCTGTCGGTGCTGGGCGGCGCCATCGGCGTGGGCCTGGGCCTGGGCCTGCAGAAGCTTGCCGCCAACTACGTCAGCGGCTTCGTGATGCTGGCCGAGGGCGCGCTGCGCATCGGCGACACCGTCAAGGTCGACGGCTTCGAAGGCCGCATCTCCGACATCACGACCCGCTACACGGTGATGCGCGCGCTCAACGGCCGCGAGTCGATCGTGCCCAACGAGATGATGATCACGCAGCGCGTGGAGAGCGCGACGCTGGCGGACCCGCGCCTGGCCCTGAGCACCGTGGTGCAGGTGGGCTACGACACCGACATCGACAAGCTGGTGCCGCAGATCCTCGAAGCCATCCCGAAGATCGCCCGGGTGATCGCCGATCCCAAGCCCTCCGTCCAGCTGAGCGCCTTCGCCTCCGACGGCCTCGAGCTGACGGTCTCGTTCTGGATCGCCGATCCGGAGAACGGCACGGGCAGCGTGAAGTCGGACGTCAACATGGCGCTGCTGCGGCTGTTCAACGCCAACTCGATCGAGATTCCGTTCCCGCAGCGGGTGGTTCGGGTGATGCCGATTTCGGGCGCGATCGATGCGCAGGGTGTAATTCCTGGTGAGCAGTCTTCTGGTGCCGCGGTGACTTCATCGCCTCCTGCGGCGAGTGCAGAGGAGCTGAAGGACGCGCCGGTCTCGAAGGGACAAGGACCTGGGTTCCTGGAGCCAGGTGGTTCCGGCGGTGCTTGAGTCTTACGGGGCGCACTGGGTGTGCGCGGCGAGTCGGGGGACATGAGCGGAGAAGAGTCCCTCGACTCACCGTGCCTGACCCAGCGCGCCCCAAAAGGCAGAAGGGCCCGCAAATGATGCGAGCCCCTCCAAAAAGCAAACAGAAACAGAAGCCTCAGGCCACGGCAACAGGAATCTTGCCGATGCGCGCCTGCCACTCCTTCGGCCCCGTGATGTGCGCCGAGGTGCCGCCCGAGTCGACCGCCACCGTCACCGGCATGTCGACGACGTCGAACTCGTAGATGGCTTCCATGCCGAGGTCCGCGAAGCCCACGACCTTGGCTGACTTGATCGCCTTGGACACGAGGTACGCCGCGCCGCCCACCGCCATCAGGTAGGCCGACTTGTGCTTCTTGATCGCCTCGATGGCCGTCGGGCCGCGCTCGGCCTTGCCGATCATCGCGATGAGGCCCGTCTTCGCGAGCATCATCTCGGTGAACTTGTCCATGCGCGTGGCCGTGGTGGGGCCGGCCGGGCCCACCACCTCGTCGCGCACCGGATCGACCGGGCCCACGTAGTAGATGACGCGGTTGGTGAAGTCAACGGGCAGCGGCTCGCCCTTGGCCAGCATGTCCTGGATGCGCTTGTGCGCGGCGTCGCGGCCCGTGAGCATCTTGCCGTTGAGCAGGATGGTGTCGCCGTGCTTCCACGTGGCCACTTCCGCCGGCGTCAGCGTGTTCAGGTCGACGCGCTTGCTCTTGTTGTAGTCGGGCGCCCACTTCACGTCGGGCCACAGGTCCAGGCTGGGCGCCTCGAGGTAGGCCGGGCCGGAGCCGTCGAGCACGAAATGCGCGTGGCGCGTGGCCGCGCAGTTGGGGATCATCGCGATCGGCTGCGACGCGGCGTGCGTCGGGTACGTCTTGATCTTGACGTCCAGCACGGTGGTGAGGCCGCCCAGGCCCTGCGCGCCGATGCCCAGCGCGTTGACCTTCTCGTACAGCTCGATGCGCAGTTCCTCGAGCTTGTTGGCCGGGCCGCGTTCCAGCAGCTCGTACATGTCGATGTCTTCCATCAACACTTCCTTGGCCATCAGCATCGCCTTCTCGGCGGTGCCGCCCATGCCGATGCCCAGCATGCCGGGCGGGCACCAGCCGGCGCCCATCAGCGGCACGGTCTTGAGCACCCAGTCGACCACGCTGTCGTTCGGATTCATCATCGCGAACTTGCTCTTGTTCTCCGAGCCGCCGCCCTTGGCCGCGACGGTGACGTCGATCTTGTCGCCCGGCACCAGCTCCATGTGGATCACGGCCGGCGTGTTGTCCTTCGTGTTCTTGCGCGTGAAGATCGGGTCGTCCAGCACCGAGGCACGCAGCACGTTGTCCGGGTTCAGGTAGCCGCGGCGCACGCCTTCGTTGACGGCGTCGGCGATGGAGCCCTTGAAGCCCTCGAACCGCACGTCCATGCCGATCTTGAGGAACACGTTGACGATGCCGGTGTCCTGGCAGATCGGACGGCGGCCCTCGGCGCTCATGCGCGAGTTCGTGAGGATCTGCGCGATCGCGTCCTTGGCCGCCGGGCTTTCCTCGCGGGCGTAGGCGCGGGCGAGGTGGGCGATGTAGTCGGCGGGGTGGTAGTACGAGATGTACTGCAGGGCGGCAGCGACGCTCTCGATCAGGTCGTCGGCTTTGAGGGTGGTCGTCATGGTGTCTGGCCGGGTTGCTGGGGCGGATCCGGCATTATCCGCCGTGGCGTTTTCGCAGCGCCGCGGTCGGGCTTGGTGGATGCCGGTCCGCTCTACGCCATTTCACGTGGGCGCCGGAAAACTCTGGGACACTGGCCGGTCATCGACGGGAGGCGCCAGTGACCGAAGGCTTCAGGAAATTCTTCGCCAGCGAATCGAGCGGCGGCATCGTTCTCGCGATCGCGGCCATGCTGGCGCTGGTGATCAGCAATTCCGGCTGGGCCGACGCCTACGTGGCGTTCACGCAGATCCAGGGCGAGTTGCGAATCGGCGGCGACGCGCTGGTGCTGGCCAAGCCGCTGCTGGTGTGGGTCAACGACCTGTGGATGGCCGTGTTCTTCTTCCTCGTCGGACTGGAGATCAAGCGCGAGTTCGTGGCCGGCGAGCTGGCCACGCGCGCCCAGGTGGTGCTGCCGGCCGTCGCCGCGCTCGGCGGGATGGTGGTGCCGGCGCTGATCTACGCGGCCATCAACCACGGCGACCCGGCCGCGCTGCGCGGCTGGGCCATTCCGGCGGCCACCGACATCGCGTTCGCGATCGGCATCGTGACGCTGCTGGGCTCGCGCGTGCCGCCGTCGCTGAAGATCTTCCTGACGGCGGTGGCCATCATCGACGACCTCGGCGCGATCGTCGTGATCGCGTTGTTCTACACGTCTCAGCTGTCGCTCGTGATGCTGGGTGGCGCCGCCGCCTGCCTCGTGGTGCTTGCGCTGCTGAATCGCTCGGGCGTCACGCGCGCCGACCCGTACGTGCCGGTCGGACTCGTGCTGTGGTTGTGCGTGCTGAAGTCGGGCGTGCATGCCACGCTGGCGGGCGTCGCCACGGCGTTGTTCATCCCCACGCGTGACGCGAAAGGCGGCTCGCCCGCCGAGGCGCTGGAGCACGGACTGCATCCGTGGGTGGCGTTCCTGGTGCTGCCGATGTTCGCGTTCGCCAATGCGGGCGTCTCGCTGCAGGGCATGCGTCCGTCCGATCTCCTGGCCGCGCTGCCGCTGGGCATCGCGCTGGGCCTGCTGGGCGGCAAGGCGATCGGCGTGTTCGGCAGCGCATGGCTGCTCGTGAAGGCGGGCCTGGCGGCGCGGCCTAAGGGCTCCAGCTGGATGCAGTTCTTCGGCGTCTGCGTGCTGTGCGGCATCGGCTTCACGATGAGCCTGTTCATCGGCGGCCTCGCATTCGAGGGCATGGATGCCACCTACGAGACGCGCGTGAAGCTGGGCGTGCTGGGCGGCTCGCTGCTGTCCGGGGTGATCGGCGCGCTGATCCTGAGCCGCGGCGCCAGGAGCGCCGAGAGTGCCTGAACTCAGTGGGCCTGGACGGGGTGCGGGCCGAGCAGGCGGTCGGTGAAGGCCAGCGCCATCGCCGAACCGAGGAAGGCGATGTGGATCACCGTCTGCCACAGCAGCACCTTGGTGTCGTAGGCGCCGGCGTTGATGAAGGTCTTCAGCAGGTGGATGGAGCTGATGCCGATGATGGCGGTGGCCAGCTTGACCTTCAGCACCGACGCGTTGACGTGGTCCAGCCACTCGGGCTGGTCGCGGTGGCCGTCGAGGTCCAGGCGCGACACGAAGGTCTCGTAGCCGCCGACGATCACCATGATCAGCAGGTTGGAGATCATCACCACGTCGATCAGGCCCAGCACCACGAGCATGATGACGGTTTCGTTGAGCGAGGTGACCGGCGGCAGCGGCACGCCGTCTTCGCTCGGTGTCGGGTGGTATCCGATGCCCTGGACGAGAATTTGCAGTGCATGACCGTCGCCGAAGACCGCTTGCAGAAGATGTACCAGTTCGACCCAGAAATGCGCCACATAGACACACTGCGCCACGATCAGCCCCAGGTAGAGTGGGACCTGGATCCAGCGGCTGGCGAAGATCAGCCGCGGCAGCGGTCGGAGGCGGGGCGGGGGCGTTTGCGGAGTCATGGCGGGGCGGTCGGGTCGTTGATTGCCCGCGATTGTAGGGATCGTCCCGAGTCAGTGTCCGGTAAGAGCCGGCCCCTAAGGTAGCAGCCGCGCGCATCGCCAGCCGTCCGCGCACGTAGCAGAATCAAGATTCAGACAGCGATCCTTCGAGGATCCAGGATTTCCAGGAGACCGACCCGATGAGCGCCGCAGAGCACACCCCGCACGAACTCAAGACCTACGACCCGCCGGCCGACATGAAGGCCCACGCGTGGGTGAGCGGCATGGCCGCCTACGACGCGCTGTGCGCCGAGGCCGAGGCCGACTACGAGGGCTACTGGGCCAGGCGCGCACGCGAGCTGCTGTCCTGGAAGACGCCGTTCACGAAGACGCTGGACGCCGGCAACGCGCCGTTCTTCAAGTGGTTCGAGGACGGCACGCTCAACGCCTCGTACAACTGCCTCGACCGCCAGGTGGAGGCGGGCCTCGGCGACAAGGTGGCGATCATCTTCGAGGCCGACGACGGCAGCGTCTCGCGCGTCACCTACGCCGACCTGCTCGCGCGCACCTGCCTCATGGCCAACGCGCTCAAGGCGCGCGGCGTGAAGAAGGGCGACCGGGTCGTCATCTACATGTCGATGTCGGTGGAAGGCGTGGTGGCCATGCAGGCCTGCGCCCGCATCGGCGCGCCGCACTCGGTGGTCTTCGGCGGCTTCTCGGCGCAGAGCCTGCGCGACCGCATCGAGGACACCGGCGCCGTGGCCGTGATCACCGCCGACGAGCAGCAGCGCGGCGGCAAGGCGCTGCCGCTGAAGGCCATCGTCGACGACGCGATCGCGCTCGGCGGCTGCGACTCGGTCAAGGACGTCATCGTCTACAGGCGCACCGGCGGCGCCATCGCCTGGACGGCGCGCGACCACTGGCTGCACGAGGTCACGGCCGCGGCCGCGGCCACCTGCGAGCCGGAGTGGGTGAGCGCCGAGCACCCGCTGTTCCTGCTCTACACCTCCGGCTCCACCGGCAAGCCCAAGGGCGTGCAGCACTCCACCGGCGGCTACCTGCTGCACGCGGCGCTCACCACCAAGTGGACGTTCGACCTGAAGGCCGACGACGTCTTCTGGTGCACCGCCGACATCGGCTGGGTCACCGGCCACACCTACATCACCTACGGCCCGCTGGCGCTCGGCGGCACCGAGGTCGTGTTCGAGGGCGTGCCCACGTACCCCGACGCCGGCCGGTTCTGGAAGATGATCCAGGACCACAAGGTCACCAAGTTCTACACCGCGCCCACGGCCATCCGCTCGCTCATCAAGGCGGCCGAGGCCAACGACAAGGTGCATCCGAAGTCCTACGACCTGTCCAGCCTGAAGATCCTCGGCTCGGTGGGCGAGCCCATCAACCCGGCGGCGTGGGAGTGGTATCACCAGCACGTGGGCGGCGGCCGCTGCCCCATCGTCGACACCTTCTGGCAGACCGAGACCGGCGGCCACATGATCACGCCGCTGCCGGGCGCCACGCCGCTGGTGCCGGGCTCGTGCACGCTGCCGTTCCCCGGCATCGCCGCGGCCATCGTCGACGAGCTGGGCAACGACGTCGAGAACGGCACCGGTGGCCTGCTGGTGGTCAAGAAGCCGTGGCCGTCGATGATCCGCACCATCTTCGGCGACCCGGAACGCTTCAGGAAGAGCTACTACCCGGCCGAGCTGAAGGGCTACTACCTCGCCGGCGATGGCTCCATCCGCGACGCGAAGACGGGCTACTTCACCATCACCGGCCGCATCGACGACGTGCTCAACGTGTCCGGCCACCGCATGGGCACGATGGAGATCGAGTCGGCGCTGGTGTCGTGCACCGACCTTGTGGCCGAGGCCGCCGTGGTGGGCCGCCCCGACGACACCACCGGCGAGGCCATCTGCGCGTTCGTCGTGCTCAAGCGCGCGCGCCCGACGGGCGACGAGGCCAAGGCCATCGCCAGGCAGCTGCGCGACTGGGTGGGCAAGGAGATCGGCCCGATCGCCAAGCCCAAGGACATCCGCTTCGGCGACAACCTGCCCAAGACGCGCTCCGGCAAGATCATGCGGCGCCTGCTGCGCGACATCGCCAAGGGCCAGAAGGTCACGCAGGACACCAGCACGCTGGAGAACCCGGCCATCCTGGACCAGCTCTCCGAGAACAATTGACGCTTGCGCGGCCGCCGGGAGGCGGCCGCGGGCGGCGATGCTGATACATTGAGCCGATTCGTCCTTTCAATGATCCCGGACGTGCTCGCCCGGTCACGCCGGGCGGCGGCCGGGCGGGAGTCCTGGCATGTTGTTCGTCCTCATCGGCGTCGCGCTGCTCGTCTGCAACTTCATGGACTGGGGGCCGATGGCCCACTGGAACTTCGAGTTCACGGGCGACCTGTGGAAGTTCGTGCTGCCCTTCATCCTCGCCGCGGTATGGTGGGCCTGGTCGGACGCGTCCGGCTGGACCAAGCGCAAGGCGATGCAGAAGGACGCCGACCGCAAGCGCGACCGCCTCGACCGCAACATCGATGCGATGGGTCTCGGCCACCTGCACAAGCACCGCGACGGCAAGACCCGTCCGAAGTGAGCGGATGTCTCTGACCATCGTCGCCAGGGAAACGCTGAAGGTCGGCCAGCCGCTGGTCGTCGACGCCGACTCGCCCGCCGGGCGCTACGCCGCGGTGTTCGAGGACGACGGCGAGACCGGGTATTTCTATGCGGTGGACACCGACGTGGAAGAGGGCAACCCGGTGCGCGACGCGCTGCTGGTCTACGTGGCGGCCGACGTCACCGATGCGCAGCTCGCGTCGACGCTGGAGATCGGCTGGTCGGACGACGGCCTCAAGGCCTTGCTGCTGATCAACGACGAACCCCACGCGGCTTTCGACTTCCAGCGCCGCCAGGGCTGGTGCCAGAGCGGCCAGCCGGCCGCGGGCGGCACGGGCTGGTCGGCGGGTTCGCGCGCCTGGAGCGACGACGTCGAGGCCTTGTTCGACTGACACGCGCCGCGCCGGCGCGGCGTCGCTCGACTTCATGCTGCTCGTGGCGGCGTTCCTGGCCCTGGCCTTTTCACGCGGCGTCGGGATGGCGCGCGCGCCACGCGCGCATCGCCTGGCGCCAGGCATCCATCGCGAGGTCGTGCAGGTCGAAGATGCACGGGTCGCAGCCGTTGCCGCAGCACAGCTCGAAGTCGGGCTGGGGCGGGGCGACGGGCATCGGGTCGAGGTCGGCGGGCTCGGGTGACGGGGGCGGCGTCGTCATGCCTCCATTATCGGACGGCCACGCGGCCGGCGCAGGCGGGCACCAGCGCCATCAGCGCCGCCAGAACCCAGAACGCGACGGGCAGGCTCGCCAGGTGCGAGACGAAGCCGACGGCGGCCGGGCCCATCAGCTGGCCCGCGTAGCCCACCGTGGTGAGCGCGGCCACGGCCATCGCCGCCGAAGTGCCCGGCACGTTGCCGGTGCGGCGGAACAGCACCGGCACGATGTTGGACGCGCCCAGCCCGATCAGCACGAAGCCGGCCAGCGCGGTCTCCAGCCGGCCGCCGAAGAGCAGCACCGCGAAGCCCAGCACCGACACGCCGCCGCCCCATTGCATGGTGGCGCGGTCGCCGAAGCGCCCGGTGATGGCGTCGCCGCCGAGCCGGCCGGCCGTCATCGCCACCGCGAAGAACGCGTAGCCCAGGCCGCCTTGCGCCGTGGCCGCGAGGCCGCGCGTGGTCAGCAGCAGGGCGCTCCAGTCGAGCATCGCGCCCTCGACCAGGAAGCACACGGCCGCCAGCGCGGCCAGCAACACGACGGGCCCGCGCGGCCAGGCCAGCGAATGGCCCGCGGCGACGCGGGCGGTCTCGGCCAGCCGCGACGCGGCGGCCGCCATCGCGACGACCATGATGGCCGCGCAGCCCAGCGTGCACGAGAGCGGGGCCATGCCCAGCGAGAGCAGGAACGTGACGAGCGCCGCGCCAGCGAAGCCGCCGACGGAGAACATCGCGTGGAAGCCCGACATCAGCGGCACGCGCGCATCGCGCTCCACCTCCACGGCATGCACGTTCATCGCCACGTCCAGCGATCCGAGCGTGCCGCCGAAGACCAGCAGCACCGCGCCCAGCGTCCACGCCGAGCCCGCGACCGCCAGCAAGGGCAGCAGCAGCGCCAGCAGCAGGCCGCTGCCCACCACCACGGGCTTGCAGCCGTAGCGCGCGCACAGCGGACCGGTGCGCAGCATCGCGGCCACGGAGCCCGCGCCGAGGCACAGCAGCAGCAGGCCCATCAGGCCGTCGTCGGCCCCCAGGCGCTGCTTGGCGAACGGAATCAGCGGCGCCCAGGCGGCGACGCCGAAGCCGGCCACGAGGAAGGCGATGCGGGTGGCGAGGCGGGCGCCGGGGCTGTCGGTGGAGACGGTGGAAACGGGGATCGCGGCAGAGGTCATGAAGAGGCAGTCATGCGGCCGGGGCGGCCACGGCGAGGGTGGCGCCGGCGGCGCGCAGGGGATCGATGAAGGCGGCCGGGGCGTCGTGCTCCACCACGAGGAGGTCGACGTCGGCCAGCGCGCACGCGCGATGCGGGGCGCGCGCCTCGAACTTCGAGTTCATCGCCAGCACCACGCAGTCCCGCGTGACCTCCATCAGCACGCGCTTGAACAACGCGTCGGCGTGCAGGGCCGCGCCGATGCCGCGCTGGGGATGCACGGCGCACGCGCCCAGGAAGCAGCGGTCGACGTTGAGCTGGGCCACGGCCTGCACGGCGGCCGTGTCGACGCAGCCGCCCACGGTGGTGTCGACGCTGCCCCCGATCATGATCAGGCGCAGGTCGGGGCGGCGCAGCACGGCGCCGGCGATGTCGATGGCGTTGGTGGCCACCGTCAGCTCCAGGTCCTCCGGCAGGAACTCGGTGAGCGCGAGGTTGGTGCTGCCGGCGTCGAGGAACAGCAGCTCGCCGGGCCGGATGGACTCGGCCGCGGTGCGCGCGAGCGCTTCCTTGCGGCCGCGCGATTCGTCGATGCGCGCGAACATCGGCTGCGTCTGCGGCGTGACGGGCAGGGCGCCGCCGTACACCCGGCGGCAGCGGCCTTCCGCCGCGAGCGCGCGCAGGTCGCGCCGGATCGCGTCCTCCGAGACGTCGAACTCGAGGGCCAGCGTGGCGGCCACGACGGCCTGGCCGCCGGCCAGGCGCTCGGCGATCACGTCGCGGCGGGCGAGGGGAAGGGGCGCTTGCATGCCGGCATGATAAACGTGCACAAACAAGAATACAACCACGTATGATCGTGCATGAACAAGGCGCCGCGCGGCGGCGAGAATGAGCGGACGGTGGACAGCAAGACCAAGAATTCCAAATCGCGCGCGCAGATCGAGACACTGGCGCGCCGGGCCTTCGACGGCCTCGGGCTGGCGGCGGGCGAGCCGGCGCTGCGCGAGCTGAAGGACGGCTGGTTCAACGCGGCCTACGCGCTGGTGCTGGCCGACGGCCGCGAGGTGATCCTGAAGATCGCCCCGCCGCCGGGCGCCGAGGTGATGGGCTACGAGCGCGACCTGATGGCCACCGAGGTCGCGACCATGCGCCGCGTGCGCGCGAACCCGGCCATCCCGGTGCCGGCCGTGCTGTTCCACGACGATTCGCGGGAGATCTGCGACTCGCCCTGGTTCGTCATGGAACGCATCGCCGGGGACGTCCTCGATCACGTGCGCAAGGCGCTCGCGCCCGACGTGGCGGCGGCCATCGACCGCGAGCTCGGCGCGATCCTGCGCGAGCTCAACGGCTTTCGCGGCGAGTGGTTCGGCTATCCGGGCAACCCGGCCTTGCGCGCGCCGACGTGGCGCGCGGCCTTCATGGCGATCGTCGAATCGGTGCTGGCCGACGCGGCGCGCAAGCACGTCGAGTTCGCGTGGCCGGTGACGCGCATCCGGGCGATCGTCGACGCCCACGCGCCCAGCCTGGACGAGGTGCGCGAACCGCGCCTGGTGCACTGGGATTCGTGGGACTCCAACGTCTTCGTGTCCGGCGGCCACGTGCGCGGCCTGATCGACTTCGAACGCGCGCTGTGGGCCGACCCGCTGATGGAGGCGCCGTTCCGCGGGCTCGCGTGGAGCGGCGTCACCGACGCGATGCGCGGCTACGGCAAGGACAGCTTCACGGACGACGAACTGCGGCGCTGCTGGCTCTACACGCTGCACCTGGGCCTCGTGATGGAGACCGAGTGCGCCTACCGCGCCTATCCCGGCGACGAGATCCGCAGCGGGGCGCGGCGGCTGGTGGTGCAGGCGCTGGAATGGCTCGCCGAGCGCGCGTAGCCGTCAATCGAACTTGTCCAGCACCGCCCCGAAGCTGGCGCTCGACGAGTGCTTCGCGAACTTGGCCAGCACGCCGCGGGTGTAGCGCGGCGCGGGCTGTTTCCACGCGGCCTTGCGGCGCGCGAGCTCGGCGTCCGCCACGTGCAGTTCCAGCACCAGCCGGTGCGCGTCGATGGTGATCGAGTCGCCCTCGTGCACCAGCGCGATGGCGCCGCCTTCGTAGGCCTCGGGCGCCACGTGGCCCACCACCATGCCCCAGGTGCCGCCCGAGAAGCGGCCGTCGGTGATCAGCCCCACCGATTCGCCCAGGCCCTGTCCGATGAGCGCGCCGGTGGGCGCCAGCATCTCGGGCATGCCCGGGCCGCCCTTGGGGCCCAGGTAGCGCAGGATCATCACGTCGCCGGCCACGATCTTGCCGGCCATGATGGCGGCCAGCGCCGACTGCTCGTCGTCGAACACGCGCGCCGGGCCGGTGATGACCGGGTTCTTCAGGCCCGTGATCTTGGCCACGCAGCCCTCGGTAGCGAGGTTGCCGCGCAGGATGGCCAGGTGGCCGTCGGCGTACATCGCGTCGGCGATGGGGCGGATCACCTGCTGGTCGGCGCGCGGCGCCGAGGGCACGCCGGCCAGCGTCTCGGCCACGGTCTTGCCGGTGATGGTCATGCAGTGGCCGTGCAGCAGGCCGGCGTCGAGCAGCAGCCTCATCACCTGCGGGATGCCGCCGGCGCGGTGCAGGTCGATGGCCAGGAAGCGGCCGCTGGGCTTCAGGTCGCACAGCACCGGCGTGCGCTTGCGGATGCGCTCGAAGTCGTCGATGGTCCATTCGACCTCGGCGGCATGCGCGATCGCCAGGAAGTGCAGCACCGCGTTGGTGGAACCGCCGGTGGCCATGATCACGGCCACCGCGTTCTCGATGGCCTCGCGGGTGACGATGTCGCGCGGCTTCAGGTCGGCCTTCACGGCCTCCACCAGCACGCGCGCCGATTCGCGCGTGTTCTCGATCTTCTCGCCCTCCACGTTGGCCATGGTGGACGACCACGGCAGGCTCATGCCCAGCGCCTCGAACGACGACGACATCGTGTTGGCCGTGTACATGCCGCCGCAGGAGCCCGGGCCCGGGATGGCGCGGCGCTCGATCTGGCAGAAGTCCTCCTCGCTCATCTTGCCGGCCGAGAACTGGCCCACGGCCTCGAACACGCTCACGATGTTGAGGTCCTGCCCCTTGTAGTGGCCCGGCAGGATGGTGCCGCCGTAGACGTAGATGGCCGGCACGTTGGCGCGCAGCATGCCCATCATGCCGCCGGGCATGTTCTTGTCGCAGCCGCCGATCACCATCACGCCGTCCATCCACTGGCCGCCCACGCAGGTCTCCACGCAGTCGGAGATCACCTCGCGCGAGACCAGGCTGTACTTCATGCCCTCGGTGCCCATGGCCATGCCGTCGGAGATGGTGGGCGTGCCGAAGAGCTGCGCGTTGGCGCCGGCCGCCTTCAGCGCGTCCACGGCCGCGTCGGCCAGCGGCTGCAGGCCCGAGTTGCACGGCGTGATGGTGGAGTGCCCGTTGGCCACGCCGATCATCGGCTTGACGAAGTCGGCCTCCTGGTAGCCCATCGCGTAGTACATCGAGCGGTTGGGCGCACGGGCGACGCCCTCGGTGATGTTCCTCGAGCGGCGGTTGGCTGCGGACATGGCGGTCTCCTGGAATCGGTCGAATCGGGCGGAGGGCCAGTATCCGCGCGGGAAAATGGCGTGTCCAATCCAATCGCCGGGCGTGTTCGAGAGGCATTGCAAATCGATGCCGCGCGCCGCCACGGGGCGGTCGCGCGAAACGGCGACAATCGCCGGCTGTTCAAGGAGTCCTGCTGATGCTGGAGCACCCCCACATCGATCCCGTCGCGCTCAACCTCGGCCACTGGCACCTGTTCGGCCACGACTTCGCGCCGGCGATCCACTGGTACGGCCTCACCTACATGGTCGCGTTCGGCCTGTTCGTGTGGCTGGCCGGCAAGCGCGCGCAGTACCCGTGGTTCGCGCGCGAGGGCTGGGTGCGCCGCGACGTGGAGGACCTGCTGTTCTACGGCGTGCTGGGCGTCGTGCTGGGCGGGCGGCTCGGCTACGTGATCTTCTACAAGCCGCTGTACTACGCCCAGCACCTGGGCGAGATCGTCGCGGTGTGGAACGGCGGCATGTCCTTCCACGGCGGCATGCTGGGCGTGATCGTCGCGATGGCGTTCTTCGGCTGGCAGCGCAAGCGGCCGTTCCTGCAGGTGACCGACCTCATCGCGCCCTGCGTGCCGCTGGGCCTGGCGAGCGGTCGCGTGGGCAACTTCATCAACGGCGAGCTGTGGGGCCGCGTGGCCGATCCCTCGCTGCCGTGGGCCATGGTGTTTCCCGAGTCGGGCACGCTGCAGCCGCGCCATCCGTCGCAGATCTACCAGTTCCTGGGCGAGGGCATCTGCCTGTTCCTGATCCTGTGGATCTTCGGCAAGAAGGAGCGCGGCCGCGGCCAGGTCTCCGGCCTGTTCCTGATCGGCTACGGCTTCTTCCGTTTCGTGGCGGAGTTCTTCCGCGCGCCGGACGACTTCATCGGCGACAAGACGACGCTGGTGGGCGACCCGGCCACGCACTTGCTGGCCTTCGGCTGGAGCGAGGGCCAGTGGCTGTGCGTGCCGATGATCCTGGCCGGCCTGGTGATGTTCTGGTGGGGCTCGCGCCAGCCGCGCGGCGGCGCGCCCGCCGCGGCGTGACGCACGCGCGCGTTTGCGCGCGCCCCGCGTGTCCCGTGCGTCTGCGCGCCTCCCGCGCGCGGGCGCGGGCATGAACCTCTGCGAGAATCCCTCCCCATGCGCCAGATCTTCCTCGACACCGAAACCACCGGCCTGAGCCCCGAGAGCGGCGACCGCATGGTCGAGATCGGCTGCGTGGAGATGGACAACCGGCGCCTCACCGGCCGCCACCTGCACTTCTACCTGAACCCCGAGCGCAGGAACGGCGAGGGCGCGGTCGCAGTGCACGGCCTCACCGACGAATTCCTGTCCGACAAGCCGCTGTTCGCGCAGGTGGCCGACGAGGTCGTCGAGTTCATCCGCGGCGCCGAGATCATCATCCACAACGCCAGCTTCGACGTCGGCTTCCTCAACGAGGAACTGCGCCGCTGCGGCCTGCCCAAGTTCAGCACGCACGTGGCCGCGGTCACCGACACGCTGCAGATGGCGCGCGACCAGTTCCCGGGCAAGTCCAACTCGCTCGACGCGCTGTGCAAGCGCCTCGAGGTGGACAACACCAACCGCACGCTGCACGGCGCGCTGATCGACGCCAACCTGCTCGCCGAGGTCTACATCCGCCTCACCCGCGGCCAGGACTCGCTGGTGATGGACATGACCGAGGAGAGCCGGGGCAACGCCGGCGACCTCGGCGGCCCGGCCGACCTCAGCGTGTTCGCGCTGCCGGTGCTCGCGGCGAGCGACGCCGAGCTCGCCGACCACGAACGGGTGTTGGGCGAGATCGACAAGGCGAGCGGCGGAAAGACGATCTGGCGTGCACAACAGCAAGAAGCTGTGGCATAATCCAAGGCTGTCCTGACAACAGGACAACAAGTTATCGGGTGGTTAGCTCAGCGGTAGAGCATTGCCTTCACACGGCAAGGGTCACAGGTTCAATCCCTGTACCACCCACCAGAAGAGAAGCCCCGCAGGTTGCGAGACCTGCGGGGCTTTTTCCTTGTGGCGACAGCAATGTCAGCCGTCTACGACTCGCCGATGACGGCCTCCGGCTCCGGCCCTTCGTTCGATGCGTGTAGATGCTGCAGCCGCTCCTTCAGCATCGCATCGACCGCTTCCGCCTGCAGCAGGTCGCGACGGCGCTTGACCGGGTCGCGGTCCGGCTGCCTGGCCATCCAGCGCTTGAAATCGCGGAACGCGGCAGGGTGGATCGTGTCCATCCGCGCCATCTCGCCATTCGTGGCCACCACGATCTCGCTGAAACCCGGTGCGTTCATCAGTTGCTCCGCACGCCGAGCCTGCACGACCTGCACGTCGTCCTGGCCTTCCGCTCCGAGCTTGATCGGATGGCCGTCGTCCTCTGCCTGCATTCGCCTGAGGAAGTCGACCTGGAAGCCCTGGTCGTTCACCAGCGTGTAGCGTTGCTGGTCGTCGATCGCGAAGGACTTGTCCACCTTGCGCAGCAGTTCGAGCATCGTCGGGGACTCTGCCTGCAGTGCCGCGGCGAACTGCATGCGCAGGCGCGCGTCGAACAACAGGTCGATGTCTAGCGTGGTCATCACCTCGGTTGGAAGCCGCACGCCGGCCGCGGTCTCGTACGCGAACATCGCGTGGGTTCCCACGGTTCGGAGAAACGGCGCCAGGCCAGCCTGCTGCAGGCGAGCGAGCACCCGTACGGCGATGGGCGGCATGCGGCCGACTCGCAGCGCGCGATTCAGCCGGACCTTGGCCTTGAGTTGATCGCGCAGACTGGCGACCCTCTCCTCGGCGCGCGTCTTGCGCGCATGGAAATCGGCGTGGATCTTCTCGGTCCGTTCGTCGCGGCGTCCCAGGCCCGTCTGGGCGCCTCGAGGCGTCGTCCGGGCCAGGTATTCCGTGCCCTTTGACGTCACCCAGACCATGCCGCCGCGAACGCTCTTCGCCGCTTCGAGCGCCTTCTCGTGGGCGATGAAGACCGTGCGCGCGTCGACGTATTGTCGAGCGGCATCGGCGTCCAGCTCCAGGGTTTCAAAGTCAAATGACATTTTCTGAATTTACTTTGAAACCAGCCCGGGCGCAATGCTGCCGATCCGGCTTGAGGACGGCTCCGCCAGCGTTCGATCCGCGCCACGTCGAGGGCTGCCGCGTCTGGCACACGTCACTCGACTGCGCCTAGACTCCGTCGACCGATCCCCGCGTCCATGCAAGCGCGGAGGACGCACCACGCACCAGGGAGCATGGATGGAAGCCGACGCTGTCGACGAGGCTGGATCGCACCGCAACGACATCCCGATCGGGCGCAGCCTCCTGGTCTCGTCGCTGGCGGTCGCGAGCCTGTCGCTGGCGGTGGCGTTCGCGGGCGTGCAGGCGCTGGTGTACGAACCCGCGCGGCGCGCCGTCGCCCGCGCCGAACTTGGCACGACGGCGCGCCAGGTGGACTTGTCGCTGTCCGGCCTGCTCAAGCGCGTCGACACCATCTCCCGCCTGAAGCGCGACTGGGGCACGCTGGGCATGCTGTCCACGGGCGACGAGCAGGGCATCGTGCGCCTCATCGGCACCGAGCTGACGCACGAGCCCAGCTTCTCGTCGGTGGCCATCGGCGACGAGACCGGGCGCGAAGTCCTGATCCGGCGAGCGCCGGGCGGCGGCTTCGTCACGCGGCAGACCGATCCGGACGTGCATCGCGGCGTCGAGATCGACACCACCTGGACGGCCGACGGCCGGCGGCTGGAGCGCACGGAGCGCGCCAGCGACTACGACACGCGCCGGCGCCCGTGGTTCCGGCAGGTTGCCGATGCTCCGCCCGATGCGCGCGTGGTCTGGACGGCGCCGTTCATCTTCAAGTCGAACGGCCTGCCGGGCATGTCGGCGGTCGTGCAATGGACGTCGCCCGACGGCCGCCGCAACATCAGCACGACCGACATCCCGCTCACGGACATCTCCCGCTTCACCCGTGAACTCGAGGTCGGCCGCCACGGCTTCGCGCTGGTGGTGACGGGCGACGGCGCCCTCATCGGCGTGCCGGGCGGCGATGCGGCCCCGGACGACGCGCAGGCGCGCAAGCTGCTGCTGCAGCCGCTGTCCGCGCTGGGCCAGCCCGCGCTCGACGCGGCTTTCGCGCAATGGAAGGCTTCTCCTCAGGCGGAGGCCTCGGATCCGGCGTTGCGCTTCTCGTCGAACGGCCAGTCGTGGCTGGCCTCCTTCGCGCGCGTGCCGCTCGAAGGGCCGACGTCCCTGGTCGTGGGCGTCGTCGCGCCCGAGTCCGACTTCGCGATCGCGGGCCCGCGGCAATGGATGATGCTGGCCGTCATCCTGCTCGTGACGGTGTCGCTCTCGGCCTGGGCCGCGTTGAGCCGCGCACGCCGGTTCGCCCGCCCCCTGACGGCGCTGGCGGCCGCGAGCGAACGCATCGGCCGCCTCGACCTGGCCGAACCGGTGCACGTGCCCACCCGCTGGCGCGAGGTCGCCGAGACGGCGCGGGCGCAGGAGGTGATGCGGCAGCGCCTGCTGCAGGCCACGGAAGGCCTGGAGGCCGCGGTGGAGCGCCGGACGGCGCAGCTCACGGTGGCGGTCGCGGCGGCCGACGAGGCGGCGCGCGCGAAGGCGGCGTTCCTGGCCAACATGAGCCACGAGATCCGCACGCCGCTGAACGCGATCCTGGGCCTGACGACGCTGCTGCTGAAGACGGCTCTCGACGACACCCAGCGCGACTACCTCCGGCGGCTCGACGATGCCGCGCGCCTGCTGCTGCACATCGTCAACGACGTGCTGGACTTCTCCAAGATCGAGGCCGGCAAGCTGACGCTGGACCAGACGGAGTTCTCGCTGGACGACATGCTGCAACGCGTCGCCAACCTGCTGATCCCGATGACTCAGAACAAGCCGCTGGAAGTCGTGATGCGGCGCGCTCCGGACGTTCCGAACCTGCTGCTGGGCGACGCCACGCGCCTGGAACAGGTGCTGATCAACCTGGCGGGCAACGCCGTCAAGTTCACGGCCACGGGCGAGGTGCTGGTCGAGGCGACGCTCGAGTCGGCCCAGCCCGATCGAGTGCAGGTGTGCTTCACGATCCGCGACAGCGGGATCGGCATGAGCGCGCCGCAGATGCAGCAGCTGTTCAAGCCGTTCCGCCAGGGCGACGACTCGATGGCGCGGCGCTTCGGCGGCACCGGGCTGGGCCTGGCCATCAGCAAGCACCTGGTCGAGCTGATGGGCGGCACCATCGCCGTCGAGAGCACGTTGATGGTCGGCAGCAGCTTCCGCGTCTCGGTGCCGCTGCGCGCGATCGTGCCGGTCGATCGCCCCGCCGATGCCAGGCCCTGGCATGCGCTGCGCGGCATGCGCGCGCTGGTCGTCGACGACAACTCCACGTCGCTGGGCGCGCTGTGCGAGATCCTGGACTCGTTCGACGTGGCCTGCGAGGCCCTGGCCGATGGCGTCGCCGCCGTCGAGGAATTCGCCCGTGCGGAGACCGCCGGGGCCGGCTATCGCTTCGTGCTCGTGGACTGGACGCTCCAGGGCGCCACCGGGCTGGAGGTGATCCAGCGCATGCGCGAGCGGGCGCCCTCGGCGAGCACCGAATTCATCATGGTCGCCGCCGACCGGATCCCGGAGGTCGAGCAACGCATCAAGGACGCTCGCATCGCCGGCCTCGTCTCCAAGCCGACCACGCCGTCGTCGCTCCTGGAGGCGATCCTGGCGGGCCTGAACCGGCCTCCGGCCCGGCTGCTCGCCGCCGGCGCGCGATCGGAATCCCCGTCGGGGCTCGTGGGCGAGGGACGGCACGTGCTGCTGGTCGAGGACAACGACGTCAACCTGCTCATCGCCCGCGAGTTCCTGAAGGCCGCCGGCGTCCAGGTCACGCCGGCGTCGAGCGCGCGCGAGGCGATCGCGCTGGTCGAGGGCGGCGCGCGCTTCGACCTGCTGTTCATGGACATCCAGATGGCGGACATGGACGGACTGGAGGCGACGCGCGTGCTGCGCGCGATGCCGGGCGGCGCGAACCTGGTCATCGTGGCGCTCACGGCGCATGCGCTGCCGGGAGACCGGGCGCGCTGCCTCGCGGCCGGGATGGACGACTACCTGTCCAAGCCGCTGTCGCCGGAGGCCCTGAACAAGTGCCTGCAGCGCTGGCTGAGCGTCGTCTGACGCGCCGGCATTGGCGTCAGCGCGGCCTGGCCTTCAATGCCGTGTCCACGTCCACGTAGATCAATTCCGACGACAGCGAGCTCGGCTTGTAGTTCAGCAGCCACTTCTGCCTCAGCCCCACGTACACCGGGTCGTAGGTGAAGATCATCGGCATCTCGTCGGCCAGGATGTCGTTCATCTTCCTGAAGTGGGCGTAGCGCTCGGGGCCGTTGGGCAGGAGCAGGGCGGCGTCGTACTCGCGGTCGAAGGTCGCGTCGCTGAAGGCGGTGAGGTTGGAGCCGGCGCCCACGTTGCGTGACAGCAGTTGCTGGTAGAAGTCGGCGGCGTCGGGGTCGCCCGTCCAGCCGTAGAACATCATCTGGAAGTCGCCGCCGGCGGTGCGCTTGATGAAGTCGGCGTTGTCCATGAACATCGGCGCCAGCTGCACGCCCGCGCGGGCGAAGCGGGCCTTGAGGTAGTCGAACGCGTTGCGATCCTCCAGGCGTGCCGCCGGGTAGGAGACCGAGATCGCCGGCAGGCCCTTGCCGTCCGGGTAGCCGGCCTGGGCCAGCAGCTTCCTCGCGGCGGCCAGGTCGTAGTCGGGGAAGCGGGCGCCGGTGTCGCGCTCGTTGCCCGGCACGGTCACCGAGACGATGCTCTGCAGCTTCACGCCGCGGCCATTGAGCAGCGTGGCGATCTCGCCGCGCGTGTCCACCAGGCGCGCGAAGGCCTGGCGCAGGAGCTTGTTGCGGCCCACGAGCGCGTCGCGCATGTTGAAGCCGTAATAGAACATCGCCTGCTCGGGGTACGAGAAGACGTCGAATCGCGCGGCGTAGTCGCCGGTGACGCGGAACGTGCCGTCGGGGTTGCGGGCCACCATCCTGTTGAAGCTGGCCTGGTCCAGCCGCTGCACGTCGAGCTGTCCGCGCTGGAACTGCAGCGCCAGCGGCTGGGCCTCCTCGATCAGCGGCATCAGCAGCACGTCGATGAGCGGCAGCTGGCGGCCGGCGTCCTTCAGCAGGCCCTTTTCGGCGTCGCCGGGCGCGCCGGTGGACGGGTACCTGCCGTGGTAGCGCGCGTACTTCTCGAAGCGCAGCACGCCCTTGCGGTCGACCTCCTTGAGGATGTACGGGCCCGTGCCCACCGGATGGTTGGCGAACTGGTCGCCGTACATCTTCAATGCCTCGGGCGGCACGACGCCCGCGCTGGCGTACGACAGCGCGGTGAGGAACAGCGGGTTCGGGTGCGTGAGGCGCAGCGTGAAGCGCGTGGCGTCGATCTTGTGGAAGCCCGCGATGTCCAGCCTGCTCGTGTCGGCGGGCGCGCCGGGCGCGGCGGTGGCGGCGTGGAACGCGTCGAGGCCGGCGACGGCGCCGTCGATCGCGAACCAGCTCTTGGCGTTGAGCCGCGCGTCGGCGAAGCGCTTCATCGAGAACAGCACGTCGTCGGTGGTCAGCTCGCGGCCCTGGCCGCCGGGAAAGCACGGGTCGTCGTGGAAGCGTACGCCCTTGCGCAGCGTGAACGTGTATGTGAGCTTGTCGGCGCTGAGCTCGGGCATGCGCTCGAGCAGGTCGGGCTCCAGCTGCGGCGTGGCCGACAGGTAGCGGTACTGCAGCAGCGAGTCGAACAGCAGCGCCACGAGCTGGCGCGAGTTGTCGTCGTTCTGGCGCACCGGGTCGAGCGAGTCGAACTGCGCCGTCCGGGCGATGGTGACCGTCTTGGGGACGGTGGCCGGCGCGACGGCCTCGACGGCGGTGCTCGCGAGCGCAAGCGCGCAGAGAACGGACTTCAGCGGAGGTCGCATGGCAATCGTCGGCAGGCAGCGGAAAAGGCCGCGCGGGCACCTGGATGCCCGCGCGGCCGCTGCCTTCGATTGTCGGCGATCAGGCCGGGACGGCCGCGTCCTGGTCGACCGGCGCGTCGGTGCCGTTGACCGATTCGGTCGCATGCGCCATCGAATCGGGCGCGTTGGCGCCCGTGTCGTCCGGCGTGGACACGCCGCCCATGCGGCCCGATGCGTCGTAGGTTGCCGGCGGCGAGGCGGCGCCACCGCTCAGGCTCACGACGACGTCGGGGCCGGATTGCAGCGGGCTGCCGTCCGACGGCGGGCCGCCGTCGGCGCCGGAGCCGGTGTTGGAACGCAGCGCGCGATCGAGCGCCGCGGCGGCCGCGTACGGGTCGCTCGCGGAAGGCGATGAAATCATCATCTGAAGCTCCTGGTGAGGGGATGGTCAGTGATCGGACGCCGCGGCTCCGACCTTGACCCCTCTCGCTCGCGCGAAGCTGACGCCTTGTTGAACCGACGCCGCGGGGGTGCAGATGTCACATCTCGCCCAGCAATTGGTTACAGCTCGACCGGGTGGCGACGATAACGGCTCATCGGTGGCCAGCCCACCTCACCGTCTCGCCAAGGCTCGTCATGAACACGCACACCGCCTCCGCCTCCGTCGCCCGCGTCGAATGGGAACTGCTGCCCTCGTTGCGGAACCTGCTGGGTCGCCGCCAACGCTCGCAACCCGCCTGGCTGGAGACGGTTCCGTCGGAACTCGATCTCGTCGAACCCTCGGAGCCGTTCCACGAGGCGCTGCCGGGCCTGTCGATGCGCGAGGTGCGCGAACCGGACATCTTCCAGATCTTCTTCGGCTGATCCCGCCCCGCGTCCGCCTGCGTGCGCGGGCGTCAGGCGCGCGCAAGCCACGCGCCTCCCGGGCCTCGATCCGCCGCACAATCGAAGCCTCGCCACTGCAGGGGCTGGCGCCGCGGGAACTTCTCGCGGCCACGTGGCCCCCGACCGCCATGACGCCAGCCGCGCACCATCACTTCATCGAATCCGACATCCTGGCCCTGCGTCCCACGCAGATGACGGCGGGCTTCGCCGAGGTGGCGCTCAAGCGCCGCGAATGGGCGGGGTTGTCGAAGAAGGATCGCAAGCAGTTGCTGCAGTCGCACTGGTTCCCGGGGGTGCTGGGGCCGCGTGGCCGCAACTACATCGTCGACCACCACCACCTGGGCCTGGCCCTGCACGAGGAAGGCGTGGAGCGCGTGAAGCTGGCGGTGCTCGACGACCTGTCCTACCTCGCGCCCCCGGTGTTCTGGCGCGTGATGGAGCAGCGCAACTGGGTGCACCCGTTCGACGACGGCGGCAAGCGCCGGCCCTACACCGACATCCCCACGCGCATCACCGACCTGCGCGACGATCCGCATCGCAGCCTCGCCGGCATGCTGCGCACGGGTGGCGGCTTCGCGAAGGACACATCGCCGTTCGCCGAGTTCCTGTGGGCCGACTACCTGCGCCCGCACGTCTCGCGCGCGCAGATCCGCAAGGATATCGACCTGGCGCTGCGCGAGGCCCTGGGCCTGGCGAAGAGTCCGCTCGCGCGCTACCTGCCGGGATGGTCGGGCGTGGCGGTGCCGACGGCCGACCCGCGCAAATGAGCGCCGCACGGCCGCCCGAAGGCGCTCGCACCGCAGCCGCAGGCGGAGGGTAGCCTTATGAGCGATAGCGAACGCGCGTCCGTCACGGCGGATCTCGTCGCCGGCGTGTCGATGGCCGGCCTGCTGCTGCCGGAGGCCGTCGCCTATTCGGGCATCGCCGGCATGCCGCCGCAGGCCGGCGTGCTGGCGCTGTTCGCCGGTTTGCTGGTCTACGGGCTGATCGGGCGATCGCGCTTCGCCGTCGTGTCGGCCACGTCCTCGTCGGCCGCGGTGCTGGGCGCGGCCACGCTGTCGCTCGCGGGGCACGACGCCGCGCTGCGCGCCGCGCTGGCCGCCGGCCTGGTGCTGGCCACGGGCCTGGCCTTCCTCGCCGCGGGCACGATGCGCCTGGGCGGCATTTGCAGCTTCATCTCCAAGCCGGTGCTGCGCGGCTTCTCGTTCGGGCTCGCGCTGGTGATCATCGCCAAGCAGTTGCCCAAGCTCTCGGGCACGCCGGCCGGCGCGGACGCGGCGCCGCTGGTGGCCTTGAACTTCGTCGCTCAGTTGCCGCAGTGGAACTGGAGCGCGATCACGCTGGGCGTCGGGGCGCTGGTGGCGCTGGCGCTGCTCGCGCGACTGCCGAAGCTGCCGGGGGCGCTGGTGGTCATCGCGGCCGGCATCGGAGCGGCGCAGGCGCTGCACCTGGGCGCGCACGGCGTCGCGGTGGTCGGGCGCATCGACCTGGGGCTGGCCGCGCCGTCGTTGCCGGCGTTGACGCAGGCGCAGTGGACCAGCCTCGCGGAGCTGTCGCTCGCGCTGGTGCTGCTGGTCTTCGCAGAGAGCTACGGCGCGATCCGCACGATGGCCATGAAGCACGGCGACGACGTCGATCCGAATCGCGACCTGCTGGCGCTGGGCGCGTCCAACCTGCTGTCCGGCCTGGTCCACGGCCTGGTGGTAGGTGCCGGCTTCTCCGCCACGGCGGCCAACGAGGCGGCGGGCGCCACGAGCCGCCGCTCGGCCTGGATCGCCGGCGCCGTGGTGCTCGCGCTGGTGGCGCTGTGCCTGCCGTGGATCGAGCTCACGCCCGAGCCGGTGCTGGCTGCGGTGGTGATCCACGCGGTCTCGCACACGCTGTCGCTGACCGCGTTCCGCCCGTACTTCGCGTGGCGGCGCGACCGCTTCGTGGTCGTGGCGGCCGCGGTGGCGGTGGTGGCGCTGGGCGTGCTCAACGGCCTGCTCGCGGGCATCGCCATCAGCTTGGCGATGACCCTGCGCGGCCTGTCGGCGCCGCGCATGAGCGAACTGGGGCGCCAGCGCGACGGCCACGACTATCTCGGCCTGCAGCACGACGGCGTGGTGCCGGTGGCCGGCGTGCTGATCCTGCGTCCCGAGGCGCCGCTGTTCTTCGCCAACGTGGAACACATGCTGAGCGAGATGCGCAAGCGCCTCGCCGACAAGTCGCCGCGCGCGTTCGTGCTGAGCCTGGAGGAGACGCCCGATCTCGACGGCACCACCATCGAGGCGCTCACCGCGTTCACCGCGGAGCAGGCCGCCGCGGGTCGCGCGACGGTGCTCGCGCGGCTGAAGGATCCGGTGCTCGCGCTGCTGCACTCGTCCATGGCGGGGCAGGCGACCACGCGCCTGGAGGCCGGCAGCGTCGACGACGCGGTGGCGGCGCTCGCGGCGAAGACGTGACGCGAGCCGTCGAGGGCGGCCGGCGGGACCCTCGATTGCCAGTTCCCAGGGTCGTTTCATGACTTTGGAGAACACGATGAACAAGTCCCTCACGACGCTTCTCGTCACCGCCGCGGCCGCCGGCTTCAGCCTGGGCGCCCATGCGCAGGATGCCCAGCCGGCCCCGGGCACGCCGGGCACCACCACGACCACCACGACGGTGACCACCCACACGGTGGAGACCAGGATGGTGCCGGCCCCGGGCCTTTCGAAGTCTGAAGCCAAGGACATGAAGACCGAGTCCAAGGCCGACTATGACGCCCGCAAGAACCTCGCCGAGGCCCACCACGACCTGAACAAGGCCGACTGCAAGGTGGGCTCGGACGGCGCCGTCGAACGCGCCTGCAAGGCCGATGCCCGCGCACAGGAGCAGAAGGAAAAGGCCGATGCCAAGCTGATCCACAAACAGGAGACGCAGGACATCGACGCCCAGACCAGGTAAGCGGTCGACGACGGACGGCCCCGCCGGTTTCGCGACCGGCGGGGCCGTCTTCCATGCGTCGACCAGCGACGGCCCGCTGGGTCGTTCGGGCATGGGCGCCGCAAGACCGTGGCCACGCACGCCCGCGCCGTTGCGACTACAGTGGGCCGCAACGCAGGAGGACTCCCATGGCAGCCAACAACAAGCCCGTCTCGGTGGCGGTGCTGGACGACTACCAGAACGCGGCACTGCGCCTGGCCGACTGGTCGGTGCTGGACGGCCGCGCGGCGGTCACCGTCTTCAACGACCACCTGGCCGACGCCGACGCGGTGGTGGAGCGACTCAAGGGCTTCGACGTGCTGTGCGTCATGCGCGAGCGCACGCCGCTGCCGAAGTCCACGCTGGAGCGCTTGCCGCGCCTGAAGCTGCTCGTGTCCACCGGCGCGCGCAACGCGGCCATCGACGTGGCCGCGGCCACCGAGCGCGGCGTGGCGGTGGCGTTCACCGGCTACACCTCCGCGCCCACCATCGAGATGACCTGGGCGTTGATCCTCGCGGCCAGCCGCCACGTCGTCGCCGAGAACCTCGCGTTCCGGCGCGGGGCGTGGCAGCAGGGCGTCGGCGTCGGCCTGGCGGGCAAGACGCTGGGCGTGCTGGGCCTGGGCCGCGTGGGCGGCGCCGTCGCCAAGGTGGGCGCGCAGTTCGGCATGAAGGTCATCACGTGGAGTCCCCACATGACGCCCGAGCGCGCCGCCGAGGGCGGTGCGACGGCGGTGAGCAAGGAGGAACTGCTGAGCCAGTCCGACGTGCTCACGATCCACATGGTGCTCAGCCCCAAGACGCGCGGCCTGCTTGGCGCCGACGAGCTCGCGCTGATGAAGCCCAGCAGCCTGCTGGTGAACACCTCGCGCGGCCCGCTGGTGGACGAGGCGGCGCTCGTGTCGGCGCTGACCTCGCGGCGCATCGCGCTGGCCGCGCTGGACGTCTTCGACACCGAGCCGCTGCCCGCCGACCACCCGCTGCGCTCGCTGGAGAACGTGCTGGGCACGCCGCACATCGGCTACGTGGCCGACGACCTGTATCGCATCTTCTATGGCGATACGGTGAAGGCGGTGGATGCGTGGCTGGTGGAGCGGGCCAAGGGCTGACGTGTCCCGAGTCCGATGCCTTGAACCTGGCCTGGCGTCGTTCAGGCGGCCTGCAGGCGATGAAGGTCGACGAACATTCTCGTGAACGTGGTGTCGCTTTCATCGTTCGCCCCCATCGGGGTGAAGCCCTTGCGGCGATAGAAGCCCACCGCGTTCGGCTTAGAGTCAACGACGAGGAACCTGCACCCGGCGTGCGGCATGATGAACTCTCCCGCCAGCGCGACGGCGAAGTCCACGAGTTGTGCGCCGATGCCCTGGCCCTGAAGGCTGGCATCGACGGCCAGCCTTGCCAAGTTCACGGCCGGATAGTCGGGGTACCTGAAGCCATCGACCGGTGCGAAGTCTCCGAACTGCTCGGCGGAGACATGGGTGCAGACCAGCGTGGCGTAGGCCAGCGGCCGGGATTCGCCGGCCTTGACCAGCACGAAGGTCTTCGCGAGGTCATCCGCGTGGAGCCGCTTGGCTTCCTTGCGGAGAAAGGTCTTGAGGGGCACGAGCGCTGCGTCGCCCAGCCTCAGCGAATGGCAGCCATCGCCCTCGGCGAGCGCGCGGATCTCGTAGGACACACACTACTTCTTCTTCGCGCTCGCCTTGACCGGCTTGAGCTTGACAGGCACCGAGCCCTTCCTGGCAAAGACGGCGACCAGCTTGCGGCCGTTGATCGCCGACTCCTTGGCCGCCTTCGTGCCGCGACCGTATCGGACCTTGCGGATGAAAGATTCCGCGTCTTCGCCGGTCAGCGTGACGGGGCCGAGGAGCGTGCTGTGGATGGGCATGCGAGCACTCTAGCACCCGCGCGCTAGCGCGGCGCACGTTGCTCGCCACCCGGCGCCGAATGGTGGATTTATCGGGCTAGATGCCCCGCAAGTCGCGGTAATAGAACGTGGTCTCGCACTCGCCGCCGTCCGGCATCAGCGCATAGCGCGGGATCGCGCCCACGGCCTGCCAGCCCAGGCGCACGTAGAGCCGGGCGGCGGTGTCGTCGCCGGTGTCCAGCACCAGCAGCGTCTTGCCGGCCTGCCGGGCGGCGTCCTCGGCGGCGCGCATGAGCGCGGCGCCCGCGCCCCGGCGACGCGCGCGGCGGTGCACCAGCATCTTGGCCACGTCGGCGCGGTGCGGCTGGTTCTCGGGCTGGTCGAGGATCACCTGCACGGTGCCGGCGATGCCTTGCGCGTCCTCGGCCACCAGCAGCACGCGCTCGCCGCGCGCCACGCCGTCGGCCACCTTGCGCCAGAACGCGAGCGACTTGTCGCGCGTCATCGGCAGCATGAAGCTCACCGACGCGCCGCCTTCCACGCAGTCGGTCAGCACGTCGGCGAGCGCCTGCAGTTGCCCGGTGTCGACGGTGGTCAGACGGCGGATCTCAAGGGTAGAGGCTGGGGCGCTGGTCGCCATGGGATCTCCTGAAAGGCAAGGGGTAGGGCATGGACGCCAGCACCACGGCGTAGCGCGCGGCGGCCTTGTGCGGGTTGTGGAACATGATGGGCTTGTCCAGCACCATGGCCAGGCAGTCGCCGGTCGCCAGCGCGTGGCGCTCGTCGCCCACGGTGATGTCGATGGCGCCCGAGAGGACCCACACCTGCTGGTGCATCACCGGCTCGCGCGGGCCCGTCTCGTACGACACGCGCGCCTTGGCGGGGAACATCACTTCGACGATCTGGATCTGCGAGCCCACGCCGCTGGGCGAGACGTTGCGCCGCACGTAGCCCGAATGCGGATCGCGCCACGAGGGCTGGTCGACCGCGCGGGCGACCGGGCTGGCCGAGGGCTGCGGCGCGTCGAACAACGCGGCCAGCGGCACCCCGAGGCCGCTGGCGAGCTTCTCGAGCAGCACCGCGGTGGGACTGCTCTCGCCGCGCTCGATGAGCGAGATCATCGAGCGGCTGATGCCGCAATGCGTGGCCAGCGCGTCCAGCGACAGGCCCGACGACGCGCGCAGGTCGCGCACGCGCTGGGCGATGCGGTCGTTGAGGGATTGGACGGGGGCTTCTTCCATGGTGGATGAAGTGTCCAATATGTTGGATGCGGCGTCAAGACGTCAAAACTGGTGCGGCGTCCGCCCTCGCCGGTACTGCAGCCACTCACGTCGCGGCTAGATCTTCTTGATATTCACCAACCCGTTGGTCTTCAGCCATGAAGCTGCATTCGGCAGTGAGCCGGGGACGATGTTCAGTTTGTGCCGGAAGAAGTTTGTCAGCCACGAATCGATTTTCTGCTGGACGGCCTCCCTGGGAGGCGCGTGCTTTCCGACTTCACGGGTGACCCTGTCCTTCAAGTCGACCTCCGCAACGGCCGTACTGCAATATTTCGCATCGAATGCGAAGGCGAGACGTTGGATGAGTCCCAGGAACAGAACGGCATCCCCCAGCGGCAACTGCACCTTCGTTGCCAGCACGGGTTTACCAGACGCCAGATTGCGGCCCATGCCGGCGGCTACGAGAGATGTCGCCTGGGCTGCGTCAAAGGCGTCGACGACTCGTTGGCTCACATGCCCCCCGTGGTGCGCGATGGCGTTTCTCAATTCCTTGAAATAGCGATACCAGTTGAGCAATGCATCGAGGTGGGCGATGTTTTTCGCGTGCGTCGACAGAAGCTTCGGCTGGATCTCCGTCGCCAGGAAATTGGAGGTTGTGAGGCTGCTGGATGCGTCGAACTGCGACCAGTTGATGTATTTCGGGCTCGTCGTGCCGGAGGGGAATTGGTATGTCTCGGCCTTGACCTTCTTGGGGGTGCCTGGGTCACAAGTGACAGGCTGCCGGTCCACTCTTCGTAGAGGATGGCCCCTTGCGTCAAGATGAAGTTCGTGTAGATATCCTGGTGTTCGCTCCAGGCCTTGCTCGCTATGAATTCCAGGTCGATTCCGCCTTGATCCGGTGCGCCGTCCGACAGATGCTCCGCAATCCGTTTCCAATCAGGGCTGCCCGAAAGCGCGGCAAGCTTCTTCCCAGAGTTGTAGACGTTCCATAGTCCGGCGTAGCTGGCCCATATGAAGCTTGTCATGTTGCCCACGTTGAAGCAGAACTCTCTGGTGAACGTGTAGTAGCAGTTGCTCTTCATGAAGTGACGTGCATTTGAATTGATCGGGCGCGAAACGATCCGACTTCACGCGCCGATATGGGAGGTCGACTCGCCGCGACGAGCGGAGCGTGCGCGAGAGGGTACCCGAACGCTGGCCGGATCGGCGCGATGCGTGATGCAAGTGGAGGGGGCATCGGCGTACGCGATGGAGCCCGGTTGCCGGCTCGCGGCGCGCGAGAGGTGCAGGACGTCGTGGTTCCCGGGCTCACATCGCGAGTAGCCGCGCCGCCAGCCACGCCGGCATGCCGGCATACAGCGCCAGCAGGCCCAGCCGGTCGAGCACGCGCCGCGCCTGCAGCGCTCGCGCCGGCGCGAACGCCACGCCCGCCAGCGTGCCGGCCTCGATCGCCGCCCGCAGCGCCGCGGCGCACAGCACCACGCCGATGATCCACGCCGCCCACCACAGCGCGAACGTCGTCGCCCAGGCCTTCAGGCCGAACGTGTAGTACTCGCCGAACGTGCCGCCGTACGCGATGTGCTGGTGCAGCCGGAACGCGGGGATCGCCAGCAGCAGCGGGAACAGCACGAACTTGATCGCCGGGCTGTCCAGGCGCGTGCGCGTCAGCGCCGAGCGGACCTGGGCGTAGGTGGACGCGCCGGCCACCGCGGGTGGCCCTCCGGCGGCCGCCAGCGCGCGCGCCAGCGCCGTCGGATGCTCGATCGCGAGGCCGTAGCGCCAGCGGCTTGCGTCGGCGAGCCGCAGGTTCGCGCCGGGGCCGGGAACGGGTAGGCGCCACGCCTCGACCGCTGCCACCCGGGCCAAGGGCAGCTCGAGCCGGCGCGTGCCGCCGTCCAGCACCAGCATGCCATCCACGATCGTCGCGCGCGCCGCGAACGCACGCAGCACGCACCAGGCCGCCGCCTCGGGCACGAGGAACAGCGAGACGAAGGCCCGTATCTGGGCGAAGGTGTTGGTCTGCAACGCGACGTCGCCGAACAGCACCGCGGCGATCATCCACAACAACCCGCCGCGCGCGAACACCCGCAACGCGCCCGCCACCCAGCGAGCCGCGAGGGGCAACACGGCGACGTCGACCGACCGCACCGCCAGGTCGAGCGCGGGCGTGGGCGCGGCGGCGTCGGAGGGCGCCCAACGCCGCAACGCCGCCAGCACGGCCAGCAGCGCGAGGAACCCGGCACCCGCGCGGCCGACCCAGTCGCCCCAGGCCACCATCAACGTGCGCGGCGGCGTGCGCACCCGTACATCGCCCACCACCAGCGTGCGCTCGCCCATGCGCGTGTCCGCGACGACCGTGCCGCTCGCGTCGATCACCGCGCTGTAGCCGTTGGTGGTGACGCGGAACTGCGGCAGCCGCGTCTCGATGCTGCGGAACGCGGCCACGGCCTGGTGCAGCGCCGCGCCTTGCGGGTGCCCGGTGAACCAGGCGTCGTTGGACAGCGTGAGGATGGCCTGCCCGCCCAGCCGTGCGCCTTCGATGGCCAGCGACGGGTCGACGTCGTCGCGGCAGATCAGCGGCAGCACCGGGATCTCGCGGCCGTCGGCCAGGCGCAGCGGGAACACGCGGGCGCCGTCGCCGGCCTTCCACGTGCCGGCCCACGGCAGCCAGCGGCGGAAGGTCTCGCCGTCCAGCCATGCCGGCACCTCCTCGGTGAGCGGGAACAGCCGCGTCTTGCGATAGAAACCCAGCAGGCCCTTGCCCGGCTCGACGAAGGCCGCGGCGTTGTACTCGCCGGCGGCGTCGACGTCGTAGGTGCCGAACACGAAGGGCACGCCGGCGGCGTTGACGATGGACTGGATCTCGCGATCGAGCTCGGCGCCGGCCTCGCTCTTGGCGTGGCCGAAGGTGGTGGGATAGACGGTCTCCGACCACAGCACCGCGTCGGCATGCTGGCGCACCACCGCGTCGTAGGACATCGCGAAGTGCGTGTCCAGCACCTCCCGCACCACCGCGGCGGCGCCGCGTTCCTGGCGCAGGCGCTCGTAGTCGACGATGTCGGACTGCACGAGGCCCACGCGCAGCGGCTGTCCGCCCGGTGCCGGCGCGACGGCCAGCACGGCGGCGCCGTAGCCGGCCAGCAGCAGGGGCACCAGGCCGGCGAGGGCCAGCGGCGCGGCGATCGCGCGGGCGCCGCGCGCGCGCGACGCGAGCGCGGCCGCGACGGCCTCGTTGGCAAGCAGCAGCGCCAGCGTCAGGCCGGCGGCGCCGCCCAGGTCGGCGGCCTGGCGCAGCAGGCGCGACGGACGCAGGCCGTGGCCCAGCGTGTCGCCCAGCACCTTGGGGCACAGCCACTCCGCGGCCACCCAGGCCGACGCGGCCGCGAGCGCGCGCAGCACGGTGCCGTGGCGCCGTCCGGCGAGCCGGCGCGCCATGGCGAATGCGAGGAACTGCGGCTGGAACACGGGCGCCACCGCCAGCAGCACCACGAAGCCGGCCGGCTCGCCGAGCTGCGTGTACGAGCCGATGGCGCCGGCGAACCAGCCGAAGACGGCCAGCGTGAACGCGACGGACATCGCGCACGCGTTCAGCAGCGTGCCGGAGAGGGAGGCGGGCGCGTCGAGCGTGCGCAGCCACGGCACCAGGGCGACGAAGCCCAGCGCGCAGGCCACACCCCCTTGGGTATAGGCCCAGGCCAGCGCCGCGGTGGCGAGTATGCCGGCCACGGCGCGTGCGCGCCGGCCGGTGACGAGGGAGGAGGGCGTCATCAGGAGCCTTCGATGGGCGCGGGGACGGTGATGCGCCGGATCGGCAGGCCCGGCGGCGCGAGCTCGGGCGGCACGATGCGGTCCGCCGGCATCGGCACGGGCTGGCCGTCGGGCGTGCGGGCCTGGTAGCCGGGCGCGAACATCAGGATGGGTTCGATGCGCTGGCCGTCGTCGGTGGCCTGGTAGTGGCGCACGTAGCCGGGCGGCAGCGGGAAGTCCTCGGGCACGGCCAGGCCGATCATCGGCGGGCGGGTGCCCGGAGGATTGAAGGCGCCGAGGCCGGTGTGGACGCCGGCCGCATGCAGCCGCGCGATCACTTCGTTCATCGTCGGCTTCTCGCCCGCGTTGATGTAGTCGGAGATGTCGGGCGTCTGGTCGCCGTTCGGGTCGCGCAGGCGCGCGATGCGCGGAGCGGGCGCGGACGGTGCGCTGGCGGCCGGCGCCGGTGCGCGCGCGAGGACGACCGCGGACGCGGCGCTCGCCGCAACCTGCGCGGGCGCTTCAGGGGCCGTGCCGCCGGATGCGGACCCGGCGATGCCGCCAGGGGCTGCCGGGTCGGGCGACGGCCACCAGGCCACCGCCGTGACGCCGACCAGCGCCAGCGCGGCCACGAGGAAGCCGCCCGCGGGGCGCCAGCGCCCGCGGTCCGGAACGTGGCGAGGCTCGCCCATGGCGCGATTTCAGGGCGCCGCCGTATTGGACGTGGACACCGTCCAGCCCATGCGCTCGTGCCCGTACTGGTTCCAGATCGGGCTCTTGCCGTTCGTGAACGACGTGTAGCGCGGCGCGCCGGAGCCCGTGGTGCCGCCGAACAGGCCGGCGGTGACGGTGCCGCCGGTATAGGTCGGGTGCGTGTCGTCGGACTGGATGTAGTCGTAGCTCGTGCTGGCCGAGGCGAAATGGGTGTTGGCGTCGCGGATCGTCGAACGCAGCGTGGTGGTCGTGCGCGTGACGTAGCTCGTCTCGCTCTCGCCGGGCACCCATTGCAGGCCCACGGAGTCGATGATGCCGTCGCCGTTGCTGTCGTAGTCGGCGCCCATGAATCCGGCGAAGTTGTCGGCGCACTGGAAGCCCTTCTCGCGGCCGTACTCGCACATCCAGTAGTTCATCTTGGCCAGGCGCGGCAGGAAGACCTGCTGCAGGTTGACGGTGGCCCCGGTGCTGGCGTCCTTGCACGAGCTCTGCACGTTGTCGGCCGCGTAGCCGGGGTAGTGCAGGTTGGAGATGACCTTCACCTTCACGCCGGCGTAGGCGTTGGCGTTGATGAAGTCCATCGCGGAGGCGACGTACTGCTTGCAGGTGTTGACGGCCGCGTCCATGCCGGAGTAGTCGCAGGTGCCGGTCTGGCTCTTGAACGACGAGCGGGCCTGCAGGCCGTCGTTGCCGCACATCTCGAACGTGACCACGCGGGTGGAACTGTCCTGCATCCAGGACTTCTCGGCCACGATCTTGTTGGCGTAGACGTCGGAGGCCACCGCGCCCGACTTGGCGCGGCGCACGCTCTCGATGTTGGCGTTCCACAGCGCGGACAGGTACTCGGCGTCCACCGTCGGCGCCGAGTATTTGGCGGCGTTGAGGATGGACGTGTTGTAGCCCGCGTAGATCGAGTCGCCGTAGGCCACGACGCGGTACTTGGTGGACGTGCCGGCGTGGTTGATCGTCCACGACACGTTCTGGGTCAGCGTGTTGGCGCCGGCCTGGGCGGCCAGGCCCAGCAGCAGGGCCGGGAGCAGGGCGCGAAGCGCGCGGAAGCGAGGGGAGGGGTCTCGACGGGTCATCTGGGTCTCCTGGGCTTGTCGTTTGTGCTTGGGGAACGCGACGCCGGAATCCCGTGCAGCCTCTTGGGCGGAGCCGGCGTGGACGCGAGACTAGACACCCGCTTTACATGACAAACGAGGGGGAACCCTAGCCGCGGCATCCTCCCGGAACGCAAGGCCAAGCTCTTGGCTCGCCGGGTCACGCGGCTTGCAAATTACGACCAGTCTGACTCTTCCGGGCGATACGGCATGGGGTAGTCGGCGCTCAGCCCAGCCACGCCTGCACGGCCGCGTTGATGGCCCCGCCGCCCAGCACCAGCCAGCCGAACAGCGTGGCGCCGAGCGCGAGCGGCGCGAACCCGGCCGAGCGCATCGCCGACAGCCGCGTCGTGAGGCCCAGCGCCGCCATCGCCACCGCCAGCACCGCGACGTCCACGCCGTTCGCGGCGGCCACCGCGGACGCGGGCAGCACGTCCAGCGAGCGCAGCCCGGCCAGCGCGACGAAGCCCACCGCGAACCACGGAATGGTGATGGGCGGGCGCGCCTGAGCGGGCGTCCCGCGCGAGCGCGCGCCCCACGCCGACAGGGCGACGAGGAAGGGCGCGAGCATCATCACCCGCACCATCTTCGCGATGACCGCGGTGTCGGCCGCGGCGTCGCCGACGGCGTGGCCCGCGGCCACCACCTGGGCCACCTCGTGGATCGTCGAGCCCGCCCACAGGCCGTACGCGGTGGACGACAGCGGATGCACGGCCGCGACCAGGTGATACAGCGCCGGGTACAGCACGATGGCGACGCTGCCGAAGCCCACCACCGTGGCCACCGCGACGGCCACCTCCTCGGGCCGGCCGCGCACCACCGGCTCGGTGGCCATCACGGCGGCCGCGCCGCAGATGGAACTGCCCGCGCCAATCAGGATGGCCGTCGTGCGCGGCAGGCCGAACACGCGCGTGCCCAGCACGCAGGCGAGGCCGAAGGTGCTGCAAAGCACGGCCGCGTCGATGGCCACGCCGGCCAGGCCGACGTGGGCGATGTCCTGGAAGGTCAGGCGCAGGCCGTACAGCACGATGCCGGCGCGCAGCAGGCGCTGCTTGGCCAGGTTCAGGCCCTCGGCGGAGACGGCCAGCGTGGAGGCGGGCAGCAGGTTGCCGGCGACCATGCCGATGACGATGGCCAGCGTCAGCGCGGACACGCCATGCGCCTCGAGCCAGGCCAGCCGGCCCGCGGCGGTGGCGGCGCAGGCCACGGCGGCGGCCAGCAGCAGGCCCGGGGCGAGGCGCAGCGCCGCGGCGGGGGCGGGGATAGTGAACGAACGGGTGGCGGAGGTCATGGCGGGCTGGGACGGCTGGGACGATGGCCGGACTTTGATCCGCCTGGACGTATCTGTAAAACGGATTGATTTTGTTGAATCAACCTTGAAAACAGGTAGAGTGAGCGTCCATGCGGATCACCTTGCGCCAGTTGGGCATCTTCACGGCGGTCGCCGACGCCGGCAGCACCACGGCGGCGGCCGACCGCGTCGCCCTGTCGCAGTCCGCCACCAGCGCCGCCCTCAACGAGCTGGAGGCCGTGCTCGGTGCCCGGCTGTTCGACCGCGTCGGCACGCGCCTGGTGCTCAACGACACCGGTCGCGGCCTGCTGTCCCAGGCGCGCGCCGTGCTCGACGGTGCCGCCGGCATCGAGCGCGAGTTCAACCTGGGCGGGTCGCCTTCGTCGTTGCGGGTGGGCGCCAGCACGACCATCGGCAACTACCTGCTGCCCACGCTGGTTGCCGCGTGGCAGCGCGCGCAGCCCCGCGCGCAGGTGGACGTGGCGATCGCCAACACCGGCGCCATCGCGGCGGCCGTCGCGCGCATGGAGGTGGACGTGGGCCTGGTCGAGGGCCCGTGCCACGAGCCGGACGTCGTCGCGCAGGCCTGGCGCGAGGAGGAGCTGGCGATCGTCTGCGCGCCGTCGCACCCGCTGCTGCGCGGCGATCCGGCGCGGCGCCTGAACGTGGCCGCGTTGCGCCATGCGTCGTGGCTGCTGCGCGAGCCGGGCTCCGGCACGCGCGAGGCGGTGGAGCAGGCCCTGCAGCCGCACCTGCACCAGCTGGACGAGGGGCTGCGCTTCGGCGGCACCGAGGCCATCAAGCAGGCGGCGGTGGAGGGGCTGGGCTTCACCTGCCTGTCGCTGTTCGCGGTGCAGGACCTGGTCACGCTGGGGCGGCTCGTGCGCGTGCGGACCACGTTGCCGCGCCTCGTGCGCCCGTTCTGGCTGCTGCGCCACCGGCGCAAGCAGTTCTCGAAGAGCCTCGCCGGCTTCGTGGACTTCTGCCTGCGGGACGACGGCCGCTCGGGTATCGTCCGCGCATGACCGAAACCGACCGCTTCGAACTGTTCTCGTACTGGCGCTCGTCCGCCACCTACCGCGTGCGCGTGGCCTTCAACCTGAAGGGCGTGCCGCGGCGCGAGACCGACATCGACATCGACGCCGGCGAGCAGCACGGCGCGGCCTTCCGCCGGGTCAACCCGCTGGGCGGCATTCCCGCGCTCATCGACCACGGCCCCGGCGGGTCCGCGCTACCGATGACGCAGTCGCTGGCCATCCTCGAGTTCCTCGACGAGACGCATCCGCAGCCGCCGCTGCTGCCCGCCGACGCGCCCGGCCGTGCCCGCGTGCGCTCGATCGCGCAGATGCTCACGGCCGACACGCATCCGCTGATCACGCCGCGCGTGCGCAAGTACATCACCACCACCGGCGGCTTCGACGCCGACGCGTGGCGCGCGTGGCAGATCCAGTGGTTCGGCGCCGGCCTGCGCGCCGTCGAGGCCCGCCTGGCCGGAGAGGCCGCCACCGGACGCTTCTGCCACGGCGACCAGCCCACGCTGGCCGACATCTGCCTGGCCAGCATGTTCACCGTGATGCGCGTGTTCAAGATCGCCTTCGACGACATCCCCACCTGCACGCGCATCATGGCCGAGTGCGAGAAGCTGGAGGCGTTCGCCGCCGCCGACCCGATGCGCCAGGCCGGCGCGCCCCGCTGAAGGAGTCTCCGCGAATGGACAACGGCACGCTGAGCGGTTCCACCTACGACGCGTTCCGCGCGCACCCGCTGCTGCGCGGCGCCGACGAGGTGCTGGAGCGGCACTGGGCGCCCGGCCAGGTGGTCGAGGAGCACACGCATCCGTTCGACGCCGACGCCGTGGTCAGCGCGGGCGAGATGTGGCTCACGCGCGCGGGCGTCACCGAGCACCTGCGCGCGGGCGACACGTTCCGCGTGCCGGCCGGCACGCCGCATTCGGAGCGCTACGGGCCGCAGGGGGCGACGTACTGGGTGGCGCGGCGGCGTCCGCGCTGAGTTGGACAACGCCGTCAACCTCGTGAGACAGCCTTGAAGGTCGACCGCCACAACTCGCTCGTAGTCCATTTGTCTCGGAACAGTTCGCGAATGCCACCCGTGCATAGCCACGGGCTCTCACCTTGAACGCAATCTACCGGTGACTTTGTCTTTTCGTCATAAATATCTGCGCTGTCTGCTGCCACTTGTTCTGGCGGCTTGCAACAAGCCAGTGTTCCCACCCGATCCGCAGGTGCGACACACCGCCCAGAACGTCGACGGCTTCGATTTCAAGATCGTCGGACGGGCCCTTATGGGGACAGGCTATCTGACCTGGACGAACTTCCGATTTTTCACCTATCAAAACGAGACGTGGTCTCTTCAAGGAGATCAAGCCGTCACCGCTCGTCGTGGGGTACGCGCGACCCGATATGAAGTGGAGGAACGCGAGATTGCAGGTGCTGTTCCGCAACGGACACATCTGACTGTGCGCGATCGTTCTACCGGCGAGGTCATGGCTGAGCGAGACATCGTGGAATCCTGGACCTGGGCCAATGGACATTGGCAAGTCGGTGGATGGGAAGGTGACGAGGCGCGCAAATGGCTGATGTCCGTTCTCGTGCCAGCGAGCGGCAGACTGCCGTCTTATCTTCAGCGCAACTACGCGGCAATTGCCAAGGTGGAAGTGGCGCTACAGCAGATCTCGTTGCCTTCCGACTCAGGCGAGCTTCTGGCCTCGAACCAGAACGTCGCCTGCCTCGGCGGCCTGGGCGCAATCCGCCGGTCGTCAGCCGTCCCAGTGTTGCAAGGAGACGGCTGGTGGTACAAGCCAGAATTGCCGTTGCAGCGCGTGCTGTGTGCCGACGACCGCTTTCTCGCGTTGTCGCATATCTATGGAAATCAGACCGTCGTCGATCTTCTAGACAAGCACGGCAGTGTCATTTTCCGTACGCATCTTCACTCTCCGGTTTCGATGGACAGCAAGGTTGTGGCACTGCGAAATTTGAAATTGAGTCCGGCTACCCTGGAATTTGACATGGCTTACGCGGTGGTCGAGACTGCCCCACATCCCAGGAAGTTCGTGCCTGGACCCACTTACCACGTGGTGATGGAATTGCCAGGCGACGTTGGACCGCGCAGCACCTCGAATGCGCCTATTTGATGGCGCAGGCCACCACCTCGAGCGATCGCTTCACGGCAGCCAATCTGGAGATGCGGATGTCGCAGATGGGTCGTCGAAACCTGTCCTTTGCGCATCGGTCGCCCGAGCAGTACCCGTAGTTGTACGAAGCCGAAGCGTTCGATCATCCTGCGACTGCGCGCAGGATGACAAGCAATAGCCGGGACGACGCGTCAGCGCCGCCCACCCTTCTGCTGCCACAACGGCTTCTTCCCCTTGAGATGCCGCTCGATGCCCTCGTTGAGCCGCTCGCGCAAATCGATCACCGCGTCGATGTGGCCGTAGATGCCCGGGAAGCGCAGGTCCAGCCACAGCCACAGCGTGCACGAGCGCAGCGCCTTCTCCATGTTGTCGAGCCGGCTGTGCTCGTCCACCTCGTCGAGGAACCACGGCGTGCCGGCCTTGCCGACCAGCGCGTGCTGGTGGGTCCAGTCGAGGAAGGCCTGCACCTGGGCCTCGGTGCGCGTGTCGACCGGCGCCTGGGCGTAGATGAAGCGCTGCTTGAGCGACAGCTTGCCGGCGGTGCGGTCGAGCTCCTCGGCCAGCTCCAGCATCTGGTCGAGCTCGGCGACGGCGAAGTGGGCGTTGTCCAGCTTCAACTGGTCGACGAACACGTCGAGCACGGCGCGCAGCTTCGCCAGGCTCAGCCGCGTGGCGATGGTGTCGACATGCCACCAGTTGGGCGCCACCGTGGCCTTGAAGTCGCGCGGCGCGCGCGGCGGCTTGGGCAGCAGCTCCTTCAACGTGCGCAGCGCGGTGGGCTCGGCCTCGCGCAGCACGCCCGTGAAGCCTTCCTCGTGCATGCCGTAGCGGCCGGCGCGGCCGGCGATCTGGTGCACCTCGGACTCGTTGAGCAGCCGGTCGCCCACGCCGTCGAACTTCTTCAGCGTGGAGAACAGCACGCGGCGGATCGGCAGGTTCAGGCCCATGCCGATCGCGTCGGTGGCCACCAGGATGTGGGCGTGGCCGTGGGCGAAACGCTCGGCCTCGCGGCGGCGCACCTCGGGCGGCAGCGCGCCGTAGATCACCGACACCGGATGGCCGTTGGCCGCCACCTGGTCGCGCAGCATCAGCACCTCGCGGCGGCTGAACGCGACGACGGCGTCGCCCTTCTTCAGCGCCGCGATGGGCACCGGGCCGGGCATCAGCTCCACGTGCTGCTTGCGCTCGAAGTTGAGCACCTTGCAGTTCTCGCCGCACAGCTTGAGCAGGTTCTCGATGGCCGGCGCGGCGTAGGCCGAGCAGATGATCACCACCTCGTTGGCCGGCACGCCCACGATGGCCTGCGTCCAGGCCCAGCCGCGCGACGTGTCGAAGATCATCTGCGCCTCGTCGATGACGGCCACGTCGATCGGCTTGGACGTGTTGACCATCTCGATGGTGCTGGAGACCACGCGCGCGTTGGGCGCCGGATCGTTCTCCTCGCCGGTGAGCAGCGAGCACGCGACGCCGCGGCCCACCAGGCGGTCGCGGCCCTCCAGCGCCAGCAGGCGCAGCGGGGCGAGGTAGCAGCCGTCGTGCGCGGCCGCCAGCTTCTCGAACGCGGCGTAGGTCTTGCCGCTGTTGGGCGGGCCCACGTACAGCGTCACGCTGCGCTGCAGGCGGCGCGCCAGCTCGAAGGTGTCGGGGTAGCCCTGGAACGCCAGCTCGTCGTTGAGGCCGGCCAGCGCGTTGAGCTCGGCCACGTGGCGTTCCCAGCGGTCCTGGGCGCGCACCAGCGAGGCCTTCAGGTCGGCGAACGGCTGCGGACGCGCGGCCTCGGCCTGCAGGCGCTGGATCAGCGAGCCCACGTGCTCGGAGTGGCCCGATTCGGCGCGGGCGATCAGCTTCTCGACGACCGCCACCAGCTCGGCCGCGTCGGGGAAGGGCGGCGCCTCGCCGAGGGCGGCCTTGAACGCGGCCAGGTCGCCGGTGCGATAGAACTCCCACACCGGGGCTTCGGGCACCGGCACGCGGTACGCCACGCGCAGCTGCACGCCGCTGGCGGGCAGCGGGAGCGTCTGTGTGAGGAAGCGGTCGAACTCGCCGGCCTCGCGCGTGACGCCCAGGGTCTCGAGTTCCAGCGTGCGCGCCTGCATCAGCGCGCGCACGTCGGGGCCGTTGCCCACGGTGTCGAGGTGGCGTAGCGCATCGGACAGGCGGGCCGGGTCTATCCAGCGGCTGGGGCGGGCGCCGGCCACGGCCTTCTGCAGCAGGATGAAGCCCAGGCCGTCCAGGTGCTGCTCGAAGTGCGGCGCGTGCTCGTCGATGTAGTCGGCCGGCTTGACGACCTGGGGCAGCTGGTACGCCGCCTGCTGGATGCGGGCGATGTCGGCGGGAGCGGTCGTGGAGGGCACGCGGCTCGCGTGGCGCGCGTTGGGCAGCTTGAACTGGCGCGGCGCGGGCGCGGCGGCGTCGGGGGGCGGAAGGATCGCGGGGTCGGAGCTCATGCAGGTGCACGCGCGTCTCGCGCGGGTGCGTCGTTTCGAGGAAAGACACGGAGTATGACGGTTCGCACGCCCGCGCAGGGCACACTCCCCCGAATGAACCCTGCTGAAAGGCCCTCGCTCCCGGCCGCGGACGCCCGCGCCGGCGCGCTGGTGCGCATGAAATGGGTGGCCGCGGGCCTGCTGGTCGCCGCCCTGGCCGGGCTCGCGCTGGCCGTCTCGCAGGGCGGCGCGGGCGGCTGGGGCTGGCTGCAGGCGTTCTGCGAGGCGTCGGCCATTGGTGCGGTGGCCGACTGGTTCGCGGTGGTGGCGCTGTTCCGCCGCCCGCTGGGCCTGCCGCTGCCGCACACGGCCATCCTGCCGCGCAGCAAGGCGCGCGTGGCCGACGGCCTGGCGCATTTCGTGCGCGACCACTTCCTCGATCCGCAGGCGTTGGTGGCGCGCCTGGGCGTGTTCGATCCGGCGCGCCGGCTGGGCGAGTGGCTGGCCGATCCGGCCCGCGTGGACGAGTGGGTGGCCGAGGCCCGGCGCTGGGCGCTGAAGGCGGTGGGCCTGTTCGACGACGGCCGCATGCGGCGCGCGACGCTGGAGCTGGTGGTGGCGCAGGCGCGCCGCTGGAACAGCGCGGCCACGGCGGCCGAGGTGCTGACCTTGCTCACCCAGGGCGGGCGCCACCACGAACTGCTCGACGCGGGCCTGGAGAAGATCGGCGGCTTCCTGGCCGAGGACGAGGTGAAGGCCCGGGTGTCCGAGCTGATGGTGCGCCACGCGCGCAAGGAGTGGCCCAAGGTGATCGGCATGGTCGAGCTGGTGACGCCGGTGGCGCGCATGGCCGACGGCCTGGCCGACCGCCTCAGCGCGTCGGTGCTGGGCGAGCTGCGCGACGTGCTGGCCCAGCCCGATCACCCGGTGCGCCAGCGCTACGACCGCTGGCTGGCCGAGTTCGTGGAGCGCCTGCGCCACGACGAGGGCCTGATCGCCGCGTTCGAGCGCGTGAAGGCGCGCGCCGTCGACGACCCGTCGGTGCTGGAATACGCCGGCCAGGTATGGAACGACATCAAGGGCCTGCTGCAGGCCGACCTGGCCGACCAGCGCTCCGCGCTCGCCGGGCACGTGGCGCAGGCGATGCGCGACGTCGGCGACCGGCTGCGCGACGACGGGAGCCTGCGCGCCTCGCTCAACGAGCACCTGATGTCCGCCGCGTCGCAGCTGGCGGCGTCCCTGCGCGCCGGCGTCACCACCCACATCGCGCAGACGATCAAGGACTGGGACGATCGCCAGCTGGTCGACGAGCTCGAGCTGAGCGTCGGGCGCGACCTGCAGTTCATCCGCATCAACGGCACCGTGGTGGGCGGCCTGGCCGGGCTGGCGCTGCACGCCTTGCGCCTGGCGCTGCACTGAGGAGCGCTTCGGCCACCGGGCAGGGGCCCTCGCGCGACTGACGTCGTTCCCCGACTCAAGTCGCGCCGGTGCCTGCCGATAAAGGGATACGAAGGTGCGTCCCGCGACAACGCGCACGGCCTTGCGTCCCACCCCGCAGTCCCCTTCCGCGCCCGGCACCATCCCGGCGTCCCGGTGAGACGTAGTTCCAAGGCAGCACTCACCATGAATCTCAAACTCAAGCTTCCGCTCACGATCGGCGGCATCCTCGCGACCCTGATGGGCGCGGCCCTGATCGGCATCTACAGCCTGAACCAGTCGGTGGCGCTCTACAAGACAGAGGTGGCCGCGCAGCACGCCCACGAACGCGCGATCGCCGACCTGCTGGTCACCTTCAAGACGCAGGTGCAGGAATGGAAGGACACTTTGCTGCGCGGCAAGGATCCGGCCAAGCTGGACAAGCACTGGGGCGCGTTCGCCAAGCGCGAGGCCGACGTCGACGACAAGGCGAAGGCGCTGCTCGCGACGCTGGCGCCGGGCGAGAGCCGCGCGCTGGTGGAACAGTTCGCCGCGGCGCACGTGCGGATGGGCGTCGACTACCGCAAGGGCTTCGACGCCTTCAAGGCCGCCGAGTTCGATCCGACCGCCGGCGACGCCGCCGTCGCCGGCATGGACCGCGAGCCGGCCCGCCTGCTGGCGGAGTCGGGCAAGAAGATCGCGGCCGACAGCGCCGCCACCTCCGCCGACGCGGACGTGCGCGCCGAGCGTGCCACGCTGGTCAGCATCGTGCTGATGCTGGTGGTGGGCGCGGCCGGCGCCGCGGTGGGCGTCGTCATGAGCCGCCGCATCACGCGGCCGGTGGACGACGCGCTGGGCCTGGCGCAGGCCATCGCCGGCGGCGACCTCACCTCGCACGTGCGCGCGCTGGGCAACGACGAGATCGCGAACCTGCTCAAGGCGCTGTCGGTGATGCAGGGCAGCCTGGCGGGCGTGGTGGGCAACGTGCGCGCGAATTCCGAGAGCGTGTCCACGGCGGCCGGCGAGATCTCGCAGGGTGCCAACGACCTGAGCCAGCGCACCGAGGAACAGGCCGCGGCGCTGCAGCAGGCCGCGGCGTCGATGGAGCAGCTCGGCACCACCGTGCGCCAGAATGCCGAGAACGCGCTGTCGGCCAACCAGCTCGCGCAGGGCGCCAGCAGCGTCGCGCGCAAGGGCGGCGATGTGGTGGGCGAGGTCGTCGAGACGATGAAGGGCATCAACGACAGCTCCAGGCGCGTCGTCGACATCATCGGCGTGATCGACGGCATCGCGTTCCAGACCAACATCCTTGCCCTGAACGCCGCGGTGGAAGCCGCACGGGCGGGCGAGCAGGGCCGCGGCTTCGCCGTGGTGGCCAGCGAGGTACGCTCGCTCGCGCAGCGCAGCGCCGACGCCGCCAAGGAGATCAAGACGCTGATCTCGGCCAGCGTCGAACGCGTCGAGCACGGCACCGCGCTGGTGGACCGCGCCGGCGTGACGATGAACGAGATCGTGGCCTCGATCTCGCGCGTCACCGACATCATGGGCGAGATCAGCGCCGCCAGCACGGAGCAGAGTTCGGGCATGGGCCAGATCGGCCAGGCGATCACCCAGATGGACCAGGCCACGCAGCAGAACGCCGCGCTGGTCGAGGAAAGCGCCGCGGCCGCCGAGAGCCTGCGCGACCAGGCCAGGCAACTGGTGCAGGTGGTGGCGCAGTTCAAGCTCGAGGCGAGGTACTCCGCCGCGCCGGCGCCCGAGGCCGCCGCCGCGGCGCCCAAGGCCAGAACCACCGCCCCGGTGCCCAAGGTCAAGGCCAGGCCCGTCCCGGCCCGCAAGCCGGCGCCGGTCGCGCGTGCCCAGGCCCCGGTGCCGTCCGCGGCACCCGTCCCCGCGCCCGCGGTGGCGATCGCCGCGGGGGCGGACGACTGGGAATCGTTCTGATCCCGTGCCGGGGCGACTTCTCCGCCTGGCATGGCCCGGTCATCCTGCGCGCAGGATGACGAGCTAGGGTCGCGCGGCTTCCTCCAGCCGCGTGAGCAGCCCCGAGTGCCGTTCGGTGGGCGTGGCGATGGCCTGTTCCAGCACCGCGGCGTCGGTCACCAGCGTCACCCGCCGGCGTGCGCGCGTGACGGCGGTGTAGAGCAGCTCGCGCGTGAGCACGCGGCTGCGCTGCGCGGGCAGCATCACCAGCACGCCGTCGAACTCGGAGCCCTGCGACTTGTGCACGGTCATCGCGAACGCGGTCTCGTGGCGCGGCAGGCGCACCGGCGCGATGGCGCGGAAGCCGCCGGGCGCGTCGGCATCGGGGAAATGCACCAGCAGCTGGCCCTCGGCGTCGGGCAGGGCGATGCCCACGTCGCCGTTGTACAGGCGCAGCACGGGATCGTTGTTCAGCACCAGCACGGGCCGGCCGGGGAACCACGGCGACGCGCCCGGGCCCTCGTCGAGGCCGGGCAGGCGCAGCGCGGCGCGCAGGCGGCGCGTCATCGCGGCATTCAGCGCGGTGACGCCGCGCGGGCCGTCGCGGAGCGCGCACAGCACGCGGAAACGGCCGAACGCCTCGGTGATGTCGGCGATGCCGCGCCCATCGTCCACGGCCCGCGCATAGGCCGCGTAGCCGGCGTCCATCTCGCGCAGCGCGGCGTCCAGGCTCGCGTGGGGCGGCGTGTCCAGCCAGGCCACGTCGGGGTCGGTGCCGGCGCGCAGCCAGGCGAGGGCCTCGGCCGCGCCGCCGGTGTTGATGTCGTGTGCGAGACGGCCGACGCCGGAATCGCGCGCGAAGCGGTAGGTCTGCGTGAACCAGACGGCGCAGTCCTTCAGCGCGCTGGGCGTGGCGGGCGGCGGCGGCACGATGGCGGCGGCGGGCGTGCCGGTGAGCGCGGACAGGTCCCGCACGCAGGCGGCGGTGAGCGTGGGATCGACGCTCAGCTCGGCGAACACGGCGCCCGATTCGACGGCGGCGAGCTGGTCCTTGTCGCCCAGCAGGATGATGCGCGCCGACGGCGGCACGGCCTCCAGCAGACGCGTGGCCAGCGCCAGGTCCAGCATCGAGGCCTCGTCGACCACCAGCGCGTCGATGGGCAGCGGGTTCGCAGCGTCATGCGCGAAGCCGGCGGGCGTCACGCCCAGCAGGCGGTGGACGGTGGACGAGTCGCGCGGCATCTTCTCGCGCAAGGCCTCGGGCAGGTGCTGCGCGCGCTGGCGGATGGCGTCGGTCATGCGCGCCGCGGCCTTGCCGGTGGGCGCGGCCAGCGCGATGCGGCAGCCGGGATCCAGCGCGACGAGGCAGGCGAGCAGGTTGACCACGGTGGTGGTCTTGCCGGTGCCGGGGCCGCCGCTGATCACCGTGAGACGTCCGCGCAGCGCGAGCGCGGCGGCCAGCTGCTGCCAGTCGGCCGCGCCGTCCAGGCGGGCCGCGTTGGCGGCGAACAGCTCGGTGAGTTGCGCGCGCAGCGCGGGTGACGCGCTCGTCGCGCCCGTGCCCGCGAGGCACGCCTGCGTGAGGCGGCGCGCGAGCCGGCGTTCGTAGTCGAAGTAGCGGTGCAGGTACAGCCGGTCGTCGGCGTCCAGGATCAGCGGCAGCGCGCCCGGCGCGTCGTGCGTTCCCACGATGCGCGAGGCCAGCAGCGTGGCGCGCCGGCCGGCCACGTCGGCGTCGTCGTCGAGCGCGGACAGCAGCAGGCACACGTGGCCCTCGCTGACGGCCAGGCTCAGCGCGGTGGCGGCGCGGGCCACGGCGGCGATGCTGGCGGCGGGCGCGCCCTCGGCCGCCGCCCACGCCGACGCATGGCGCGCGAAGCCCTCGGCGAGCAATTGATCGTCGCGCTCGTTCATGCCGGCACCCTGGTCTCGTCGAACAGCGCCGATAGCCGCGCGATCGCCGCCGCGTCCGGTCGGTCGAAGAACACGCCGGCCGGCGTCCCGTCGGCCTGTCGCCAGTCGGGGCGCACGCCGCGCACGAACAGGTAGACGGCGCCGCCCAGGTGCCGCGCGGGGTCGTAGCCGTCGAGGCGGTGGCGCAGGTAGCGATCGAGCGCCACCAGGTACAGCAGGTATTGCAGGTGGTAGCCCTGGTCGCGCATCGCGGCGGCCATCGCCTGCCGGCCGTAGCGGGCCGGCGTGTCGCCGAGGTGGTTGGACTTCCAGTCGAGCACGAAGAAGCGCCCCTCGTGCTCGAAGACGAGGTCGATGAAGCCCTTGAGGAAGCCGCGCAGCGTGGCGAACGACAGCCGCGGCATCGCGTAGCCGAGGTCGGCCAGCGTGGCGTTGAGCGCGTCGGCGTCGAAGTGGTGCGAGGGCACGTGGAACTCCAGCTCGACGAGGCGGCGTGACCTCGGCAGGTCGGCGAGGCGCAGCGGCTGCGCCGTATCGAGCGGCAACGCCACGTCGAGCGTGCCCTCCAGCAAGCGCGCCAGCATGCGCGCGCGCAGCTCGCCGCCGGCGTCGCCGGGCGCGTCGTCCACGCCCATCGTGCGCAGCTTGTGCAGCGCGGCGGCGATGCCGGGACGCCAGGTGGCGCGATCGGTGAAGTCGACCTGCTCGAAAGCCAGGTGGATCGCCTCGCCGGCGGCGGGGCCGCGCGGGAACAGCAGCGGGTCGTCCTCGGCGGGCAGCCAGCGCGCGGCGTCGTCGAGCGCCGCGGGGGCGGCGGCGTCGACCGCGCGCAGGTCGTGGTCGACGCCGGAGCGGTCGTGCGCGGCGCCGTGCGCGATCGCGCTGAAGCTGCCGATGCGCCAGCCCGCGGGCAGCGTCTTCGGCGGGGCCAGTGCCGCCAGCGTCTCCGGCGCGGGTCGGGATGGCGGCAGCCTGATGGCGTCGCCGACGGGCAGGGGCTCGACGCCGATGGCGCCCCCCGAGGCCTCGGCCAGCGCCTGCCATTTCGCCATGACGGGCGCGGCGCCCAGCTTGTGCTCGAACCATTCGCCCGGCGTCAGGCCGTCGCCGGCCACCAGCCAGTTCAGCAGGCTGCGCGTGCTGGCGGTGGCGCTGGGGTAGCGGCCGGCCGTGCGGTAGCAGCCAGCCACGATCACGCAGCGGTGCACGGCGCGCGTGAGCGCCACGTAGGCCAGGCGCAGCGACTCGGCCGAGTCCTCCAGGCGCAGGCGGGCCTTGATGTCGTCCTTGCGCGCGTCGGCCAGGAACTCGTGGCCGTAGTCGATCACCGCGTGACCGTCGTCGTCGTGGTACGCGACGCCGGTGAGGCCGTCGCCGCGGCCGCCGCGCGGCGCGCTCCACAGGAACGGGCAGAACACGATCGGGTACTCGAGGCCCTTGGACTTGTGGATGGTGACGATCTGCACCAGGTTCTGGTCGGACTCCAGGCGCAGCTGCGTGGCGTCGTCGGCGTCGGGCGACACGCGCTGCGACTGGAACCAGCGCAGCAGCGTGTCGGGCGACGCGTGGCGCTCGCCGGCCTCGTGCAGGCATTCGACGAGATGCAGCAGGTTGGTGAGGCGGCGCTCGCCGTCGGGCCGCGACAGCAGCCGGCCCGCCACGCGGTCGGCGGCCAGCCACTGGCGCAGCATGAAGCCCACGCCGCGCTGCACCCAGACATCGCGCCAGCCGGCGAAGCGCTGCACGGCGTCCAGCAGCGCCGACTCGTCATCGGCCAGCGCCGCGACGGCGGAGGCGTCGAGCCCCATCAGCTCGGTGGACAGCGCGGCCTTCAGCGTGCGCTCGCGCGCCGGCTCGAGCACGGCTGTGAGCACGCGATCGAGCTCCTCGGCGTCGGTGCTGCGGAACACGCTGGCCTGCGACAGCTCCACGCTGCCCACGCCGCGCGCCGTGAGCGCCTGGCGGATCAGCGTGCCCTGGGCGTTGCTGCGCACCAGCACCGCGATGTCGCCGGCGGCCAGCGGGCGCTCGCCGGGCGCCTTGCCCAGTCGCACCTCGCCGCGTCCGGCGGCGGCCAGCAGCCGGGCGATCTCGTCGGCCGTGGCCGCCACCACCGCGGCCTGCGCGTCGCGCTGGAACATCGGTTCGCCGTCGTCGGCCGGCGGCAGCGTCCAGACCTGCAGCGGCGCGCGCGGTGCGCTGGTGTCGACGAAGGGCTGGCGCGGCTTCTTGCCGAAGGCCACGGCCTGGTAGGCCAGCCCGTCCAGCATGAAGGCGCGCGCGTTGGCGCCGAACAGGCCGTTGAGCGCGCGGATCAGCAGCTCCGACGAGCGCTGGTTCTCGGCCAGCGAGTAGCGCGCGACGGCATGCCGGCCGGCCTCCAGGTAGGTGTGCAGGTCGGCGTTGCGGAAGCTGTAGATGGCCTGCTTGGGATCGCCCACGAAGAACAGCGGCGCGTCCGACAGCGCGTCGGGCGTGGGCGTGGTGTAGATGGTCTTGAAGACGGCGAACTGCAGCGGGTCGGTGTCCTGGAACTCGTCGATCAGCGCCGCCGGGAAGCGCTTCTTCAGCTCGCCGGCCAGCCAGGGCGAGTCGCCGCGCGTCAGCCGGTCGTGCAGGTTGAACAGCATGTCGTCGAACGCGATCACGCGCTGGCGGCGCTTGGCCTCGCGCTGGGCACGGGCGCCCTCGTCGAGCAACTGGCGCAGCAACGCGAGGCGGGCGTAGGCCAGTGCCCGGATGGCCTGCGCGCGGAGGTCCAGCAGGCGCTGCGCCACGTCGAAGAACTCGTGCTGCGGCGTCACCTGCTTCTGCTTGGTGGCCTTGGCGAGGCGAGCGGCGCCGAGCAGCTCCAGCTTGGGCGGCGCGAGGTCCAGCGCCGCCAGGCCGTCATCGGCGTGCAGCAGCTCGTCCCAGGCGGCGACGGCGGCCTGCAGGCTGTCCTCCTTGTAGCTGACCGCGCTGAGGGTGCCCAGCGATCGGCGCAGCAGGTCCTCGATGGCGGCGCGCTCGCCGTGCCACAGCGTTCGCGCGACGGCGTGGGCCTCGGCCAGGGCCTCGGACGGCAGCGCGCGCGCGGCGTCGAGGTCGTCCGGCCACGCGGCGCGCGCGAGCGGCTTGGCGAGGTGGCGCTTGAGCAGCGCGGCGAAGCCCTCGGGCGAGTCCTTGCTCGCCACCAGGTGCGCCGCGAGGCCCGCGTCGAGGTCGTCGGCGGCGATGCGGCGGCGCCAGAAGTCGTTGGCGGCCTCGGCCACGCGGTCGGCGTCGTCGCGCACCAGCTCCATGGCCAGCGGCATCTGCGCGGTGAAGGGCGTGTCGGCCAGGGCGCGCTGGCAGAAGCCGTGGATCGTGAAGATGGCGGCCTCGTCGAAGGTGGCCAGCGCCGCCTCGAGGCGCTCCATCATCTCGCCGTCCTGGCGCCCGTGGCGTTCGCGCAGCGTGCGCAGCAGGCGTTCGACGAACTCGTCGCCGCCGGGCGTCGGCTCGCCGGCCTGCTCGGCGTGGAGCCACGCCAGCGTGTCGACGATGCGCTGGCGGATGCGCTCGCGCAGTTCGGCCGTGGCGGCGTTGGTGAAGGTGACCACGAGGATGCGCTGCACCTCCAGCCGCGACTCCAGCAGCAGGCGCAGGTACAGGCCGCAGATGTTCCAGGTCTTGCCGGTGCCGGCGGAGGCCTCGATCTGGCGGATGCCGGCGAGCTCGCAGTTGAAGACGTCGAGGAGTTCAGCGCTCATTCGAACCCCAAGCACTGTTGCAGCGGCCCGAACACGGCCTCGGCGTTGGCATAGAACGCGCCGACGGCCTCCGGCGCGAACGGATCCGGCCGGCCGCGCAGCGCGAGCCGGTAGGCGGGGTCGTTGCCTTCCGCGAACTCGTTGAAGCCCCCGGGCCGGAACGCGGCGATGGCCTTGGCCGGGCCCTGGCGGTCGCCCTCGATCCAGGCCCACGCGGCGCGCGGGAAGAACGCCAGCGGCTCGCGCAGGCCTTGCGCGTAGAGGCGCAGCAAGGCCTCGAGCGCCTGCGCCGGATCGTCGCATTCGGTGAGGAAGAAGCGGCCGTCGCGCGCGATGCCCGTGGTCACCGGCAGCACGCGGGCGGGAGCGCTCGCGCACATCAGCAGGTGGGGGATCCAGGCGTCGAGGTAGTCCTGCGAGGTCATCCTGGCGTAGCGATGGCGCAGCAGGCCGCGCGGACGCAGGTCGGCGAACGCGCCATGCAGGCGCCACGCCTCGCCGTCGATCTCGAACGCGAGCTCGGCGGCGTGCGGCGGCAGCGCGGCCTGGTGGGTGTGCTCGCGCACCCGCTCGGCGAAGGCCTGCATGCCTTGCAGCTCGCGTTCGAGGAAGCGCTGGCCGAAGCCGCCGGTGGGCACGGCGGTGCCGGCCAGCGCCAGCGTGCGCGCGGCCTCCACGGGCAGGCCGTCCAGCAGGGCCGGCAGCACCAGTTGCACGAGGGGCGCGTGGCCGCGGTTGTCGGGCACGAAGGGCTCGTCGTCCTGCAGCTCGTCGCCGGGCCGGCGCAGTGCGAGGCCCAGGCGCTGCTCCAGCAGGAAGCGGCACGGGTTGCGGAAGAATTGCGTGAGGCGCGCGACGGGCACGTCGCGCCACGCGGCGTCCGGCGCGGACAGCCGGCGCGAGAAGAACGGGGCGGCGTCGGCTGGCGCGGCCTCGTCGTCGTTCGCCTCCCAGTCGTCGTCGCCGGCATGCGACGCCACGGGGATGGCGCTGGTCGCTAGGCTCTGGTGCAAGGCCGCGGCGTAGTCGGCCTGGAAGCTGCGCACGCGCTGGTCGGGGGCCGCGACGTCGAAGGCCTGCTGTGCGAACGGCTGCAGCGGGTGCTCGACGACCAGCGCGTTGCGCGCCCGCGCGCTTGACGCGGCGTCCGCGGGCGCGTGGGCGAGCGCCGGCAACAGGGTGTCCAGCAGCTCGGCCACCAGCACCGAGGCCGGCCGCACGGAGTTGTCGCGCACGCTGCGGCCGGCGTAGCTCAGGTGCACGCGGTCGCGCGCGGCCAGCAGCAGATCGAGGAACAGGTTGCGCTCGTCGTGGCGGCGCTGGCGATCGCCGCGCCGCGGCGCCACGTCCAGCAGGTCGAACTCCGCCGGGCGCGCGACGCTGGGGAACGCGCCATCGTCCAGGCCGATGGCGCAGACGACGCGGAACGGCACGTTGCGCAGGCTGGCCATCGCGGCGAAGGTGATCATGCCGGTGGGCACGCCGCCGCGCGCCGGGTCGTCGAGGCCCGCCTCGAGCGCGGCGCGCACGACGTCCAGCGCCAGCGGCCGGGCCAGCTCGCTTCGGCGCCACTGGTCGGCGAGCGTCGCGATGGCGTCGTCGACCTCGCGCAGGTCTTCCAGCTCGGCGTCGGCGGGGGCGACGAAATCGCGCAGCGCGTCGGCCAGCACGGCCGGCCACTCGGCCGGGGCGAGCGGCGCGGCGACGCGTGCGCGCAGCGCCCTGAGCGCGTCGACGAAGCGCCAGAACGCGCCCAGCGTGCGCGCATCGGAGCCCTCGGCGTTGCCGGCCGGCAGCCGGCCCTGGAACGGCGTCTGCAAGTGCTCGGGCAGGGCGTAGCCCAGGAACAGGCGCTCCAGGCCGTCGGCGAAGCTGTGGCGCGGCTGCGCGGGCACGTCGAAGCCGCCGCGATGCTCGGCGTCGAGCGCCCAGTGGATGCCGGCCTGGACCAGCCACTCGCGGACCTGGTCCAGCTCGTCCTCCGCGAGGCCGAACCGGCGCGCCACCGCCGGCTGCTGCAGCAGGCCGAACACGTCGTTGATGGCGAAGCGCGAGGCGACCAGCGCGAGCGCGTCCAGCAGCGCGCGGGCGGGCGCGTTGACCTGGGCGCGCGCGCGTCCGCTGATGGCGTAGGGCAGGTGGCGCTCGCGTGGCGCGGTGCCGAAGACGGCGTCGATGAGCGGCGCGGCAGCGTCGAGGTCGGGCGTGACCACCAGGATGTCGCCCGGCTGCGGCGCGTCGGGGCCGGCCATCAGCGCCAGCAGGCGGTCGTGCAGCACCTCCAACTCGCGGGTGAGCGAATGGCAGACGTGCACCTCCACGCTGCGGTCGCCCGCCAGCGGAGCGAGCGACCCCGGGGCCAGTTCGCGCAGCTCGAGCACCGCGTCCTGCAGCGCCCCGAGCACGCTGGCGCCGCCGGTGGCCACGAACCGCGCGTCCTCGACGAGGCCGTCCGACGCCGCGTCCACCAGCAGGCCCAGCGCCGACTTCGCCTGCTGTCCCCAGGCGGCCAGCAGGCGGTTGCCGGTGTCGACGTGCTGGGCCTGGCCGCGCGTGGCGAGCCAGGCCAGGCGGCGCGCGTCGGCCACGTCGAACCAGAATTCCTGGCACGGGTTGAGCATGTACAGGTGCAGGTCGACGTGGGTGCCCAGCCGCCGCAGCAGCTCCAGGTGCGCCGGCGGCATCGTGGGCAGGCAGAACACGTGGGCACTGGCCGGCAGGCGGCCCGTGCCGGCCAGGCCGATGCCGCGCGCGGCCAGCAGCTCGAGCAGCGCGAGGATGGGATGGCGCCCGTCGCTGGCCGTCTCGGCGGCCAGGCGGCGCCAAAGCGAGGCCTGCCATTGCTGGTCGAGGACGGCGCCGTCGTCCGCGCCGGCAAGCGCGATCGTCTCGCCGCGGAACCAGGCCTCCAGCCATTCGGGCCGGTAGGTGAGGTACTGCTCGAACAGGCCCGCCACGCGCGTGGCGAGCTCGTGGCGCATCACCGGGTCGGCCTGCGCCAGCCAGGCCGACAGCCGCGGCTGTTCGGCGCTCCACGCGGCATCCTCGAACGCGGCCAGGATGCGCCAGGCGAAGACATCGGCGTCGAAGTGCGCCTTTTCGGGCAGCTCGGGCAGCAGGTGGGCCGTGTGCTGCCACAGCCAGCGCGCCAGGTAGGAGAAGCGCACGTTGGCGCAGACGCCGTGGGCACGCGACAGCTCGATGATGAGGCGCCGCGTGATGGCCGCGCTCGGCACGATCACCTCGTCGGCCTCGAACGCCGAACGGCCCGGCGCCCGGTGGCCCAGGCGGCGGACGAGCTGTTCGGCGAGGATCTCGAAGCGGTTCGAGAAGTGGAGGTTGAGCATGCGGGCAGGTGGGGGCGGTCAGGGCGATTGTGCCGGGGCACGGGCTCAGGCAGTGAGCCTGCCGCCTGCAGGGCATCGTGCGCATGGCGCGGCATGACTTCGTGGCCGCCGGGAATCGCCGATGCCGCGTTCCTGCGGCCGCGCTCTCCATGCGGGTGAATCGATCGCAATGCTCGCTTGCCGGAGCTTGGACAGGCTGTCTCGCATCCGTCACCGGAACAACGCGGCCCGGGCGTCCGACACCTCGATCGTGGACCAGTGGCCTAAGCCGCGGCGATGCGCCACATTCCACGATCCACGACGTCACGCAAGCGGCTTCCGTTTCCGAATCTCGCGGCTGCCCGCACCGGGAGAACTCGCCGGCCGCGAACGCCTGCTCACCTGGACTCGCTTGTCGTCTGCGAAGGCCGCAGCGCGCGCTGCGCGCTCGGCGGCCCAGCCGGGATTGACGCGCGTCTCCAACTGGCTGAACGAAAAGGGGGCGTCCTGCTCCGGAACGGCCCAGTTCGCATCCACCGCAGTGCCCGTACGTCGATGGATCATCGTCACCGCGCCTTCCTCCTGTGGATCGAAGCCACAGTGCCGCATCCCCCACAGCCTGATTGCGAGCATCAGGCCGTCGAGCTCGCGCGCCTTGTCCGTGAGCGCGTAGGCGTAGCGCTTGGGCCGATCCTGGTATGGCTGACGCTCAACCAGTCCGTCTGCTTCCATGGCCTTGAGGCGCTGTGTCAGCAGGTTGGAGGACATGCCGGTCTGAGCCTGGAGGCCGTCGAAGCGGTCGTTTTTCATCCTGAGCTCCCTGAGGATCAGGATGGTCCATCGATCTCCGATGGCGGCCGCGGCGCGCGCGATCGGGCAAAGCGTCTCTGAGGGGTCCGGCTGTTTCATCTCTGCGGTTCGCATTCTTCGGGCATACGCGCCCAGGGGCTCGCCATTGCTATCGAGGCCAAGCCGATTATTCTCGGCAATTGACTTCATAAATGAAAGTCACTAGAGTCTCGAGACGCTTCGAGAAAGGTTTTCCGATGTCCAACGCGCCCCTGCCCGAACTGAGCTACGAGTCCGAATTAACCGGACTGCTCGTCGTCGATCCGTACAACGACTTCCTTTCCGAGGGCGGCAAGCTGTTCCCGCTTTGCCGGGCGACCCTGGAAGCGAACAACGTCGTCGAGCACATGCGCCAGGTGCTCGCTGCCGCCCGCGACCGCGGCATGCAGGTCTTCATCGCGCCCCACCATCGCTGGCGAGAGTGCGACAGGCACACGCACTGGAAAACAACGCCGCCGATCGGAGCGGCAACGGCGAAAGGCCAGGTCTTCGCCGACGGAACCTGGGGCGGCAGCTTCCATGCGGACTTCGAACCTCTGCCGGGCGAAGTTGTCGCCCAGGAGCACTGGCTGTCGAGCGGCTTCGCCAATACCGACCTCGATCTCCAGTTGAAGAAGCACGGCGTCCGCAAGGTCATCGTCATCGGCATGCGGGCCAATACTTGCATCGAGTCCACGGTGCGCTACGCCGCCGAGCTTGGCTACGAGGTCACGCTCGTGAAGGACGCGATCGGGAGCTTCACCCAGGCCGAAATGGACGCCTCTCTGCAATTCAACGCGCCGGCCTATGCAAGTGCCGTCGTATCGACCGACGACATCCTCACCAAGCTTGCAGCCTGAGCCAAGGAAGAGCCACATGACCGAAGAAGTGATCGCGAAATCCACCTCCCATGCCACGATCAATGCGCCGGCAGAGACGATTGACCTGACCGAATGGGTCTTCACGCTGACGGATGCGGAATACCAGGCCTGCTCCATCAACCACATTGCTTGCGCGACGACCAAGACCCAGGATGGCAAGCGCATGTCCATCAACGTGGAGCGAGTCGGCAACCTCATGGTGCAGCACTACGTGGAGGACGCCGCCTCGCGAAGCCACTGCCGCCTGGTTTCTCTGTCCGATTCGATCGGGCCTGACATCAACAGCCGAACCCAGGTGCGCGTGGTCTGGGAGTTCGCTGTCGAGCCGATCGACGCCCAGACCACGAGGTTCAGCAACACGGTCGAGGTGCGCGAAGCACCCGGCTACAGGCAGGCGCTCGAGAGGCGCGGCGTTCCCTTCGCCATGGCGAGTCAAGGCGCCCAACAGGCCGTCAGCGCGCACAACGCCGAGGAAACCCCGCTCTTCGCCGTCGACATCGAGCGAAAGGTCGCAGCCCGACGCTGGGGCTGAAGCGCAAGCGCCCAAGTCACCCCGTTCAAAGGGAGATCCCATGACAGACATCCGCAAGAAGGTCGCCGTCGACAAGTCAGTTCCCGGCTACTGGCAAGTCACGCTCGACAACCCGCCGATCAACGCCATCGACGACAGCATGTACGACGAGATCTTCGACCTCGTCGAGGAGATCGAGGCCGAGCCGACGCTCAAGGTCGTGACGTTCTCGAGTGCGAATCCCGACTTCTTCATCGCGCACTACAGCACCGCCGAGCCTCGCAGCCGCTTCGGCAAGCCTCGGTGGATCGAGGCGGCGACAAGGCTTGCGAAGTGCGACGTCCTGAGCATCGCCGTGATCGACGGCCGCGTGCGCGGCGGCGGCGCCGAGTTCGCGATGGCCTGCGACCTTCGATTCGCCGGTCGCGAGACCGCGATCTTCGGCCAGCCCGAGGTCGGCACCGGCCTGATTCCGGGAGGCGGCGCGCTGCAGCGGCTCCCGCTACTGGTCGGTCGCGCGCGCGCGCTCGAGATCGTCCTGGGCGCGGACGACTACGACGCCGACTTGGCCGAGCGCTATGGGTGGATAAATCGCGCGCTCCCGCATGCGCAGCTCGAAGAGTTCGTCAGCAATTTCGTGCAACGCATCCTGTCCTTCGACAAGCAGGCATTGGCCACCTGCAAGGCGACGGTCAACATCTCAGGCTTGCCCGACAGAGCGCAGCTCCAAGCCACCGAAGACTTGTTCTTCACAACCTTCGGATGGCCAGGCGCGCAAGCGCGAGCTCCGAAGTTGCGGGAACGCGGGATTGGAAGAGCCGGAGAGTTCGAATTGAACCTTGGCCGCGAACTCGGCAGCCTCTAACGCCAGGTCATGCTGCTTCGAGGCCGAAACAGCCACGAAGCGCATGTGTTGGCGGGCTGCTCCCGCTGCAAGCCGGTCAGCTCGCGAAGTTGCCGCGATCAGCCAACCGATTTCGCAGGTGATCGATGAACACCCGCAACTTGGGCAGGACCTGTCGGCGACCCGAGTGGTAGAGATAGACACCCGGTGACAGCGAGGCATGGTCGGTCAGGACTTCCTCGAGCCGCCCCGCGCGCACTTCACCGGCAGCGATCGGCTGCGGCATCTGGGCGAGTCCCACCCCACCCAGCGCCGCATCCAGCATCGTCGGAAGGTCGTTGACGACCAACGGCCCGCTCACCCCCACCTCGATCGGCCTTCCATCCGCTTCAAGGCGCCATGGCGCGAATGCGCCGCTCGATCGGCGCATTCGTATGCAGGAGTGCAGGCGGAGGTCTTCGGGTGCCATGGGGCGTCCCCGGTGTTCGAGGTAGGAGGGACTGGCCACGACCGCATACCGGAATGCCGGCGTCAGCCGGACGGCGACCATGTCGGCCGCGATGAACTCCCCGAGACGAATGCCCGCATCGAACGCGTCCTTGGCCAGATCGACGAGCTCTTCGCTGGCGACGATTTCCACCACGATCTCGGGGTATGCCTCCGCGAACGAGGCCAGCACGGGCTGAAGCAACAGCGGAACCACGGACCGAGGCACGGCGAGGCGCAAGAAGCCGGACGGTCGCTCCGCCAAGCCGCGCACGGCATCGCCCGCGGCGACGATCTCATCGAACGCAGGACGTGCTCGTTCGAAGAACCGCTCGCCAGCCTCGGTCAGGCCGACACTTCGCGTCGTGCGCGTGAACAGCGCGATCCCCAACCGCGCCTCCATGCCCCGAATGATCTGGCTGACGGCCGAGGGTGTGATCCCGAGATCGTCCGCGGCCTGACGAAAGCTGCGTCGAGCCGCCACGCGAAGAAAGGCCTCGACCCCGTCCAGGGCGCCGCGCGCTATTGCATAGGGCTGCTTCATGGTTCATGAAGATTATGCGCGCTTATCACCGAAACGATCGCAACCTATCCTCGAAGCAAAGGAGTCGCCACCATGTCCGAGACTGTCTTGTTTCAAAGCCACCTTGTGTTGGGCTACATCGCCTGGCTGCTGTGCTTCGGCACGTACTTCTGGCCGCGGCTCAGGAAAATGGATCATGCCGACGCACAGCGCGCCATTGCCACGCTGCACAGCTTCCGTTTCTTCGGGCTGGTGTTCATCTTGCCCGGCGTCGTCGGACCCCATCTACCAACCAATTTCGCCACGTTCGCCGCCTACGGCGATTTCGCAACCGGAATCCTGGCGTTGTTGGCACTGCTCTCCTTCCGGATTCCCCGCTTGTTCTGGGCGTTCGTCGCAGCGTTCAACGCCGTGGGCATCGTCGATCTCGTGACGGACTACGCGCACGCCATCCAGGCGGGCCTGCCGGCATCGCCGGGCGAATTGGGCGCTGCCTACGCGATCCCGATCATCTACGTGCCGTTGCTGATGATCACGCACGTTGCCGCGTTCCTCCTGTTTCTGCGTTCGACAGCCAGGCACCGGAGCGGGGCGGCGGCACAGGTGTCGTGAAGTCCGCCGCAGGGCGTCGCGACTGCGTGGCAGCGGTGGACTAAACCGCTCGCGCGGTAGGCGTTCCGGCGACGGCCGTTCCTGACGTTCTGCGATGTTGACCAGCGAGGCAATCCGCCTCGCTCGTCAACAGGAGCAGGATCATGGACCAATCCACGCCCACCGTCTCGCCGCTGCGCCGCCGCATGACCGACGACATGCGCATGCGCAAGTTCGGCACGAAGACCCAGAGCGCCTATCTGCGCGCCGTCAGCAAGCTTGGCACCTTCCTCAAGCGCTCACCGGACAGCGCCACCGCCGACGACCTGCGGCGGTTCCAGTTGCACCTGGTCGATGACGGCACGTCGCCGATCACGCTCAACGCCACCATCTCCGGCTTGAAGTTCTTCTTCGACATCACGCTCAACCATCCCGAACTGATGGCCAGGATGCAGCCGGTAAAGGTGCCGCGCACGTTGCCCGTGGTGTTGAGTCGCGAGGAGGTCTCGCGCCTCATCGCCGCGGCCTGGAACCTCAAGCACCAGACCGCCCTGTCGGTGGCCTACGGCGCGGGCCTGCGCGCCAGCGAGGTCGTCTCGCTCAAGGTCGCCGACGTCGACAGCCAGCGCATGACGCTGCGCGTCGAGCAGGGCAAGGGCCGCAAGGATCGCTACGCCATGTTGCCACCCATCCTGCTGGAGCGGCTGCGGGTGTGGTGGCGCGTCGGCCACGCTCAGGGCAAGATCCTGCGTGACGGCTGGCTGTTCCCGGGCCAGGATCCGACCGACCCGCTGACGACACGCCAGCTCAATCGCGCCATCCACGCCGCCGCCGACGCGGCCAAGATCGACAAGCGCGTGTCGATGCACACGTTGCGCCACAGCTTCGCGACCCACTTGCTCGAACAGAAGGTCGACATCCGCGTCATCCAGGTCTTGCTTGGACACGCGCGTTTGGAGACGACAACCATCTATGCCCATGTCGCCACCGAGTTGCTGCACGAGGTCATGAGCCCGCTGGAGGCCTTGCCGTCGTCGTGAGGCGGCGGCCGTGGGGCACGCCGCCCTGGAGGTCGCCGACATCTTTCGCACCCATGGTCCTGCTTGGCGTGCCGCGCAACGCGGCCACCTGAGCCTGGCCCAGCTCAAGGTCATGTCCGCCATCGAGCAGTGCCGCAGTGCGGCGCTCGGCGGCCATGTCTTGCGCTGCGAAGGGTGCGGTGTCGAGCAGGTCTCATACAACTCGTGTCGCAACCGGCACTGTCCCAAGTGCCAGAGCAGTGCGGCCAAGCGCTGGCTCCAAGCCCGGCAGGCCGACATGTTGCCCGTCGAGTATTACCACGTGGTCTTCACGCTGCCGGCGCCCATCGCCGACATCGCGCTGCACAACAAGGCCGTGGTCTACAACGTGCTGTTCGACGTGGCCGCGGAGACCTTGCTCACCATCGCCGCCGACCCCAAGCACCTGGGTGCACGCATCGGCGCCACGTTGGTGCTGCACACCTGGGGCTCGGCGCTGACGCATCATCCGCACGTCCACGGCGTCGTGCCGGGTGGTGGGTTGTCGCCCGACGGCCAGTCCTGGGTTGCGTGCCGGCGCGGCTTCTTCCTGTCGGTGCGCGTGCTGTCGCGGTTGTTCCGCCGGCGCTTCCTCGAAGAGCTCGTGCGGCGTCATCGATCCGGTCAACTGAAGTTCTTCGGCGAGCACGTCGCGCTGGCTGACGCCAAGGCCTTCTCGCGGTGGCTCGCGCCGCTGCGCCGATGCGAGTGGGTGGTCTACGCCAAGCGTCCCTTTGCCGGGCCCGAGGCGGTGCTGGCCTACCTGTCTCGCTACACGCATCGCGTCGCCATCTCCAACAGCCGTCTGCTCGCCATGTACGACGGCGGCATCACATTCCGATGGAAGGACTACCGCGTCAAGGACGGCGCGGCGGGCAAGACGCGCCACAAGACGATGACGCTCAGCGCCGACGAGTTCATGCGGCGCTTCCTGCTGCACGTGCTGCCTGGCGGCTTCCATCGCATCCGCCACTACGGGCTGCTGGCCAACGGCTGCCACAAGGCCAGCACCGCGTTGGCGCGTGCGCTGCTGGGGCAGCCGGCCGAGATGCCAGCCGATGCCGAAGACGCCAGCGCTGTCGTCGACACGCCGACCTTCATCTGCGCGCATTGCGGCCATGCCATGGCCGTCGTGCAGATCCTCGCGCGCCAGACCTGGATCCGTGCACCACCTCAACCGCTGGTCTCATGATGACCGCGTACTCGCTTCGACCTTGCCGCCATGCTCTGGTTCTCGGATCACGACAACCGGTGGGCGTAGGCTTGGCTCGGCGAAGCCGCAATGCACTTCGGGCCCGTCCAGAACCACTCGCAATGCCGCACATGGACCGCGTCGCCAGGCGCCTCCATCGCGGACAGGACACGCTCGTCGCCCGCGCGCTCGCCCACGGCACGACTGCGTTCATTACTATCGCCATAGCGCAGTAGCACCCCTCGGGGCCTGCGGCCCGGCCCGCGGTTTCCTCCCTCGAGGCTTGTCCAACACCTGCCCTCAGGACCTGATGGTTCGCTGCGTCGTCGTGACGCGCGGGCAGATGTCGAACAAACCTAAACGGTAGCGGCATTCCACCGCTGTGCGAGCAATGACCGCTGGTGAGACCAAACCCGCCGTCATCGAACGGCCTCAGATGCCGTGCGGCCTGACAGTCCGGTCGACTCCGACGGCCCAGGCGGAATCTTCGCGATGTTGGCCCCGTCGCTATCAAACCTTGACGACGACCTTGCCCTTGGCACGGCCCGACTCGACGTAGGCCATGGCCTCATTCGTCGACTCGAATGGGAAGACGCGATCGATCACCGGCCGGATGACGCCCGCTTCGACGAGGCGCGTGATCTCGCGCAGTTGACGCCCGTCGGCCTTCATGAACAGGAATGAGAAGTCGACACCCCGACTTGCGGCCCTGCGACGGATACCTGCGCTCAGCAGTCGCATGACGAGTCTCACGAAGCCGGGCGCGCCGATTTTCCTGCCGAATTCGGGATCCGGCGGTCCGGAGATCGAGATGAGCTTCCCGCCGCGCTTGAGCACGCGCAGGGATTTCTCCAGCGTCTTGCCGTCCAGGCTGTTCAGCACCACGTCGAAGTCGTGCAAGACCGCTTCGAAATCCTGCGTCTTGTAGTCGATGACGACGTCCGCGCCCAGGCGCTTGACCAGCGCGACGTTGGCCGTGCTCGTTGTCGTTGCGACGATCGCGCCCAGGTGCTTGGCCAACTGGATGGCGAAGGTGCCCACGCCGCCGGAGCCCGCCTGGATGAAGACCCGCTGTCCTTTCTTCAGGCGGGCGTTCTCTACCAGCGCCTGCCACGCCGTCAAGGCCACCAGCGGGAGGGATGCCGCTTCCTCCATCGTGAGGCCCTGGGGCTTGTGTGCCAGGGAATCCTCCTTGACGGGGACAAACTCGGCGAACGTGCCGATGCGGAAATCATCCACCCGGGCATAGACCTCGTCGCCCGCCTTGAACTGGCGCACGCGCGGGCCGACCTGGACCACGACCCCAGCGACATCGTGCCCCAGGATGACCGGCAGGCGATAGGGCAGGATGAGCTTGAATTCGCCGTCCCGGATCTTCGAGTCCAGCAGGTTCACACCGGCTGCAAGGACTTGGACCAGGACCTCGTCGTCCCGCAACGCCGGCTTCGGCATGTCGGCCAGGCGCAATGCGCGCTTCTTGCCATATCGTTCGAGGACAAATGCTTTCATGATTTTCCTTGTTCCTGGACGGTCCAGGTTGGTTGGTGCTCCGGCACGGGTGGCCCCGCGCCCGCTCAGGCTTCGAGCCGCAGGTCTTTTCGAACGCCTGCGTCGAGCACGCTGGCGGGCGCAAACCTGCGCAGCAGGCGCATCCGGCTGGCCAGCCCGGGCGCGTAGCGGATCTTTGGCCGGGCGGCAAGCGCGGCCCTCAGCACCATCTCGGCGACGATGTCGGGGCCGTCCGCATCCACCAGTACTTCCTTGACACGCTTTTCCACGCCCGCGCGGATGTCTCGATAGACGTCAAGCGGCGCATCGGGCTTCATCAGGTTCGCGTCGAACGGGGTGTTGATGTAGGCGGGTTCGACCACCGAGACGCGAATGCCCTGTGTGCGCAGCTCATGGTCGAGCGCCTCCGAATAGCCCGCCACCGCGTGCTTGGTGGCCGAATACAGCGCCATGTAGGGCATCGGCAGGAAGCCCAGGACGGAACCGATGTTGATGATTCGCCCCGCCCGTTGACGCCGCATGTGCGGGACCACGGCCCGGATCATCCGGATCATCCCGAAGAAGTTCGTGTCGAAGATCGACCGGGCCTGTTCGATCGAGCTCTCCTCCGCGCCGGCAGGGGCGACCCCGAAGCCGGCGTTGTTGACGAGGAGGTCGATGCGGCCTTCCAGGCGCGTCAGCGTCCGTACAGCAGTCTCCACCGACTCGTCGCTGGTCACGTCGAGGGGCAGCATCTCGAAGGGCTGTTGACCCGCCTGGCCTGCGCGTCGGCTGGTGCCATACACCTTGTAGCCGGCCTTCGCGAGCCGCTGTGCGGTAGCTTCGCCGATGCCTGAAGATGCGCCAGTGACGAGGGCAACCTTGCTATTCATGTTCATGGTGTTTCTCCTGCAGGTGGGATTCAAAAGTGATCGGTGTGCGCGGCGCGGCGCCGGTGAAAGGGGTCTGTTTCAGGCCCTTTGAGTTAATATCGTATGATGTACGTCATATGTAGAGGCGAGCGAAAAGGCGGGACGTCCCGGCGAGTTCAGGCAGGGGCCAGGTATTTGAGCGTGGCCTCGCAGAGGCCGTTGGCCAGCGCGGGGTCGTCGACCGCGCGAGCCAGCAACAGCGTGCCCACCATGGCGGAGACCGTCACGAGCGCGCGCTCGTGAGCGTCGGGCTGCCCCCAGTCAGGCGACTGGCGAGCCGCCAGGTCGATCATTTCCTTGATATGTCGGGTGGTCACGCGGCGCACGTCAGGCACCTGGCGTGCCGTCTCCGAGCCGAGCGCGGCGAGAGGGCACCCTTGCTCGATCTGCGCCAGGTGTTCGGGCGACAGGTAGGCGCGAAGCATCGCCGCCAACGCCTGGTCGGGCGGGACGCTGGCGACAACCTCCGCCGCGACAGCCGCCGACTCGGCACACGCTTGGCCCACCGCTTCCGCGAGCATGGCCTCGCGCGACGTGAAGTGGGCGTAGAAGGCGCCATGAGTCAGGCCGGCTTCCTTCATGATGTCAGCGACCCCGGTACCGTCGTAGCCGCTACGACGGATCGCTCGCGCTGCCGCGACCACGATGCGCTCGTGCGAGGCTTCCTTGGCTATCGCCCGTTTGTTGTGCTTTGACTTTCGCATGATAGATATCATACGATATTTTGAGGGCAAGCGTTGTGATGCTTTTGGCACCAGCGGCGAGTCCACGATGTTCCGAGCGCCATGTGGCGCTTTCGAAGCGAAGCTCGCGAGCGGCAGCTTTGCCGCCAGATCATTGTTGTTTCAAAGCAGGTACGAACGTCTGCTGTGAGGTGGCAAGCGGAAGTTGCCGGCGTTTTCCTCGAGGGCAGCTACCGCCCAGCATAAGCAGACCATCGGCAGAGTCCATTGCATTGCGCGCGCTGGCTGGCAGTCCTCGCCAACGCCTGGCCTCCTGCTCCAGCGGGAACATGCAGGCCTCAGCGTTCAGCACGACTCTCGCCGCGCCCATGGAAATTGGTCGCCTCGATGAGCCGGCCCAGCATTCCGGGTTCGGAGGCGGCATGACCGGCACCTTCGACCAGATGCAATGCCGCACGCGGCCAAGCCTTGTGCAAGTCCCACGCCGTTCGGGCGCAGCAGAGCATGTCGTAGCGGCCATGGACGATCGTGCCGGGTATCTGCGCAAGCCGTTCGGCGTCGCGAAGAAGCTGTCCCTCTTCGAGCCAGCACGCGTGCGAGAAATAGTGCAACTCGATGTGCGCGAATGCGCGCGCGAAGCCGGGATCGGCAAAGGCCTCCACGAGCTCGATGTCCGGCAGCAGCCGGGAGGTGCCGGCCTCCCAGGTACACCAGGCCGCAGCCGCCCTGGATCGTTCCGACGCTTCTCCGTTCGTGAGCAGGCGGCGATAGGCGGCGATCATGTCGCCGCGCTCGGCGACGGGCACCGGTGAAGCGAACTGCTCCCAGAGATCCGGGAAGATCCTGGATGCGCCGGACTGGTAGCACCAGTCGAGCTCCGCGCGAGTCATCGTGGAGACTCCCCGCAGGACAAGTTCGCTGACTCGTTCGGGATGCTTCTCCGCGTAGGCCAGTCCGAGCGTCGCGCCCCAGGAGCCGCCGAACACCATCCACTTCTCCACGCCGATCATCATGCGCAGGCGTTCGATGTCGCGTACGAGATGCCACGTCGTGTTCTCCCTGAGCTCCGCATGGGGAGTCGATCTGCCGCAGCCTCGCTGATCGAACAGCAGCACGTCGTAGATCGCCGGATCGAAGAAGCGTCGACTGTCGGGCGTGCATCCGCCTCCCGGGCCGCCGTGCAGGAACACGGCGGGCTTGCCGCCTCTCGTTCCGACGCGTTCCCAGTAGACGGCATGGCCATCGCCGACATCGAGATGGCCGCGGCCGTACGGCTCGATCGGAGGAAAGAGCGCGATTTCATTCAGGTGCAAGGGCGGCCTTTCGTGTCGTAGTACGTGTCGTCGCGCACGATACGGCCGCGTTCGACAGTCAGGAAATTCGCAAGTGGCACTTCGAAGGCGATCGATCCATCCGGCTTGCGGGCGCGCGCGATGAACTGGACGGCCACGTGGCTGCCGTCGACCACGATGTTCGTCACCTCGTTCTCGAGACCGGGCGCGTCCCGAAACAGGTCGCCGTACGTCTTGCGTGCGCCCCCGGCGCCTTGGCGTGGGACGCAGAATGCCGGCGATGTTTCAACGGCGTCCGATGCATAAAGCGCCGCGATGGCGTCGACGTCGCGGTGCGCGGTCGCCTCGAATCGCTTCTTGACCACCGCCTCCGGCGAATCCTGCGCCAGGGCGGGCATCGAGACGGCGGCGAAAAGGATCGCACTGAACCAGACGCCTGAGTGCAATGAATTCATGGTGGACTCCTTGATGGGATGGTGCGGGCCAGATGGTCGTCGAGCGGGGGTGGCGGGGCTATTCTCGGTCTCGGGATTCGCCCAGGTCTATCTCGCTTCAGGCGGGCAACTCGGCCTGCAGTCCGAAGCTGGCGACATGGGTGCGGCCGAGTTCGCCCATGTACATGACGATGGAGGCAATGGCGTCCTGTTCGATCTCCAATACCTGCAGCGAATGGGCGCGCCAAGCTTGTCCTTCACGCGAGCGGGTATACAGCGCAAAGGCCGGCTGCCCGTTCGCGCGGGTCTCCAGCAGCCGGAACTTGCCGTACCGAGGCCAGACCGTACCGAAGAACCGCCCGATCGCATCGCGTCCGCGATACCACTCGCGCCATGGCGGCATGGCGTATCGGGCGTCATCCTTGAGCAGGCCCACGAATCCGTCGAGGTCCCGGTCCTGCCAGGCCCTGACGTATCGGGCCAACAGGTCGGCTTCCTTGCCTGCGAGCTTTGTGCTGGTCGAGGTCGAGCCAGGCCGCGTTCCGCGGTCGGCCATCGTGGCACGAGCGCGCTGGAGGGCGCTGTTGACGGCTGCCGTCGATCCCCCGATCAGCCCCCCGACTTCCTGAGCGCTCCAGCCAAGCACGTCGCACAGGAGGAGTACGGCCCGCTGGCGCGGCGGCAGCTCCTGGATCGCGGCGATGAAGGCGAGTCGCACGCCTTCCATCACTTCGATCCTCGCATGCGGTCCCGGCGCCGTATCTGCGATTTTCTCCAGCTCCGATTCGGGCAAGGGTTCCACCCAGACCATCTCGAGGGCCGGTTCGCCCTCGGGAAGACTCGTCGATGGCGGCGATGCGTCCTCGACCAGAACGCGGCGCGTCTTGCCCTGCCGTTTGATGACGTCGAGGCACGCATTCGTCGCGATCCGGTAGAGCCATCCTTTCAGCGACCCCACGCCACTGAAGCCGAGCCGCCCCCGCCAAGCCCGGAGATAGGCGTCCTGCACGGCGTCCTCGGCCTCGTGCAATGACCCGAGCATGCGGTAGCAATAGAGCTTCAGTCCTGGCCTGAACGGGCCGAACAGGCGTTGGAACGCCTCTCGGTCGAGCAGGACATCGGGATGGAGGGAGGGGGCCTGGTCGGTCATCGGCTCAAACTGCCGTCAGCCCATGCGCGTTGACCAGGAACGCCTGCGCGTCGCGCCGCGCCCCTGCGGCCAGGTCGATCACGGCGTCCGCGACGTCGTCCGGCGACTGGCGATCGGTGATGCCGGCGGCGAAGTCCGCGGCGCTCATGCCGAGATAGCGCGCGTATCCCTCCACGGCGGCCATTCCCAGGCCGGTCTCCGGCATGATCCGCGCCGGGGCCAAGCCATAGAAGACGAGATCGAGCGCCAGGCGGTCGGCCTCGCGCTGGCAGTAGCCCGCCAGGAAGAGTTGCATGCGCTTCGCGCCCGCGTAGCCGCCGGAAATCGGCGACCCCCCGACTGCTGCGCCGCTCGAGATCAGGATGATCCTGGCGCCTGGCGGCAGCGACTTGTGCAGCGCCGCCTTGCAGAAGAGGAACGACGCTTTCACGTCCGTGCTCCAGTTCACCGAGAAGTCCTGCCAGCTCAAGTACTGCACGGGACGGGCCGGAGGGACGGCCCCGAGGCTCAGAACGATGACGTCCGGTGTCATGACGCCGAACAACCTGCCGGGCGCATCCTCCGAGGTCGCATCCAGCGGCAGGACGTCGATCTTGGGCAGGCTCGCCTGCAGTTCGGCGAGCCCGTCCCGGCCCCGGGCGATGGCCAGCACCTCGGCGCCCGCGTTCAAGGCGCGGCCGGCGATGGCCCGTCCGACGCCGCGGCTGGCACCGATGACGGCGATCTTCTTTCCCTGCAACTGTGACATGGCTTGGTCCTCGAGCGCGATGTGCGCTCCTGTTCCCAGGACTTCGATCCGCCGCGAAATTCATCGGAGCGGCCCGCCGTTCGCAGGCCGGCGACCGCGCATTGTGGATCTTCGCTCTGGAAGGTCGCGGCGACGGTGGATCCGCGGACGCGTCGTGATGGAGATGCAAGACCACTGCCGATGAATTCCGGGCCGGGAATTCGTCCTGGGAAAGAGGGCCCCGAATTGTTCCGCGGCGGGCTCCGCACCATCGTTCGACGGACTCGCGAGGTCACACGCCCATGAAAACCTGGATTGCCATCGTCATTCGCTTCCGATTCCTCGTCATGGCGGCCTGCCTGCTGCTGACGGCAGGCCTCGCGAGCCAGATCACCAAGCTTCAGATCATCATCAACTCGGACAACTTCATTCCGCAGTCGAACCGCTACGCGATCGTCGGGGCCGAAGTCGAACGCGTCTTCGGTGCCAAATACACGGCGGTGATCGGCATCACGGCCGAGCATGGCACGATCTACACGCCGGAGATCCTCGACAAGGTTCGCCGGATCACCGAGCGCCTGATGAGTTCGCCAGGCGTCATCAAGACCAATGTCCTGAGCCTGTCGGCCAGGAAGGCCAAGAGCATCGAAGGCGTGGCCGACGGCATGGTCGTGCAGCCCTTGATGGCGTCGGTTCCGCGGACTCCCGAGGCGATGGCGGCGCTGCAACGCGCCGTCGCCTCCAACCCTGTCTACCAGAACATCCTGGTCTCGCGCGACCAGAAGACCACGCAGATCATCGCGGAGTTCCGCGAGATTCCGGGCGGGATGACCGCCATCGACAAGGCGGTCCAGGCGACCGTCGCACCCGAGCGCGATTCGAACGTCGACATCGCCGTCAGCGGCTATCCGATATTCCTGGCCTGGCTCGAGAAGTTCTCCGGCCGGATGGGCATCTTCCTGCCGATCGCGCTCGTGATCATCGGCCTTGTCCACTGGGAAGCGTTCCGCACCCTGCAGGCGCTGACGCTGCCGCTGGTGACGGCGATCCTGGCGGTGCTCTGGTCGATCTCGTTCCTGGCCATCTCGGGCCGCGGCCTCGATGTCTTCAACGCGACCACGCCCATCCTGATCATGGCGATCGCCGCCGGACATGCGGTGCAGATCCTCAAGCGCTACTACGAGGAGTTCGCCAAGCTCAAGGACGGCGCCGTGGACCTCAGCCCCATGGAGATGAACCGCCAGGCCGTGATCAATGCGCTTGCCAGTGTCGGGCCCGTGATGATCGCCGCCTGCTCCGTCGCGGCGTTGGGCCTGGCCTCGCTCACCGTGTTCGAGATCAAGGCCATCAAGACCTTCGGCATCTTCTCCGCGCTGGGCGTGGCAAGTGCGCTCGTGCTGGAGCTGACCTTCATCCCGGCGTTGCGGGCGATCCTGCCGCCGCCCGGAGAACGTGAATACCGCCGCGAGCGGCAGGCCACGATCTGGGACCGCTTCGTCGCCCGCCTCTACGGGGCGGTCCTCCAGCGCCGCGCGGCCGTGTTGACCGTGACGTTCCTCGTCGTCGTGGGCCTGGCGCTCGGTGGCTCGAGACTGGTGGTGGAAAATTCCGTGAAATCGCTGTTCCGGTCGGTGCCCGTCAAGACGGACGACGACAAGCTGAACGCCCGCATGGCCGGAGCGAACGCGTTCTACCTGTTGATCGACACGGGTGCAACCGACGGGATCAAGAACCCGGCGGTGCTGAAGGCGATGGAGGCGGTCCAGGCGCACTTGTTGAAAGACCCGCTGGTCGGCAAGACGCTCTCCATCGCTGACTTCATTCAACGAATGAACCAGGCCATGAACGCCGACCAGGCGAGCTTCTATACCCTGCCGAACGACCGGAACCTGGTGGCGCAGTACCTGCTGCTGTACTCGACGTCGGGCGAGCCGGGCGACTTCGACAGCTATGTCGACAGCGACTACCGCAAGGCCGTCATCCAGATCTTCTACAAGACCGACGACACGCTCGATTTGTCGAGGACGGCCAACGACATCGAGACCTTCGCCAAGGGCGTGTTCCCGCCCGGTGTGAGCGCCAGGGTCGGCGGCGGTTCGATCCAGACGCTCGCGCTGACCGAGGAGATGGTGCGTACCAAGCTGCTGAACATCGCCACGATCATGCTCTGCGTGTTCGCGGTGACCGCCCTCATCTTCCGGTCGGCCATCGCCGGGCTGCTGGTCCTCATCCCGCTGACCGCAACCGTGCTCGTGAACTTCGGGGTCATGGGATGGCTCGGCATCCCGATGAACATCCCGAACTCCCTGATCTCCGCGATGGCGATCGGCATCGGTGCGGACTACGCCATCTACCTGTGCTTTCGCATCCGCGAGGAACGGCGCGCCAATCACAGCGAGGCCGAAGCTGAAAGGACGGCCTTCATGTCCGCCGGCAAGGCCGCGCTGTTCGTCAGCACGGCGGTCGCAGGCGGCTTCGGCGTCCTGATGCTGTCCTGGGACTTCTACCTGCACCTGTGGATGGGGCTGCTGATCTCGCTGGCCATGCTCGTCAGCTCGCTGTCGACATTGACGATCTTCGCCTCGCTTCTGTTCTGGTTGCGGCCCGGCTTCATCTTCGGCGCCGCGAAGGCCTCCGTGAGCAAGGAACTGGAAAATGCGATCGCGTAGGACATGTCGACTGGCGATGACGCTCGCCGTGTTCGTGGGCGCCGGAGCCGCCACGGCGGCCCCGACCGCGCAAGAGATCATGAAGCAGGACTTCCTCGCCTCGAAGGTCGGAGACTCCACCCAGGACGCGACGTTCCGGCTCGTCAACGCCCAGGGGCAGGAGCGCACGCGCGAGACGACCGGCCAGACCAAGCTCCTGCCCGGGACCACGGACAACCGCCGGGTCATCGTCTTCAACGCACCGGCCGACATCCGCGGGACCAAGACCCTTCTGGTCGAGCACGCCGGCGCCGACGACGACATCTGGATCTACCTGCCGGCCATGAAGAAGGTCCGAAGGCTGGTGGCCAGCAACAAGAAGGACTCCTTCGTCGGGACCGACTTTTCCTATGGCGACGTGATCGGCCACAAGGTGGAGGACTGGAACCACAAGATCCTCCGGCAGGAAGCGTCCGGCGGTTTCGATTGCTGGGTGATCGAATCCACGCCGGCGACGCCGCAGGTGGCAGACACGAGCGGCTACTCCAAGAGGATCAGCTGGATCGACAAGCGCAGCTTCGTCGCGCTCCGGACCGACATCTTCGACTTGCAAGGCGCCTTCCTGAAGCGCCTGACCCAGGAGGACGTCCGCGAGGTCGATCCCGAGCACGAGCGCTGGCAAGCCATGCGACTCGTCGCGGAGAACGCGCAGACGAACCACAAGACCATCATCGAGCTGCGGAACTTCAAGGCCGACACGGGAGTCTCCGATGCGTCGTTCACGCCGCGCGCGCTGGAGAACTAGCGCACGCGGCGCGGCCATGCTGGCCTGTCTTGCTTGCGCCTGCGCGGCGCGCGCCCAGGACGCCGAGCCGCCCGGCGGCGTCCTGGGACTCTCCGGGACATTGCGGGGCGACTACTTCTCCCGCGAGTTCGACTTCAAGCCCGCAGCGAACGTCGCTTCGATCTCGGCCTGGATCACGGCCCAGCCGAAGAAGGTCTGGGAAGTGGCGTCCTACCTCGATGCTCGCGTCCAGGGCCAGGACATCGGGAGAACGTCCAGGGCCTCCTGGGAGCTGCGCGAAGGTTACGTCGAACGCGCCCTCCGTGGCCTCGACCTGAAGGCCGGACGCCAGATCATCGTCTGGGGGCGTGCCGACAAGATCAATCCGACCGACGTCTGGTCGGTCCGGGATCTCCAGCTCCTGACGGCCGACGACGAGGATCAGCGCCTGGGCGCCGCCGCCGTTCAGGCGACCTGGCCGATCGGTCCGGTCAACGTGATCGGTGTCTGGCAACCGGAGTGGCGCGCACCGAATTTTCCGGTGCCGATGCTTCCCGCCGGCCTGCAGTCCCGGACCATCGATCCCCACGGTGCCGTAGGCCAGTTCGGGTTGAAGCTCGACCACTCTGGCGAAGGAGCGGACTGGTCGGTCTCGTATGCGCGAACCATCGACAAGGTCCCGGACCTGGTCATCGTGGCGCCTGGCCAGCTCGACTTCATCTTTCGTCCCAGCGAGATGTTTGGCGCCGATGCCGCCGTTCCGGTCGGCCAATACGGGCTGCGTGGCGAAATCGCGTACAGCCGCACGCTCGACCGGCACCTCCCGGACGCAGCGATCAAGCACGACAACCTGTTCCTGGTCGCGGGCATCGAGCGAACCATTGGCGGCGAGTTGAACATCAATGCCCAATACCTCTATCGCCACAATTTCGGGTACGGCAATCCGAACCCGGCCGCGGATGCGGGGCTGCAACGCCTTGAGCGGCAGGAGAACGTCATCAGCAACCAGCCGGCCCGCAACATGCGTGGCGTTTCGATTCGCATCGCAGACAAGTTCTTCAACGAGACGCTCGAAGGCGAGGTTGGCGGGGTCGTCTGGTTCGGCCAGCCAGGCAGCACGCTCCGACCGAAGCTGAGCTACGCGGTCAACGATCATCTCAAGCTCATCGTCGGCGGCCAGCTCTATTTCGGGCCCAAGGACGGCTTCTTCGGTCAGTTCCGTGACGCATCGGCGGCGTTCGCGGAATTGAGATGGGGCTTCTAGATTTTCGCGGCCGATAACGCAGCGAGTCTCTCCACCCTCAGTGCGCCGATTCGATCGAGCCCGAGCCCGAGACCTTGCGCATCACGTCGTGCGGACGCCCCGAGTAGGTGATGTCGCCGGAGCCGGCCACGCGGGCGTCGATGGACTCGGTGGCGTTGACGCGGGCATCGCCCGAGCCGCGGATGCTCACGGCCACCTTCTTCGCGGCGAAGTTGCGCGCGTCGACGTCACCCGAGCCGTCGACGCCGAAGCGCGCCTCGTCGGCCGAGCCGGCGATGGTGACGTCGCCCGAGCCGGCGATGCTCAGCGCGAACGAGCCCAGCTGGGCGCTGTCGATGTGCAGGTCGCCGGAGCCGGCGATCGTGGATTCGAACTTCGGGCCCGACAGCTTGTCGATGTGCAGGTCGCCGCTGCCGTGCTGCTGCGACGCGCTCAGCGCGGTGAACGTCACGTCGACGATCATCTTGCGGTTGGTGCGGAAGCTGCTGCCCTTCTTCAGGCGCACGACCAGCGTGTCGCCTTCCACCAGGGTCTCGACCAGCGGCTCGATGTTGTCGTCGGCCTCCACCACGACGGCCGGCGCGGCGCCCTGGTGGGCGACGACGTCCACCGAGCTGTCCAGGCGCAGCACCGAGAACGCGCCGACCTTGCGCGGCACGGTCACCTCCTTGCCGGAGCCGACCACGGTGGCGGAGCCGTCGCCGCCCAGGGTGATGGTGAACGCCTGGGCCGGCAGCGGCATCGCGAAGGCGACCAGGACGGCGGCCGCGGTGGCGGCCAGCGTGGCGGCCAGGTGGGTGGCGTTGGCGGTGATGCGGCGCATGGAGTGGCTCCTCGTGTTCGTCGTTGGATCGATGGAGGCACTGTAGGCAGCGTGGCGGCGGATGTCGCCGGGCGGGCGACGAGCCGACGCCAGGGAGCGATCAAATGCGGTCGCGCGCGATGAAATGCGGCTGTTCAGTCGTCCCCGCCGGGCTGCCAGTGGCCTTCGACCAGCGTCTCGTAGGGCTTGAACTGCACCTTGTAGGCCATCTTCGGGCTCTCGGCGATCCAGTAGCCGAGGTACAGGAAGGGCAGCTTCAGCGAGCGCGCCTGCTCGATCTGCCACATCACGGCGAAGGTGCCGAAGCTGCCGCGCACGTCGGGGTCGTAGAAGGTGTAGACCGCCGACAGCCCGTCGCTGAGGATGTCGGCGATCGCCACCATGCGCAGCGCGCCGGGCGCGGGGCCGTCGTCGGGGTCGCGGAACTCGATCAGGCGCGTGTTGACGCGGCTCTGCAGCAGGAACTGCGTGTACTGGTCGACGCTGTCGTGGTCCATGCCGCCGCCGGCGTGGCGTCCGGCCTGGTAGCGCAGGTACAGCTCGTAGTGCTCCGGCACGAAGGCGAGCCGCATCACGCGCACCTTCAGGTTGGCGTGCGCCGCCCAGGCGCGGCGCTGGCTGCGCGTGGGCTGGAAGCCGTCCACCGGCACGCGCATCGGCACGCAGGCGCGGCAGCGGTCGCAGTAGGGCCGGTAGGTGAACACGCCGCTGCGCCGGAAGCCGGTGGCCACCAGCGCGGAATAGGCCTCGGCGTGGATCAAGTGCCCCGGCGTGGCCACCTGCGAGCGCGCCATGCGTCCGGGCAGGTAGCTGCACGGGTAGGGCGCCGTCGCATAGAACTGCAGCGACGCGAAGGGCGCTTCCTTCGGGTGGGTCACGGCTCTCAGGCTCTCAGGTCGTGGGCGGATGGGGCGGTGGACGACGCGGTGGCCACGCCCAGGTCCAGCGTGCTCCACATGCGGAAATCATAGGCCCAGTCGGGCGCCGGCGCCTGCGCAACCTGTGCGCGCAGCAGGCGCTCGAACTCGGCGCGCGGGACCGGCGCGGCGCCCAGGCTGGCCAGGTGGCCCGTGGCCTGCTGGCAGTCGATGGCCGGCATCCCGTTCCAGCGGCAGAAGGCCACGAGGCCGGCCAGCGCGATCTTGGAGGCGTCGGTACGGTGCGAGAACATCGACTCGCCGAACATCATGCGGCCCAGGTTGACGCCGTACAGGCCGCCCACCAGCTCGCCGTCCATCCAGGTCTCGACGCTGTGGACGTCGCCGGCGCGGGCCCAGGCCCCGTAGGCGGCGCGCATCTCGGGCACGATCCAGGTGCCGTCCTGGCCCTCGCGCGCGGTCTGGGCGCAGGCGGCCATCACGCGCGGCGTGTCGTGGTCGATGCGCAGCTCGCAGCCGGGCGTGCGAAGGAAGCGCCGCAGGGTCTTGCGCAGCGAGTGCGACAGCCTGAAGTCGCCGGTGCGCAGCAGCATGCGCGGGTCGGGCGACCACCAGAGCACCGGCTGGCCGGCGCTGTACCAGGGGAACACGCCCATCGAATAGGCCTCGCGCAGCCGGGCGATGGTCAGGCCGCCGCCGGCCGCGAGCAGGCCGGGGGCGTCGGAGTGCTCGTCCAGGGCGAACGAGGAGGGGGGCAGCGGGGTCTCGGCTTGCAGCCAGGGGATGGCCATGGTCACAAGGATACTTCGGGCCCCGGGCTGCCGCCGGGCCCCTGCGCGAGCCGGTTGCTCAGAACTGGATGCCGTTCTTGCTCGGCGGGGGCGCTTGCGGGGTGGCCGGCGCCGGCGCGGCGGCCGGGGTCGCGTCGTCGGCCTGGGCGGCCACCGGGGGCGTCAGCGGCGTCGCCGGCGGCCAGTTGTAGCCGACCAGGCGCGCCTGCGCCGGGTAGCCGGCCGCGTCGAGGTAGCCGGCCAGGTCGTTCGGCGAATAGCCCTTCATGGACTGGCCGCCCACGCTGATCACCGGCATCGTCGTGCCGCCGAAACGGCTCTGCAGGGTGGCGATGTCGGCGTTGGAATTCACCAAGTACTCGTTGAACGGCACGCCGCGCTGGCGCAGGGCCTGGCGAGCCTGGTCGCAGGGCGGGCAGTTCTTTGACGCGTACAGCGTGACCGGGTACTTGGCCATCGCCTGGCGCGTCTCGTACGGCACGCCCGGGGTGCCGCCGGTGCTGGCGCCGTTGCCGGACGGCAGCTTGATGTCCTGCGCCGTGGGCGGCTTGTCGGTGTACGTGACCTTGCCGTCCGGGCCGACGATCTTGTACTGCGCCAACGCGGCCACCGTCGTGCCGCCCAGCAGCAGCGCCACCACGGCGAGGCGCGAAAGTCGAGCGGTGCGGGCGGCCATGCTGGAGGGGGTATTCAGGTTGTTCATCGTGGCATCGTACGAAAGGAGAGGGGAGTGCCGCAAGGGACGGCCGGCGGCTGCCGGTTCAACGCGCGACGGGCCATGCCGGCCGACGCGCCATCATGCCGCGATTCCGAGATGGCGCAGCATCGCGTCGATGCTGGGCGCCCGGCCGCGGAAGGCCTTGAAGCTGTCGAGCGCGTCGCGGCTGCCGCCCACCTCCAGGATCTCGCGCCGGTAGCGCCGGCCCGTGGCCAGGTCCAGCACGCCCGACTCCTCGAACGCGCTGAACGCATCCGCGGACAATACCTCGGCCCAGGTGTAGCTGTAGTACCCGGCGGCGTAACCACCCCCGAAAATGTGTGAAAAGCTGTGCTGGAACCGGTTGAACGCCGGCGGCACCAGCACGGCGATCTCGGCGCGCACGGCGTCCAGCGTGGCCTGGACGCGGTCGGCCGAGCCGGGCTCGGCGTGGATGCGCATGTCGAACAGCGCGAACTCCACCTGGCGCAGCGTCTGCATGCCGCTCTGGAAGTTCTTGGCCGCCAGCATCTTGTCGAACAGCGCGCGGGCCAGCGGGGCGCCGGTGTCCACGTGCTCGGTGAGCTGCTGCAGGACGTCCCACTCCCAGCAGAAGTTCTCCATGAACTGGCTGGGCAGTTCGACGGCGTCCCACTCGACGCCCGAGATGCCGGAGACGCCCAGTTCCTCCACCTGCGTGAGCATGTGGTGCAGGCCGTGGCCGAACTCGTGGAACAGCGTGATGACGTTGTCGTGGCTGAGCAGGGCCGGGCGGCCGTTGACGGGCGCGGCGAAGTTGCACACCAGGTGCGCCACCGGCGTCTGCAGGCCATGGCCGTCGGCGCGCAGCCAGCGCTGGCGCGCGTCGTCCATCCAGGCGCCCGGTCGCTTGCCGGGGCGCGCGTACAGGTCGAGGAAGAACTCGCCCACGACAACGACAGCCCCGTTCGCTTCGCTCGCTGCCCCCGAGGGGCTGGCCGGCTCGCTCCGGAGCGGCCGAGCGCTCGCCGGCATCGAAGCCAGGTCGCGCTCGATGCGGTAGAAGCGCACGCTCTCGTGCCAGGCCGGCGCGGACGAGGCGACGATCTTCACCTCGAACAGCGTCTCGATGATGCGGAACAGGCCCTCGAGCACCTTGGGCAGCGTGAAGTACTGGCGCACCTCCTCGTCGGAGAACGCGTAGCGGGCCTCCTTCAGGCGCTCGCTGGCGAACGGCACGTCCCAGGCCTGCAGCTGCAGGAGGCCCAGCTCCTGCGCGGCGAACTCGCGCAGCTCGGCCAGGTCGGCGGCGGCGCTCGGCCGGGCGCGATGGCCCAGGTCGCGCAGGAAGGCGATCACCTCTTCGGGCGAGCCGGCCATCTTGGGCACCAGCGACAGCTCCGCGAAGTTGCGGTAGCTCAGCAGCTCGGCCTCCTCCTGGCGCAGCTGCAGCAGCTCGCGCATGACCGGCGTGTTGTCGCGCTCGGCCGGACCGAACTCGCTGGCGCGCGTGACGTACGCCGTGTAGAGCTTCTCGCGCAGCGCGCGGTTGCGGCCCATCTGCATCACCGGCAGGTAGCTGGGGAAATGCAGCGTGAGCTTGCACAGGCCGGCGCGGCCGTCGGCCTCCGCGCCCGCGCGCGCGGCCGCGATCGCGTCCGCGGGCACGCCCGCGAGGTCGGGCTCGGGCACGTACAGCGCGTAGCCGTCGGTGGCGTCGAGCACGTGCTCGGAGAACTGGCGCGACAGCTCGGCCAGGCGTTCCTGGATGGCGGTGTAGCGCGCCTTCTGGGCGCCGCGCAGGTCGGCGCCGCCCAGCTTGAAGTCGCGCAGCCAGTTGGCCAGCGCCTTGCGGCGAACCGGGCTCAGCCGGGCGCCCTCGGCACTGGCGGCGAGGGCGCGGTACTTGGCGTACAGGCGCTCGTCGGCGCCCTGGCGGGTGAAGAACTCGGTGATGCGCGGCAGGTTCTCGGCGTGCACGGCGCGCAGCTCGGGCGTGTCGGCCACGCCGGTGAGGTGTTCCACCGCCCGCCAGGCGCGCGACAGGCGCTCGGTGGCCACGGCGAGCACCGACGACATCGCGTCGAAGTCGGGCGGCACGTCCGGGCCCACTACGCGCTCCAGCGCCGCGTCGGCGTCGGCGAGCAGGACGTCCATCGCGGGCGTCACGACCTCGGGGCGGATGTCGTCGAAGTGAGGGAGGGCGGTACCGACGAGCAGGGGATTGGTCATGGCGTGGATCTCTACGGGAAACGGGCGGCGGCGCTCGTCAGGCAATGTACGCCGCTGACGGACAGGGCGATCGCGGGAACCGTCGCGACAGGTACCGGCAATTTCAGCCCGCGACGCGCTCCGCCGACTCGATGGTATTCATCAGCAGCATCGTGATCGTCATCGGCCCGACGCCGCCCGGCACCGGCGTGATGAACGAGGCCAGCGGCGCGACAGAGGCGAAGTCGACGTCGCCGCACAGCTTGCCCTCGTCGTTGCGGTTGATGCCCACGTCGATGACGATGGCGCCCGGCTTGACCATGTCGCCGCGTAGCGTGTCGCGCCGGCCCGTGGCCACCACGACGATGTCGGCCTGGCGGGTGTGCGCGCCGATGTCGGCGGTGGCGCTGTGGCAGATGGTGACGGTGGCGTTGGCCTGCAGCAGCAGCAGCGCCATCGGCTTGCCCACGGTGTTGCTGCGGCCGATGACCACCGCGTGCTTGCCCTTGATGGGCACGCCGGTGCTCTCGATCAGCTTCATGCAGCCGTAGGGCGTGCACGGGCGGAAGCCGGGCAGGCCGGCCATCAGGTCGCCGGCGCTCTGCACCGAGTAGCCGTCCACGTCCTTGGCGGTGGAGATTCGCTCGATCACCTTCTGCGGATCGATGTGCCTGGGCAGCGGCATCTGCACCAGGATGCCGTGGATGGACGGGTCGGCGTTGAGCGCGTCCAGGCGCGCCAGCAGGTCGGCCTCGGACAGGGACGCGTCGTACTTCTCGAGCACCGAGTGCACGCCGGCGTCGGCGCAGGCCTTGACCTTGTTCTTCACGTAGGTGGCCGACGCGGGATCCTCGCCCACCAGGATCACGGCCAGGCCGGGCCGGTGGCCGCGGGCGGCAAGGGCGGCGGCGCGTTGCGCGACTTCGGCGCGGATCTGGCGGGACAGCGCGACGCCGTCGATCAGTTGTGCGGTCATGGGAGAGGTTCCTTGGAGTCGAAGATGGGGTCCGGCGCCGAAACGAAAAGAGGCCGCTGAACTTCAGCGGCCTCCCGTGATGCGTTCCCGCTCAGGCTTGCTTGTTGGAGGGCGCGCCGAGCGCGATCTTCAGCAGGTCGGCCACGGTGTTGGCGTTGAGCTTTTCCATGATGTTGGCGCGGTGCGCCTCCACCGTCTTGATGCTGATGCCCAGGTCGTCGGCGATCTGCTTGTTCAGGCGGCCGGCGACGATGCGCTCGAGCACCTGCGCCTCGCGCGTGGTGAGGCGCTGCAGCAGCGCATCGCGGCTGGCCTGCTCCTGGTGCTGCGAGAAGGCCGAGCGGGCCTGGTCGAGCATGCGCTCCACCAGCGACACCAGGTCGTCTTCCTTGAACGGCTTCTCGATGAAGTCCATCGCGCCCTTCTTCATCGTGGACACCGCCATCGGCACGTCGCCGTGGCCGGTGACGAAGACGATGGGCAGCGGGCTCTTGCGCTCGATGAGGCGATCCTGCAGCTCCAGGCCGCTCATGCCGTCCATGCGGATGTCGGCGATGACGCAGGCGACCTCGCGCGGATCGAAGCGCGACAGGAAGGACTCGGCGGAGTCGAAGCATTTGACGCGGTAGTCCTTGCCCTCGAGCAACCACTGCAGCGAATCGCGAACCGCCTCGTCATCGTCGACGACGTAGACGGTACCTTTCTTGGGGATCAGGCTCATTCAGCAAAACTCCGTGCTTCGCACTTGCTCATTCGTTGCCGTTCGCTTCGGGTTCGGCACCGGCCTCGAACGTGCTCAGCGCGCTCGCGGAATCGACCCGTTGCGTTGTCTCGACCGGCAGGGTGAACGCGAAACTGCACCCCACCACCGTCGTTCCATTGTAGAGGTTCTGGGCCCGGATCCGACCCCGGTGAGACTCGATGATGGAGCGGCACAACGACAGTCCGATGCCCATTCCTTCCACCTTTGTGGAGAAAAATGCTTCGTAGAGACGATTGAGCACGTCCTCCTTGAGGCCCGGGCCCTTGTCGTTGACGCTGAATTCGATCACGCCGCCCTCGTCGGGCGTGTAGCGCGGCACCACGCGCAATTCGATGTGGCGGCGCAGCAAAGGCAGCTGCGCGCCGTCGATCGCCTCGGCCGCGTTCTTCAGCAGGTTCAGCAGCACCTGCTCGATCAGGATCGGGTCGACCAGCAGCGGCGGCAGGCGCTGCGCCACGTAGACCTGGATGCCCACGTTGCGGCGGCGCAGCTCGATGGAGGCGAGCTCCACCGCGTCGTCGACCATCTCGCGCGCCTGCGCCACCTGGCGCTGCGGCTCGCGCCGCTTCACGAAGTTGCGGATGCGGTGGATGATGTGGCCGGCCCGCTCGGCCTGCTTGGCCGTCTTCTGCAGCGCGGCGATCAGGTCCTCGGTGGCGATGGACTCGTTGCGCACGCGCGAGACCATGCCGCTGCAGTAGTTGGAGATGGCGGTCAGCGGCTGGTTCAGCTCGTGCGCCACCGACGAGGCCATCTCGCCCACCGCGATCAGGCGGGCGGTGAAGTTGGCGCGCTCGGCCTGCTGCTGCGCCAGCTGCTCTGCGCGCAGGCGGGCCGTGATGTCGGTGGCGATGAGCATCTGCGCGAGCCGGCCGTCGGTCCATTGCAGGTAGCGCGCGCGCACGTCGAACCACTTGTCCAGCGACTCCACGAACACCTCGCGCGGCGACGTGCTCGCCTCGGTGAGCTCGTTCTGCGGCAGGCCGCTGTAGCCGTCGACCCCGTCCTCGGTGTCCAGGTCGGTGGGCGGGACGCTGGCGTCGATGCCGCCGGCCAGCACCGCGTGGATGTGGGCGTCGGAGCCGAACCACAGGCGGTACGAGCGGTTGGCGAACAGCAGCTGGCCCTGCTGCACCGAGAGCACCGACACCGCCGCGTCCAGGCCCTCCAGCACGGTGGTGAAGCGCTCGTGCGAGGCCGAGAGCTGGTCGCGCACGCGCTTGGCCTCGGTGATGTTGGTGACCGAGGTCATCCAGCCGGTCTGCACGCCCTTGGCGTCGATCAGCGGCGAGACGTACATGCGCGCGTCGAACACCGACGTGTCCTTGCGCATGATCTTCACCTCGATGCCGCCGGCCGGGCTGCGGCCCTGCAGCTCCTGTTGCAGCAGGCGCGCGTTCTCCTCGATGCGGTCGTGCGGCCAGTGCGGGAAGGGCGGCAGCTTGCCCACCAGCTCGTTGTCGGCGAACCCGGTCATCGCGCAGAAGGCCGGGTTCACGTAGGTGATGCGGCCTTCCATGTCCATCGCGCGCATGCCCGTGAGCATGGAGTTCTCCATCGCCCGGCGGAAGTTGGTCTCGTGCACCAGCGCGCTCTGGATCTGCGCGCGCCGGCGCACGTGGCGCCAGGTGCCCAGCAGCATCCAGACAGTCAGGCCCGACAGCGCCAGCACCATCCAGAACAGCGAGTTGGCGATCAGGCCGACGGACGTGCGATAGCCCAGCCCGCGCAGGATCAGCCCGTTGGACGCGGGCGCGAGCGGCGCCTCGAACGCGATCGACGGCACGGCCGACGGCCGGCCCGGCATCGAGGTGATGGTGCTGGCGAGCAGCTCCTCGTGCTCGTCGAGCACCTCGATCGCGCGGCGCTTGGTCACCTCCTCGGGCACCGCGTGGCGCAGCAGCGCCTCGATCGAGTACTCGGCCACCAGCGTGCCCACGAACGCGGTGTGCGAGATCAGCGGGATCTGCACCTGGAACACCGCGGTGCCGTCGACGTCGATGAACGGCTTGGAGAACTGCGGGACGTGCGTGTTGCGCGCGGCGGCGAACGCGGCCTCGGCGGCCGTGGCGGCGCCCTGGTGCGGCAGGGACGGATCCTCCGCGCTGTTGCGCAGGCTGGCCGCGCCCCGGAAGATGGAGCCGAGGAACGTGGCGCGCGGCGTGCGGTCGGCGGCGAGCCAGATGACCTGCGTCAGCTCGGGGCGGGCCGGGGCGAAGCTGGCGGTCTGCGTGAAGAAGGTGTCGTTGTCGACGTCGTGGGCGACGATGTCGCGCGACAGGCGCACCATCAGCTCCTGGTCCTCGCTGAGGCGCGAGCGGATCTGCTGCTGCGCCACCTCGGTGTCGCGCCGCACGCCGTCGGTGGCGCGCTCGATCTCCTCGTTGCGCAGGATCCAGAAGGCGGCCACGATGGCCGCGAGGAACAGCAGCACCGAGACCAGCGGCCCCAGCGTGGCGAAGCGATCCTGGCGCGAGGGCGACTGGCTGCGCCACCAGCGCCCGAATGCGCGCTGCGTCCATGACGGTGACGGGGTCGAGCCGGACTCGTGGGCAGATTCCATGGAGGCATTATCGAGTTCGTCGCGACGGCTTTCCGGCACGCGGGCACGAGATTCCGCCATGCTGCGCCGCAGCGAAAGTTCACTATATGAAAAGCACTGCCGCCATTTGAAATTCACGAATTGTTGTGCGACACTGCGCCCGTTCCCGTTTTAGACCCCCCGCTCTACAAGATCAGGAGACAAGGCATGTCCGCGAATCCCAATTCCATTCCTGGTGCCGCCGCGAACGACGCGGACGCGCAGGAAACCCGCGAATGGACCGACGCGTTGTCCGCGGTCATCGCCGTCGAGGGCCGTGAACGCGGCCACTTCCTGATCGAGCAGCTGCTGGATCACGCGCGCCAGCAGGGCATCGACCTGCCGTTCTCGGCCAACACGGCCTACGTCAACACGATCGCGCCCGAGGACGAGGCCCAGTTCCCCGGCAACGTCGACATCGAGGAGCGCCTGCGCGCCTACATGCGCTGGAACGCGATGGCGATGGTGGTCAAGGCCAACCGCCTGCACCCGGCCGACGGCGGCGACCTCGGCGGCCACCTCTCGTCGTTCGCCTCGCTGGCCACGATGCTGGGCTGCGGCTTCAACCACTTCTGGCACGGCGCCGACGGCGAGCACGGCGGCGACCTGCTCTACATCCAGGGCCACTCGTCGCCGGGCATCTACGCCCGCGCGTACCTCGAGGGCCGCATCAGCGAGGAACAGCTGCTGAACTTCCGCCAGGAAGTGGACGGCAAGGGGCTCTCGAGCTACCCGCACCCGAAGCTGATGCCCAACTTCTGGCAGTTCCCCACGGTGTCCATGGGCCTGGGCCCGCTGATGGCCATCTACCAGGCGCGCTTCCTGAAGTACCTGCACGCCCGTGGCATCGCCGACACCAGCAAGCGCAAGGTGTGGGTGTTCTGCGGCGACGGCGAGATGGACGAGCCCGAGTCGCTGGGCGCCATCGGCCTGGCCGCGCGCGAGAAGCTCGACAACCTGATCTTCGTCGTCAACTGCAACCTGCAGCGCCTGGACGGCCCGGTGCGCGGCAACGGCAAGATCGTGCAGGAGCTCGAAGGCGAGTTCCGCGGCGCCGGCTGGAACGTGATCAAGCTGCTGTGGGGCAGCTACTGGGATCCGCTGCTCGCCCGCGACAAGGACGGCGCGCTGCGCAAGCTGATGATGGAGACGCTGGACGGCGACTACCAGGCCTACAAGTCCAACGACGGGGCGTTCGTGCGCAAGAACTTCTTCGGCCGCGACCCGAAGACGCTGGAGATGGTCGCCAAGATGAGCGACGACGACATCTGGCGCCTGCAACGCGGCGGCCACGATCCGCAGAAGGTGTACGCGGCCTACGACAAGGCCGTCAAGACCGTGGGCCAGCCCACCGTGCTGCTGATCAAGACGGTCAAGGGCTACGGCATGGGCAAGAGCGGCGAGGCCAAGAACACCGCGCACCAGACCAAGAAGCTCACCGACGAGGACATCAAGACCTTCCGCGATCGCTTCGACATCCCGATCCCCGACGACAAGCTGGCCGACCTGCCGTTCTTCAAGCCCGAGGATCACACCCCGGAGATGAAGTACCTGCACGCGCGCCGCAAGGCGCTCGACGGCTACCTGCCGCAACGCCGCACCAAGGCGGAAGAGACGCTGCCGGTGCCCGACCTGTCGGCGTTCCAGGCGGTGCTCGACGCCACGGCCGAGGGCCGCGAGATCTCCACCACGCAGGCCTACGTGCGCTTCCTCACCGCGTTGCTGCGCGACAAGGCGCTGGGCCCGCGCGTGGTGCCCATCCTGGTGGACGAGGCGCGCACCTTCGGCATGGAAGGCCTGTTCCGCCAGATCGGCATCTACAACCCCGCGGGCCAGAACTACACGCCGGTCGATAAAGACCAGGTGATGTACTACAAGGAGGCCAAGGACGGCCAGATCCTGCAGGAAGGCATCAACGAGCCGGGCGGCATGTCCAGCTGGATCGCCGCGGCGACGTCGTACTCGACGAACAACCGCGTGATGATCCCGTTCTACGTCTACTACTCGATGTTCGGCTTCCAGCGCATCGGCGACCTGGCCTGGGCGGCGGGCGACATGCAGGCGCGCGGCTTCCTGCTGGGCGGCACCTCGGGCCGCACCACGCTCAACGGCGAAGGGCTGCAGCACGAGGACGGCCACAGCCACGTGCTGGCCGGCACGATCCCCAACTGCGTCAGCTACGACCCGACGTTCGCGCACGAGGTGGCGGTGATCATGCACCACGGCCTCAAGCGCATGGTGGAGCGCCAGGAGAACGTGTACTTCTACATCACGCTGCTCAACGAGAACTACGCGATGCCGGGCCTGCAGGCGGGCACCGAGGAACAGATCATCAAGGGCATGTACCTGCTGCAGCCTGCTTCTTCCAAGGACTCCAAGCAGAAGCTGACCGTCAACCTCCTCGGCTCGGGCACCATCCTGCGCGAGTCGATGGCCGCCAAGGAACTGCTCGAGGCGGAGTGGGGCGTCGGCGCCAACGTGTGGAGCTGCCCCAGCTTCAACGAGCTGGCGCGCGACGGCCAGGCCGCCGACCGCCACAACCTGCTGCACCCCACCGACACGCCGGTGCAGTCGTTCGTGGAGAAGCAGCTGGCGCCGCACGACGGCCCGGTGGTGGCCTCCACCGACTACATCCGCAGCTACGCCGAGCAGATCCGCGCCTTCATCCCGCGCGGCCGCGCTTACCGCGTGCTGGGCACCGACGGCTACGGCCGCTCCGACTTCCGCAGCAAGCTGCGCGAGCACTTCGAGATCAACCGCCACTACATCGTCGTCGCGGCGCTGAAGACGTTGGCCGACGAGGGCAAGCTGCCGCTGGCCAAGGTGGCCGAGGCCATCAGGAAGTACGGCATCGATGCCGACAAGATCAATCCGCTGAACGCCTAACGAAGCCTTCAACTTCTCCGGAGACAAGAACATGGCATTGGTTGAAGTGAAGGTGCCGGACATCGGCGACTTCAAGGACGTCCAGATCATCGAGCTGCTGGTCAAGCCCGGCGACACCGTCAAGGCCGAACAGAGCCTGGTGACGGTGGAGAGCGACAAGGCGTCGATGGAGATCCCGTCGTCCACGGCGGGCATCGTCAAGGAGCTGAAAGTGGCCCTCGGCGACAAGATCAACGAAGGCACGGTGCTGCTGATGCTGGAGACCGGGGCGGCCGCCGCGCCGGCACCGGCACCCGCCGCCGCGGCCGCACCCGCGCCGACACCGGCCGCCGCGCCGGCGCCGGCCCCGGCCCCGGTGGCCGCAGCGCCTGCCGCCGCCGGCGGCACGGTCGACGTCGAGGTGCCCGACATCGGCGACTTCGCCGACGTGGGCGTCATCGAGCTGCTGGTCAAGGTGGGCGACACCGTGACGGTGGAGCAGAGCCTGATCACCGTCGAAAGCGACAAGGCGTCGATGGAGATCCCGTCGTCGCACGCCGGCGTCGTCAAGGCGCTGAAGGTGAACGTGGGCGATCGCGTGTCCAAGGGATCGGTCGTCGCCACGATAGCTGCCACGGGCGGGGCCGCCGCGCCCGCGCCTGCGGCCGCCGCGGCATCGCCCGCGCCGGCCACCGCGGCTGCCCCGGCGCCCGCGCCCGTCGCCGCGCCGGCCGAGAAGGCCGTGCCCACCGCGGCGCTGCCGCCGCACGAGCCGACGCAGCCGCCGCTGAACCTGCCGCACGCGTCGCCGTCCATCCGCCGCGCGGCGCGCGAGCTGGGCGTGCCGCTGGAGGAAGTGAAGGGCTCCGGCCCGCACGGCCGCATCACGCAGGCCGACCTGGAAGGCTTCGTGAAGTCGGTGATGGCCGGCGCCACGCAGACCAGGGCCCAGGCCGCCAAGGCCCCGGCTGCTGCTGCAACCGGTGGCTCGCTGCCGGGCCTGCTGCCGTGGCCCAACGTCGACTTCGCCAAGTTCGGCGCGGTCGAGCGCAAGGACCTGTCGCGCATCAAGAAGATCTCGGGCGCGAACCTGCATCGCAACTGGGTGATGATCCCGCACGTCACCAACCACGACGACGCCGACATCACCGAGCTCGAGGCGTTCCGCGTGACGCTGAACAAGGAGTACGAGAAGGCCGGCGTGAAGGTGACCATGCTCGCCTTCCTGATCAAGGCCTGCGTGGCCGCGCTCAAGAAGTTCCCCGAGTTCAACGCCTCGCTGGACGGCGACACGCTGGTGCTGAAGAAGTACTTCCACATCGGCTTCGCGGCGGACACGCCCAACGGGCTGATGGTGCCGGTGATCCGCGACGCCGACCAGAAGGGCATCGTGCAGATCGCCAAGGAGATGAACGAGCTCGCGGCCAAGGCGCGCGACGGCAAGCTGGGCCCGGCCGACATGACCGGCGGCTGCTTCTCGATCAGCTCCCTCGGCGGCATCGGCGGCACGTACTTCACGCCCATCATCAACGCGCCCGAGGTCTCGATCCTGGGCGTGTGCAAGAGCGCGACCAAGCCCGTGTGGGACGGCAAGGCCTTCGTGCCGCGCCTGATCCTGCCGCTCTCCCTGTCGTGGGACCACCGCGTCATCGACGGCGCGTCGGCGGCTCGCTTCAACACCTACCTCGGCCAGGTCCTGTCGGACTTCCGCCGGGTGATGCTGTAAAGGGCGCGACATGGCAACGATCGAGATCAAGGTCCCGGACATCGGCGATTTCAAGGACGTCGGCGTCATCGAGGTGCTGGTCAAGCCGGGCGACACCATCGCCGCGGAGCAGAGCCTCATCACCGTCGAGAGCGACAAGGCGTCGATGGAGATCCCGTCGTCGTCCGCCGGCGTGGTCAAGGAACTGCGCGTGAAGGTGGGCGACGTCGTCAACATGGGCTCGGTGGTGCTGACGCTGGAGGCGGCGGAAGGCGCCGCCGCCGCGCCGGCTCCCGCGCCCACGGCCGCGCCCGCGAGCGCGTCCCCGGCACCCGCGCCGGCCCCCGCGCACGCGGGCCCGGCGCCCGTGGCCTCGACCTACGGCGGCGGCGCCGACGTCGAGTGCGACCTGCTCGTGCTGGGCGGCGGCCCCGGCGGCTACTCGGCCGCGTTCCGCGCCGCCGACCTCGGCATGAAGGTGGTGCTGGTCGAGCGCTACGCCACGCTGGGCGGCGTTTGCCTCAACGTGGGCTGCATCCCGTCGAAGGCGCTGCTGCACGTGGCCGCGGTGATGGACGAGGTGAACCACTTCGCCGACCTCGGCGTGTCGTACGGCGCGCCGCAGATCGACATCGCCAAGCTGCGCACGCACAAGGGCAAGGTGGTGGGCAAGCTCACCGGCGGCCTGTCGGCGATGGCCAAGATGCGCAAGGTCACGGTCCTCCGCGGCTACGGCAACTTCATCGATCCGTTCCACGTCAAGGTCGACGAGACCAGCGGCGAGGCGCAGGAGAAGACCGGCAACGCCAGGACGGTGAAGTTCAAGCAGGCCGTCATCGCGGCGGGCTCGCAGGCCGTGCGCCTGCCGTTCTTCCCGAACGACCCGCGCATCGTCGACTCCACGGGCGCGCTGGAACTGCGCGATACCCCCAAGCGCATGCTGATCGTGGGCGGCGGCATCATCGGCCTGGAGATGGGCACGGTGTACTCCACGCTGGGCGCGCGCCTGGACGTCGTCGAGATGCTGGACGGCCTGATGCAGGGCGCCGACCGCGACCTGGTCAAGGTCTGGCAGAAGATGAACGCCAGGCGCTTCGACAACATCATGCTGAAGACGAAGACGGTGGGCGCCGAAGCCACCGCCGACGGCATCAAGGTGAAGTTCGAGGGCGAGGCCGGCGCCAGCGAGCAGATGTACGACCTGGTGCTGCAGGCCGTGGGCCGCACGCCCAACGGCAAGAAGATCGGCGCCGAGCACGCCGGCGTCATCGTCGGCGAGCGCGGCTTCATCCCGGTGGACGTGCAGATGCGCACCAACGTGCCGCACATCTTCGCGATCGGCGACATCATCGGCCAGCCCATGCTGGCCCACAAGGCGGTGCACGAGGGCCACGTGGCGGCCGAGGTCGCCTCGGGCGACCAGCTCGCGCGCTTCGATGCCCGCGTGATCCCCAGCGTCGCCTACACCGACCCCGAGGTGGCGTGGGTGGGCCTCACCGAGGACCAGGCCAAGGCACAGGGCATCGCGGTCAAGAAGGGCCTGTTCCCGTGGACGGCCTCGGGCCGGGCCATCGCCAACGGCCGCGACGAAGGCCAGACCAAGCTGCTGTTCGACGCCCAGACGCACCGCATCGTCGGCGGCGGCATCGTCGGCATGAACGCGGGCGACATGATCGGCGAGGTGGCGCTGGCCATCGAGATGGGCGCCGACGCCGTGGACATCGGGCGCACGATCCATCCGCACCCGACCTTGGGCGAATCGATCGGCCTGGCCGCCGAGGTGGCGCACGGCAGCTGCACGGACCTGCCGCCGCCGCGCAAGTGATCGGCGTCTTGACGCGGTGAGAGGGCGCTTCGGCGCCCTTTTCCGTTCCGGTGCCGCGGCTGCCGACGGAACGGCAGAGTCGCCGGCGCACGGCGGATCAGCGCACCGTGCCCTCGGCCACGATCTTCCACTTCGACGCGTCGCGCTCCCAGTACTGCCGGAGCGAGGTCTCGCGGCGCGAGCGCGTCCCGCGCTCGTTGAAGCTGACGACCATGGTCTCCTTGGCGTCCGACCAGGTCATCACGCTGAGATTGTCGAACGTGATCGGATCGCGCGGCGCGACCGCGGGCGCCGGGAGGACGTGGCGCACGCCGCGGATCATCACGACCGCGGGTTGCGACGGCGGTGCCGCCGGAACCTCGGGCGCGGCGCCGGGCGCGTAGAACGCCGCCAGCGCGGCGTCGTCGTCGCGGGTGCGCACGCTCTGCCACTGGTTCACGGCGGCGAGGATCTCCGCGCGGTGCAGGCGGGCCGCGTCGTCGCTCACCCAGTGGATCTGGCGCGTGATGATCACCGGCGTGTCGTGGATGGGCACCGTCTTCATCAGCATCAACAGCTCGTCGTTGGCGAGCGTGACGCAGCCGTCGGAATCCTTGGGCGGGCGCGAGTAGGTGTTGAACGGCACGCCGTGCACGTAGATGCCCGAGCCCGTGCGGCCGTGCAGCTGGTCGAGCAGGTTTGGGTAGTTCAGCTGCATCGCGCCGGCCCCGAACGTCTCGCCCAGCGAGCCCTGGCCCACGCGGTCGGACACGAAGTACACGCCCAGCGGCGTGCGCTGGTCGCCTTCCGTCGTCTTGTCGACGCCTTGCTTGCCCACCGACACGTAATGGTCGCTGACCAGCCGCAGTCCTTGCGGGCCGTTCTCGAACAGGTACAGGCGCGAGCGCGTGGTGTCGACGGCGATCGCGTGGTGCGTCGCCTTGGGCAGCATGATGAACTCGGCCGGCACCTGGCCCGCCGGCGGACGTTCCTGCAGCGAGCGCAGGCGCTGCACGGCCTCGTCGCGCAGCTCGGCGATCTCGGTGGCCACGGCCGGGTTGGACGCGGGGCCCGCGCCCGCGGCGCCGAAGCCCGCGGCGTTGCCGGTGCGCGCGGCCAGCAGGTCGGCGTAGACGAGCTGCGCCAGGCGGAAGCCGGGCACGTCGTGCGTGAGGGCGGCGGCGGCATCGAGCGCGACATCGGTCTGCTGCAGGCCGATGGCGCGGTAGATGCCGATGAGGCGGCTCTCGGGCGAGCCCTTGAACGCGCCGGCGAACGGCGAACTGGCCGCCACGGCGCGCGGGGCGGCTTGCAGCGCCAGCAACGAGCGTGTGGGCGGCGGCGGCGCGTCGTCGGCCAGCGCGATGGTGGCGGCTATCATCGCGGCGCGCTGCGCCTGCGGCGTGGCGTGCAGGGACGGGATGCTGTGCAGCTCGGAGCTGGCGAACAGTCCGGCACCGGCCACCACCAGCGAGCCCACCGCCACCGCCGTGCGCGGCCAACGAGGCCGACGCGGTGCCTTCGTTGACGCGGTGCGTGCGTCGTCTGCCATCGTCATCCGCCCACGGACTCCTGCTTGATCAGCCACTTGCCGGACGGCGAGCGCACCAGGTCGAGGGTCTTGTGTCCCGAGGTGGTCAGCGTATCGGACTCGTAGGTCTGCTTGAAGTGCGCCTGGGCCTTGTCGCCGTTGACGCTCACGCGCAGGTCGGAGATCTCCACCGCGATGCGCTTGCGCGGCACGATGCGCGCCTTGCGGTCTTCTTCCCAGGCTTTGTGCGACTTGCCGCCCGAAGCGTAGTCGGGCGTGTAGGCGCCGAGGTAGCCGGCCACGTCGCGATGGCTCCACGACGCGGCCCAGGCGTGCACGGCCGCGCCGACGTCGGACACGGCATCGGCGGACGCGACGGCCGGTGCCGGCGTGGGCGCCGGGGCGGGCACGGGCGCTGGAGCGGGCACCGGCACGGGCTTGGGAGCCGTGGCCGGCTTGGGCGGCGGGGGCACCGGCACCGGCGCGGGCTTGGGCGGCGGCACCGGGGCGGGCGGCGGCGTGACGGGCGCCGGAGCGGGCTTGGGCGCGACCACGGGCGCGGGAGCCGGCGTCGCCGCGGCCACGGCCACGGCCACGGGCGCGGCGCTGGCCGGGCCCGGATTGGCGATCAACTCGCGCAGCAGCACCAGCTTGGGCGGCACCGTGGCGTCGGACTTGTCGAGCTGCAGCGCCTTCGAATAGGCCTGGCTGGCAAGCTGCGCGTAGACGTCGCCCAGGTTCTGGTACGCCGTGGCGTACTGCGGATTGGTGCGGATGGCGGCCACCAGCGCGGCGCGCGCCTTGTCGTAGTCGCCCTGCGAGCCGTAGAGCACCGCGAGGTTGTTGTACGGCGCGGGCATCTCGGGGTGGTCTTCCACCAGCTTCTGGAACACCTGCAGCGCCTCGGGCTTGCGGTCGAGCATCGACAGCGTCACGCCGCGGCGGAAGCGCATCGCCGGGTCCTTCGGGTTCTTGGCGAGCGCGTCGTCGATGAGCTTGAGGGCCTGCGTGTTCTGGCCGCTCTTGATCAGGCGCTGGATCTCGAGGGCCTCGGGCGACGGGGCGGCCGCCTGCGCGTTCGGGGAAGCCGACGCGACCTGCGCCACCGCTGCTGAGGAGAGGCCGGAGACGAGCGTGAGCGCGGCGACGGCGCTCGAGAGCGAGTGCAGCGACGTCAGCAGGGGGCGGGAAACGCGCATGGTGGCAATTCTGGTGTTTTCAAAGGAGTCGTCGGACGCACGAACGACTGCGCGTGAGTCTATCGAAAATAGGGGCGGGCTTTGTCCGGAACTGCATAAAAAAGGGGCGCATTCGCCCCCCTGATACAGCGGCCAACCCCCGGGTTTTCAGCGCTTGCCTTCACCCACGATCTTCCATTCCGAGCCCACGCGATCCCACGTGAGCGTCCTGTGCGTCGTGTCCTTGAAGTTGACCGACGTGTAGGCCTGGTCGAAGCTGGTCTCCACGCGGGTGTCGGACAGCGCGTGCGCCTGCACGTTGCCGAGCGTGACGGTGATCGTGCCCGGCTTGCCCACGAGGCGGTGGCGCGCGGCGATCCAGCCGGCCCTGGAGCCCTTGGCCGGCGTGAAGTCGGGGCCGTAGAAGGCCAGGTAGCGCGCCACGTCGTGGCTCATCCAGGCGGCCGCCCAGTCCTGCAGGCGCTGCACGGCGATGGCGGCCGACTGCGCGGGCGTGGCGGGCTCGGGTGTCGCCATCGAGGCGCCGCCGTGCGGCACGGGCGCCGGCGCCGAGGCGGCGACGGCCGGCTGCGCGATCGGGCGCAGCGTGGCCGGCGCGCGGTCGGCGGCGATCCTGTCGGCGCGCTGGTCGAGCTGCGCGAAGGTGGCGCCGCCCACCTCGATGGCGTCCAGCGGGCAGCGCGACGAGGCGTCGCCGGCCATGCCCCAGCCCTGCGCCTCGGGCGCGAGATCGGGCGAATCGGGCTTCCTCAGGCCCAGGCTCGCGACCAGCGTGCCCATGCCCGCGTAGGTGCGCACGATGGCGGTGGCCAGGTCTTCCTCGGCCAGCACGTAGGAGCGCCTGGCGGTGTAGAGCTCGTTCTCGGAATTGAGCAGGTCCAGCAGGCTGCGCTGGCCGATGTCGAACTGCTGGCGATAGGCGTCGCGCGCCTTCTGGATCGACACCACGTTGCGGTCGAGGTAGCCGAGCTGCTCGTTGAGCCTCCTGACGTCGTTGAACGCGATGGACACGGTCTGGCGCGCGTCGACGCAGGCCTTGTCGCGCAGGTTCTCGGCCTGGGTCAACAGGCTGGCGTACTGGCGTTCGCGGGCGGAATCGATGCCGCCGTTGAAGATGTTCCAGGTGAGGGCGATCTCGGCGGTGGCGTCGCGCTTCTCGTACAGCGTGTTGTCGAGGTTGTGGCCGGTGGCGCCGCGCACGTGGGCCTCCACCTTGGGCTGGAACGCGCTCCTGAGGCCGGCGGCGGCCGAACGCGCCGAGCGCAGGCCTTCGATGGCGCCGGCCACCGACGGGCTCTGGATCGCGGCCAGGCGCATGGCTTCCTGCTCGGTGGACGGCAACTGCCTGACCATGGACACGGCGCTCACGTTCTCGGCCGGGGGCACCGAGCCGACGATGCGGACGTAGCGCTCGGTGACGTCGTGCAGGTTGGCGCGCTCGGCGACGAGGTTGGACTCGGCCAGCGCCACGCGGGCGATGACCTGGTCCAGGTCGACGCCGCGGCCGACGCCGGCGTTCACGCGCGACTGAACCTGGGCGAACGAGACCTTGTGCTGGATGTAGTTGTCCTCGGCCAGCGCCACCAGCTTGCGGTAGCGCACGACGTCGTAGTAGGCCTTGGCGGCCTCCAGGCCGAACTGCTCGGTGGCGTCGAGGAAGTCGAAGTAGCGCTCGAGCTTGGCGTGGCCCAGGCGCTCCACCTCGTGCTGCGTGGCCAGGCCGTCCCACAGCAGCTGGGTCAACTCCAGGCGAACGCCGCCCTCGTAGAAGCGGGGGTCCCGGGGCACCGTGGAGGTGTTGTCGTAGGTGCTCCTGCCGGCGTTGGCGCTGGCATCCAGGCGCGGGCGCCAGTTGCCGGAAGCAACGCCAATTTCGTCGTTCGAGGCGCGAAATGCGTTGAACTTGGCGACAACTTCGGGATTTCCTTCAATCGCCTTCTGCACCGACTGCGCCACGGGCGAGGTGGTCTGCGCCATCGCGGCGCAGCTGGCCAGCGCGAGCAGGCTGAAGCGAATGAACGTCTTTTTCATGTGCAGGAAGGCTGTCTCGTCGGCTATGTAGTCAATTGTTTCGATGATACCGAGGCACCTTCGCGCCGATGCCTTGCGCGGCAGGGGATGCCGCAATCATTCGGCGCAATCCTGGATTGTGTCGCGCATTTGTGGGGTACCGGCGACGCCCCGGAGGCGCTTGCCTACAGTACGGCGGCGGCCGGCCGATAGATTCGAGTGGACCTCGAAGCCAGCCGTACAGCCCCGCCAAGCGTGAATTGTTCAAGCGTGCCCGACCCGGCCGCCCTGTGGCGCCGGGCCTGCCGGGCCGTCGGCGCGGCGGCCTGGCTGCGCGTCGCCTGCCTCCGGCTGCTGGCCGCGCTGGCGCTGGTGGCGGTCTCCGTGCAGGCCGTCGACACCGACCGCATCGTGCGATCCGCGCAGAAGTACGGCCCGACCGGCGTCGCCAACGCCAAGGCCCTGCAACAGCTCATGGCGAGCCTCGCCGGCCGCGACGACGCGGCCAGGCTCAAGCCGGTCAACGACTTCTACAACCAGCGCCTGGCCTACATGGAGGACATCGACAACTGGGGCGTGCAGGACTACTGGGCGAGCCCGCTGGAGGGGCTGGGCAAGGGCGCCGGCGACTGCGAGGACTACGCGATCGGCAAGTACTTCACCCTCACCACGCTGGGCGTGCCGCACGCCCGGCTGCGCCTGGTCTACGTGCGGGCCAGCATCGCCGGCGCGCCCAACGGCTACGTGGCCCACATGGTGCTGGCCTACTACCCGACACCCGACGCCGTGCCGCTGGTCCTGGACAACCTGCAGCCGGACATCCATCCGGCCAGCGAGCGGCCCGACCTGTTGCCCGTTTTCAGCTTCAACGCCGAAGGTTTGTGGCAGGGTGTTGGTAGCATCCGTGCCAACGGCGACCCATTGGTTCGCCTGTCGAAATGGCGCGGGGCGGTCGAGCGCGCGCGCCAGGATGGGTTCCAATGAAATACCGTCGAATCGAACGGGGCAACCGATCCGTCGCGGTCGGCCATGAGGAGTACGCATGTCGTTGATCCGCCAGGTGTGGTTGCTGTTGTCGGTGACGCTGGTGCTGGCGTTCGCGGGCGCCATCGGCGTGTCCGTCCATGCGGCGCGCCACTATCTCCAGGCCCAGCTGGTCGTGAAGAACAACGACACCGCGCAGTCGCTCGCGTTGACGCTGTCGCAGTTGAAGGCCGATCCGGGTGGCCTCGAGACGGCGCGTGAGCTGGCCATCTCGAGCCAGTTCGACACCGGCTACTACGAGCGCATCCGCCTCGTCGGGACGGACGGCAAGACGATCGTCGAGAAGCAGTCGGACAGCCATCCGCAGAACGCGCCCGGCTGGTTCGTGGGGCTGCTGGGCCTCGCGCCGGCCGACGGCGTCGCCCAGGTCAGCGACGGCTGGCGCCAGCTCGGCCACCTCGAGGTGCGCAGCCAGTCGGCGTTCGCCGACGACGAGCTCTGGCAAAGCACGCTCAACACCGTGGGCGTGCTGCTGGTGCTGGTCGTGGCGGCCGGCATCTTCTCCACCGTCGGCGTCAACCGCATCCGGGTGCCGTTGCTGCGCACCGTGGACCAGGCCAAGGCGATCACCGAGCGCCGCTTCGTCACCGTCGACGAGCCCGACATGCCCGAGCTGCGCAACGTCACCCGCGCGATGAACGCGATGGTCGGGCGCGTGAAGGCGATGTTCGACGAGCAGGCCGGCCAGGTGGAGCTGCTGCGCCGGCAGGCCCATTGCGACCCGCTCACGGGGCTGTCCAACCGCGCCCACTTCCTGGGCCGCATGAAGGTGATGCTCGACGCCGAGGACGGCGCGGCCAGCGGCGCGCTGGTGATGGTGCGCCTCGTCGAGCTGCAGTCCCTGAACCGCACGCTGGGCCGCTCGGCCACCGACCGCCTGCTGCAGGACGCCGCCGCCGCGATTGTGGAGTCGTCGCGCCGACTGGCCGCGGGCGAGGTGGGCCGCCTGAACGGCAGCGACTTCGCGCTGGCGTTGCCCGACGTCGATTCCCTGCGCGAGTCGGCCGCCGACGTCGCCGCGCGCCTGCGCGGCCTGCTGCGCGTGCACGACGGCGGCGCGCACGCCGTGGTGGGCGCGGTGCGCTGGGCGCATGGCGCGCCGATGTCCACGCTGCTGGCCGCCGCCGACCAGGCGCTGGCCCGCGCCGAGAGCCGCGGGCCCTGGACGGTGGAGCTGGACGACAGCAGCGACAGCTCGGCCCTCGGCGAGGACGCCTGGCGCCATCGCATCCAGACCGCGCTGGCCGAACGCAACGCGCAGCTGGTGGACTTCCCGCTGGTCGGCCGCAACGGCGAGCTGGTGCACCACGAGTCGCCGCTGCGGCTGCGCCTGGGCGCCGAGGGCGCGCTGGTGTCGGCCGCGCAGTGGCTGCCGATGGCCCGCCGCGCGCAGCTCACCGCCGACATCGACCTGCTGGCGGTCGAGCTCGCGCTGCTGGCCATCGGCGCGGATTCGCTGCCGCGCTCGGTCAACGTGAGCCCGTCCTCGCTGGCCGACTCCGCGTTCTCCACGCGCGTGCACGCGCTCGTGGTGGCGCATCCGATGGCGGCCGCGCGCCTGTCCCTGGAGCTCGCCGAGGCCGGCGCCGTCAAGCAACTGCACCTGGTGCGCGAGCTGGCCGAGCAACTGCACGGCTCGGGCACGAAGATCGGCCTGGAGCACGCCGGCGAACGCCTGGGCGAGACGCGCGGGCTGCTGGAGTCCGGGCTCGACTTCGTCAAGCTGGATGCGAGCCTGCTGCAGGGCCTGTCCCGCGACGCGGCGCGCGCGCAGCACGTGGCCGGCACCGTGCGCATGCTGCACGGCATCGGCCTGCGTGTGTACGCCGAGGGCGTCAGCGAGGTGGATGACGCGGCCGCGCTATGGGCCGCCGGCGTCGACGGCCTGACCGGCCCGGTGGTGCAGGGCCCGCGCGCGGCCTGACCTGTGGACGGGAGGCCCGTCAGGCGATATCGGCGCAGTGGACCGCGAATTGACCCCGGCGCCGGTCGGCGAAGAAGCGCTCCAGCGTGACCTTCACCGTCTTGAAGGCGAGTTCGTCCCAGGGAATCTCGGACTCGTCGAACAGCCGCGCCTCGATGGTCTCGGGGCCGGGATCGAGCGCCGCGCTGGTCATTTCCGCCCGGTAATAGAGATGGACCTGGCCCACGTGCGGCACGTTGAGCAGCGTCAGCAGCGGCCCGAGCACGATCTTCGCGCCGGCTTCCTCCACCGTCTCGCGCACCGCGCCCTGCTCGGTGGTCTCGTTCAGTTCCATGAAGCCGGCGGGAAGCGTCCAGAATCCCCGGCGCGGCTCGATGTTGCGCAGGCACAGCAGCACCTTGCCCTCGAACACCGGCACGGTGCCCACGACGTTGATCGGGTTCTCGTAGTGGATCGTGCCGCAGGCGCTGCAGATCGCGCGCTCGCGGTTGTCGTCGGGCGGTTCGCGGTACGCGGTCGGCGCGCCGCAGGCACGGCAATGGCGGATCGAACGGGGGCTGAACATGGGGAGTCTCGTCAGGTTCGGGCCAGTGTAGCCGCCGGCCCCGCGCCGGGGTCGGGCGGGCGCTGCGTGGCATCATCCTCGGCTTCGCGGTACCAGTATCGGCCGCCTGCCTCGGAATCCCTGCCATGACCGATGTCATCACCGTCCCCGTCGTCCCGCGCGTGCCCGTGCACGGCGGCGGCGAATTCCCCGTCCACCGCATCTACTGCGTGGGCCGCAACTACGCGGAGCACGCCGCCGAGATGGGGCACGACGCGCGCGAGTCGCCGTTCTTCTTCATGAAGCCGGCCGACGCCGTGCTGCCGGTGCGCGGCGGCGAGACCGGCTTCATGGACTACCCCAGCCTCACCAGCGACCTGCACCACGAGATCGAGCTGGTGGTGGCCATCGGCGACGCCGCCGCCGGCAACGGCCGCGACGTGGCAGAGGAGGACGCGACGCGCCTGATCTTCGGCTACGCCATCGGCCTGGACATGACCCGGCGCGACCTGCAGGCGGTGGCCAAGAAGGCCGGCCGCCCCTGGTCCATCGCCAAGGGCTTCGACCAGTCGGCGCCGATCGGCCCCATCCACCGCATCGAGGAGACCGGCGAGCTGGCTTCGGGGTCGATCACGCTGGACGTCGATGGCGCGCCGCGCCAGCGCGGCGACCTGTCCGACCTCATCTGGAACGTGCGCGAGACCATCGCCTGGCTCAGCAGCGCCTGGACGCTCAGGCCCGGCGACCTGATCTTCACCGGCACGCCGGCCGGCGTGGCCGCGGTCGGCCGCGGACAGACGCTCACCGGCCGCATCGCCGGCCTGGGCGAGCTGGCCGTCACCCTTCGTTGAGCGGATTCATGGAGCTCTACAACTACTTCCGTTCGTCGGCCAGCTGGCGCGTGCGGATCGCGCTGGCGCTCAAGGGCGTGGACTACGACTACCTGCCCATCCACCTGGTGAAGAAGGAGCAGACGTCGCCCGAGTACCTGGCCACGTCGGGCACCGGCCTCGTGCCGCTGCTGGTGCTGGACGACGGCCTGCGCCTGCACCAGTCGATGGCCATCATCGAGTACCTGGACGAGACGATTCCCGAGCCGCCGCTGCTCCCGCGCGACGCGCTCGGCCGCGCCCGCGTGCGCGCGCTGGCGCTGGACATCGCCTGCGAGATCCATCCGCTGAACAACCCGCGCGTGCTGGGCTACCTGAGCGGCACCCTGGGCGTGGGCGACGACGCGAGGACCGCGTGGATCCATCGCTGGATCGAGGGCGGCCTCGAGGTCGTCGAACGCCAGCTCGCCGCGCGACCGGCCACGTTCTGCCACGGCGAGACGCCCGGCCTGGCCGACTGCGCGCTGGTGCCGCAGATCTTCAACGCGCAGCGCTTCAAGTGCAACCTGGATCACGTGCCCAACGTGATGCGCGTGCACGCCGCGTGCATGGCGCTGGAGGCCTTCTCGAGCACCCAACCGTCGGCCTGTCCCGACGCTGAATGAGATGCCGGTAGAAATCATCGAACCGTTGCCGCTGGACGCCTTCTTCCGTCCGGATCGCTGGCCGCAGGGCACCGGCGCGCTGATGACCACGCGCGTGGGCGGCGTCAGCTCGGCGCCGTTCGATTCGCTCAACCTGAAGGCGCAGACGGCCGACCCGCTGGACCAGATCGCCGTGGCCGAGAACCGCCGCCGCTTCGCGACCACGCTGGGCGCGACGCCGGTGTTCCTCGACCAGGTGCACGGCACGCGCGTCGTGCGCCTCACGGCCGCGCACGCGATGCCCGACGCGGCGGTCGAGCAGGCCGACGCCAGCATCTCCACGGTGCCGGGCATCGCCTGCACCGTGATGGTGGCCGACTGCCTGCCAGTGCTGTTCGCCACGCGCGACGGCCGCGCGGTGGGCGCGGCGCATGCCGGCTGGCGCGGGCTCGCGAACGGCGTGCTGGAGGCGACGGTGGACGCGATCCGCGCCGCGGTGCCGGTGGCGGCGGGCGACATCGTCGCGTGGCTCGGGGCATCCATCGGGCCCACGACGTTCGAGGTGGGCGCCGACGTGCCGGCGGCCTTCCACGACGCCGAGGCGCGTCACTTCACGCCGGCGCCCGCCCGGGACGGCGTGCCCAAGTGGCTGGCCGACCTGCCCGCGCTGGCGGAAGGGCGCCTGCGCCGGCTCGGCCTGACCGAGGTGAGCGGCTGCGGGCTGTGCACCGTCAGCGACGCGTCAAGGTTCTTCTCGTACCGGCGCGACCGGGTCACCGGCCGGCTCGCCGCCGCGGCCTGGATCAACGTCGGCTGACTCCGCGGCGCGGCGCGCCTTTGCCCGGCCGCGCGCGCCGCCGACGTACCAGATCAAACCCATCGGCAACGCGCCGTACAGCAGCAGCGTGACGATCGCGCCCAGCACCGAGCCGCTGGGCCCGGAGGCCTCGGCGAGCGCCATCATCAGCACCACGTAGCCCCAGCCGACCAGGACGATCAGCACGGCCGTGCTTCTTGGAAAAGGGTCATCGTTCGTCGTTCGATAAGCAATTCTGCGCAATGGTAGTTTGCCTTGTTGGTGCGGTAAGCTCGGGACGCGACAACGCGAAGCGAAGACCACGCCTGACCGAACGGCGGCGCCCATCCGGGCGGCGCCGGTTCCTGGGGCCCGAGGCGTGGCGAAGGAGACATGACGATGGCCCGCACCCCCGCAGCCAAGACGGCTGCCCGTCCCGCCCGCAAGCGCGCGCCGCGCGCGACTCCGGCGGCGGCGCCCGCGGCCCCGGCCGCCCCGGCCCAAGCGGCTCCGCACCCGCACGGCCCCGAGGCCTTCGGTGCAGCGATCGGCGGCTTCCTCCAGTCGCTCAGCGGGCTGCAGGTGCCGCCCTCGCGCCTGTCCGAGCTGCAGGATCAGTATGTGAACCAGGCGACGACGCTGTGGAACGGCGCGGTCGACCAGATCCCCGTCGGCGGCGACGCCGTGGCGGCCGCGGCCAAGCCCATCGGCGACCGGCGCTTCGCGGCGGAAGACTGGCTGAAGAACCCCGGCGCGGCCTTCACCGCGCAGCTGTACCTGCTCAACGCGCGCACGCTCACCCAGCTGGCCGACAGCCTGCAGGGCGACGAGAAGACCAAGGCGCGCGTGAAGTTCGCGGTGCAGCAGTTCGTGGACGCGGCCAGCCCGTCGAACTATCTCGCGCTCAATCCCGAGGCGCAGAGAAAGGCCATCGACACGCAGGGCGAAAGCCTCACGCAAGGCCTGCAGCACCTGTGGAGCGACGTGCAGCAGGGCCACCTGTCGCAGACCGACGAGTCGGTGTTCGAGGTGGGCCGCAACGTGGCCACCACCGAGGGCGCGGTCGTCTTCGAGAACGAGTACCTGCAGCTGATCGAGTACAAGCCGCTCACCGCCAAGGTGCACGCGCGTCCGATGCTGTTCGTGCCGCCGTGCATCAACAAGTACTACATCCTCGACCTGCAGCCCGAGAACTCGCTGATCCGCCACACCGTGTCGCAGGGCCATCGCACCTTCGTGGTCAGCTGGCGCAACCCGGACGAGTCCATGCAGGAGCGCACCTGGGACGACTACATCGAGAACGCGGTGATCCGCGCCATCGACGTGGTGCAGGAGATCACCGGCGCGAAGACCATCAACACGCTGGGCTTCTGCGTGGGCGGCACGCTGCTGGCCACCGGCCTGGGCGTGCTGGCCGCGCGCGGCCGCCAGCCGGCCGAGAGCGTCACGCTGCTCACCACCTTCCTCGACTTCTCCAACACCGGCATCCTCGACATCTTCGTCGACGAGGCTTCGGTGCAGCTGCGCGAGATGACCATCGGCGCCGAGGCGCCCAACGGGCCGCGGCTGCTCAAGGGCGGCGAGCTCGCCAGCACCTTCAGCTTCCTGCGCCCCAACGACCTGGTGTGGAACTACGTCGTCGGCAACTACCTCAAGGGCGACAAGCCGCCGGCGTTCGACCTGCTGTACTGGAACAGCGACGCCACCAACATGCCGGGGCCCATGTACTGCTGGTACCTGCGCAACACCTACCTCGACAACGCGCTGCGCCAGCCGGGCGCGCTCACCGTGTGCGGCGAGCGGCTCGACCTCTCGAAGATCAAGGCCCCGGCCTTCATCTACGGCTCGCGCGACGATCACATCGTGCCGTGGAAGGGCGCGTGGGAGTCCACGAAGATCCTGGGCGGCCCCACGCGCTTCGTGCTGGGCGCCTCGGGCCACATCGCCGGCGTCATCAACCCGCCCAAGGCCGGCAAGCGCAGCCACTGGACCAACGAGAAGCCGGCGGTCTCGGCCGACGCCTGGCTGGCCGGCGCCACCGAGCACCCGGGCAGCTGGTGGACGGGCTGGTCGCAGTGGCTGGCCGGCTTCGGCGGCGCCGAAGTGGCCGCGCCCAAGGGGGCCGGCGGCCGCGGCCATGCGGTGATCGAACCCGCGCCCGGACGCTACGTGAAGCAGAAAGCCTGAAGAAATGTTGACCCCCTCGCTCCTCCCGTCGCTGCCCCCGAGGGGGAGCTCGGCTAGGCTCGGGTGCGACCCTCGCTTCCCGAGTACGTGATCCGCCACCATCTCGTCATACCCTATCCCGTATCATCGATCCTGCAGGAGAAATCACAATGACCACAGACATCGTCATCGTCGCAGCCGCCCGCACCGCGGTCGGCAAGTTCGGCGGCACGCTCGCGAAAGTCCCGGCCTCCGAGCTGGGCGCCACCGTGCTCAAGGCCTTGCTGGAGCGCTCGAAGCTCACCGGCGAGCAGATCAGCGAGGTCATCCTGGGCCAGGTGCTGCAGGCCGGCACCGGCCAGAACCCGGCGCGCCAGGCCGTCATCAAGGGCGGGCTGGGCAACGGCGTGCCGGCCATGACCATCAACAAGGTCTGCGGCTCGGGCCTGAAGGCCGTGATGCTGGCGGCACAGGCGATCCGCGACGGCGACGCCGAGATCGTGATCGCCGGCGGCCAGGAGAGCATGAGCATGTCCCCGCACGTGCTGCCGAACTCGCGCGACGGCCAGCGCATGGGCGACTGGAAGCTGGTCGACACCATGATCAACGACGGGCTGTGGGACGTCTACAACCAGTACCACATGGGCATCACGGCCGAGAACGTGGCGAAGAAGTACGGCATCTCGCGCGAGCAGCAGGACGCGCTGGCGTTCGCGTCGCAGAGCAAGGCCGCGGCGGCGCAGGACGCCGGCTACTTCAAGGACGAGATCGTGCCGGTCGCGATCCCGCAGAAGAAGGGCGACCCCGTCCTGTTCGCGGCCGACGAGTTCATCAACCGCAAGTCGACGCCCGAGGCGCTGGCCGGGTTGCGCCCCGCATTCGACAAGGCCGGCTCCGTGACGGCCGGCAACGCGTCGGGCCTCAACGACGGCGCCGCTGGCGTGGTGGTGATGTCGGCCGCCAAGGCCGACGCGCTGGGCCTGAAGCCGCTGGGCCGCATCGCCTCCTACGCCAGCGCCGGGCTCGATCCGGCCTTCATGGGCATGGGCCCGGTGCCCGCCGCGCGCAAGGCGCTGGAACGCGCCGGCTGGAAGCCCGCCGACCTCGACCTGCTCGAGATCAACGAGGCCTTCGCCGCCCAGGCCTGCGCCGTCCACCAGGAGATGGGCTGGGACACCAGCAAGGTCAACGTCAACGGCGGCGCGATCGCCATCGGGCACCCGATCGGTGCATCCGGCGCGCGCATCCTGGTCACGCTGCTGTACGAGATGCAGCGCCGCGGCGCGAGGAAGGGCATCGCCTCGTTGTGCATCGGCGGCGGCATGGGCGTCGCATTGACCATCGAGCGTCCCTGACCCGGCGCAAGCCGCATCGGGTTGCCCCTGAGAGCGGCTGGCGGGACAAAGCGCGATAGTGAACTCGCCCTCCGAGGCACCCCACCAAATATTCAAGGAGACATGACATGAGCCAGAAGATTGCGTACGTGACCGGGGGCATGGGTGGCATCGGCACCGCCATCTGCCAGCGCCTGCACGGCGATGGATACAAGGTGATCGCCGGTTGCGGCCCGAGCCGCGACCACGCGAAGTGGATCGCCGAGCAGAAGGCGCTGGGCTACACCTTCCACGCGTCGGTGGGCAACGTGGCCGACTGGGACTCGACCGTCGCCGCGTTCAAGCACGCGAAGGAAGAGCACGGCGTGATCGACATCCTCGTCAACAACGCCGGCATCACGCGCGACCGCATGTTCCTGAAGATGACGCGCGAGGACTGGGACGCCGTCATCAACACCAACCTCACGTCGATGTTCAACGTGACCAAGCAGGTCGTGGCCGACATGGTCGAGAAGGGCTGGGGCCGCATCATCCAGATCTCCTCGGTCAACGGCGCCAAGGGCCAGGCCGGCCAGACGAACTACTCGGCCGCCAAGGCCGGCATGCACGGCTTCTCGATGGCGCTGGCGCTCGAGATGGCCAGCAAGGGTGTCACCGTCAACACGGTCAGCCCGGGCTACATCGGCACGGACATGGTCAAGGCCATCAAGCCTGAAGTGCTCGAGAAGATCGTCGGCACGATCCCGGTCAAGCGCCTGGGCACGCCCGAGGAGATCGGCTCCATCGTCAGCTGGCTCGCCTGCGACACCTCGGGCTTCACGACGGGCGCCGAGTTCGCCGTCAACGGCGGCCTGCACATGGGCTGAGGCCGTTGCGGATTCGCTGTCGAGAGGCCCCGGTCGCGCGCGCGACCGGGGCCTTTTTCATGCCTGCGGGACACGCGGCCCGACGCCGGCGGCAAGCGGTGGCCGGGCGACGATAATGCGCGCCACGACGAATGCATCTCCAGGGAGGAGAGCCGATGTTCCACGATCGCCCCAGGCTGGCGCACGCGACCGCGTTCCCCGCGGAGTCTCGCGCATGAAGCTCACATGGATGATCGCGACCGTTGTCGTTGCAGGCCTGGCGGTGGCCGGCGGGTACTACCGCGTCTCGGCGCCGCTGGCGGATGCCGCGCGCGCCGTCCTGCCCGCCGGCGGCTCGCAGCCGTCGACGTTGCAGGCTGCCGGCGTGCACAAGTGCGTCGGGAGTGGCGGCACGAGCTACATCGACGGCCCGTGCCCGGCCGGCACGCGCGAGGTCTCCGCCACGCACGGCACGATGACTGTCACGTCGTTCCCCAAGCCCGCGCCGGCGCCTTCCGCGCTCGCGTCTTCGGTGCTGGGCGGCCCCATCGTCAAGCCCATGGATCCCGACGAACGCGACCGGTTGCGCGACAAGGCGATCGAGGACGCGGCGAACCGGCGATGATCGCGATCCGCGAGTTTCGACTAGGCGACGAGGCCGACTTGCGTGCGGTGTTCGAGTCGTCCATCCACGGCACCGCGCGGCGCGACTACACGCAGCTGCAAGTCGACACCTGGGCGCCACGCGAGCACGACCCCGAGGCATGGGCGGCGCGCATGCAGGCCATCGCACCCTTCGTCGCGCAGCGCGACGGCGTGGCCGTCGGCTACGCGGATCTCCAGCCCGGCGGCGACATCGATCACTTCTACGTGGCTGCCGAAGCCGGCGGGCAGGGCGTGGGCGGGCATCTGATGCGGCGAATCCTCGCGCAGGCCCGGAGTTGAAGCTCGTCGAGTTGACGTCGAACGTCAGCCTCACGGCGCAACCATTCTTCGCGCACTTCGGTTTCGAGATCGTCGAGCACCGCGTCGTGAACGTGCGCGGCGTCGAGATGCGCAACACGGCGATGCGCAGGGTACTTCGCTAAGTCGCCGAGATCGCGTCCAGCAACTCCGTCTCCACCTGGATCTGCAGCCGGTTGTTCTGCAGCGCGGCGCCGTCGACGAGGAAGGTGTCTTCCACGCGCTCGCCCAGCGTCGACACCTTGGCCAGCTGCAGGTTGATGCGGTACTGCGCCAGCACGCGGGCCACGGCGTAGAGCAGGCCGGAGCGGTCGGAGGTGCTGATCGACAGCAGCCAGCGCTGCGCGCGCTCGTCGGGGCGCAGCGACACGCGCGGCACCACCGGGAACGACTTCACGCGGCGCGAGACGCGGCTCGTGCGCGGCGTGGGCAGCGGGCCGGTGGAGGCGGCGGCCAGCGCGGCCTGGTTCTCCACCAGCGCGATCAGGTCGCGGTAGCCGGCCGGGCCGTCGTCCTCGTAGGCCGGGTTCACCACCTGGAACGTGTCGAGCGCATAGCCGGCGTTGGTGGTGTGGATCTTGGCGTCCTGGATGGAGAAGCCGGCGCCGTCGAAGTAGCCGCAGATGCGCGCGAACAGGTCGGCGCGGTCGGGCGAGAACATCAGCACCTGCAGGCCCTCGCCCAGCGGCGACGGACGCGCGCGCACCACGGGCACCTGGGTCTCGACGTGGCGCCACAGCGAGCGCGCGTGCCAGGCCAGCTCGTTGGGGTCGTGGCGCGCGAAGTAGCTGAGGTCCAGCGTCTTCCACAGCGGCTGCTCGGTGCCGGGCAGCGCCGAATGCAGCGCGAGGATCTGGCGCGCCTCCTTCTTGCGGGCCTCGATCTCGGCGTCGAGCGCGAGCACGTCGCCGCCGAGCTTGCGCATCGTCAGGCGGTAGAGGTCCTCCAGCAGCTTGCCCTTCCACGCGTTCCAGACCTTGGGGCTGGTGCCGCGGATGTCGGCCACGGTGAGCAGGTACAGCGCGGTGAGGCGGCGCGGGTCGGCCACCAGCGCGGCGAAGTCGGCGATGACGCTGGCGTCGGACAGGTCTTCCTTCTGCGCCACGTGGCTCATCGTGAGGTGGTGGCGCACCAGGAACTCGATGAAGTCGGCGTCTTCCTTGGCGACGTCGTGGTCCTTGCAGAAGCGCCGCACCTCGCTGCCGCCGAGCTCGGAATGGTCGCCGCCGCGGCCCTTGGCCACGTCGTGGAACAGCGCGGCCACGTACAGCAGCCACGGCTTGTCGAAGCTCGCGGCCAGCGCGGTGCACTTCGGGTACTCGTGGGCGTGCTCGGGAATGAAGAAGCGGCGCACGTTGCGCAGCACCATCAGGATGTGCTGGTCCACCGTGTAGACGTGGAACAGGTCGTGCTGCATGCGCCCGACGATGCGGCGGAACACCCACAGGTAGCGGCCCAGCACCGAGGTGGCGTTCATCAGCCGGAACGCGTGCGTCTGGCGCTGCGGAGCCTGCAGGATGGCCAGGAAGCGGGCGCGGTTGACCGGATCCTTGCGGAACGCGCCGTTCATCTGGTTGCGCACGTTGTACAGCGCGCGGATGGTGCGCGCCGACAGCCCGCGCAGCTGCTCCGTGACCTGGTACAGGTGGAAGGTCTCGAGGATCGCGTGCGGCTCGTTCTTGTACAGGTCGTCGGAGACGATCTCCAGCAGGCCGCCGCGATCGAGGAAGCGCTCGTTGAGCGGCAGCATCGGCAGGTCTTCGGAGCCGTTGATGCGCTCCTCCAGGTTCAGCAGCAGCACCTCGTTCAGCTGGGACACCGCCTTGGCCGCCCAGTAGTAGCGCTGCATCAGCATCTCCGATGCGCGCATGGTGGTGTTGCCGTGGTAGCCGAAGGACTCGGCCACGGCCGTCTGCAGGTCGAACACGAGGCGATCCTCGCGCCGCCGTGCGACCAGGTGCAGGCGAGCGCGGATCAGCTTGAGCGTGCCCTCCTGGCGCTGCAGCTGCTTGACCTCGAACGGCGTGAGCAGGCCGTGGGTGGCCATCTCGCTCCAGGTGCGGCCCAGGCCCGCGGCGCGCGAGATCCAGGTGAGCACCTGCAGGTCGCGCAGGCCGCCCGGGCTCTCCTTGCAGTTGGGCTCGAGCGAGTAGGGCGTGTCCTCGTACTTGACCTGGCGCTGGCGCATCTCGAAGGTCTTCGCGCGCAGGAACGCGCGCGCGTCCATCGCCTCGGTGTTCACGCGGCGGAACGCGTTGAACATGCGGCGCGAGCCGGTGAGCAGGCGGCTCTCGAGCAGCGCCGTCTGCACCGTGACATCGGCGCGCGCCTCCAGCAGGCATTCGTCGATGGTGCGCACCGACGAGCCGATCTCCAGCCCGATGTCCCAGCAGGCGGTGATGAAGCCCTCGATGGTGGCGCGCAGCGCGTCGGCGGCGCCCGGGCTGTCGTCCTTGTGCGCGTTGGGCAGCAGCACCAGCACGTCGACGTCGGAGTACGGGAACAGCTCGCCGCGGCCGTAGCCGCCCACGGCCAGCAGCGCGGCGGCGGTGGGCATGCCGGCGTGCGCCCACAGGTCGGCGAGGGTCTGGTCGACGTGCCTGGCCAGCGCGCGCAGCAGGGCGGAAGCGGCCGGCGCGGTGGCGCGCGACTCGCGGAAATGGTCCAACAGCGCGGCCTTGCCGGAGCGGAAGCGCTCGCGCAGCTCGGCCACCGACGCGCGGCGCGCGATCGCGGGCGGGGCTGCCAGGGTCGGGTCGGGCGACGTCACGCCGGGATCAGGCGGCGCTGACGTCGCTCAGCAGCCGGTTGAGCACCGGCGCCTTCACGAACGCGGGCACCGGCGGGCTGCCGGCCGAGACGGTGAGCACCTCGTAGCCGGTCTCGGTGACGACGATCGTGTGTTCCCATTGCGCGGAAAGCGAGCGATCCTTCGTGACGATGGTCCAGCCGTCGCCGAATTCCTTGATGTCGCGCTTGCCGGCGTTGATCATCGGCTCGATCGTGAAGATCATGCCCGGCACGAGCTCCTCGAGCGTGCCCGGGCGGCCGTAGTGCAGCACCTGCGGCTCCTCGTGGAACTTCTGGCCGATGCCGTGGCCGCAGAACTCGCGCACCACGGAGAAGCCCGAGTTCTCGGCGAACACCTGGATGGCGTGCCCGATGTCGCCCAGGCGCACACCCGGCCTGACCTTCTCGATGCCCTTCCACATGGCCTCGTAGGTGATCTGGCACAGGCGGTTGGCGGCGATGGAGCCCTTGCCGACCACGAACATGCGGCTGGTGTCGCCGTGCCAGCCGTCCTTGATGACCGTGACGTCGATGTTGACGATGTCGCCGTCCTTCAACGGCCGGTCGTTGGGGATGCCGTGGCAGACCTGGTGGTTGATCGACGTGCAGATCGATTTCGGGTAGGGCGTGTAGCCCGGCGGCGCGTAGTTCAGCGGGGCGGGGATGCCCAGCTGGACGTCGAAGATGTAGTCGTGGGCGAGCTTGTCGAGCTGCTCGGTGGTGACGCCGGGCTTGACATGCGGCGTGAGCATGTCCAGCACTTCCGAGCCCAGCCGGCCGGCGATGCGCATGCCCTCGATGTCGGAGGCGGACTTCAGGGTGATCGTCATGGTTCCGGAATTATCCCACCGGTGGGCAGGGGGCGGAGTTTGCTGGTTTTGCTGGTTTTGCTGGGCTCTCTGGGTCAGGCACGACTCGGCGGGGGAGTCTTTTTTGTTCGTGTCCCCCGGCCTGCGGCCTCCTCCTTTACCTCACAAAAAAGACTCCCCCGCCTCGCCGTGCCCGGCCAGGCGTGCCGGCAAACAACATTCGCGGGGGAAGGGAAGCCTGGAATTTGTGAGGGGTGTCGGCATCGTCGGGCCATCGAGGCCGCGACGATGCCCGCGGCCGGCCGGGTCACGCGTCGTCGTGCCTGACGCGGACAACCGGTCACGGGCCCAGGTTCCTTTTCGTGACCGGCAAGGGTGGCATGCCGAGGTTGTCTCGTCGATCCAGACAAGGAGCGCCGGCAGCCTGGCTCGATGTTCGCGTCAGGCCCGCTGGCGCGTGTTGGCGATGGTCGCGGGCATCGACGCGGCCTCGATGGCCCGTCGATGCCAAACCCCTCTACAAAAATGACGCGCACTTCCCCCGCGAATGTTGTCTGCCGGTCTGCCAGGCCGGGCACGGCGAGGCGGGGGAGCTTGTTTTGTGAGGTAAAGGAGGAGGCCGCAGGCCGGGGGACACGAACAAAACAAGCTCCCCCGGTGAGTCGTGCCTGACCCAGCGCTCCCCGCACGCCCAAACGCCCAAACGCCCAAACGCCCAAACGCCCAAACGCCCAAACGCCAGGTCTCAAGTCGCTTCGACGCGCCGCAGCCGAACGTGCGCGACGAGCCCCCCCTCGGCCCCGTTGGTCATCTCGAGACTCCCGCCCATCCGCTGGATCGACTTCTTCACCACCGCCAGGCCCAGCCCGGCGCCGGTGGCCGAGGTGCGCGCCGTGTCGCCGCGGAAGAACGGCGTGGTCAGCTGCGTGAGCTTTTCAACCGGCACGCCCGGACCCCGGTCGCGCACCGTGACGATGATCCAGGGGCCGGCCTGCAGCTGGCCCACTTGCACCTCGGCCGGCGTGGTCTCGGAGGTGCGGCCGTAGCGGCGCGCGTTCTCGAACAGGTTGGCGAACACGCGGCCCAGCTCGATCGGGTCGCCCAGCACGCGCGAGACCGGCGAGAGCTGGATCGCGATGCGGATCTGGCTCGCGTCGCGGAAGGCCAGTGCCTCGCGCTCGATCACGGCCGCCAGCGGCACCGGCTCCAGGCGCGTGACGCCCGGGCGCGCGTAGTCCATGAACTTGTCGATGATCGCGTCGAGCTGGTCGATGTCCTCGGCGATGTGCCCGCGCGCCTCCTCGTCGGGCACGCTGATCTCGGCCTCGAGGCGGATGCGCGCCAGCGGGGTGCGCAGGTCATGCGAGATGCCGGCGAGCATCACCGTGCGGTCCTGTTCCACCTTGGCCAGGTCGCGCGCCATGCGATTGAAGCCGATGTTGACGGCGCGCACCTCGGGCGTGCTGGTGCGCTCGTCCAGGCGCACGTCGTACTCGCCTTCGCGTATCCGGGCGGTGGCCGTCGACAGGTCCTTCAGCGGCCGGTTGATGAGGCCCGCGATCATCGCGGAGCCGATGACGGTGGCCAGGATCGCGATGCCCACCCAGACGAACCACGTGCTGGAGGTGAGTGGCGTCACTCGGGCGGATTCGGCCTGCAGCCAGTAGCGGTCGCCGTCGATCGTGAAGCCCACCCACAGCGCGTCCTGGCCGTTGACCGAGCGCGCCACCACCGTGCCTTCGCCCAGGCGCACGCGCAGCTCCGCGGCGATGCGGCGCGTGAAGGCGTCGACCTCGTAGGGATCCCAGCGGTCGGACGGCTCGCGCGGCAGCACGCGCACGGCCTCCTGGTCGGTCATCGACTTCATCAGCGCGATGCGCGTGATGCCGTCGACGTTCTTCATCGCGCCGCGCGACAGGTTCACGAGGCTCGCGATCTGCTGCGCCGCCACGACCGCGCGCGGCTCGAACTCCAGCTGGCGCAACGTCTGCACCCACGCCAGCACGCCGCCGGTGAGCAGCAGCGACAGCAGGAAGAACGTGCGCCAGAAAAGACTCAGCGACAGGAGCTTGCGATCCATCCTGGTCCGGATTTACGCGGTTTCGCTGGGCACGAACACGTAGCCCACGCCCCACACCGTCTGGATGTAGCGCGGGTTCGACGGATCCGGTTCGATCATCTTGCGCAGGCGCGAGATCTGCACGTCGAGGCTGCGATCGAAGGGTTCGAAGTCGCGGCCGCGCGCGAGCTGGGCCAGCTTGTCGCGCGACAGCGGCTGGCGCGGATGGCGCACCAGCGCCTTGAGCATCGAGAACTCGCCGGTGGTCAGCGCGATGGGCTCGCCTTCCTTGGTGAGGCGGCGCAGCGACAGGTCGAACTCGAAGTCGCCGAACTGCACCACCTGGGCGTCCTTGGCCGGCGCGCCGGGCGCCTCCTGCGGCGGACGGCGGCGCAGCACCGCGTGCACGCGGGCCAGCAGCTCGCGCGGGTTGAAGGGCTTGGGCAGGTAGTCGTCGGCGCCCACCTCGAGGCCGACGATGCGGTCCACGTCCTCCACCTTGGCGGTGAGCATGATGATGGGCGTGCGGTCGCCGGCGGCGCGCAGGCGGCGGCAGATGGACAGGCCGTCCTCGCCCGGCAGCATCAGATCGAGCACGATCAGGTCGATGTTCTCGCGCGTCATCAGCCGGTTGAGCGCCTTGCCGTCCTCGGCCAGCAGGACGTCGAAGCCTTCCTGGCTGAGATAGCGGCGCAGCAGGTCGCGGATTCGGGCGTCGTCATCGAGGACGACGATGCGGTCTTGGCGGGTGCCTGGTACTGCCGACATGATGACTCCAAATATGTAACAAGCCCGATTCTGCGGGGAGAAATCGAGGAAATCACGGTTTTTGCCTGGACCTTTTAGTTCTGTTACAAATTCATGGCGATGACGATAGCCGCGATCTCGTCACCCCTTTGCCCACTTTGCTCCGTTCAATGGGCATCATCCACTCATGCGTGAATCCATGAACAAGAAAGTGCTGGCCCTCGTCTCGGCGTGCGCCCTGTCGGCCTCGTTGTCCACTCTCGCCGTCGCCCAGCCGGCGGTTCCCAAGGAGCCCGAGGGCGTGCTGACGCTCAACAGCAGCGCCACCGTCCAGGTGCCCAACGACTGGATCTCGGTGCAGTTCAGCACCACCCGCGAAGGCGTCGACGCGGCGGCCGTGCAAACCGACCTCAAGGCGGCGCTGGGCTCGGCGCTGTCCCAGGCGCGCATGGTGGAGAAGGGCGACGGCCACGTCGAGGTGCAGGGTGGCGGCTTCTCGCTGCAGCCGCGCCTGAACCCCAAGGGCCTGGTCAACGGCTGGGTGGGCACCACGTCGCTGTGGGTGCAGGGCCGCGACATGGGCACCATCGCCGAGCTCGCGGGCCGCGTCCAGACGATGACCGTTGCCAGCCTCGAGTACAGCGTTTCGCGCGAGGCGCGCGAGAAGGTGGAAGGCGAGGTGGCCGCGCAGGCCATCGCCCGCTTCCGCGCCAGGGCGGCCGACTACGCGCGGGCGTTCGGCTACACCACGTTCACCGTGCGCGAGACCAACGTGAGCGTCGACGGCGGCCAGCCCGTGCCGCGGCCGTTCCGGATGAAGGCCGCGATGGCCTCCAGCGTCAGCGACGCGTTGCCCGTCGAGGCGGGCTCCGGCTCGGTCACGGCCAATGTCAACGGCAGTGTCCAACTGAAGTAAGTCGCGCGGGTTTGAGGGCGAGGGCGTCGCCGGGCGCCCGCGCTTGCTACGATCCCGGCATGACCGCCGACCACACGACCGAACCCCGCCTTCGCCACGTGCAATGCCTCGCCCCCGAGGGCCTGCACCACATGGCGTACTGGGAGTGGGGCGACGCGTCCAACCCCAAGGTGCTGGTGTGCGTGCACGGGCTGACGCGCCAGGGCCGCGACTTCGACACCTTCGCCCGCGCGACCTGCGGCGACTACCGCGTGGTCTGCCCCGACGTCGCGGGCCGCGGCCGCTCGGGCTGGCTGAAGAACCCTGCCGCCTACGCGATCCCGACCTACGTGACCGACATGGTCACGCTGCTCGCGCGGCTCGACGCGACCGAGGTGCACTGGGTCGGCACGTCCATGGGGGGCCTGATCGGGATGGGCCTGGCGTCGCTGCCCGATTCGCCGGTCCGCAAGCTCGTCCTGAACGACGTCGGCCCCGCCATCGAGTACGCGGCGCTGGCGCGCATCGGCGGCTACGTGGGCCAGCCGGCGCACTGGCGCAGCGTCGACGAGGCGGCCGACGCGCTGCTGGCGATCTCGCGCGGCTTCGGCCCGCACACCCGGGAGGAGTGGCTGGCGCTGACGCGTCCGCAGCTGGTGCCCGACGGCGACGGCTTCAAGTCGCACTACGACCCGGCCATCGGCGTGCCGTTCAAGGCCGTCACGCCGGAGCTGGCCGCCGCCGGCGAAGGCCTGCTGTGGAAGGCCTACGACGCGATCGCGTGCCCGACGCTGGTGCTGCGCGGCGCCGAGTCCGACCTGCTCGCGCGCGCCACCGCGGACGCGATGGCGCAGCGCGGGCCGCGCGCCCGCGTGCAGGAGATCGTCGGCGTGGGACACGCGCCGACGCTGGTGCACGCCGACCAGATCGAGCTCGTCCGCGCTTTCCTGGCATCGCCATGAAGACGCAGTCGACCACGAACGCCGCCGACGACGCGCCGGCGATCGTGCGCGTGGCCGCGGCCGACATGGCGAAGGCCGCGAGCGAGCCGCACGAGGGCGCCGACACCGAGGCCGGCGACGCCGACGCACTGGTGCGCGCGCGGGCGTTCGCGCAACCGCTGCTCGCGGGCCGCATCCTCGACAGCGGCGAGGCCGCGTGGTCGCATGCCGAAGGCGTCGCGCAGATCCTGGCCGACCTCGGCGCCACGCCCGCCATGCAGGCGGCGGCCTTCCTGGTCTACGCGGGCGACGGGCTGCAGCGGCCCATCGAGGTGGTCACCAAGGCGTTCGGGCCGTCGTACGCGAGCGTGGTGGACCTCACGCGCCAGCTGGTGAAGATCCAGCGCAACGCGCGGGAGGCGCAGATCGGCAAGGATGTCGACGCGCAAAAGCGCGCGCTGCAGACCGAGCGCGTGCGCAAGATGCTGCTGGCGTTCTCGCGCGACCTGCGCGTGGTGCTGCTGCGCCTCGCGTCGCGCCTGCAGACGCTGCGCTGGCACGCCGCCAGCCGCACGCCGTGCCCGCCCGAACTGGCGCGCGAGTCGCAGCAGGTGTTCGCGCCGCTGGCCAACCGGCTGGGCATCTGGCAGATCAAGTGGGAGCTGGAGGACCTGTCGTTCCGCTTCCTCGAACCCGACGAATACCGCCGCGTCGCCCGGCTGCTGGACGAGCGCCGCGTGGAGCGCGAGGCCGGCATCGTCGCATTCCGCGAGCAACTGGTGGACATGCTGGCCGCCGCCGGCATCCGCGCCGACATCCAGGGCCGGCCCAAGCACATCTACAGCATCTGGAAGAAGATGCGCGGCAAGGAGCTGGACTTCGACCACGTGTTCGACATCCGCGCCGTGCGCGTGATCGTCGACGACGTCGCTGCCTGCTATGCCGTGCTGGGGCGCGTCAACGAGCGCTACCGCGCGGTCGACGGCGAGTTCGACGACTACATCGCCAAGCCCAAGGCCAACGGCTACCAGTCGCTGCACACGGTGGTCAAGGACGACGCCGGCCGGGCGTTCGAGGTGCAGATCCGCACGCGCGAGATGCACGAGCACGCCGAGCACGGCGTGGCCGCGCACTGGGCCTACAAGGAGGCCGGCACCAAGGGCTACGCGGGCGTCAGCGCCGCCGGCGCGTTCGAGGACCAGGTGGCGCAGGCGCGCAAGGCCGTGCTGCGCCAGCTGCTCGCGTGGGAGCGCGAATTCGTGGCGGAGCCCGAGGGCGAGGCGGCGCCCGCGTCGCTCGATGCCCCGGCGGAGCCAGCTGCGGCAATCGCCGCGCCTCGCTTCGAAGATCGCATCTACGTGTTCACGCCGCAGGCCAGCGTCATCGAGCTGCCGGCCGGCGGCACGCCCGTCGACTTCGCCTACGCGCTGCACACCGACGTCGGCCACCGCTGCCGCGGCGCGCGCGTCGACGGCCAGATGGTGCCGCTGCAGACCCCGCTGCGCAACGGGCAGACGGTGGAGATCGTCACCGTCCGCGAGGGCGGCCCGTCGATGGACTGGCTCAACCCCGAGCTGCACTTCCTGCGGAGCCCGCGCGCCCGTGCCAAGGTGCGGGCGTGGTTCAACGGGCTGCAGCACGCGCAGACCGTGGCCAAGGGCCGCGAGCTGGTCGAGAAGCTGCTGCAGCGCGAAGGCCGCACGGCCACCAGCCTGGAGGAGCTCGCGGGCAAGCTGGGCTTCGACGACGCGCAGGCGCTGTTCGAGGTGATCGGCAAGGACGAATACTCGCTACGCAACATCGAGAACCTGCTGCGCCCGGCCGAGCCGCCGCCGCCCGACGAGATCATCCAGCTGAAGCGCCCGCGCACCGGCGGCGCGGCCGGCGGCGTGCTGGTGGTGGGCATCGACTCGCTGCTGACCACGCTGGCCACCTGCTGCCGCCCGGCGCCGCCGGACGCCATCGGCGGCTACGTGACGCGCGGCAAGGGCGTGGCCGTGCACCGCACGGACTGCACCAACTTCCGCCACATGGCGTCGACCACGCCCGAGCGCGTGATCCCGGTCGAATGGGGATCGCAGGCCGGCGAAGGGCGCCCGGACAAGAGCGTCTACGCGGTGGACATCGTCGTCGAGGCGCAGGATCGGCAAGGCCTGCTGCGCGACATCTCCGACGTGCTGGCCAAGCAGAAGGTCAACGTGATCGGCGTGAGCTCGCAGTCCACCAAGGGCATCGGCGACCGGCGCGCGTTCATGACCTTCACCGTCGAGATCGACAGCGCGGAGCGCCTGGGCAACGTGCTCGGGCTGGTGGCCAAGGTGGCGGGCGTGGATTCGGCACGCCGGCGCTGAGGGGCGCAGGGCGGCGCGATGCCGCGTCGCGTCATCGCGGACAAATCCCTTCGCTGGGCAGGAAATTCTTGCGGCGCTAGCATGGTTTTGTGAGCCCGTCTCCACGGGCCGCGACCGGAGGATCCATGGCTCGCTCAACGTCCACGACGCTGCCGACTTCCCGCGTCGACCCCGGCCTCAACGAGGCCGCCGTCCGCATCATCCACAAGCTGCTGAGCCGCTTCGACGGCTCGCTGGCCTTGCGGCTCTGGAACGATGCGACCCATTCGTTCGGCCAGCGCGTGGGGCAGGCCGCGCCGAGCTTCACGCTGGTGCTGCGCGATCCCAAGGTGCTGCGCGACCTGGTGCTCAAACGCGGCCCCATCCCGCTGGCGGACGCGTACTTCCACGGACGGCTCGACGTCGAGGGCGACCTGTACGCCGCGCTGGGTCTCAAGCACCACTTCCAGACGCTCGAGCTGACGGGACGCGAGCGCGCCGCGCTGCTGCTCGATGCGCTGCGCCTCGCGTTCATGCCCGCGCGCCGGATCGCGCCGGCGGGCGCCGTGCCCACCACGCGCCAGTTCCACCACGACCATTCGCTGGAGAGCGACCGGGCCGCCATCTCGCACCACTACGACGTCTCCAACGACTTCTACAAGCTGTTCCTCGACGAACGCATGGTCTACTCGTGCGCCTATTTCCACGCGGCCGACGACACGCTGGAGGCCGCGCAACGGCAGAAGCTGGACCACATCTGCCGCAAGCTGCGTCTTGCGCCCGGCGAGCGTTTCCTCGACATCGGCTGCGGCTGGGGCGCGCTCGTGATCTGGGCCGCGAAGCACTACGGCGTGAAGGCGCACGGCATCACGCTGAGCCAGGCGCAGCTGGACGAGGCGAGGAAGCGCATCGCGGCCGAGGGCCTGGAGGACCGCATCACCGTGGAGCTGCGCGACTACCGCGCGTTGGAGGGCGAGGGCGTGTACGACAAGGTGTCCAGCGTGGGCATGTTCGAGCACGTGGGCCTGGCCAACCTGCCGCAGTACCACGCCACCGTGCACCGCGTGCTCAAGCCGAACGGCCTGTTCCTCAACCACGGCATCACGCACGAGGAAGAGGGCTGGCAGCCGTCGGTGGACACCGAGTTCATCAACCGCTACGTGTTCCCGGACGGCGAGCTCGATCGGGTCAGTTCGATCCAGGCCGGCATGGAGCGCGCGCAGTTCGAGATCCAGGACGTGGAGAACCTGCGCAGCCACTACGCGCGGACGCTGCGCCACTGGGTCTCGCGCCTGGAGGCCCACCACGACGAGGCCACGATCTACGTGAGCGAGGCCACGTATCGCGTCTGGCGCCTCTACATGGCCGCGAGCGCGCTGGAGTTCGAATCGGGTGGCACCGGCATCTATCAAATCCTGGCCTCGCGCCGGCCCGACGCGAGGCCGTATACGCAGCCAGTACCTTTGACGCGACAGGACTTGTATGACCGAGAAATTACATGCTAGAATAGCGGTCTTGCAGGCGCGTAGCTCAGCTGGTTAGAGCACCACCTTGACATGGTGGGGGTCGTTGGTTCGAGTCCAATCGCGCCTACCAAATTCGAAGTCCATTCGGCTCTGCCGGAGGATGTGGCCACAGGAGGCGAAAGTCTCCCGACAGAAGAAGCCGCGAAAGAATTTGGCAATGCCTGCAAAGTGCATCGCTGCATTCAAGTGAGCCCCGAACGCGAAAGTGTTCGGGGCTTTTTCTTGCGCGCTTGCTACCGATTCTGATGCTTCGTCCGCGTCGAAAAACACCGGATTCAAAGGATCCGGCGGAGCAGGGGCAGTCTGCGCAGCAGCAAAGCGCTGATCGCGAATGAGACAAAAGAGCTCGCCGCAGCCAGAAGGGCGAATTTCGCCAGCGGCGGCCAAGCCAGCCGATGCATCAGGCGGGCGATCGCAATGACGATCGGCGGATGGAATACGTACACGGCGAATGCGTTGTCCGAGAGAAATGCGGCCAGCCGTCCTTGCGCGTCGAAGTATCTGCGGTAGATCACGAGCAGCCCGAACGACACGGCGATGCAGGTGAAGGACTCCCAGAGACAGAATGCCGCGCTCTGCCAATTCCACCCGCTGGAGAAATCGACGCCGTGCCGCTTCGCGTCGATCATCAGGCCGAACCATCCGACCATGCCCACCGGCACCACGATCGAAAGCCAGCGCACCCCGCGTCGGAATTCCAGTTTCGGCAGCCAATGCCGGCGCGCGGACAGGATTCCCGCGGCGAAGAGCAGGATGTATTGCGGAAAATCCCCGAGGCGCATGTTCAGCCACGAACCGGGATCGAGTGCGCGCACGATATAGGACAGCGCGGCCATGAGCAGGGCGTATCGAGCCAGATGGCCGGTTGAAGGCGGAGCATCGCCTTCCAGTGGCCGTGCTTCCGACCGGGCCAGCGAGCGAAATGCCGCATGGACCACGCAAAAGATCAACAGGGCCAGGCAGAACCAGAGCGGTCCGTTTTCCTGGAGGAACTCGCCGTTGCGAATGTGCTTGACCCATTCGTTCGCGAACGAAGTAGGCGCGGTGGACGTCCAGGAGTGGGCGACGTAGTACTCGGTGAGCGGACCGATTGCGAACATGTAGAGCAGGACCGGCACGCCGAGTCGGACCGCGCGATCACGCAGGAAGGCGGCGGAGCCCTTGCGATCATGCGAAGCGGGCACGAAGTAGCCGGCGACGAAGAACAGCAGCCCCATGAAGAACGATTGCAGGTACATCTGCCACGCGCCGAAGACGAGCGCCTCGATCGCGGTGACTGGCGGGCGTTCGACGAAGTACCAGTTGCCGAAGGGGCTGTACGTGTCGGCGGCGTGCATGCTGATGACCAGCAAGATCATCGTCCAGCGCAGGTTGTCGATGTAGAGCAGGCGCCCGTGGCGCCCGCCCTCGCCTGGCGCATCTGTTTCCTTCTCAGGCATGGCTCGAACTTGCTCCATGCGCTTTTCCTTGTGCGGAGGACAGGACGCGCTGCACGTCGTAGTGCGGGCTGTCGGGGACGGCGTGCCAGGCGTTGTTCATGGGTGTCCCCCGGAGACGACGAGGATTGCAGTGAGTTGCCCAGATCATAGGCACGACATCCAGACTCCAGATTGATGCGGCGTTGGTGGGAGGGAAATTTGGCATGGGATCTCCCGACTGCAATGCCGACCCGGCTGCCTGCCGCCAGGCAGTTCGCGGCCCGAGGGCCGGCCCCGGTAGGATGGCCGTCCCGCAACGACATCGCCACATCCGATGCGCCGCACCACCTTCGCCTCCGCCCTGACCCTCGCCGCCACGCTGCTGGCCGCGCCGCTCGCCCGTGCCGATGGCCTCGCCGACCTCAAGGCCGCCCTCGCGCGGCTGCAGGCGCAGACGCCGCTGAAGGCGACGCTCGAGGTGAAGACCAGCGAGAAGGAGGGCGAGGGCACCGACGCCGTCCAGAAGCAGGGCGAGGCGAGCGTCGCGCTGGAGGACGGCCCGCGCGGCCTGCAGGTGCTCTACGCGAAGGAACTGCTCGCGCGCATGGAGGTCGAGTCGCGCCAGGTGGCGCGCGACCCCAAGGCGAAGACGCCGACGGTGTGGGCGGTCGGCAAGCTCGACTCGTCCGAGGTGCTGCGCATGACCTCCGCCGCGAACGCGCTGGGGCGCCGCCTGGACGAGTCGGTGTTCAAGAGCGAGAAGGCCGACAGCTTCGGCGGCAAGCCGGCGCGCCTGCTCACGTTCACGCTGCCCTTGTCGAGGTTGCCCGAGCAGCAGCGCAAGTACGTCAAGGAGTTCGACTCCACGCTGTCGATCTGGATCGCGGCGGACGGCACGCCATTGGCCAGCGCGACCAACACCAGCGTCAAGGGACGCGCGTTCGTCGTCGTCAGCTTCGAGGCGGTGGACGAGGACAACCTCACCTATGGGGTCGCCGGCGACCGCCTGATGACGCTGCGCAGCGAGAGCCACTCGACCAGCAGTGGCGCCGGCGAGCACGGCGAGCAGCGCGTGGTGAAGACGCTGCAGCCGCAGGGCTGAACCTTCAGCCGGGACGCACCATGTCCTCGGCCCGCACCCAGGCGTCGAACTGCTCGCCGGTGAGCTTGCCCGAGGCGATGGCCGCGTCGCGCAGCTTGAGGCCCTTCGCGTGCGCGGCGCGCGCGATCTGGGCCGCGGCGTCGTAGCCGATGTGCGGGTTCAGGGCGGTCACCAGCATCAGCGAGTTCTGCAGCAGTTCGGCGATGCGATCGAGGCGCGGCTCGATGCCTTGTGCGCAGTGCCTGTCGAAGCCGCGCATGCCGTCGTCCAGCAGCCGCACGCTCTGGAGCAGGTTGTGGATCATCACCGGCTTGTAGACGTTCAGCTCGAAGTTGCCGCTGGCGCCGGCCATCGTCACGGCGACGTCGTTGCCGATCACCTGGCAGCAAAGCATCGTCATCGCCTCGCACTGCGTCGGGTTCACCTTGCCCGGCATGATGGAGCTGCCCGGCTCGTTCTCGGGGATCTTCAGCTCGCCCAGGCCGCTGCGCGGGCCGCTGGCCAGCCAGCGCACGTCGTTGGCGATCTTGGTGAGCGCCACCGCCAGCGCCTTCAACGCGCCGTGCGCGCGCACGATCGCGTCATGCGCGGCCAGCGCCGCGAACTTGTTGGGCGCGGTGACGAAGCCCAGGCCGGTCATGCGATCGAGTTCGGCGGCCACGTCGGCGCCGAAGGTGGCGGGCGTGTTGAGGCCGGTGCCCACCGCAGTGCCGCCCAGCGCGAGCTCGCGCAGCTCGGGCAGCACCGCGTGCAGCTGGCGCTCGGCATGATCGAGCTGCGCGACCCAGCCCGAGATCTCCTGGCCCAGCGTCAGCGGCGTGGCGTCCTGCAGGTGCGTGCGGCCGATCTTGACGATGCCGTCGAAGGCCTTCGCCTTGGCGTCCAGCGTGGCGCGCAGGCCCTGCAGCGACGGGATCACGTGCTGCGCGATGCCCTGCACCGCGGCCACGTGCATGGCGGTCGGGAACACGTCGTTGGACGACTGGCCGAGGTTGACCTCGTCGTTCGGATGCACCAGCCGCTTCAGGCCCAGCGGGCCGCCCAGCAGCTGCGAGGCGCGGTTGGCGAGCACCTCGTTCATGTTCATGTTGCTCTGGGTGCCGGAGCCGGTCTGCCACACGGCCAGCGGAAACTCGCCCTCCCAGCGCTCCTCGATGACCTCTGCGGCGGCGCGCGCGATCGCGTCGGCCTTGGCCGCGGGCAGCAGGCCGGCGCGCTCGTTGACGCGCGCGGCGGCGCTCTTGACCAGCGCCAGCGCGTGCAGCAGCTCCGGCGGCATGCGTTCGGTGGAGATGGCGAAGTGCTCGATGGAGCGCTGCGTCTGAGCGCCCCACAGGTGCTCGCCGGGGACGGGGATGTCGCCCCAGGCGTCGTGCTCGATGCGTTGTTCGGTGCTCATGTCGTCCTGGATCGGTGCCTCAACCCGGTGAGCGTACAGGGCGCGCGAAGACCCTGACGGAGGTGGCGCGTTCGGCGCGGCCGCAACGGACGGGGGAATCCCTTGCTGCACCGCAATGCACCGCCTCTAGAATCGACTCAACCAGACCTACACACATCGATTGGGGACATTCCATGGTCACGACCCGCCGCAATGCCAAGGCCAGCGCCGACCCGGCCTCGCCTCCGGGCGTGCGCATCCTCAAGAAGTACCCGAACCGGCGCCTCTACGACACGCTCACCAGCTCGTACATCACGCTGGCCGACGTGAAGAAGATGGTGCTCGAAGGCGCGTCGTTCGAGGTGCGCGACGCCAAGACCGGCGACGAGCTCACGCGCGCGATCCTGCTGCAGATCATCCTGGAGGAGGAGACCGGCGGCGTGCCCATGTTCAACAGCCAGATGCTGGCCCAGATCATCCGCTTCTACGGCCACGCCATGCAGGGCGTGATGGGCTCGTACCTCGAGAAGAACCTGCAGGCGCTGGCCGAGATGCAGACGCGCCTGGCCGACCCGGCCGCGGCCCTGTCGCCGCTCACGCCCGACGGCTGGAGCAAGCTCATGAGCGGCCAGGCGCCGATGATGCAGAACCTGATGGGCAGCTATCTCGAGCAGTCGAAGAAGCTGTTCGAGCAGATGCAGGAACAGATGAGCAAGCCGGGCGAATCCATCTTCCCGATCCCGGGATTCCCGCCGACGCGCAAGTGACGCGTTCAGCGGCCTGAGCCGAACCGCGCTGCCGAGCGCGCCCGTGCCTTGGCGGCCTCGACCTCGCGGTCGTGCGGCGGGGCGGTGGTGACGAGCGAGCCGATCAGCGTGCGCGCCGATGCCGCCACAGCCTCGACGGCGCGTTCGAAGGCCTCCTCGTTGGCCTTCGAGGGTACGCTGAAGCCGCTCAACTTGCGCACGAACTGAAGGGCGGCGTCGCGGATCTCGATCTCGGTGGCGGGCGGCTCGAAGTTGAACAGCGTGCGGATGTTGCGGCACATGGGCGGGTCTCCGTGGGACGGCGGGGCTTGGCGCATTGTCCGCCGCCCAGGCCCGCTGCCGTCGGGCTGCCGCACGGGCGAAAGTCACGCCGCCGGCGGGCGCAAGGCCCCGGAGGCCCGTTTCCGGCGAGGATGCGGGACAATCGCGGGATGAACGCCACCACCGACGCCCCGCTCGCCCCCGTGCCAGCCAAGGCGGAACCGACCATCGCCTTCGTCAGCCTCGGCTGCCCCAAGGCCCTCACCGACTCCGAGCTCATCCTCACGCAACTGCGCGCCGAAGGCTACGGCACCAGCAAGAGCTACGCGGGCGCCGACCTCGTGGTGGTCAACACCTGCGGCTTCATCGACGACGCCGTCAAGGAGAGCCTGGACGCGATCGGCGAGGCGCTGGCCGAGAACGGCAAGGTGATCGTCACCGGCTGCCTGGGCGCCAAGCCGGGCAAGGCCGGCGGCGACAACCTGATCCGCGAGATCCACCCGAAGGTGCTGGCCGTCACGGGCCCGCACGCCACGCAGGAGGTGATGGACGCGGTGCACCTGCACGTGCCCAAGCCGCACGACCCGTTCATCGACCTGGTGCCGCCGCAGGGCATCAAGCTCACGCCGCGCCACTACGCATACCTGAAGATCAGCGAGGGCTGCAACCATCGCTGCACGTTCTGCATCATCCCCAGCATGCGCGGCGACCTGGTGTCGCGACCCATCGGCGACGTGCTGGGCGAGGCGCAGCGCCTGTTCGAGGCCGGCGTCAAGGAGCTGCTGGTGGTGAGCCAGGACACCTCGGCCTACGGCGTCGACGTGCAGTACCGCACCGGCTTCTGGGACGGCAAGCCGGTCAAGACCCGCATGCTGGACCTGTGCGAGCGCCTGGGCGAGCTGGCGGAGAAGTACGGCGCGTGGGTGCGCCTGCACTACGTGTACCCGTATCCGCACGTGGACAACGTGATCGACCTGATGGCGGCCGGCAGGATCCTGCCGTACCTGGACATCCCGTTCCAGCACGCCCATCCGGCCGTGCTCAAGCGCATGAAGCGGCCGGGCAACGGCGAGCGCACGCTGGAACGCATCCAGGCGTGGCGCGAGAAGTGTCCCGAGCTGGTCATCCGCAGCACCTTCATCGCCGGCTTCCCGGGCGAGACGGAAGAGGAATTCCAGACGCTGCTCGACTTTCTCGGCGAGGCGCAGATCGACCGCGCGGGCTGCTTCGCCTACTCGCCGGTGGAAGGCGCCACGGCCAACGAGATCGACGGCCAGCTGCCGCAGGAACTGCGCGAGGAGCGCCGCGCGCGCTTCATGGCGGTGGCCGAGCAGGTGTCCACCGAGCGCTTGCAGCGCCGCATCGGCGCGACCATGCAGGTGCTCGTCGACAAGGCGCCCATGCTGGGCCGCAAGGGCGGCGTCGGCCGCTCGTACGCCGACGCGCCGGAGATCGACGGCATCGTGCGCCTGCTGGCGCCGGAGAAGCTGTCCAAGCAGCTGAAGGTGGGCGAGTTCACGCGCGCCCGCATCGTCGCCACCGAGGGCCACGACCTCGTCGCGCTGCCGATCTGATGGCCGAGTCCCGGGGCGACCACGACGACGCGCCGTCCACGCGCCAGATCCATCACGGCTACGTGCCGCCCGCGGGCTTCGCTTCCGTGGCGCCGGCGATGCATCGCGCGTCGACCGTGCTGTTCAAGGACGTGGCCGCGATGCGCGCCAGCTCCTGGCTGGACAAGGACACCTACACCTACGGCCTGCACGGCACGCCCACGTCGTTCACGCTGGAGGCGCGCCTGGCCACGCTCGAAGGCGGCACGCACGCGATGCTGGTGCCCAGCGGACTGGCCGCGATCGCGCTGGTCGACCAGTCGCTGCTGTCCAGCGGCGACACGGTGCTGATCCCCTCGAACGCCTATTTCCCGAACCGCAGCCTGGCCACGCACGAGCTGGCGCGCTGGGGCATCGCGCACCGCTTCTACGATCCGATGGACGTGGAGTCGCTGCGCGCGGCGCTGGGCCCCGACGTCGCGCTGGTCTGGATCGAGCCGCCCGGCTCCGTGACGCTGGAATTCCCCGACCTGCGCGCGCTCGTGCGCACGGTCCGCGCGCACGCGCCGCGCGCCGTCGTGGCGCTGGACAACACCTGGGGCAGCGGCATCGCCTTCGACGCGTTCGATCTCGATCCCGGTACGTCGCCGCCGCTGGCCGTCGACCTCACGATCCACGCGCTCACCAAGTACCCGTCGGGCGGTGCGGACGTGATGATGGGCTCCGTCGTCATGCGTTCGCAGGCGCTGCACGACCAGTTGGCGTTGACGCATTGCCGCCTCGGCCTGGGCGTGGGCCCCAACGACGTGGAGCTGGTGTTGCGCGGGCTGCAGACGGTGGCGCTGCGCTACGCCGCCCAGGACGCTTCGGCGCGCCGCATCGCGCGGTGGGCGCTGGGTCGCAAGGAGTTCGCGCGCGTGCTGCACCCGGCCACGCCGGGATCGCCGGGGCACGAGCACTGGGCTGCGCAATGCCGCGCGGCGGCGGGCCTGGCGACGCTGGCCTTCGATCCGGCGATCGCGCCGGAACGCGTCGACCGCTTCGTCGACGACCTGCGCCTGTTCGGCATCGGCTGGTCGTGGGCCGGCCCGATGAGCCTGGCGGTGCCGTACCGCCCCGACTCGGGCCGCGTGGGCGCCTTCGCGGGCACGCTGGTGCGGCTGTCGATCGGGCTGGAGGATGCGGACGACCTGATCCGCGATCTCGAACAGGCGCTGGAGAAGCTGGCCGCGTGACTAGTCCTTCGACGGCCCCGACACCTTGTGGCGCATCAGCCGCCCCTTCTCGCGCTCCCAGTCGCGCTCCTTGATCGTGTTGCGCTTGTCGTGGTCGGCCTTGCCCTTGGCCAGCGCGATGTCGGCCTTCACGTAGCTGCCCTTGAAGTGCAGGTTCAGCGGCACCATCGTGAAGCCGCGTTGCTCCACCTTCCCGATGAGGCGCTTGATCTCCTCGCCGCGCATCAGGAGCTTCTTGGTTCGGTCGGCCTCCGGGTTGACGTGGGTGGACGCCGAACGCAGCGCGTTGATGCGGCAGCCGATCATGTGCAGCTCGCCGTTCTTGATGACGACGTAGCCGTCGGTGAGCTGCACCTGTCCCGCGCGGATGGCCTTCACCTCCCAGCCCTGGAGCACCAGGCCGGCCTCGTACGTCTCTTCGATGTGGTATTCGAACCGCGCTCGGCGATTCTCTGCGATGAAGGCGGACATGGGGGCGCTTAAAATTCTTCCATTGTATGAAGCACGTCAAGAAGTCCGTCCTCCTCTGGTACTCCGCCCGCGAAATGTACGAGCTCGTCGTCAATGTGGAGGACTATCCGAAGTTCCTGCCCTGGTGCGAATCGGCCGCCGTGCTGGAACGCCGTCCGGCCGATCCGGCAACGGGCGCGCCCGCGGGCATGACCGCGCGCCTGGGCCTGTCGTACGCTGGCGTGCGCCAGTCGTTCACGACGCGCAACGAGGAGGTGCGGGCCGAGTCGGTGAAACTCAAGCTCGTCGACGGCCCGTTCTCGCAGCTCGATGGCGTGTGGCAGTTCAGGCCGCTCAAGCAGCCCGACCCGGCGCAGCCCGTGAACCCGGACGAGCCGGTGGCCTGCCGCGTGGAGTTCGACCTCACGTACGCGTTCTCCAACCGCGTGTTCGAGGCGGTGCTGAGTCCGGTCTTCGACCAGGTGGCCAACACCTTCGTCGACTCCTTCGTCAAGCGCGCGGCGCAGGTCTACGGTGAGCGCTGAGATCGGCGTGCAGGTGGTGTGGAGCCCGTCCGCGCGCGAGACGCTGAGCGTCGAGCTGCGCCTGCCGCCGGAGTCCACGCTGGCCGATGCGCTGGCCGTGACGGGCTGGCCGGCGCTGGCGAGTGCGTCGCAAGGGGACGCGGCCTTCGCGGCGGCGGGCCTGTCGGCCGCGGTCTGGAGCAAGGCGAGGGCGCTGGCGCACCCGTTGCGCGACGGCGACCGCGTGGAGGTGTTGCGCGACCTGCAGATCGACCCGATGGAGGCGCGCCGCGTGCGCTACGAGGCGGCCGGCGGCATCGATGCGCTGCGTCGGCGCGGCTACGCCGGACGCAAGCGCTGAGCGGGTTGCCTACTGCGCCGGCGCGGCGCCGCAGTTGGATGCGATGGCGTCCTGCGTGCGCTTGATTTCCGCGACGCGGCCGGCGTCGTCGAGCACCTCGCGCTCGCCGTTGGCGTTCACGCGAGCGACGCGCTCGCCGTCCTGCAGCGGCTTGAGCATGGACTGGGCGCGCGCGCAGTTGTCCTTGCGGATGGCGGCGTTCTTGGCGTCCAGCTCGGCGCGGTCGGCCTTGTCCTTGTCCGCCTTCGTCTGGTCGGCGAGCTTCTTCTTCCTTTCCAGCGCGCTGTCGCCAGCGGGGGCGGACGCCGGCGCGGCGGCGGACGCCGGGGTCGTCAGCACCGGGCCGGCGCCGCCGGACGGCCCGCTGATGATGTTCTTGGCCGGCGTTCCGGGCGGCGGCGGCGTGTCGCCGATGTGCATCTGGCCCGACGCGTCGCGCCACTTCCAGAAGGCCTGGGCATGGGCGCCGGTGGCGGCCAGCGCCAGCAGGCCGGCGGCGAAGGACAGGGCGATCTTTTGCATGGCTGCTTTTCTTCTGAACGGGTGAGGAACCAACGAGGGGCGCCGGGGGCGCGTTGACACATTCTCGTGTCTTCGGCCGCCGCGGCGCCGAGTGTAGTGCTCCGCAGTGGTGACAAATCGCAAACAAATCGGCGCCGCGGCGCCTGGCGAAAGCGGGTTCATCAAGGCCCTGCCGGGCAAAGGCGCGCGCAGTCCGTATAATCCGCTTTTGCGTCTGGAGCTTCCTCTATGCGCCTTCTAGGCAAAGCGCTCACCTTCGACGACGTGTTGTTGGTGCCGGCATATTCCCAGGTGTTGCCCCGCGACACCAGCCTGCGGACTCATTTCACCCGCAACATCGTCCTCAACCTGCCCGTCGTCTCGGCGGCCATGGACACCGTCACCGAGGCCCGCCTGGCGATCGCGATCGCCCAGGAAGGCGGCATCGGGGTCATCCACAAGAACCTCACGGCCATGCAGCAGGCCGCCGAAGTGGCGCGCGTCAAGCGCTACGAATCGGGCCTGCTGCGCGACCCGGTCACCATCGCGCCGGGCGCCCGCGTGCGCGACGTGGTGGAGCTGTCGCGCCTGCACGGCGTGTCGGGCTTCCCGGTGGTGGACAACGGCCGCGTGGTGGGCATCGTCACGAACCGCGACCTGCGTTTCGAGACCCGCATGGACGCCCCGGTGCGCGAGATCATGACGCCGCAGGAGCGCCTGATCACCGTGCCCGAAGGCACCTCCCTGGCCGTGGCCAAGGAGCTGATGCACCGCCACAAGCTGGAACGCGTGCTGGTGGTCAACGACGCCTTCGAGCTGCGCGGCCTGTTCACCGTCAAGGACATCACCAAGCAGAACACCTTCCCGAACGCCGCGCGCGATTCGCACGGCAAGCTGCGCGTGGCGGCCGCGGTGGGCGTGGGCGACGGCACCGAGGAGCGCGTCGAGCTGCTGGCCAAGGCCGGCGTCGACGCCATCGTGGTCGACACCGCCCACGGCCACAGCCAGGGCGTCATCGACCGCGTGAAGTGGGTCAAGAAGAACTTCCCGCAGGTCGACGTCGTCGGCGGCAACATCGCCACCGGCGCGGCCGCCCTGGCGCTGGCCGAGGCCGGCGCCGACGCGGTGAAGGTGGGCATCGGCCCCGGCTCCATCTGCACCACGCGCATCGTCGCGGGCGTGGGCGTGCCGCAGGTCATGGCCATCGACAACGTGGCCACCGCGCTGCAGGGCACCGGCGTTCCGCTGATCGGCGACGGCGGCATCCGCTACTCGGGCGACATCGCCAAGGCCATCGCCGCCGGTGCCAGCACCGTCATGATGGGCGGCATGTTCGCCGGCACCGAGGAGGCGCCGGGCGAGGTCATCCTGTTCCAGGGCCGCAGCTACAAGAGCTACCGCGGCATGGGCTCCATCGGCGCGATGAAGGCCGGCTCGGCCGATCGCTACTTCCAGGAAGCCGACGACAACCCGAACGCCGACAAGCTCGTGCCCGAGGGCATCGAAGGCCGCGTCCCGTACAAAGGCTCGGTGGTGTCCATCCTGTTCCAGATGGCCGGCGGCCTGCGGGCCTCGATGGGCTACTGCGGCTGCCCCACGATCGACGACATGCGCAACAAGGCCGAGTTCGTCGAGATCACGTCGGCCGGCATCCGCGAGAGCCACGTGCACGACGTGCAGATCACCAAGGAAGCGCCCAACTACCGCGCCGACTGAGTTGACGCAGCAATTCTGAAATCCAGCCGCCCGGTTCGCCGGGCGGCTGCGCTTCAGACCTTTTCGAGGATCGGCCCTGACCAGGCCGCCGACGCGAGACAAACTTCTCCCTCAGCCACCGTGAGCGCAGACCAGACCCCCGTCACCGCTTCCACCGCCGCCTCCGGCAAGCGCCAGGCGGCCATGCCGTTCATCATGGTGACGGTGCTGATCGACATGATCTCGATCGGGCTGATCATCCCGGTGCTGCCCAAGCTCGTCGGAACGTTCGAGACGACGGCCGCGGCGCAGGTCGGCGCCTATGCGTGGGTGGCGATGGCGTTCGGCTTCGCCAACTTCATCGGCTCGCCCATCCTCGGCGCGCTGTCCGACCGCTACGGCCGCCGGCCGGTGCTGCTGATCGGCTTCAGCGGACTCGCGCTGAGCTTCTTCGTCACCGCGCTCGCCGGCGCGTTGTGGATGCTGATCGTCGTGCGCCTGTTCAGCGGGGCGCTACAGGCCAACATCGCGGTGGCCAATGCCTACGTGGCCGACATCACGCCGCCCGAGGAGCGCGCCAGGCGCTTCGGCATGCTGGGCGCGATGTTCGGCCTCGGCTTCATCCTCGGCCCGGTGCTGGGTGGCCTGCTGGGCGGCATCAACCTGCGGCTGCCGTTCTATTGCGCCGGCACGCTGGCCGTCTGCAACTGGCTGTACGGTTTCTTCGTGCTGCCCGAATCGCTGCCGCCGGAGCGCCGCCAGCCGTTCAGCTGGGCGCGCGCCAATCCGATCGGCTCGCTGATGCATCTGGCGCAGCTCAAGAGCATGGGCGCGCTGCTGGGCGTGGTCGCCTTCGCGTCGCTGGCGCAGTTCATCCTGCAAGGCACCTGGGCGCTGTACACGCAGCTCAAGTTCGGCTGGGAGCCGCAGCAGATCGGCTGGTCGCTGTGCGCGGTCGGCGCGATGTCGGTGCTGGTACAGGGCGTGCTCGTCGGCAAGCTCACCAAGCTGATGTCGGTGCGCCGGCTGGCCACCATCGGACTCGTGTGGTCGGCGTTGAGCTACGCGGCCTGGGGCGCCGCCACGCAGGGCTGGATGATGTATGTGGTCATCGCCTGCAACGTGCTGGGCTTCGCGGCAGGCGCGTCGCTGCAGACGCTGGTGGCCAACGCCGCCGACCAGAAGACCCAGGGCCAGACGATGGGCGCCGTCGCCGGCCTGTCCAGCCTGACGGCCGTGCTCGCCCCTGTCATCGGGCCGCTGCTGCTGCGCTCGGTGGCCGACGCGCCGCGCGGCGACTGGCGCCTCGGCGCCCCGTACTACGTCTGCGCCGCGCTGCAGCTGTGCGCGATGGCCATGACCGTCGTCCACTTCCGCCGGCTCCGCGCCAGCGCGCCGGCGCCGGCCGCCGCGCAGTCCTGAAATCCCTTACTTCACCTCAGCCCGCCCCGCCGCCATGCACGACAAGATCCTCATCCTCGATTTCGGCTCCCAGGTCACCCAGCTGATCGCGCGTCGCGTGCGCGAGGCGCATGTCTACTGCGAGATCCATCCCAACGACGTGTCCGGCGAGTTCATCCGCTCGTTCGGCGCCAAGGGCATCATCCTGTCGGGCAGCCACGCGAGCACCTACGAGGACGCCGAGCTGCGCGCGCCGCAGGCCGTGTGGGACTCGGGCGTGCCGGTGCTGGGCATCTGCTACGGCATGTTCGCGATGACCGTTCAGCAGGGCGGCGAGGTGGAGCCGGCGAAGGAGCGCGAGTTCGGTTACGCCGAGGTGCGCGCGCATGGCCACACGAAGCTGCTGGAGGGCATCGAGGACTTCGCCACTCCCGAAGGCCACGGCATGCTCAAGGTGTGGATGAGCCACGGCGACAAGGTCACCCGGCTGCCGCCGGGCTTCCAGCTGATGGCCAGCACCGGCAACTGCCCCATCGCCGGCATCGCCGACGAGTCGCGCGGCTACTACGGCGTGCAGTTCCACCCCGAGGTCACGCACACGGTGCAGGGCAGGGCGCTGCTCGAGCGCTTCGTGCTGAAGATCGCCGGCGCGAAGGCCGACTGGATCATGGACGACCACGTCGAGGAGGCCGTCAAGCGCATCCGCGAGCAGGTGGGCGACGAGGAGGTCATCCTGGGCCTGTCCGGCGGCGTCGATTCGAGCGTGGCCGCGGCGCTGATCCACCGCGCCATCGGCGACCAGCTCACCTGCGTGTTCGTCGACCACGGCCTGCTGCGCCTGGACGAAGGCAAGATGGTCATGGAGATGTTCGAGGGCCGGCTGCACGCGAAGGTCGTGCACGTGGACGCGAGCGCGCAGTTCCTGGGCCACCTGGCCGGCGTCACCGATCCCGAGCAGAAGCGCAAGATCATCGGCCGCGAGTTCGTGGAGGTGTTCAAGGCCGAGGCCGCCAAGCTGAAGGCGGGCGGCGGCGGCCACAAGGGCGCGCAGTGGCTCGCGCAGGGCACCATCTACCCCGACGTGGTGGAGTCGGGCGGCACGAAGACCAAGAAGGCCGTCACCATCAAGAGCCACCACAACGTCGGCGGCCTGCCCGAGCAGCTCGGACTGAAGCTGCTGGAGCCGCTGCGCGACCTGTTCAAGGACGAGGTGCGCGAGCTGGGCGTGGCGCTGGGCCTGCCGCCCGAGATGGTCTACCGCCACCCGTTCCCGGGTCCGGGCCTGGGCGTGCGCATCCTCGGCGAGGTGAAGAAGGAGTACGCCGACCTGCTGCGCCGCGCCGACGCGATCTTCATCGAGGAGCTGCGCAACTGGAAGGACGGCGCCACGGGCAAGAACTGGTACGAGCTCACCAGCCAGGCCTTCACGGTGTTCCTGCCGGTCAAGAGCGTGGGCGTGATGGGCGACGGCCGCACCTACGACTACGTGGTGGCGCTGCGCGCCGTCCAGACCAGCGACTTCATGACGGCCGACTGGGCCGAGCTGCCGTACGGGCTGCTGAAGAAGGTGTCGGGCCGCATCATCAACGAGGTGCGCGGCATCAACCGCGTCACGTACGACGTCTCGAGCAAGCCGCCCGCGACGATCGAGTGGGAATGAGCACCGTCCGGCCGCCCGAAGGCGCTCGCACCGCAGCCGCCAGGCGGAGGGTAGTCTCATGAGCGATCAGTTAGGCCTGTTCGCGCCGACGGCGTCGCCGTCGCGCGACGTGCCGCGCCCGCAGCGGACGTCGAGCGCGCACAAGCATGCGCTGTTCCTCGCGATCCTCCCGGGCGCCGAGGATGCGGCGGAGATCCTGGCGCGGGCGGCCGCGGAGGATGCCCGCCTCGCCATCGGCGGCGAGCCGATGGACGCCGGGCGCCTGCACGTCTCGCTGTTCGGACTCGTCGACTACACCGACCGCTACCCCGTGGAGGCCGTCGAGCGCTGGGTGAATGCGCTCGACACGGTGCGCGTGGCACCGTTCGGCGTCGGCTTCGATACCGTCGCCACCTTCGGCGGCCAGGGCCACCCGCTGGTGCTGCGATCGCACGACACCGCATCGGTGGCTGGTGTACGGCGCTTGCGCGAGGCGATCGGCCAGGCGCTCGCCGACTCGGGTGAGCGGCTGAAGTGGACCAGCGACGAGCCGCACATGACCGTGTCGTACCGCGGCCGGCACATCGGCGACACGGCGGTGTCGCCCGTCGCCTGGACGGCGCGCGAGTTCGCGCTGATCGACAGTCACGTCGGCAAGCACATCCACGAGACGCTCGAGCGCTGGACGCTGCGTGCCTGACGTGCCGTCGCGCGCCGCCTTGCACCGATAATCCGGAAATCCGGCCCCACCGCGAGCCCACTCATGAGAATGTTCTTCACCTTCGGATCGCTGCTGATCGTGCTGGCCATCATCTCGATCACCGTGCGCAACCAACTGCACGCCAGCAAGCGATTCCTGCCCGCCACGGCAGCGGCCTCGGGCGCCCCGGCGATCGCCGTCGACCCGAACGACCCGCGCCGGGCCGTCTCGCAGTACCAGCGCGACCTGGACAAGGCCATGAAGGCCGACGCGCAGCACACGGCCGACCAGGCCGCCAGCGCCGCCGACGAGGGCGCGCGTTGAACGGCGCCACGGCCTTGGACGTCGCACCCGCTCCCGCCGAATTCAGCCCCGCCGAGGAGCGCGCCATGCGCCAGGCGCTGGACCAGGCGCAGAACGCCTGGCTGGTGGGCGAGGTGCCGGTGGGCGCGGTGATCCTGCGCGACGACGCCGACGGCGTGCCGCAGGTGGTGGCCACCGGCTACAACCGGCCCATCACCACCACCGATCCCACGGCGCACGCCGAGCTGGTGGCGCTGCGCCACGCGGCCCAGCTGCTCGACAACTACCGCCTGCCCGACTGCACCATCGTCGTCACGCTGGAGCCCTGCGCGATGTGCGCCATGGCCCTGATCCATGCACGCTTCAAGCGCGTGGTGTTCGGCGCGCGCGACCCCAAGACCGGCGCGGCCGGCTCGGTGGTCGACCTGTTCGCCAACCCACAGCTCAACCACCAGACCAAGGTCGCCGGCGGCTGCATGGAGACCGCCTGCGGCACGCTGCTGCGCGAGTTCTTCGCCGAGCGCCGCTCCGAGCACAAGGCCCGCCTGGCCGCGCTGCGTGCGCCCGCCGAGGACGACACCATTCCCGTCGCCGACGTCGCCGTCGACGATGCCATCCCGGTGGGCCTCGCCACCGAGATCGAAGCCGCCTCAACCGACGCTCCCGGAGCGCCCACATGACCTCTCTCATCCTGTACACCCCGGCCGGCGTGCTGGCCAAGGCGGCGCCGCTGAAGCTGGCCGCCCGCCGCCTCAAGAAGATCGGCTTCGACGTGGCGATCGACGAATCGGCGCTGGCGAAGCACCAGCGCTTCGCCGGCGACGACGACGTGCGCCTCGAGGCGATCCACCGCGTCGCGCGCGCTCAGCCGGGCGTCGCGCTCGCCACGCGCGGGGGCTACGGCCTCACGCGCCTGCTCGACCGCGTCGACTGGGCGCTGCTGGGCAAGAGCGTCGAGGCCGGCACGCGCTGGGTCGGCTACAGCGACCTGACCGCCTTGCAGATGGGCTTGCTGGCCCACCGGAAGGCACCGACGTGGTGGGGCCCGCTCGCCTGCGACGACTTCGGCCGCAAGGAACTCGACGAGGTCACGCCCGACTGCTTCGCCGAGGCGATGTCCGGCGCGCTGGAGGCCGTGGGCTTCCGCACCGAGGCCGGCTTCGACGGGCTCGACACCCGCGGCCTGATGTGGGGCGGCAACCTCGCGATGCTGTGCTCGCTGCTGGGCACGCCGCACTGGCCCAAGGTCAAGGGCGGGGTGCTGATGCTGGAGGACGTGGCCGAGCACCCGTACCGCGTCGAGCGCATGCTGCTGCAATTGCACCAGGCCGGCGTGCTGGCCGCACAGAAGGCGATCCTGCTGGGCGCGTTCACCGACTGGAAGAAGTCGCCGCTGGACCGCGGCTACACGCTCAAGACCGTGGTGGCGCACCTGCGCTCGCTGGTGGACGTGCCCATCCTCACCGGCTTTCCGTTCGGCCACGTGCCTACCAAGGTCACGGTGCCGTTCGGCGTGAAGGGCCACCTGGTGGTGCAGGGGCGTGACGCATTCCTGGGCTGGGACGAGGATCACGCGCACCATCACCATGCGCACGACGGCCACGACCACGGCCATGGGCACGCGCACTGAGCGGGAATGTCCAGGCCTGTCTAGGCAAGCTTGCTCCTGCCTGACGTCGAACGGGCCCGGCCCTTGCTTGTTGCGCTGCAGCAAGGGCTGAAAACCCTTAGGGGGCCCCCCGGGCGGTGCTCTTAAAATGCGCAATCACGCCTCGAGCGGCCCCGGGCACAACCCGGCGGCTGTCGGAGGCTGTTTTGTTTTTGTTGGCGAGTCGCCGGGGCCATCCCCCGGCCATGCTCGCGACCCGAGTTCTGGAGATCCGCATGGGCGGTGTATTTGGTCGTTGGTGCGGTGTTGCCTGGCTTGCCGCGGGCGCGTTGCTGGCATCCCTCGCCGGCTGCGACAACAGCCCCTGGGAAACCGGCGCCGGCAGCCAGAACACGTTGTTCACGGCGATGCAGGAGGGGTCGCCGCGGCACATGGACCCCACGGCGTCCTACTGGTCGAACGACACCACGTTCACGTACCAGATCTACGAGCCGCCCTACGGCTACCACTACCTGAAGCGCCCGTACCAGCTCATCGGCAAGTCGGCGCAGGACGTGGCCAAGCCGCGCTACTACGACAAGAACGGCCACGAGCTGGACGCCGACGCGCCGGCCGACCAGGTGGCCGAGAGCGTCTACGACGTCAAGATCAAGCCGGGCATCCTGTTCCAGCCGCACCCCGCGTTCGCCAAGGACGCGAACGGGAACTACTGGTACCACTCGATGAAGCCGGGCGAGCTCGGCTCGCGCTACTCGCCGCTGCAGTTCGAGCACCAGGGCACGCGCGAGCTCGTGGCCGAGGACTTCGTCTACGCGTTGAAGCGCCACGCCACGCCGCGCATCACCACGCCGATCTACGGCATCTTCTCCGAGTACGTGATCGGCCTCAAGGAATACGGCGCCACCATCCGCGCGGAAGACGCCCGGCTGCGCGCGGGGCGCGATCCCGCCGACCTCGACCGCCCGTTCCTCGACTTCCGCAAGTTCCCGCTGGCCGGCGCCACCGCGCCCGACAAGTACACGTTCCGCGTGCGCATCAAGGGCCGCTATCCGCAGTGGAGCTACTGGATGGCCATGACCTTCATGGCCCCGGTGCCGTGGGAGGCCGATGCGTTCTACGCGCAGCCGGGCATGGCCGCGGCCAGCCTCACGCTCGACACCTGGCCCGTGGGCACCGGCCCGTTCATGCAGACCGAGTACTTCAAGGATCGCCAGCAGGTGATGGCGCGCAACCCGAACTACCGCGGCGAGCCGTACCCCTGCGAGGGCATGCCCGGCGACAAGGAGGAGGGCCTGCTCGACGACTGCGGCAAGAAGACGCCGTTCGTCGACAAGATCGTGGTCACCGCTGAGCGCGAGAAGGTGCCGCAGAAGGAGAAGTTCCTGCAGGGCTACTACGACCTCGAGGTGTTCGAGCGCGTCGACCTCGGCATGGAGTACATCGTCGCCAAGCAGGACTCCGAGGACATCCGCAAGGAGTACGACGCCAAGGGCTTCCGGCTCGACCGCTTCGACGACGTCAACAGCTACACCATCGGCTTCAACATGCTCGATCCGGTGATCGGCAAGGGCGACACCCCCGAGCAGCAGGTGAAGAACCGCAAGCTGCGCGAGGCGATCTCCATCGCGATCGACTGGGAGGAGTACTCGCGCATCTTCCCGAACAAGGCCGGCGCGATCGCGCAGGGCCCGATCCCCAACGGCATCTTCGGCTCGCGCGAGAAGACGCCCGAGGGCATCAACCCGATCACGCACCGCGTGGTGGGCGACCTGCCGGTGCGCCGCTCCATCGAGGACGCGAAGCAGCTGATGGTGGAGGCCGGCTACCCGCAGGGCCGCGACGTGCGCACCGGCCGCCCGCTGGTCATCAACTACGACTTCTACGCGCTGCCCACGCCGGAGCGCAAGGTCGAGATCGACTGGGTGGTGCGCCAGTTCGCCAAGCTCGACATCCAGTTGGAGGTGCGCGCCACCGACAACAACCAGTTCCAGGACAAGGTGCGCAAGGGCAAGCACCAGGTCTTCTGGACCGGCTGGAACGCCGACTACCCCGACGCCGAGAACTTCCTGTTCCTGTTCTACGGCCCGAATTCGAAGAGCGTGTCGGACGGCGAGAACACCACCAACTACCAGAACCCGGAATACGACCGCCTGTTCGAGCAGATGAAGACGCTGCCCGACGGCGCCGACAAGCAGGCGCTGATCGACAAGATGGTGCACATCCTGCAGGTGGACGCGCCATGGAGCTTCGGCTTCTTCCCGTACGCGTCGGCCGCCGTGCAGCACTGGGTCTACAACTCCAAGCCGGCCATCCTGGTGCGCGACCACGGCCGCTACCTGCGCCTCGACGTCGACGAGCGGCGCCGTGCGCAGGCCGAGTGGAACAAGCCGGTCTGGTGGCCCATGATCCTCCTGACCCTGGCCTTCGCCGCCCTGCTGCTGGTGGCCGCGCGCAGCTTCAAGCGACGCGAGCGGATGAACGCGCGCGGCGAGATCCTCGTCGCCTGACCGCAAGAAAAAGAGACCGATGTTTTCCTACCTCGTCCGCCGCTGCGTCTACGGCGCACTCATCCTGCTGGGCGTGAACCTGCTCACGTTCTTCCTGTTCTTCACCGTCAACACGCCCGACGACATGGCCCGCCTGAACATCGGCGGCAAGCACATCACGCAGGACCTCATCGACAAGTGGAAGCTCGAGCGCGGCTATGACAAGCCGCTGTACCTCAACGACGCGAAGCAGGGCGCCGAGCGCATCACCGACACGATCCTCTGGGATCGGTCGGTGTCGCTGTTCGAACTCAAGTTCGGCCGCTCCGACGCGGAGAGCGCCGGCGACATCGGCCCCGAGGTGGCGCGGCGCATGGGCGTCAGCGTGCGGCTCGCGCTGCCGCTGTTCGTGCTGCAGGTGATCGCCAGCACGGCCTTCGCGCTGCTGCTGGTGATGTTCCGGCACACACGGCTCGACTTCTGGGGCGTGGTCACCTGCGTGCTGATGCTGTCCATCTCCAGCCTCATCTACATCATCGTGGGGCAGTTCATGTTCTCGCGCCTTCTGCGGGTCGCGCCCATCTCGGGCTACGAGCCGGGCTGGGACGTGGTCAAGTTCCTGGCGCTGCCCATCGTGCTGTCGCTGCTGGCGCGCCTGGGCACCGAGGCGCGCCTGTACCGCGCGATGTTCCTCGAGGAGATCGGCAAGGACTACGTGCGCACGGCGCGCGCCAAGGGGCTGTCCGAGACGGTGGTGCTGTTCCGCCACGTGCTGCGCAACGCGCTGCTGCCCATCGTGACCAGCGCCGGCTCGTACCTGCCCTACGTGTTCCTGGGCAGTCTCGTGTTCGAGAGCTTCTTCGCGCTGCCGGGCCTCGGCGCCTACGTCATCGACGCGATCACCAAGCAGGACTTCGCGGTCGTGCGCACGATGGTGTTCGTCGGCTCGCTCCTGTACATCGCGACGTTCGTGCTGATCGACGTCGCCTACACCTGGGTCGATCCCCGGGTCCGCCTGGGTTGATCAAGAAAATGCCGAAATTCGTTCTCCTGTGGACGGACGCCACCACCTGGGCGCTGATCCTTTGCGTGCTCGCCTACGCCGTCGTCGTGTCGCGCTCGCCCAACCTCAAGGCCAGCTGGCGCAAGGTGTTCCGCGAGGCGCCGGCGCTGTGCTCGTCGCTGATCCTGGGCTTCTGCCTGCTGATCACCGCCACCGACAGCGTGCACTACCGCAACGCGCTGCCGCATGCGGCGGGCATGCCGGCCGGCGTCGTCGCGTATGACAGCGTCACGCGCTCGGGGCTCGACTGGCTGCTCAGCGGCCTCATCGACTCGCGCGAGGACACCTATTCGCGCCCGCTCGACTACCTCAGCTACCGCCGCGACACCGTCTCCATCAACGGCCAGCTCCAGCGCGTCTCGCCGCGCCTGAAGCACGGCGGCGCGCACCTGTCCGACCCCGACCACCAGTGGGCCGTCGACATCACCTCGCGCGTGGGCACCGGCCTCGCGCTGGGCCTACTGCTGGCGGCCGCCTGCGCCGCGGCGCTGTTCGCGATGCTCGCCCGCGCACGCCATGCGGGCTTCCTCGATACGGCCGCGAGCGTGTGGCGCAACGAGGGCGACATCCCCTGGCGCGCCGGCCTGTGGACGCTGGTGGTCATGGCCACGCTCATCGGCGTCACCATGTCGCTGATGGGCGCGTACCACGTGTTCGGCACCGACACGACGGGCAACGACGTCCTGTACCAGTCGCTCAAGTGCATCCGCACCGCGTTCGTCATCGGCTCGCTGTCGACCATCGCCACCCTGCCGCTGGCCGTGGTCCTGGGCATCATGGCCGGCTATTTCCGCGGCTGGGTCGACGAGGCCATCCAGTACTTCTACACGGTGCTCTCGTCGGTGCCCAACATCCTGCTCATCGCCGCCTGCGTGCTGATGATGCAGGTCTTCCTCGACAAGCACCCCGACCTCTTCGAGACCGGCGTCGAGCGCTCCGACGTCAAGCTCGCGCTGCTTTGCGCGGTGCTGGGCCTGACCGGCTGGCCCAGCCTGTGCCGGCTGCTGCGTGCCGAGACGATGAAGCTGCGCGAGCTCGACTACGTGCAGGCCGCCAATGCCTTCGGCGTCGGCTCGTCGCGCATCATGGTGCGCCACATCTTCCCCAACGTCGCCCACCTGATGCTCATCGTCACGGTGCTCGACTTCTCGTCGCTGATCCTCTACGAGGCCGTGCTGTCGTACGTGGGCGTGGGCGTCGATCCGTCGATGAACAGCTTCGGCGGCATGCTCAACCTCGCGCGCAAGGAGATGAGCCTCGATCCGGTCGTGTGGTGGAGCTTCTGCGCCGCGTTCGGCTTCATGGTGACGGTGGTGCTGGCCGTCAACCTGTTCGCCGACGGCGTGCGCGACGCCTTCGACCCGCGCGCCCGCGCGTTCCGCCCGCGCCTGCCGATCTCGCGCAAGGCCGTGGCCGCCGCCCAGGAGGCCTGAACCATGCTGCACACCCAAGACCTCAAGGTGGCGCTCGACGCCGAACAGGGCCTCGTCAAGGCCATCGACGGCCTGACGCTGGCCATCCAGCGCGGCGAGACGTTCGCGCTGGTGGGCGAGTCCGGCTGCGGCAAGAGCATGACCGCGCTCGCGCTGATGCGCCTGCTGCCCGAGAACGGCCGCATCACCAGCGGCGAGGTGCGGCTCGACCGCGACGACCTGCTGGCGCTGCCCGAGGCCGGCATGCGCGCCGTGCGCGGCGGGCGCATCGGCATGATCTTCCAGGAGCCGTCCACCAGCCTGAACCCGGTCATGAAGATCGGCTCGCAGCTGGTCGAGGCCATCGAGGCGCACACCGCGCTGCGCGGCGCGCAGGCACGCGAGAAGGCCATCGAGTGGCTGCGCCGCGTGGGCATCCCCGAGCCCGAGCGCCGCATCGACGACTACCCGTTCCGCATGAGCGGCGGGCAGAAGCAGCGCGTGATGATCGCGATGACGCTGGCCACCGAGCCCGACTTCCTGGTGGCAGACGAGCCCACCACGGCGCTCGACGTCACCATCCAGGCCCAGGTGCTGGACCTGCTCAAGCAGCTCCAGAAGGAGCAGGGCCTGGGGCTGTTGCTGATCACGCACGACCTGGCGGTCGTCGCCGGCATGGCCCACCGCGTGGCGCTGATGTACGCCGGCCAGATCATCGAGGTGGCCAAGGCCGAGGACTTCTTCGCCAGTCCCAGGCACCCGTACGCGCGCGCGCTGCTGCGCGCGCTGCCCGATGCGCGCCGCCGCGGCCAGGCGCTGCAGGCGATACCCGGTACCGTTCCCGTGCTCACGCAGCAGTTCGCCGGCTGCCGCTTCGCGCCGCGCTGCGACCGCGTGATGGCCCACTGCGCCGGCGTGCTGCCCGAGCTCATCGAGATCCAGGGCAGCGAGCGGGCCGGCGACCTGCACGCCGTGCGCTGCCTGCAGTTCGTTCCTGGTGCGTCGATCGCACCGGATGTGGGCGCGTCCGCACGGATCGAGACCGTCCAGGCCCCGGGGCGCGCGGCGCAGGCGCCGGGTGTGCCCCTGCTCGAGGTGAAGGACCTGCGCGTCCGCTTCCCCATCCGTTCAGGTCTGCTTCAGCGTGGCAAGCGCTTCTTCAACGCGGTGGACGGCGTGTCGTTCAGCGTGGCCGAGCGCGAGACCCTGGCGCTGGTGGGCGAGTCGGGCTGCGGCAAGACCACCACCGGCAAGGCCATTGTCCAGTTGCTGCGCGGCAGCGCCACGTTCGAAGGGCAGGCGCTGCTGAGGGGCCAGAACCTGTTCGACCTCTCGGGCCAGGCGCTCGTGCAGGCGCGGCGCGACATCCAGATCATCTTCCAGGATCCGTTCGCCTCGCTGAACCCGCGCATGCGCGTCGTCGAGATCCTCGACGAGGGCATGGCCTCCCTGCTGCCCGAGGTGGACGCCGCAGCGCGCCGCAAGCGCATCGAGTCGCTGGTCGACCAGGTGGGCCTGCGCCGCGACGCGCTGGCCCGCTACCCGCACGAGTTCTCGGGCGGCCAGCGCCAGCGCATCGCGATCGCGCGCGCCCTGGCGGTGCAGCCGCGGCTGATCGTGTGCGACGAGCCCACGTCGGCGCTCGACGTGTCGGTGCAGGCGCAGATCCTCAACCTGCTGCACGACCTGCAGCGCGAGCTCGGCGTGTCGTACCTGTTCATCACCCACAACATCGGCGTGGTCGAGTACATCGCCGACCGCGTGGCCGTGATGCGCGCGGGCGCCATCGTCGAGCAGGGCGACAGCGTCTCCGTGCTCGAGCACCCGCAGCAGCGCTACACGCGCGACCTCATCGACGCCGTCCCGCGGCTCGACCTGCCGGTCTGAGCAGTCCTGTCTAGGCAAGTCGGCGGCGCCCGGGAGGGCGCTTGCCGACGGGGACTGTTTCCAGCGGGAAAAACGCAAACTTTGCACGGTCGCGTTGCGCAACGCGTGGCTGCGTGCAAGCTTGCGCGCGGCGCTCGTGTTAAGCACGGTTTCCGGGGCGTGCCCGCGTGGAAGAAACGTTTCGCGAACGCAGCGGCGACAAGGCGGATTCGCTGCATTCTCGCAACACATTGCTTAGGGAAAACGTTCGAAACACGTATCAGGTGGTGAGTCAAACGCAGGGTTCATGGACAATATTTTCACGAGCTTTATTAGCCTGTTCATGCGCTGTTCACAAACCGGCCTGTGACTTGCTTTTGGGGCTGGGTCTATCGATCAACCTTTCCACCCCCTCAGGAGGGAACCCATGTTCCAACGTACGAAGATCTGCACCGGTCTTCTTCTGGCATTCGGCTCGATCGCCGTCTACGCCCAGGACGCAACCCCGCCCGTTCAACGCGTCGAAATCACCGGCTCGTCGATCAAGCGTGTCGATGCTGAAACCGCGCTGCCCGTCCAGGTCGTCTCGCGCGAGCAGATCGCCACCATGGGCGTGACCAACACCGAGCAGCTGCTGGCCAACATCTCGGCCAACTCCACCGCCGGCGGCACCACCTCCGCGCAGAACGCCGGCCAGTCCACCTACGGCGAGTCCACCGCCAGCCTCCGCGGCCTCGGCTCGCAGCGCACGCTGGTGCTGGTGAACGGCCGCCGCCTGGCCAACTACGCCACCGACGGCCTCGCGGTCGACATCAACTCGATCCCCCTGTCGGCCATCGATCGCGTCGAAGTGCTGAAGGACGGCGCTTCCGGCGTCTACGGCTCCGACGCCATGGCGGGCGTGATCAACTTCATCCTGCGCCGCGACTTCCACGGCGTGGAACTGTCGGTCACCGCCGGCACCCCCACCACCAAGGGCGGCGGCAAGAACGCGAAGGTCGGCATCGTCGCCGGCTTCGGCGACTACAACACCGACCACATCTCCGCGATGTTCTCGGCCGACGTGTCGCACGACACCGCGATCTACGGCTACCAGCGCAAGTACGCGAACAAATCCTGGAGCGACGACGGCCTGTTCGACCAGAGCGCGACGGCCACCGGCGCCATCCGCACGTTCGATCCGAACATCCTGACGACGCTGAACCAGGGCAAGGCGCTCTACGCCGACGGCAGCGGCATCGGCAACATCCTGGGCCCCACCGACCCCAGCAGCACGACGAACAACTGCTCCGCCAACGGCATGTCGTTCGACGTCAACTACAACACCTGCCGCTACAACCCGTCGCCGTTCGTGCCGCTGACCCCGGACGTCACGCGCGTCAATGTCTCGGCGAACCTGCGCGCCCGCGTCAACGACGACAACGAGTGGTTCCTGGAAGGCTTCCTCTCCAACGCCAAGACCATCATCAGCGAGCAGGCGTCGCCGTACAGCGCCTCCTTCCTCGCGACGGACGGCCTGTTCCACACCAAGGGCATCAATCCGGTCATCGTCATCGACCCGACGAGCCCCTACTATCCGGCGGCCTACATCGCCCAGGTCAACGCGCAGAACGCGGCCTATAACGCTGCCAACCCGACCAAGACCCAGAAGCCCATCGTCAACACCGCAACGGATCCGGTCACGGTCAGCTATCGCGCGCTCGACGGCGGCGGTCGCATCCACACGGACAATTCCACGCTCCTGCACCTGGTGACCGGCTTCACCGGCACGCTCCAGGGCTGGGACTACGACGCGGCTCTGAGCCACAACAGCAGCCAGGTGACCGAGTCCACGCAGCGCGGCTACCAGAACCAGACGCAGCTGGTCCAGCTGCTCAGCCACAACCCGAGCTTCAACCCGTTCGCCCCGGAGCAGACGCCGGCCCTGGCCGCGCAGATCTTCGCGACCAACTACAACGGCAACATCATCACGTCGACCCTGAGCACCGACGCGGTCGATGCGAAGGTGCAGCACGAGATCATGAAGCTGCCCGGCGGCATGATGGCGTTCGCGGCCGGCGCGACCTTCCGCAAGGAGAACCTGGACCTGAAGCCCAGCGCGGCCTACCAGTCCGGCGACATCTCGGGCTACGGCGCCGCGGTGCTGCCGTTCCAGAAGTCGCGCAATTCCGAGTCGGTGTTCGCGGAAGTCGACGCGCCGTTCCTGAAGAGCCTCGAGGGCGACCTGTCGGTCCGCTACGACCATTACCCCACGGCGTCGTCCACGAACCCGAAGTTCAGCCTGAAGTTCACGCCGCTGGATCAGGTCGCGTTCCGTGGCTCGGTCGGCACAGGCTTCCGCATGCCTGGCCTGCCCGAGCTGTACACGCCGCTGGCGCCCGCCACGACCAACATCTTCACGGATCCCGGCACGGGCGCCCCCGGCCAGTTCAACCAGACCGTGGGCGGCAACCCGAACCTCGTTCCGGAGAAGTCCAAGCAGTTCTCGCTGGGCACGGTGCTGGAGCCGATCAAGGGCCTGTCGGCCAGCGTCGACTACTACCACGTCAAGGTCGACCACGCGATCATCGCGCCCGACGCCGAGACCGTGGTCAAGCTCGCCGTGGCCGGCAATCCGGCCTACACGGGCCTGGTGTCGCGCGACAGCTCCGGCAACATCACCAACATCACCGCCATGGATGTCAACAGCGGCGGCGTGGTGACCGCGGGCGTGGACGTGGACATTCGCTGGAACGGCATCAAGACGGCCGCTGGCCAGTTCGGTGCCGAGTTGGCCGGTACGTGGGTCCAGAAGTACGACCTGACGACCATCGACGGCACGGTGCAGCACAGCGTCGGTCGCACGACCGACCCGAACGGGAACGCCATCCAGGCGGTCACGGCCGGCGGCATGATCTTCCGCTGGAAGCACGCCCTGACGCTGAACTGGGCCGCCGGCCCCTACGGCCTGGGCCTGACGCAGAACTTCCAGTCGGGCTACTGGGACGCTCCGCCGGCCAACAGCCCGGACGGTGTCACGCCGCGTCGCGTCAGCTCGTTCCAGACGTTCGACCTGCAAGGCCAGTACTCCGGCTTCAAGAACCTGACGATGCGCCTGGGCTTCAAGAACATCTTCAATCGCAACCCGCCGGCCGTCACGACCAACGGAACGTACTTCCAGGCGGGCTACGACCCGACCTACTACGATCCGCATGGCCGCACGGTCTACGGCACGATCGACTACAAGTTCTGATCGAGCTGCTGCACCGAGTGCAACGAAAAGAGGAGGCCTGGCCTCCTCTTTTTTTTTGCTTCATCGCCGATCTCCGGCGAACTCGCGATCATCCAATCCAGGAGGAAACCATGAAATCGATGTTGTGTGTCGGCCTGCTGGCCAGCGTGGCCGCCTGTGCCGACGCCCCCCAGGCGCCGACGGTCGTCGCCGCCGCGGCCGCCGCTTCGGCGCCTCAGCCCGAAGTGACCTGCCGGCGTGTCGCCCCGGTCGGCTCGAACATGTCCGTCACCCGGTGCGAGCCGGTGAACACGGCCGCCGACCGCATGGACGCGCAGGACACGACCCGCAAGCTGGCGGGCCCGGGCGCGCCGGGCGCGGGTGCCGGCGGCCATTGAGCGGAAGGTAGGCGGCGCTGCCGCCTTGCAAGGCAGGCAGGAGTCGGCGCGACGCGGTTTCCCGGGGGATCGCGCCCGGACGCGTCTTCAGCGCGGCGCCAGCCGGATCGCGCCGTCGAGGCGGATCACCTCGCCGTTGAGCATCTCGTTGGTGACGATCTGGTGCACCAGCTTCGCGTAGTCGGCGGGGGTGCCGAGGCGGCTGGGGAAGGGCACGCTCGCGGCGAGGGCGTCCTGCACTTCCTGGGGCATGCCGAACAGCATCGGCGTGCCGAAGATGCCCGGGGCGATGGTCATGTTGCGGATGCCGGTCTTGGCCAGGTCGCGCGCGATGGGCAGCGTCATGCCCACCACGCCGCCCTTGCTGGCCGCGTAGGCCGCCTGGCCGATCTGGCCGTCGTAGGCCGCCACGCTGGCGGTGCTGATCATCACGCCGCGCTCGCCGGTGGACTCGGGCTCGTTGGCGCTCATCGCCTCGGCCGCCAGGCGGATCATGTTGAAGCTGCCGATCAGGTTGATGGTGATCACCTTCGAGAACAGGTCCAGCGCGTGCGCGCCCGTCTTGCCCACGGTGCGCGATGCCGGCGCGATGCCGGCGCAGTTGACCAGGCCCATCAGCTTGCCCAGGCCCCTGGCGGCCTCGACCACGCGGCGGCCGTCGGCCTCCTGCGTGACGTCGCAGCGCACGAAGACCTGGCCCAGCTCGGCGGCGATGGCCTGCCCGCGCTCCTCCTGCAGGTCGGCCAGCACCACCTTGGCGCCGTTGGCGACCAGCATGCGCGCCGTGCCTTCTCCGAGGCCCGAGGCGGCGCCGGTGACGATGAATACCTTGCCCGAGATTTCCATGCTTGCTCCTTTGACAGCCCGGGCGCTGCGCGCGATGCGGGCTTGATTGACGTTAACGTAAACGTCAATTGTCGCCGGAAAGCGCGGCAAGGCAAGCGATGCCGCGGCGCCCCGCGCGGACAAACGAAAGCCCGCGACGTCGCCGGCGCGGGCTTGCGGGGATGACCGGGAAAAGGGTCAGTTCGCCAGGGCGGCGAGGGCGCGCTGCGTGATGTCGTCGACGCTGCCGGTGCCGCTGATCTTGCGGCAGCGCGGGGCCAGGGCGTCGCCCGTGGCGGCCCACTTCGAGTAGTAGGCGACGAGCGGCTCGGTCTGCTCGTGGTACGTGGCCAGGCGCTTGCGCACGATCTCCTCGGCGTCGTCGGGGCGCTGCGTGAGCGGCTCGCCGGTGACGTCGTCCTTGCCTTCCACCTTGGGCGGATTGTTGTGGACGTGGTACGTGCGGCCGGAGGCAGGGTGCACGCGGCGGCCGCTCATGCGGTCGATGATCGCCGCGTCAGGCACGTCGATCTCCAGCACCAGGTCGAGCTTCACGCCGGCTGCCTTCATCGCGTCGGCCTGCGGGATGGTGCGCGGGAAGCCGTCGAACAGGAAGCCGTTGGCGCAATCGGGCTGGGCGATGCGTTCCTTGACGAGCGCGATGATGAGGTCGTCGCTGACCAGTCCACCGGCGTCCATCACCTGCTTGGCCGCCAGGCCCAGCGGCGTGCCGGCCTTCACGGCGGCACGCAGCATGTCTCCGGTGGAGATCTGCGGAATGCCGTATTTCTGGCAGATGAACGCCGCTTGCGTTCCCTTGCCGGCGCCGGGGGCGCCCAGAAGAATCAGTCTCATCGCTACTAGCCTCTAAGGTCGGAAATTCTTTTCGGCGACAGGCGGCGCGCTGCGGCGCTGCCAAGCCTGTCCAATGGTGCCGGGTCTGCTCGGCAGAATATCATGCGCACCCTTGCAGGTCCTTACTGCACCAGCTTGGATCCCTCGGGGCAGGCCGCCTCTTTTTGCGGCACCCGGGCCGCGCCCGTCAGTGCGCGGAGCCGGCCAGCAGCGCCCGCACGCGTGCCAGATCCTCGGCGGTGTCGACGCCGCCGGGCGGCGCATGCGGGGCCACGTGCACCACGATCCGCTCGCCGTGCCACAGCACGCGCAACTGCTCGAGCGACTCGAGCTTCTCGAGCGGCGCCATGGCCAGCGTCGGGAACGTGCGCAGGTAGCCCGCGCGGTAGGCGTAAAGCCCGATGTGGCGCAGCGCGCCGATGTCCTGGACGCCCGCCACCGGCAACGCCGGATTGCCGATCGACGAAGCGTCGCGCCACCACGGCAGCGGCGCGCGGCTGAAGTACAGCGCGCGCGACTTCGCGTCGAGCACCACCTTGACCACGTTCGGGTTGGCGAAGTCGGCCACGTCGTCGATGGCGTGCGCGGCCGTGGCCACCACGGCGCCGGCGTCGGCCCGCAGCAGGTCGGCGCATTCGCGGATCAACGCGGGGTCGATGAGGGGCTCGTCGCCCTGCACGTTGACGACGATGTCGTCGCCGTCCAGGCCCAGCAGCGTGCAGGCCTCGGCCAGCCGGTCGCTGCCGCTGGCGTGGTCGACGCGCGTGAGCACCGCCTCCACGCCGTGCCGGGCGCAGGCGGCGATCACGCGTGCGTCGTCGGCCGCGACGACCACGCGCAGCGCGCCGGAGCGCGCGGCCTGGCGCGCCACGCGCACGACCATGGGCAGGCCCGCGATATCGGCCAGGGGCTTGTCGGGCAGGCGCGTGGAGGCCATGCGCGCGGGCACGAGGACGGTGAAGCTCACGCCGGCCGTCCCTTCAAGGCGCCAGCTGCGGCGCGGGGCTGGCCGGCGTCGCGAGCGGGCGGGCCTCGCTCTCCAGCATCACGGGAATGCCGTCGTGGATCGGGAACGCGAGCTTGTCGGCGCCGCACTCGAGTTCGACGAGACGGCCTTCGGCGTCGCGGCCGGCTTCGAGCGGGCCCTTGCAGAGCGGGCACACGAGCATGGCGATGAGGCGGTGGTCGAGGGTCATGATGGGAGGCCGGAAGCCCGGCGTGTGGGTGTGAAGGTGTCAGGCCGCGGGCCGGCGCGCGGCGAGGGTCTCGCGCAGCGCGTGGGCGAGGGCCGGCGGCAACCCGAAGTCTAACGTGGCGACCCACACGCGCGTGCCGCCGAGGTCGTGCGGCGCCAGCTTGACGGCGTCCTTCTCGGTGACGACCGCGTCGGCGGTGCCGGCGGGCCAGGGCAGCGTGTCGAAGGCGGCGTGGTCGGCCAGCGGCAGGCGCTCGATCGCCAGCCCCTCGGCCTCCAGCATCGTGAAGAAGCGCTCGGGGTCACCGATGCCCGCGGCGGCCAGCACGGGCCGCCCGCGCAGCGCGTGCAGGGCCTCGCGCGTGGCCGGCCCGCCGCGCGACCAGTCGGCCAGGGCCACGGCGCCGCCGAGCGCGCGTTCCGCCTCGAAGCAGCGCTCGCGCGGCGCGGGCAACGCGAGCGCGGGCGGCGCGGGCCAGCGGCCGTTGACCAGGATGAAACGGGGTGGGGTATCGGGCTCCGATGGCCAGATCGCATCGGCGCGCTCGCGCAGCGGCCCCGCGGGAAGCGGCCGGCCGTTGCCGATGCCGCGGCCGTCGAACACCACCAGCTCGACGTCGCGCGGCAGCGCGTGGTGCTGCAGCCCGTCGTCGGCGATCAGCACGTCGACGGCGGGAAGCGCCGCGAGCAGGCGCAGCGCGGCGTCGCGGCGCCGTCGGCCGACCGCCACGGGCGCGCCGGTGCGCCGGTGCATCAGCAGCGGCTCGTCGCCGAAGGCCGCGGGCGTGGCGGCCGCCGGCGGCGTGCTGGCGTCGAGCAGCAGGACGTCTGCGCCGGCGCGTCCGTGGCCGCGGCTGACGATGCCCGGATTCAGGCCCCAGGCGCGCAGCAGCGCCGCCAGCGCGATGACGGTGGGCGTCTTGCCGGCGCCCCCGACGATGACGTTGCCCACCACGATCACCGGCACGGGCAGCGGCCCTGCGTTCGCCCGCGCACGCCGCCGCGCGGCCACGGCGCCGACGAGCCACGCCAGCGGCAGCAGCGCCGCGGTGAGCGGGGTGAGGCGAGGGCGCCACCAGTGGCGCTGCAGGAGAGTGGCGAACGCGGCAGGCATGGGTCGTGTCGCGTCGACGGCCCGCCGCGGCGCGGCCTTCGGGCTCAGGGCGCGGCGGCGGGCGCGCCGTTGCCGGTCTGCGCCGCGAAGGTCATGCGCGACAGGCCCACGCGGCGCGCCGCGTCCATCACGTTGATGACGGACTGGTGCGTGGACACCGCATCCGCCGAGATGATGAGGAACGGATCCTTGCGCGACTCGGCCGCGGTGCGCAGCGCGGCGGCCAGCGCGTCGACGTTGCGGCCGTCGACGGCCTGGTGGTCGACCGTGTAGCGGCCGTCGGAAGCCACCGCCACGATGATCTCGGCCGGCCGGTCGCGCGAGGCGTCGGCGTCGGCGCTCGGCAGCGTCACCGACAGCTCGGTGAACTTCGAGTACGTGGTCGAGAGCATCAGGAAGATCAGGATCACCAGCAGCACGTCGATGAACGGGATGAGGTTGATCTCCGGGTCTTCCGGACGAGGCTTGCGGAAATTCATTTGGTGGCGCCCGGACGCTGCGCCGCCACGCGCATCAGCTGCGTGAGCAACTGCTCGGACGACTGCTCCAGCGTGTGCAGGTAGTCGTCGACGCGTCCGCGGAAGTAGCGGTAGAACATCAGCGACGGGATGGCCACGATGAGGCCGGCGGCCGTGTTGTACAGCGCGGTGGAGATGCCGTGCGCGAGCTCGGCCGGGTTGGTGTTGCCGCCGCCCTGCGAGCCGAAGATCTCGATCATGCCCACGACCGTGCCGAACAGGCCCAGCAGCGGGGCCGCCGCGGCGATGGAGCCGAGCGCGTTGAGGTAGCGATCCATCTTGTGCGCGGCGTCGCGGCCGGCGCCTTCGAAGGTCTGGCGCAGCTGCACCTCGCCCACGCGCGGATCGACGGCGAGCAGCTTCAGGCCGGAGGCGAGCACGCTGCCCAGCAGCGAGTTCTCGGCCAGCTTGGCGACGACATCGGTATTGGGCAGGCCGTTGCGCGTGACGGCGATGACCTCGCCGAGCAGGTAGCCCGGCGCGATGCGCGCGGTCCGCAGTGCCATGAAACGCTCCACGATGAGCGCCACCGCGGCAATCGAGCAAAGAATCAGCGGCCAGATCGGCCAGCCGGCCTCTTGTACGATCTTGAGCAAATCAACCCCTTCGACATGTGACTGGAAGCGCATCGGGCCCGAGGCCGGGCTGCCGGATGCATCGGCGGATTATGGCTTGAGAAGACGCGCTCCCTGCCCGCGAAACCGGGCCCGCGCGGCCGAGATGATTGAAACACGACGTGACGCCGGGGCGGCGCCCGCGGAACTGGTCGCGGGCCCCGAATGCCGGCTTTTCCACCCATCCACACGATCTGTGGAAAACTTTGTGGGTAAGTTGGCCTGACGGGCCCGGAACCCGCCAATTCCGGTGCTCCGGATTGGGTTGCTCAAAAAATAGGCAATAAAAAGTTGATGAAAATCAATCACTTACGTGATGGTGACAGCGCCGTGACGTGCATTCGACCCTCCGCCTGCACGCATCAAAATTGTGGAGTACTAGGGTTTTTCCCCTCGTTTTGTGATACGGAGGCGTGCTGATGGCCGACCCGTTCGCGGTTCCTGGATTCGGCCCGTCGGGCGGCGAGCGCGGGCCCGCGCCGGCCCGGCCTTCGGCGTGGAGCGTGTCGGCGCTGCTGCTGGCGGCCGGCGACGCGCTGGCGGCCCGCTTCGGAGCGGTCACCGTGCGCGGCGAGCTGAGTGGCAGCACGCGCGCGTCCAGCGGCCATTGCTACTTCACGCTGAAGGACGCCTCGGGCGGCGCCGGCGCGCTGCGCTGTGCGATGTTCAAGCGCGCCGCGGCGCTCAGCAACGTGCCGCTCCAGGACGGCCTGCAGGTGGAGCTGCGCGGGCGGCTCGCGGTCTACGAGGCGCGCGGCGAGCTGCAGATGGTGGTCGAGTCCATGCAGCGGCTCGGTGCGGGCCAGCTCTACGAGGAGTTCCTGCGCCTGCGCGCGCGCCTGGCGGCCGAGGGCCTGTTCGATCCCGCGCGCAAGCGGCCGCTGCCGCCGTTCGTGCGCACCGTGGGCGTGGTGACGTCGACGGCCGGCGCGGCCCTGCACGACGTCGTCGCGACGCTGGCGCGGCGCGCGCCGCATGTGCAGGTGATCGTCTACCCGAGCCTGGTGCAGGGCGCCGACGCGCCGGCCGCGCTGGTGGCGGCGCTGGCGCAGGTGGAGCGCCGCAACGAGGTCGACGCGGTGCTGGTGTGCCGCGGCGGCGGCTCGCTGGAAGACCTTTGGGCGTTCAACGACGAGCGCGTGGTGCGCGCGCTGGACAAGCTGTCGCGCCCGGTGGTCAGCGGCGTCGGGCACGAGACCGACGTGACGCTGGTCGACCTGGTGGCCGACCTGCGCGCCGCCACGCCCACCGCCGCGGCCGAGGCGGTGGCGGTCGAGCGATCGGTCGTCCTGGAGGCGCTGACCGCGTCGGCCCGCCGGCTGAGCGCGCGCGTGGAACAACGGCTGCAGGCGCATGCGCAGCGGCTGGACACCGCCGCCGCGCGGCTGGCGCGGCCCGCGCAGGCGCTGGGCGCGTGGCGCCAGCGCGTGCAGCGCCTGGAGGCGCGTCACGCGGCCGCGCTGCGCGCGCGCTGGCAGGCGCTCTCGCGCACGCAGGAGTCCCTGGGCGTGCAGCTCGCGCGCGTCGGCGAACGCGTGCTGGCCAGTCGCCGCGAACGCCACCAGGCGCTCGGCGCGCGCTTCGTGCGGGCCGCCGAGCGCACGCTCACGCGCCACGCCGACACGCTGCGCCGCCACGAACAGGCGCTGGCCAACCTCGACCCGCAGCGCGTGCTCGAGCGCGGCTACACGCTGCTGGAATCGCCCGACGGCCGCGCGCTGGTGTCCGTCGCCGCGCTGCGGGCCGGGCAGGACGTGGTGGCGGTGTTGCACGACGGCCGGGCCGAGCTGCGCGTGGAGGAAGTTCGGCCTTCGCAGACGGACGAGTCACGCGGATGAACGCGGGGATATAGCCCCGGATCGGCGCTTGCCCCTCCGGCGGTGCCTACAATCGCCCGAGAGCGCAAGCCGCCAGTTCGGCCTCGCCCCGCCAGATTCAAACAAGCCAGAAAGGACAAGCCATGGAACACACCCTGCCGCCGCTGCCGTACTCGCATGACGCTCTCGCGCCGCACATGAGCCGCGAGACGCTCGAGTACCACCACGACAAGCATCACAACGCCTACGTGACGCAGCTCAACAACCTGCAGAAGGGCACCGAGTTCGAATCGCTGTCGCTGGAAGAGATCATCAAGAAGGCCTCGGGCCCGATCTACAACAACGCCGCCCAGATCTGGAACCACACGTTCTTCTGGAACTGCATGAAGCCCGCCGGCGGCGCCGAGCCCAAGGGCGCGCTGGCCGACGCCATCAAGGCGAAGTGGGGCTCGTTCGCGGCCTTCAAGGAAGCGTTCCAGAAGTCGGCCGTCGGCAACTTCGGCTCTGGCTGGACCTGGCTCGTGAAGAAGGCCGACGGCAGCGTCGACATCGTCAACATGGGCGCCGCCGGCACCCCGCTGACCACCGCCGACAAGGCGCTGTTCACGGTCGACGTGTGGGAACACGCGTACTACATCGACCACCGCAACCTGCGCCCGAAGTTCGTCGAGACCTTCCTGAACTCGCTGGCCAACTGGGACTTCGCCGAAGCCAACTTCGCCTGAGTCGTCATTGACCTCACGCATGGAAAGGCGGCCGCGGGCCGCCTTTCCTGCGTCTGGGCGCCGCTCTTTTGCGTCTGGATTTTCGATGCGTGGAGGGTCCGCACCTGAAGCGCCCGCGGCCCGCTCGTTTCGGGGCGCCGTGCACGGGTTTGGTCTGTCAACCGAACGGGTCGCGCGGTTTCTCCGCGGCGGCTCCGATCCACCGTTGTTCCTTGGGTGAAATGTGGGTGATCCCGATAGGGCGGTGGGCTGTTTTTGGAGTATCTTTGCGGCCGTTGAGGTCATCCATCCGTCACACTCAACTTTCCCCCCAACCGGAGGTTTGTACATGCAAGTGAAACTGAACATCGTCGCCGCTGCAGCCGTTGCGCTGTGCGCTGGCGCGGTCCACGCCGAAGACATCGTGGTGCGCATTGGCCAGGTCGGGCCGGTTTCGGGTTCCCAGGCCCACTACGGCAAGGACGAGCAGAACGGCGCTCGCATGGCCATCGACGACCTGAACAAGCAGAACGTCATGATCGGCGGCAAGCACGCCAAGTTCGAGCTCGAAGCCGAGGACGACGCGGCCGATCCGAAGCAGGGCACCGCCGCGGCCACCAAGCTGTGCGACCAGAAGGTCAACGGCGTCGTCGGCCACCTGAACTCCGGCACCACCATCCCCGCCGCGAAGATCTACTCCACCTGCGGCATCCCGCAGATCAGCCCGTCCGCCACCAACCCGGCGTACACCACGTTCGGCTACAAGACGGCGTTCCGCGTGCTGGCCAACGACAACGCGCTGGGCGCCGGCCTGGCGCTGTACGCCGCCGATGCCCTCAAGCTCAAGCGCGTGGCCGTCATCGACGACCGCACGGCCTACGGCCAGGGCGTCGCCGAGGTGTTCGCGAAGGCCGCCAAGGCGCGCGGCATCGAGATCGTCAGCGAGCAGTACACGAACGACAAGTCCACCGACTTCATGTCGATCCTGACGGCCATCAAGTCGAAGAACCCCGACGGCATCTTCTACGGCGGCATGGACCCGCAGGCCGGCCCGATGCTGCGCCAGATCGAGACGCTGGGCATGTCCAACGTCAAGTTCTTCGGCGGCGACGGCATCTGCACCGAGAAGCTGATCGAACTGGCTGCCGGCGCCAAGACGCTCAGCAACGTGGTGTGCGCCGGCGGCGGCAAGTCCATCGAGAAGATGCCTCACGGCATGGAATGGAAGAAGCGCTACGACGCGGCCTATCCGGGCGAATTCCAGATCTACTCGCCGTTCGCCTACGACGCCGTGATGGTGCTCGTCGACTCGATGAAGCGCGCCGGCTCGGCCGACCCGAAGGTCTACCTGCCGTTCGTCGGCAAGACGAACTACGACGGCGTGACCACCCAGGTGCAGTTCGACGCCGACGGCGAGCTGAAGAACCCGGCCATGACGTTCTACGCGTTCAAGGACGGCAAGAAGATCGCGCTGAACTGAGCCTGTCTTCCCACGCCGCACGCGTCCGCGCGTGCGGCACGAAGAGCGCCCGCGGGCGCTCTTTTTCGTTGATGGACGGCGTTTATTGCGATTTCCGGAATGCTCTGTTGACGATGGGCCGCCTTGTCGCGCGGAGCGGCGGCCCGACCTGTGGTGCATGCCCCGCGGAACGGGGCTGCACTCCCCAGACCACAGGAACATCGCCATGAAGACCACCGCACTCGTCACCCTCGCCGGCATCGCCGCCGCGCTCTTCTCCATCGCCGCCCAGGCGCAGACGGGCCGCCCGTCGGCCGTGGAGGTGCCCGCCGCGGCCGACACGCCGCATGCCGTCGCGCAGAGCTACGGCAAGGCGCCGGGCTCGTACGCGCGCTACCTGATGCTCAATGGCGCCACCCGCGAAAACGCGCTGGTCGCGGCGCGCAACATCGACAATCCCGCCGACCGCACGCCGTCGCGCCGCCTGGCGGCCAGCCGTGCCGCGGCGCACGACGCGACGCCCCAGTAAGCCAGCGGGCACCAGGGCCTGTGCAAGGCCCCGGAAAGGCCGGCGCGGCCAGCCCGGGGCAGGCGTGGTTCAATCCGGCTTGCCTTCCAGCCAGCCGCCCTCCATGAACCCGCGCCTCCTCCTTTCCGCGATCCTGCTCCTCGCCGCCGTGCCGTTCGCGCGCGCCCAACCCGCGGTCGCCGCGTCCGCGCCGGCCTCCGCGGCCAGCTCGGTACACACGCACGCCGCCCACGTGGAGACGATGCGCCGCACCCACCTCGTGCGCCTGCAGGAGCACCTCGAGAAGCCCGAGGAGGAACTGCATCGCACCTGCCGCTTCGAAAGCGACATCGCCACGCTGCCGCCCGAGGGCGTGGTGGCGCTGACCTTCGACGACGGCCCCGAACCGGGCCACACCGAGGCGATCCTGGCCGTGCTCGCGCGCCACAAGGTGCCCGCCACGTTCTTCCTGATCGCGGAAAAGGCCAAGGCCCATCCCGAGCTGGTGGAACAGGCGCGCGCACTGCCGGGCGCCGTCATCGGCAACCACAGCTGGTCGCACCCGAACTTCCACGACATCCCGGTGGCCGAGCAGGCCAAGGAGGTCGACAGCGCCGACGCGCTGCTGCACGCCGACCTCGGCGCGACCTCGCTGTTCCGCTACCCGTACGGCAACTCGAGCTGCGAGACCAACGAGCGCGTGCACACGATGGGCTATCGCATCGTCGGCTGGCACGTGGACTCCTGCGACTGGGCCTTCGACGGCCCCAAGGGCCTGACCACCAGCGAGGCCCTGTCGTGCGGCGTGCTGCCGGAGTACCGCCACGACTTCCTGGGCCACGTCGTCGCCAGCGTGCGCGCGCACCGCGGCGGCGTGGTGCTGATGCACGAGACGCACGCCATCAGCGTCGACAACCTCGACGCCCTGGTCACGAAGCTGGAGGCGGAGGGCTACCGGTTCTCGACGCCGGCGGCGCCGGAGTTCCAGGCCTCGCTGCGCTAGGCGGCGGAGTTCACTCGATCAGGAACAGCGAGCACATCGCCACCGACACCAGCCCGCCCGCGGCCACGATGGCCCGGCAACGCAGCATCGGCCCCGCGATCTTGACCAGCGCGACGGTGGTCACCACCCAGGTGGACAGCACGACGGCGGCCAGGAACAGCATCGGCTCGCCGATGAAGTCGTGCAGCAGGATGCCCGCGAGCGAGGCGGGCAGCAGGGCCAGCGCGAAGCAGCCGGCGTAGAACACGGCGTTGGACAACCGGGCCTGGCGCCGCTGGCCGGGTCGATCCTCGATTTCCGGGACGTCGGGCATCTGGTCGAGCTGGTCGTACATGGCCGCCTCCTTCAGGAAACGTGTGCATCCATTAACGCGCCGTGGTGCGAGGCCGTCAAGGGCGGACGAGGAAAACGGTCGCCGAGGTGTGCATCATTGCGCGGGTGCCGCCAGCGCGGCGTCGGCGTCGGCGCCGGCCTGCGAACGCGCGCGCAGGAAGGCCTCGAACTGCGCCGCGGGCATGGGCCGGGCGAACAGGTAGCCCTGGCCCATCGAGCAGTCCAGCGCCTCGAGGTGCTCGCGCTCGGCCGTGGTCTCGATGCCCTCGGCCACCACCTCCAGCGCCAGCGCCCGCGCCATGTCGATGATCGCGCGCACGATGGCCGTGGTGGCGGGGCTGCCGACCGCGTCGCGCACGAAGGACTGGTCGATCTTCAGCTTGTCGACGGCCAGGCGCTGCAGGTAGGCCAGGCTCGAATAGCCGGTGCCGAAGTCGTCGATCGCCAGGCTCACGCCCAGCTGCTTGAGGCTGTGGGCCGTGACGAGCACCTTGTCGGTTTCGCTCATCAGCACCGACTCGGTGATCTCGAGCTCGAGCTGGCTGGCCGGCAGCCCCGCGGCCTTCAGGGCCCCCGCGACCTGGCCCACCAGGTCGCCGTGGCGGAACTGCAGGATCGACAGGTTCACCGCCACGCGGGGCAGCGCGAGGCCGGCGTCGCGCCACGCCGCGGCCTGCTGGCAGGCCTGGCGCAGCACCCAGGCGCCGATCTCGACGATGTGGCCGCCGTCCTCGGCCACCGGGATGAACTGGTCCGGCCCCACCGGGCCCAGTTCCGCCGACGTCCAGCGCAGCAGCACCTCGGCGCCGGCCAGCTCGCCCCCGCGCAGGTGGAAGTAGGGCTGGAAATGCAGGTGCAACTCGTCGCGCTCGATGGCATGCCCCAGCAGCCAGCGCAGGCGCGATCGCTCGCTCGCCTCGACGTTCATCTGCGGGTCGTAGAAGCGGAAGGCGTTGCGCCCGGCCGCCTTGGCGCGGTACATCGCGGTGTCCGCGCACTGCATGAGGCCGTCGAAGTCGCCGGCGTCCTGCGGGAACACCGCGATGCCCACCGACATCGACATCGGCAACTCATGGCCGTCGATCGCCGCACGGCGACTGGACAGCGTCATCACGCGTTCGACGGCCTGGGCGACGCTCGCCGCCGAGTCGACGTCGGGCAGCACGATGGCGAACTCGTCGCCGCCCTGGCGGCACACCGTGTCCTGCTCGCGCAGGATGCGCTTGAACTCGCCGGCCAGGTGGCACAGCAGCGCGTCGCCGGTGGCGTGGCCGAGCGTGTCGTTGACCTCCTTGAAGCGGTCGAGGTCGATGAACATCAGCGCCACCTTCAGGTCGCGCCTGAGTGCGGTGGCCAGCGCCTGGGTGACCCGGTCGCGCAGCAGCACGCGATTGGGCAGGCCGGTGAGCGGATCGTGGTGCGCGAGGTGCTGCAGGCGCGCCTGGCCTTCCGCGACGGCGCGCTCGGCGGCCAGCAGCCGGTCGCGATCGCGCAGCTGCTGGGTCTGGCGCAGCACCGCCCACACCAGCACGAGCACGAACAGCACGCGCAGCGGCGGGCGCACCTGCGGCGGCACGCCGTCGCCCAGCGCGAAGAAGCCGGCGGCCGCCGACATGACCGCGACCATCGCGAGAGGGATCTGCCGCAGCAGCGCCTCGCACCGCCGGTCGTGGCGCGGGGACTCGTCGCGCGCGGGCGACCAGCGCGACGCGCCCCAGCCCAGCAGCAACGCGAACACCGAGAACAGCAGGCCGGTGCCGTCGCCCGGATGCAGGTTGCCCTGGAGGAAGGCCAGGTGCCAGGCCATCCAGACGGCGCCGTAGCCGGCCAGCCCGCCCACCAGCGCCAGCGAGGCCGGCGTGGCCCGCTGGCGCAGGTGCAGCTGCACCACGACGCCGGCCGCGGCGGCCGAGAACAGCAGCACCGGATAGGCGGTGATGACGGCGAAGGGCAGCGCCGACGTGTGCTGTGCATGAGGCAGGTACAGGGCCAGCGTGAACGCCAGCACGGCCAGCGCGAAGCCGCCGACGTCCAGCATGACCGAGCGCCATTGCGCGGGCGGCAACTGGTCACCCACCATGGCGGCGAAGCCGTGGATGAACAGCGGCCCCAGCATCATCATCAGCAGGTTGGGAATGCCGGGAAACGGGTTCCAGCCGATCCACGACAGCGCGTCCCAGGCGAGCTGGCCCGCCGCCAGCAGGCCCAGGCCGGCGGCGAAGCGCCCGCGCACCACGCGCAGCGGCGCGGGCGCCGAACGCGCGGAACGCCAGGCGAGCCAGGCGGCGGCGCAGAAGGCGCAGGTCCATTGGAGGCTGTCCAGGACGGAGGCCCAGCGCGAGAACGGCGCGAGGGCGGCGAGCGTCCAGGCGGCGGCCACGACCAGGCCGCTCGCGAGCAGGGTGCGCGTCGCAGTCGTCTGTTGCATTCCTTGCGTCGGCATCTGCACCTGGATCTCGTGCTCCCATCTTGGCGCTGACAGTTTGCCTGAGGCCGGGCGCGCCGGGCCCGAAGGTTCGACTATGAAGGAATCGTATGGCGCGCGCACCTGAATTCATTGGTGCCTGCGCATTCCTGCTCGTAAGTTCGCTCCTGCGGATCGGCCGACGTGGCGTCCGCGATGCGTGCAGGGCTCCGCAGAGGGCCTCCGCGACGCCGTCGCCCGGAGGGTGGCGCGCATCGAGCCGCACTGCCCGGGACGCCGGGCCTACAACGACAGGAGACAAACCGATGAATCGAATGATCAATGGGCTGCGCCGGATCGTCGCGGGCCTGGGCCTGCTGGCGGCCACGCTGCCGGCCCTCGCGGCCACCTTCGCCAAGGGCGCCGACGTCAGCTGGGTGGACCAGGAGGAGTCCTCCGGCTACGTGTTCCGCAACGCCTCGGGCACGCAGACCGATCCGTACGTGCTGCTCAAGGGCCTGAACGTCGACTCGATCCGGCTGCGCGTGTGGGTGAACCCGAGCGGCGGCTGGAGCAACGGCGCCGACGTGCTCAACGAGGCCAAGCGCGCCATCGCGCAGGGCCAGCGCGTGATGGTGGACTTCCACTACAGCGACACCTGGGCCGACCCGTCGCACCAGACCAAGCCCGCGGCGTGGGCCAGCCACACGGTGGCGCAGCTGCAGGCCGACGTCTACGCGCACACCAAGGGCATCCTCGACTACCTCAAGGCCAACGGCGTCACCGTGACCTGGGTGCAGGTGGGCAACGAGATCAACTCCGGCATGCTGTGGCCGGAAGGCAAGGTGAGCGGCACCACGAACTGGGCCACGCTCGCCAGCTACATCAACAACGGCTACAACGCGGCCAAGGCGTCGTTCCCGTCGGCGCAGGTGATCGTGCACCTGGCCAACGGCTACGACGACGCCGACTTCCGCTGGTTCTTCGACGCCCTGAAGGCGGCCGGCGGCAAGTGGGACGTGATCGGCATGTCGCACTACCCGTCCACCTCGGGCTGGCAGACCACCAACAACCAGATCTACGCGACGATGCAGGACATGGTCTCGCGCTACGGCAAGCCGGTGATGGTGTGCGAGACGGGCATGTCCTGGGACCAGGCGGCCACCGCCAAGGCCATGCTCGCGGACCTGTTGACGAAGACGCAGTCGCTGGGCTCCAACGGCCTGGGAGTTTTCTACTGGGAGCCGGAGGCCTACCCGAGCTGGCAGGGATATACGCTGGGCGCGGTGAATGCGAGCGGGCAGTTCACGGCGGCGTTGAGCGCGTTCTGAGGGCGTTCGCGGGGCGCAGGTTGCGCCCCGCGCTCGTCACCAGAGGCGCTCGCCGTTCTGCAGGATCATGTTGCCGAGTTTTCCTCCCGGTTGCGGCCAGGCCACCGTCACCGTCAGGTCGGGAAATCGTTGAGTCAACTGGCCCAGCACGCCTGGCGCGACAAGGCGGTTGTCCAGCCCCTGCGCGCACGCCGAGCACGGGCCGCTTGCCTTCGTGACGTAGATCCGCAGCCAGTGGTGCGCCCCGACCTCGGCGCGCGCGCCGGCGACCGCGTCGAGAAACGCGTTGCCGACGTCCTGCTCGGCGTGGTCGACGAACTGGTGGTTGACGCGAGGGGCCTGCAGATGCGGTGCCGCGTTCGGCAGCGCGGCTCGTGCGCGCGGCGCCCGGGAACCGCCGATGAAACGCCGGGACTCCAGCCCGTCGACGTTCGTCCAGCCGACGGCCAACGTGTCGACGCCGGCGGGGAGGCCATACTCGCGGCGCACCTGGGCGACGAGTGCCTTTCCGACGAGTAACCACTCCTCGGCGCCGGCAGGCTCGGGAACGGCTCTTCCCGGCACGACGCGCTGGCCAATCTGCAGGTCGGGACTTCTTGCCATTCGATGCTCCGGAGCAGCCTTGAGGATCATGATTCTGGTGACGAAGATCAATCCACGCCACCCCCAGCCCGAAGTCGATCACCCTCAGGTGCTCGGCAGCGCCTGGCTTGATGTACTCGACCTTGCGAGTTGGGTTCGGGCTCCTGCCTCCTGATACGGTGGTGGGTAGCAAAAGGCGAGACCTGGAGCGTTCTGCTGATGCCTGGCGACATGACCTCAATCTGAAGAGGCATCTGTCGAAGCCCGCATGTTTGCCGGATTTTCTGGCCGTCCGCCACCAGCCCGCCGGCTTGTCCGCCAGTGATCCTTCGGCCTGCGAAGTGCCGATGGTGCGGTGATATCGGGCCTCGCTCGCAATAGCTCCCGCGCCCGGTTGTGGTTGCTCCGGGACATCACCCCCCAAGCGATGTTTTCCGCGCCGATCGAGACCGAGCGACAAGGCAGTCCTCGTTCCGCTTGATCCTGCGGCAACAGCGAGGCGTATCCCCCCAACGCGGGATGCGTTCGATGACCTCGGGCATGTACCCTGTGCCGTATCTGTCAGGCGATCGAATTGGCGACCGGGACTTCCATGATACGAACCACAGCGCTGTTGTGTGCACTCGCCTCGAGTCTCATGGGCTGCAGTACCTCGCCACCTGCTCGCCTGGTCATGCTCGATCGTGCCGCCGGCAGCCGATACTTCGGCACCGTCGTAGCGAACCGCGAGGCATCGATGACGGCGTCGATTGAGATCAACGGCGTATTCTTCAGCGGGGATTTCGATCCTTCCAGCGGCAACGCCGTGACCACTCTCGTTGGCACGGGCGGCGACCTTCTGCATTGCGTCTTCCGCCTCGACCCGAGGACGCGGACCGGAGTCGGCGAGTGCATGCAATCCGGCCCCCGACGCTACGAGGTGACACTTTCGGACTAGGCTTCAGCGAGCCGGAGGCGGCAACTGATGTTGTTTTGCGCTTGGCCACATGTTGGCAAGCTGTCTCCGTGTGGATCTGCCGGGCGCAGGCAAGCGCAAGTCAGCATCGACCAGCACCGTGAGCGGCGCACGGCGCGCTCATTGGCGGTTCCTCCCCAAAAGCCGCGTCGTCGTGCGCGGCTCGCTGGCGATCTGGAGCCCGAGTATCGCGCGCCATCGCTTCAAGTCGCTTCACAGCAACGCAGCGGGACACTTTCTGGTTTGATGGGGCAGATGGTGGGTCGAGGCGCCGAATCGGCCGCGAACACGCATGAAACCTGGCTGTCTGGCGGAGGGGGCGGGATTCGAACCCGCGGTAGGCTATTAACCTACACATGCTTTCCAGGCATGCGACTTAAACCGCTCATCCACCCCTCCGGGGGTAGCCGGCTATTCTAGCTGATGAAAGCCAGTGTTTGTCCAGCGTCTTTCATGGAATCCGTGGTGCGGCACGGTCGGGCGTGGCGGATGTTGCGGATGCGGGTCGCATCAAAGCGGATCTCCGGCTGTTGCGGGCATTTGACATCGCGTGGAAACCGTTCGGCCCTACACTTCGCGCTTCGTCCGTTTTCCACCCGCCACGCCCGCCCTCCGAGCGGGCCTCGTGCCATGCTTCGTTTCCGCTTTCCGATCGTCATCATCGACGAGGACTTCCGCTCCGAGAACACCTCCGGGCTGGGTATTCGGGCGCTCGCGTCCGCGATCGAGAAGGAGGGCATCGAAGTGCTGGGCGTCACCAGCTACGGCGACCTGGCGCAGTTCGCACAGCAGCAGAGCCGGGCATCGGCGTTCATCCTGTCCATCGACGACGAGGAGTTCACGCCGGGCCCCGAGCTCGATCCGGCGGTGCTGAGCCTGCGCAAGTTCATCCAGGAGATCCGGGCGAAGAACACCGAGATCCCGATCTACCTCTACGGCGAGACGCGCACGTCGCAGCACATCCCCAACGACATCCTGCGCGAGCTGCACGGCTTCATCCACATGTTCGAGGACACGCCGGAGTTCGTGGCGCGCCACATCATCCGCGAGGCCAACAGCTACCTCGGCGGCGTGGCGCCGCCGTTCTTCAAGGCGCTGATGGACTACGCGGCCGATGGCTCGTATTCGTGGCACTGCCCCGGCCACTCGGGCGGCGTCGCGTTCCTGAAGAGCCCCGTGGGCCAGATGTTCCACCAGTTCTTCGGCGAGAACATGCTGCGTGCCGACGTCTGCAACTCCGTCGAGGAACTGGGCCAGCTGCTGGACCACACGGGCCCGGTGGCCGACTCCGAGCGCAACGCGGCGCGCATCTTCAACGCCGACCACTGCTTCTTCGTCACCAACGGCACCAGCACGTCCAACAAGATGGTGTGGCACCACACGGTGGCGCCGGGCGACGTGGTGGTGGTGGACCGCAACTGCCACAAGTCGATCCTGCACTCGATCATCATGTGCGGCGCGATCCCGGTGTTCATGACGCCCACGCGCAACCACTACGGCATCATCGGCCCGATCCCGCAGTCGGAGTTCACGCGCGAGGCCATCGAGCGCAAGATCGCCGCCAACCCGCTGCTGGCGGGCGTCGACCTGAAGGCGATCAAGCCGCGCATCATGACGCTCACGCAGAGCACGTACGACGGCGTGGTCTACAACACCGAGACCATCAAGGGCCTGCTCGACGGCTGGATCGACACGCTGCACTTCGACGAGGCCTGGCTGCCGCACGCGGCCTTCCACGACTTCTACAGCGTCTACCACGCGATGGGCAAGGCGCGCCAGCGCCCGAAGGAGGCGATGGTCTACGCCACGCAGTCCACGCACAAGCTGCTGGCCGGCCTGTCGCAGGCGTCGCAGGTGCTGGTGCAGGACTCGCAGACGGTCAAGCTCGACCGCCACCTGTTCAACGAGGCCTACCTGATGCACACGTCGACGTCGCCGCAGTACGCGATCATCGCGTCGTGCGACGTGTCGGCGGCGATGATGGAGATGCCGGGCGGCACCGCGCTGGTGGAGGAGAGCCTGAAGGAGGCGCTCGACTTCCGCCGCGCGATGCGCAAGATCGACGCCGAGTTCGAGGAGGACTGGTGGTTCAAGGTCTGGGGCCCCGAGAAGCTCGCGGACGAGGGCATCGGCGAGGCCAGGGACTGGGTGCTGGAGGCCAACGAGAGCTGGCACGGCTTCGGCAACCTGGCCGCCGGCTTCAACATGCTCGACCCGATCAAGAGCACCATCATCACGCCGGGCCTGAGCGTCGACGGCGGCTTCGACAAGACCGGCATCCCCGCGTCCATCCTCACCAAGTACCTGGCCGAGCACGGCATCGTGGTGGAGAAGACGGGCCTGTACTCGTTCTTCATCATGTTCACCATCGGCATCACCAAGGGCCGCTGGAACACGCTGCTGACCGCGCTGCAGCAGTTCAAGGACGACTACGACAAGAACGCGCCGCTGTGGCGCATCCTGCCGGAGTTCTGCAGCGCCCATCACCGCTACGAGCGCATGGGCCTGCGCGACCTGTGCCAGGCCATCCACGAGGTCTACACGCAGGGCGACATCGCGCGCCTGACCACCGACATGTACCTGTCGGACCTGCAGCCGGCCATGAAGCCTTCCGAGGCCTACGCCCGCATCGCGCACCGCGACACCGAGCGCGTGGCCATCGACGCGCTGGAAGGCCGCATCACCACGTCGCTGCTGACGCCGTACCCGCCGGGCATCCCGCTGCTGATCCCGGGCGAGCGCTTCAACCGCAAGATCCTCGCGTACCTGCAGTTCGTGCGCGAGTTCAACGAGCGCTTCCCGGGCTTCGACACCGACGTGCACGGCCTCGTGATCGAGGAAGACAACTTCGGCCGCAAGCACTACTTCGTGGACTGCGTGCGCGACGTTCCCGCATCGCACTGAGGCACTCATGACGGCGTCCGCCGACCACGTCCGCGCGCTCGCCGCGCTCGAGCGTGACGCGCGGGCGCGGCCGCTCGACGCGCGCGTGCAACTGGCGCTGGGCCAGACGCTGCAGCACCTGGGCCGGCCCGTCGACGCGCTCGAGGCCTACGAGCGCGCGCTGGCGATCAACCCGCGGCTGGGCGCCGCCTGGACGCTGCGCGGCCACCTGCTGCGCCAGGCCGGCCGGCTCGCCGACGCCAGCGTCTGCTTCAACAACGCCATCGGCTGCGGCGAGGACGTCGAGAGCCACCTGTACTTCCTGGGCGCGCTGGGCCTGGGCGCGCTGCCCGAGGCGGCGCCGGCGGCGTACGTGCGCGGGCTGTTCGACGAGTACGCCGAGCGCTTCGACGAGGAACTCGTCGCCACGCTGCGCTACCACGGGCACGAGCAGGTCTGCGCGCCGCTGGCGTCGCTGCATCCGCAACCCTTCGAGTCGGCGCTCGACCTGGGCTGCGGCAGCGGGCTCGCCGGGCCCTTGCTGCGGCCGCTCGCGCAGCGTCTCACCGGCGTCGACCTGTCGTCGCGCATGATCGAGCGCGCGGCCGCCACGCGGCTCTACGACGAGCTGCTGGTGGCCGACCTGGTGACGGCCCTGTCCGCCACGCCGGTGCGGCACGACCTCGTCGTCGCCTGCGACGTCTTCATCTACCTCGGCAACCTCGAGCCCGTTTTCGCGGCGGTCTCGCGCGTGCTCGCGCCCGGCGGCGTGTTCGCGTTCACGGTGGAGGAGGGCGAGGCCGAGGCCGGCTACGACCTGCTGCCCACGCTGCGCTACGCCCACTCGGAGCGCTACCTGTGCGCCCTCGCGCGGGCGCATGCGCTGCGCGTGGCGCGCCGCGGGCGCGCGCCCCTGCGCGAGGGGCACGGCGAGGCGATCGCCGGGCTGGCGCTGCACCTGCAGCGCGACTGATCGCTCAGTTGAGGTGCGAGATCCGCACGCCCGGCGCGGGCGCGTTGCGGTTCTGCGTGTCGACCCCCGCATCGGCGCGGCCCGGGTTCTGCTCGCGCTGCACCGCCAGGCCCACGGACATGATGTCCACCACCAGCAGCTGCAGGATGCGCGCCACCATCGAGAGGAACGTGGAGCTGTCCTCGGCATGGTCGAGGCCGATGCACACCGTGGCCAGGCGCGCGAGGCGCGACTGGCTGGCGGTGATGGCGACGACGCTGGCGCCGCGCTCGATGGCGATGCCGGCGGCGCGCACGAGCTCGGCGGTCTGGCCCGAGCTGGAGACGAACACGGCCACGTCGCCGGGCGCCAGCATCTCGGCGGCCAGGCCCTGCAGCGAGGTGTCGGTCTGCGCGATCGCCGGGATGCGGAAGCGCAGCAGCTTGTGCTGGGCGTCGAGCGCGACGACCGCGGAGTTGCCGCAGGCGAAGATCTCCACGCGGCGCGCGCTGCGCAGCAGGGTGATGGCGCGGTCGATGGCCGCGGAGTTCAGCGACTCGCGGAAGTGCACGATGGCCGAGATCGTGTTGTCCAGCACCTTGGCGCTGAGGTCGGCGATCGGCTCGCCGCGCCGCACCTGGCTGCGCAGGACGGGGATCGTGCCGGTGAGGCCGGAGGCGAGCTTCAGCTTGAAGTCGGCCAGGCCCTCGAAGCCCAGCGAGCGGCAGAAGCGGATGACGGTGGGCTGGCTCACCTCGGCCTGCGCCGCGATGACGGCGATGGCGTCGTTGAGCAGCGAGCGCGGGTTGCCCAGCACGACGTCGGCCACGCGGCGCTCGGCCGGCGTGAGCGTGTCGCGCGACAGGCGCACGCGATCGAGCAGCGGGCTGTGCGTGCTGGTGTCGGGCACGTGCTCGGCCAGCAGCAGCGACAGGCCGCGGAACGCCGGGTTGTCGGCCGTCAGCACATAGGTGGGAATCTTCGCGAGCCAGGCCGAGAAGCGGCCCTTGGCCTCGAAGCGGCTGCGGAACGCCGAGCGTTCGAACAGCTCGCCCAGGCGCGGCACGATGCCGCCGCCGACGTAGACGCCGCCGGTGGCGCCCAGCGTGAGCGCGAGGTTGGACGCGAAGCTGCCCAGCATGCCGCAGAAGCAGTCGATGGCGTCGACGCTGGCCTGGTCGGACCTGGCCACCGCGCGCCGCACGATCTCGGCGGTGGTCAGGCGCTGGCCGCCCTGCGACGTGCCGGCGGTGAGCGCCTCGTGGATCAGCTCGATGCCGGGGCCAGAGATCAGCCGCTCGGCCGAGACGTGGGGCAGGTGCTTCCAGGCGTGCTGCAGCACCTTCAGTTCGCGCTCGTCGTTCGGCGCGAAGCTGACGTGGCCGCCTTCCGTGGCCAGCGTCGACCAACGATCCTCCGCCGGCACCAGGCCCGAGACGCCCATGCCCGTGCCCGGGCCCAGCAGCGCGATCGCGCCGTCGGCCTGGGGCTCGCCGCCGCCCACCTGCACGCGCTGGCCGGGTTGCAGGCCCGGCAGCGCCATCGCTAGCGCGGTGAAGTTGTTGACCACCAGCAGCGTGGCCAGGCCCAGTTGCTGGCGCACGCGCTCGATGGAGAACGCCCAGTCGCGGTTGGTCATCTGCACCGCGTCGCCGCTGATCGGGTTGGCGATGGCGATGGCGGCGTGACGCGGCGGCGGCCCCTCGAGGCCGCGCAGGTAGGCCTGCACCACGTCGGCGAAGCCGGCGAAATCGGCGCAGGGGAACACGACCACGTGGTTGAAGTGCCCAGGCGAGTCCTCGACGCAGAAGCGCGCGTAGGTGGCGCCGATGTCGGCAAGCAGCCGGGGCTCCGAGGCGGAGGCCGGTGACCAGGGGCTGTCTTTCACGTCTTGGGTGCTTTCCGCGTTCATGCGCTGATTGTCGGGCTTCCGCGGCGTGTTTTGCCGCGCGTGCACGGCCAGTTTTCGCGCTCGGCGGAAACGGTTCCACTGGCGAGAAGCTCGGCAGGAGAGCCGGGAACGGCTACAAAACTTCTCCACGGTAAGTAATTGAGCTACATAAGTGTCTTGGGGTGAACCAGCACTTCGGTGCCTCAACACGGTGCGACCCCCGTGTTTCTACCCGTGTCGCGAGCACCAAGTCATGACGTTTCCCAGGGCAGAGCCCATTGCAAAGGCGTAAAAGATCGGTAAACTTCCGCCGAGAATCTGGTGATCTAGTTTTACAACATCCGATTTTCGGCCTTCAACGGATGATGGTCGTTTGACTACAAACACTTCGTATCGACCGGGGCGCCGCTTCTAGGCAATCCGCAGAACTTAGGAGACAAGCTGGTGAACAACACAATGGGTAAGCGCTCGGCGGCCGCTTTCAAGCTCAAGCCGACCATGGCATTCGCAGGTCAGGCCACGGCGGGGGCCTTCGTCGCCCTGGCCGCGACCGGATCCGTCTACGCGCAGGCGGCACCCGCCGCCGCGCCGGCAGCCGCCGCTTCGGCGCCCGAGACGCAACAGGTTCTCGTCACCGGCATCCGCCGCGGCATCGAGGCCGCGATCTCGGTGAAGAAGAACTCCGACCAGATCGTGGAGGCGATCTCGTCGGAAGACATCGGCAAGCTGCCCGACACGACGATCGCCGAATCGCTGGCGCGCCTGCCCGGCGTCACCGCGCAGCGCGACAAGAACGGCAACGCCACCAACGTCAGCATCCGCGGCCTCGGCCCGGACTTCAACGGCTACCTGCTGAACGGCCGCGAGCAGACCAGCACCGGCGACAGCCGCGCGTCCGACCTGAGCGTCTACCCGGTCGAACTGCTGTCCGGCGCGACCGTCTACAAGACCGCCGACTCGACGCTGATGACGGCCGGCCTGGCCGGCACGATCGACAACAAGCTGATCGACCCGCTGATGATGCCCAAGCGCGTCTTCGCGATCAGCGGCACGAAGACCCAGACCGGCCGCGGCTTGCCGGGCGCGCTCGGCCACGGCAGCCAGTATTCGTTGAACTACGTCGACCAGTTCGCCGATCGCACGATCGGCGTCGCGGTCGGCTACGTGCACAAGTCCGGCCTCACCAACTCGGTCGGCTCGGGCAACTGGGGTGGCGCCGACCACCAGGTGTTCGATGCCAGCGGCAACAATCTCGGGAAGCCGGATCCCACGGCCCCCAGTGGCTACGACAGCATCAACGTGCCTGGCTTCGGCAACGGCATCAAGGTCTACAACACCCACCAGCGCGACAAGCGCGATGGCGTGGCCGCCGTGCTCGAGTTCCGTCCCAGCGACAAGTTCCGCAGCGAGCTGGACATCTTCCACGCGAAGATCATCACCGAGCTCAAGACGTCGTACATGCAGTTGGGCCTCGGCTCCTACGACATCACGAACGCGAAGCTCGACGCCAACGGCAACGTCATCTCCGGCACGTTCAACCTCGGCGCCAACCCGAACGGCATGATCGACGACAACGAGAGCGTCTTCGACAACGACACGCTGCAATCCATCGGCTGGCGCAACGAGGTCAAGCTGGGCGACACCTGGCACGCCAGCGCCGACGTGAGCCACAACTCGGCCAAGCGCGTCGAGCGCGACGTCGAGTACTACGCGGGCATCACCTCGCCCGACACCTTGAGCTTCACCGGCAACGGCACCGGCACCCTCAACAGCCTGACGGCGGGCAACCCTTCGGCCTACCTCGACCCGTCGCAGATCGTGATCCGCGACCAGTCGGGCTGGAGCAACACCGGCAGCGCGGGCTCTCCCGGCTACGTGCCGCAGGACGGCTACTACAAGGGCCCGACCACGGTCGACAAGATCGACGCCGTGCGCCTGGACTTCACGCACGACCTGCAGGACGCCGCGTTCAGCGCGCTCCAGTTCGGCGCCAACATGACGACCCGCACGAAGGACCGCACGAACTTCGACGCGTTCATCAACTCCAGCACCAACGGCGGAGCCGACCCCATCGCGTTCCCGTCCGGCAGCTACATCGAGCACAACGTGGGGGGCACCGGCCTCAACCTGCTGGCCTTCGACCCGGGTCTGGACGTGATCAACGGCGCGAAGCTGCAATCCAACTACAACAACGACATCCTGTCCAAGTCCTGGAACGTGCGCGAGCAGGTCACCACGGCGTACGCCAAGCTCGACCTCGACAGCGAGGTCGGCAAGATCCCCCTGCGCGGCAACCTCGGCCTGCAATACGTCTACACCGACCAGCGTTCCTCCGGCTACCGCGCCGACATCGGCAGCGGCGCGACGACGGTCAACCCGGCCAGCACCCTGACCAGCGCGGGCACCACCTACACCAACGTGCTGCCGTCGTTGAACCTGGTGGCCGACCTGGGCAACGACAACCTGCTGCGCTTCGGCGCCGGCATCCAGCTCGCGCGCAACACGCTGACCGACCTGCGCAACTCGTTCACGCTGTCCTACGACCAGACGGCGGTGAACCCCACCGTCCCCTCGGGCAAGGGCGCGCTGAGCGGCGCCGGCGGCAACCCCGACCTGAGGCCGTTCAAGGCCAAGGCGCTGGACCTGTCCTACGAGAAGTACTTCGCCAACAAGGAAGGCTATCTCAGCGGCGCGCTGTTCTACAAGCGCCTCGACAGCTACATCATCTCGAAGACCGACAGCGACTACGACTTCACCCAGGCGGCCGGGGCTCTGGGCATCACGCCCGGCAACGGCAGCTACATCGGCACCTACACGCGCAGCGTCAACGGCAGCGGCGGCAACCTGAAGGGCGTCGAGCTGACGGCGCAACTGCCGTTCAGCATGCTGACCCACTACCTGGAGGGCTTCGGCGTGAACGCCAGCTGGTCCGACACGACCAGTTCGGTGCGGGCGCCCAACACCATCGGCCTGAACCCGATCACGCCGGCCAACGCCGGCACGATCGGCCTGCCGGGCCTGTCGCACATCAACAAGAAGCTGATGATGTACTACGAGCGCGCCGGCTTCAGCGCCTTCATCGCCGAGAACATGCGCTCGCGCTACGTCGCTCCCGTGGCCAACACCCAGGTGGGCGGCTATCCGACGCTGGAATACATCGAGCCGCAGAAGTGGATCTCGGCGCAGGTGGGCTACGAGATCCAGGACGGCTGGCTCAAGGGCCTGGCGGTGCGCCTGGAAGGCAACAACCTGAACAAGCCGATCTACAGGGAGTCGAATTTCGACGGCTCGAACCACGTGACCAACAACACCGGCGCGACGGCCGACCTGCTGGTCTCGTACAAGTTCTGATTGCGATCGGGGCACGCTGCCGTACAGTCTTCACGGACGACAGCGTGTCCCCCGGACCCTTGCTCGACGCATGTCGGCAAGGGTCTTGTCCTTTCTGCACCAGGAGCACATCCATGAGTGAAGCAGGCCGGCTGGCCATCGTCATCGTCGGCGGGGGCACTTCGGGCTGGATGACCGCGGCGGCGCTGGCCAAGGTGCTGCGCGGCAGGCACGACGTCCAGCTCGTCGAGTCCGACGAGATCGGAACGATCGGCGTCGGCGAGGCCACGATCCCCATGATCTCGCTGTTCAACCGCATGCTGGAGATCGACGAGGACGAGTTCGTCCGCGCGACCCAGGCCACGTTCAAGCTGGGTATCGAATTCGTGAACTGGGGCCGCATCGGCGACCGCTACCTGCACGGCTTCGGCGACCTGGGCAAGCCGCTGTGGACGGTGGACTTCCATCAGTACTGGCTCAAGCAGCATCTTGCCGGCAAGGCCCAGGAGCTCGACAAGTACGCGATCTGCAACGCGGCCTGCCTGCAGAACAAGTTCATGCGTCCGCGCGCGGACCTGCCCAACTCGCCGCTGTCGCAGATCCGTTACGCGTTCCACTTCGACGCCCACCTGTACGCGCGCTACCTGCGCAAGTACGCCGAGGCCCGCGGAGTCAGGCGTGTCGAGGGCCGCATCACGAGCGTGCAGACGCGCGAGGGCGACGGCCACGTCTCGTCGGTGACGCTGAAGTCCGGCGAGACGATCGCGGGCGACCTGTTCATCGACTGCTCGGGCTTTCGCGGCCTGCTGATCGAGGAGACGCTGGCGACCGGCTACGAGGACTGGTCGCACTGGCTGCCCTGCGATCGCGCGGTGGCCGTGCCCTGCGCCTCCGCGCCCGAGCTCGTGCCCTACACGCGAGCCACCGCGCACCAGGCCGGCTGGCAGTGGCGCATCCCGCTGCAGCACCGGATCGGCAACGGCCACGTGTTCAGCAGCAGGTTCATCAGCGAGGACGAGGCCACGTCGGTGCTCATGCGCAACCTCGACGGCGAGCCGATGGCCGAGCCGCGCACGCTGCGCTTCAAGACAGGCCGGCGCTCGAAGGCGTGGAACAGGAACGTCGTGTCCATCGGCCTGGCCAGCGGCTTCATCGAACCGCTGGAATCCACCAGCATCCACCTGGTGCAGATGGGCATCGCGCACCTGCTCACGTACTTCCCGTCCAGGGGCTTCGATCCCGTGGTGACCGACGAATACAACCGCATGATGCGCAACGAGTTCGAATGGGTGCGCGACTTCGTCGTGCTGCACTACAAGGCCACCGAGCGCACCGACAGCCCGTTCTGGAACCACTGCCGCGAGATGTCCGTGCCGCCCGCGCTGCAGGCGCGCATGGACCTGTTCAAGGCCGACGGCCGGGTCTTCCGGGAGGGCGAGGAACTGTTCACCAAGCCCAGCTGGCTGCAGGTGATGCATGGCCAGCGCCTGAATCCCGCCTCCTACCATCCATTGACCGACCTGGTGTCGGAAGAAGAGATCGCCAAGTTCCTCGACGAGGTGGGCAGCGTCGTTGGCGCGTGCGCCAACGCCATGCCGACGCACGCCCGCTACATCGCAGACCACTGCGCCGCCGCCCCGATCGGCGCGGCATGACCTTCCAGGGAAAAAAGATGAATCGCTGGCTCTCTCTCGCGGCAGCGGCCGCAACCATCGTCCTGTTCGCGGGCTGCGCCTCGCCGCCGCCGCGCGCGAAGCTGACTTACCAGACCTCGCCCGAGGGCGCCACGCTGTTCGAGGGCGGCCAGTCCATCGGCCTCGCGCCGGTGATGCGCACCTACACGGCCGATGCCGGCGGCGGCCAGATCCGCACGCCCGATGTGACGGCCGTCTGGCCCAGCGGCGCCAAGGCCACGTTCTTCACGTTCCTGAAGGTGGGCGACGACAACGTCACCACCATCACGCGGCCGGCCAACGCTCCCAACCTGCAGGCCGACCTGGACAACGCCAGGAAATTCCAGAACGAGGCCGACCGCCTGAAGGAACAGCAGCGGCGCGCGCAGGCACGCAGCTCCGCGCGCTGCCAGGCCCAGCAGCAGGGTGGCGTGGTCGCCGGCGTCGACGACTGCAACTGACCCCGATCCCGGAGCACCTCGGGTGGGGCATCGACCCGTCGCGGCGGCGTTCAGCGGGCCGCGGGCCTGCAGGTGAAGAAGCCGTTCATCGTCAGCCGGCCCTTGCGCGGGTCGGCGTCCAGCGAATGCGGGCGGTCGAGTCCGATGTCGCCGGAATGGAACATGCCGCCGTCGTAGAAGATCATGCGGTTCCAGGCAGCGGGCACGCTCGCCACGCGTTCGAAATACGCGTTGCTGCCGTCCATGTAGCCGGCCTGCAGCCCGTGACGCTCGCCGAAGGTTTTCGCGTCCAGCTGGTGGCAGTCGATCAGCATCCGGTTCATCTCGGGCTCGGGGCACCGGGGCCGGTAGAAGCTGGTGCCGCCCAGCGATCCATCCTGGAACAGGTAGAGCACGGAGGCCGCATAGAGCACCGCGGCGGGGTCGTTGGTCAACCGGTCGCGGTGACATTGCCACTGGCGCGGGTCGAGGTGCTGCGGGGGCGTCGTCACCATGGCCAGGCGCAACGCCGCGTCGAGCGTGCGCCGGCCGCCGAGGTGTCCGCGGGCGTGCTGGTCGAACAGGTCGGTGACCCGGCGCGCGACCTCCTGCGGCAGGTCCAGCACCACGCCGGGATAGGGGTAGCCCTCGGGCTCGACGAAGCGTCGGCCGGCGGCCCAGTCGACCACCCCCTGCGGGTTGGCCAGCACGTCGTCCACCACCACGCAGGGCCGGCCGGGGCCGAGCGGCAGCACGCGGACGCGGGGCCGCGGGTTGAACAGCCGGCCCTGTTCGTCCAGCCAGGAATCCATCGCGAAAGAGCCTTTCAATGCGCGACGACGATGGTACCGAAGCGCGCCGGCACCACCAGCGTGAGCGTGCGGGCCTGCGTGTCCGCGCGGACCGCGTGCGCGTCCAGCGCGTCCGTCCACGCGCGCGCGGGGGCGCCGGCGGGCAGGGCGACGGTGACGGCCTGTGGCGCCGCGCCGTTGTTGATGGCGGTGATGGCCCAGGCGGCGCCGTCGCTGCGCGCCAGCACCACCACGTGGTCGTCCACGTGCAGCGGCGCCAGCAGCGTGCCGTGGCGCAGCACCGGCAGGTCGTGGCGCAGCTTCGTCAGCCGGCGGAAGTCGGCCAGCAGGGCGGTGTCGGGGTGGCCGCCCAGATCGGCCCAGGGGTAGGTGCCGCGGTTCATCGGATCGGGGCCGCCGGTGACGCCCACCTCGTCGCCGTAGAAGATGGCCGGGGCGCCCGGATAGGTCATCTGGAAGAACACCGCCAGCCGCAGCTTCTGCTTGGCCATCGCCACGTCGGCCGGCGTGGCCTTGCCGTCGACGTCGCCGAGCTCGTGCAGGGATCGCGCGGTGTCGTGCGTCGACAGCAGGTTCATCAGCGCGCCGAAGCTCTGCGGCGGATAGGCCTCGCGCAGGTGCTCGAGGTTGGCCATCATGCGGTGCGCGTCGCCGCCGTTGGCGTAGTCCAGCACCGCGTTGCGGAAGATGTAGTTCATCGTCGAGTCGAACTCGTCGCCGAGGAAGAACTTGGAGGAATCCCACCAGGTCTCGGACACGGTGAGCGCGTCCGGCCGGGTGCGCTTGACGACGGCGCGCCACTCGCGCCAGAAGTCGTCGGGCACCCACGGCGCGACGTCCATGCGCCAACCCGACGCGCCGAGCTCCAGCCAGGTCCGGGTCACCGAATCGGGCGCGCGGTAGGCGAAGTCGCGGTACGAGGGATCGGCCTTGTTCAGCTCGGGCAGGTCGGCCACGCCCAGCCAGCCCTTGTACTGCTTGTCGGGCTCGGCCTGCGTCGCATCGAACGTGTACCAGTTCGCCCAGGGCGAGGCCGGGTTGATCCTGCCGCCCTCGAATGCGCCGTTGCCGCCGCGCGTGCCGTAGCGGTCGAAGTAGATGGAGTCGGCGCCGGAGTGGTTCAGCGACGCGTCGGGGATCACGCGGATGCCGCGCCGGGCGGCCTCGCGGCACAGGCGCTGGAAATCGGCGTTGCTGCCGAAGTGCGGGTCGATGTGCTTCCAGTCGGCCGTGTCGTACTTGTGGTTGCTGGCCGCGGTGAACATCGGCGTGATGTACAGCGTGTTGGCGCCGACGCTGCGGATGTAGTCGAGCTTCTCGATGATGCCGGCGATGTCGCCGCCGAAGAAGTCGTTGCTCCACTGGTCGTCGCTGCCGTCGCCGGAGTTCGGGCGCCAGGGCTTGTCGTTCCAGTTCTCGTGGAACTCGACGGTCCTGTCGTGGTACTTGTCGACGCCCGGCTTCGGGTCGTTGCGCCGGTCGCCGTTGCGGAAGCGCTCGGGAAAGATGTAGTAGTAGACGGCGTCGCGGGCCCAGGCCGGCACGGAATAGGGCGCGTACACCGTCTGGCGATAGCGGCGGATGCGCCTGTCCGACGCGGGCATCTCGGCCACGACGCCCGCGCCGCCGGTGCCCTTCTCGCGCGTCCAGTACAGCGGTGTCGCGTTGTTCTCGAAGACCAGCGTCCGGCCGCCCACCTTCACCTCGAACCAGTAGCCGTAGACGGCCGCGGCGTCGAAGCGGTAGTGGCCGTTCCAGCGCTCGCGCGCGCCGTCGCCGGTGCGCGCGAGCGGCACGCGGGCGAGCGGCGCGTACTCGTCGACGGTCTGGTCGCCTTCGAGGCGGCGCTTCTCCACCACCAGCGTCGCCTGCTCGACGCCGGGCAGCGCGGACAACGAGAACGCGATGTCGGTGCCGGTGGTGACGGCGCCGTAGGGCTTCTTGTCGGCGAGGCGCTGCGAGTCGAAGGCCAGGCTCAGCGCCACCGGATCGGTGATCGTCGACGCCGGCGGCCCGGGCATGGGCGTGCCGGGCGGCAGGTCGGTGAGCAGCAGGGTGGGCGTGCCGTCGGGCGTGGTCGCGGGCGTGAGCGTGATGCGCGCCATGCCGTGGAGGCCGGCCTTGATCGCCGCGCCCTTGCGCACGAGCGCGACGGGCGCGCCGGCCTGCAGCGGCGCGTCGCCCGCCACGCCGAAATCGGCGTCGGGGGACCAGTCCTCGTCGCCGACCTTGAACGTGAAATCGCCCTCGAGGCGTCCCACGATCTCCCAGTGATCGCAGAGCCAGCGCAGCGCGGTGTCGTCCTCCGCGCCCCAGTTGTTGAAGCTGCCGCGCAGGTAGAGGGCGCGGCCCTTCAACGGATCGGGATGGCAGTCGGCGGCGAGCGCGTGGGCGGCGGCGAAGGCGAGCGGCAGGAGGGCCACGAGCGTCGCGCGGTTCATTCCTTCACGCCCCCGGCGGTGAGTCCAGACACGATCCAGCGTTGCGCCGCGAGGAAGACGACGGTGATGGGCAGGCCCGACAGCACGGCCGCCGCGGCGAAGTCGCCCCACAGGTACTTCTGGTCGGCCAGGTAGTACTTGGAGCCGACGGCCAGCGTGAGGTTGGACTCCTCGCGCAACAGGATGGAGGCCACCGGGTACTCGATGATGGTGCCCACGAAGGCCAGCACGAAGACGACCATCAGGATGGGCACCGCCATGGGCAGCAGCACGCGGAAGAAGGCCTGGAAGTGCGAGGCGCCGTCCACCTTGGCGCATTCCTCGATCTCCACTGGAATGGTCTCGAAGTAGCCGCGGATCGTCCAGATGTGCGTGGCGACGCCGCCGAGGTAGGCCACGATCAGGCCGCCGTGGGTCTCCAGGCCGAGTGCCGGCAGGTAGTTGCCGATGGTCTCGAAGATCGCGTAGATGGCCACCAGCGCCAGCACCGGCGGGAACATCTGCAGCAGCAGCATGCTGTTGAGGATGGGCATCTTGAACGCGAACTTCAGGCGCGCGAACGCGTAGGCCGCGGTGGTGGAGAACGCGACGATCAGCGCCGACGCGATCGTCGCCACCTTGATCGAGTTCCACAGCCAGCGCAGCACCGGGAACGGCGGGTGCACGACGAGGCCGTCGGCGGTGGTGACGTCGAATCCGAGCGCCAGCTTCCAGTGCTCGAGGCTGATCTCGCGCGGGATCAGCGAGCCGTTGGCGAAGTTGCCGGGCCGCAGCGAGATCGAGATCACGGCCGCGAGCGGGAACAGCGTGACGATCAGCAGCGCGATGAGGAAGGCGTGCGCGCCGAGGACGCGCCAGCGCTGGTTCTTGCCGGTGACGATGGGCACTTTGGGGCGTTCCTATTTTCTCGCGTTGCGGGCGGCGACGCGCAGGTTCGCGAACGACAGCATCGCGACGAGGAAGAAGATCACCGTGGAGATCGCGGCGGCCAGGCCGAAGTTCTGGCCCGAGTCGAGGAACGCGATGCGGTAGGTGTACGACACGAGGATGTCGGTGGTGCCCGCGGGGATCTTCGTGTTGAGGAAGTCGGGCCGGCCGTTGGTGAGCAGCGAGACCAGCACGAAGTTGTTGAAGTTGAACGCGAACGCCGAGATGATCAGTGGTGACAGCGGCTTGACGATCAGCGGCGCGGTGATCCGGAAGAAGTTGGTGAGCGGCCTGGCGCCGGCGATGGCCGAGGCCTCGTACAGGTCGGCCGGAATCGCCTTGAGCAGGCCCGTGCAAAGCACCAGGAAGTACGGATACCCGAGCCAGGTATTGACGACGAGCATCATCGTGTGCGCCAGCATCGGGTCGGCGAACCAGGCCGGCTTGACGCCGAAGACCGCGTTCAGGATGCCGTTGATCTCGCCGAAGTTCTGGTTGAACAGGCCTTTGAACACCAGGATGGAGATGAAGCCGGGCACCGCGTAGGGCAGGAACAGCAGCGTGCGATAGAGCGTTCGGAAACGCAGTCCTTCCCAGTTCAGGAGCACGGCCAGCGTGCAGCCCACGGCGAGCGAGAACGTCACCGACAGCGCGGCGAACACCACCGTCCACACGAAGATGGACACGAACGGCCCGCGGAACTCCTGGTCGGCCAGCATGCGCGAATAGTTCGCGAAGCCCACCGCCACCTTGAAGCCGGGCTGCAGGCGGTCGCCGTCGGCGGCCTTGTAGAAGCCCTCGTTCGTGTCGGGCCAGTAGGTCTTCCTGTCGTCGAGACGCAGCAGCGAACCGTCGGCGTTCTCGTGCCAGACCGCGGCCGAGGGGCCGAACTCGTGCACGCCGGCGTAGCCCAGCACGTGGCCATCGGGCAGCGCGAGCTTGAGCGCCATCAGCGCGTCGCGGTGCGCGAGCGCGTCGCGCGTGGACAGCGCGGGGGCGAGCGCGAGGTCGGCGGGGAGGGCGCTCATCGCCACCGTCCCGGTCTTGTCGCCTTTCAGCGTCAAGGCCGCGGAGACGAACCGCTGCGCACCCGATGCCGCCTCGTACGGCGCCAGCACCAGCCGCAGGCCGTCGCCCTCGGGATGCAGCGTGAATTCGAGCGAGTGCTCCTCGTCCGGCACCGTCTGCTCCAGCAGGTAGGTCTTCACGCGCGCCTGGCTCAGCAGGTGGGTGGACGAGTAGTTCGTGAAGCCGATCCACATCGTGTAGACCAGCGGGAAGGCCACGAACAGCAGCATGCCCACCACGCCCGGGAACAGGTAGCGCCAGGCGATCGCGGCGCGCGACGCGTACACCCAGAGGCCGGCGGCGAGCAGGGCGAGGGCGCCCAGCGCCAGCATCGGCTGGCCGGCCGAATGGATGGCGGCGACGAGCCACAGGCCCGCGATGGCGGCGAGGGCCGGCGCGCCGGCGCCGATGGCGCGCTTCAGGTCGAATCGATTCGTCATGGTCGGGCGCTCACTTGACGAGGATGCGCGCCTTGGCGCCGTCGAGGGCGTCCTGCGGCGACTGGCGCATGTTGGTCACGGCCTCGAGGGCGGCGTCCATCGCCGTCCAGAACTTGCCCACCTCGGGGATGTTGGGCACCGGCTCGCCGCGGCGCGCGTTGTCCATGGTGGCGGCGATGTGCGGGTCGCTCTTCAGCTCGGCGAAGTAGGCCTTGTTGGCGGGCGTTCCCAGCGGCACGTCGGCGTTGATGGTGCGCAGGCCGTCCAGCGCCAGCACGTAGTTCTCGAGGAAGTCGCGCGCCAGGTCCTTGTTGCGGCTGGGCGCGGCGATCATGCAGCCCAGCACGCCCACGAAGGGCTTGGGCTCGTGGCCGTCGACCGCGGGCAGCGGGGCCACGCCGAAGTCGATGTGGCTCTTCCTGACGTTGTCCCAGGCCCAGGGGCCCGAGATCATCATCGCGATCTCGCCGCGGTTGAACGCGCCCTCCATCTCGGAGTAGCCGGCGCCCTTGGGCAGCACGCCCGTCCTGATGAGGTTCTGCAGCATCGTGGCGGCCCGCACTGCCCCAGGGGAATTGACGCCAACGGCGCCGGTGTCGAGGCTGCCGTCGGCCTTCTTCGCGAAGATGGTGCCGCCGGAACCGGCCAGCAGCGGCCAGGTGAAGAAGCTCTTGTTGTAGTCCCAGAGGATGGCCTTCTTGCCGCGCGTGGACAGATCCTTGTCGATGGCCACGACCTGGTCCCAGGTGGTGGGCGCCGCCTTGAGCATCGCCTTGTTCCAGATCAGGCCGATGGCCTCGATCGACAGCGGGTAGCCCCAGGTGCGGCCCTGGTAGTGGAACGCGTCCCAGGCCGACTGCTCGATCTGGTCGTGCAGCTCCTTTCGCGGCTTCACGGGCACGATGAGGCCGGACTTGGCCCATTCGCCGGCGCGGTCGTGCGGCCAGCAGAAGATGTCGGGGCCCTTGCCGGCGCCGGCGGCGGCCTGGAACTTGGACGGCGCGTCGTCGGGGTGCTGCACCACCACCTGCACGCCCGTGTCGGCCGTGTAGCGGTCGCCGACCTTCTGCAGGCCGTTGTAGCCCTTGTCGGGGTTGATCCAGACCAGCAGCTTCAGCGGCTCGGCCGCGTTCACGGGAAAACTCGCGGTCGATGCGGCCGTCAGCGCGGCCGCGACGGCGCACGCCGCGACGCGGCGCAGGGTGGGACGCCGGCTCATGCGGCCTCTTGCTGCGCGTCGGCGACGTGGCGGCGGAAGGCCCGGCCCTCGGCGTCGAACAGGTAGGCGCGGGCGGCGGGAATCGACAGCGCGAGCGCCGCGCCGTTGCGCAGGCGCGTGGCGCCGTCGAGCTCGCAGACCAGCGTCTCGGCAGCGCCCGGGTAGTCGCAGTACGCGTGCGTGGTGCTGCCCAGCGATTCGACGAAGGTGACCGTGGTGGCGATCACGTTGCCGGACTGCCCCGCGGCGGCGGTCTCGAGGTGCTCGGGGCGCACGCCCAGCGTCACCTTGTCGCCGGGACGGGCGCCCGCGGCGTCGACCTCGCAGCGGATCTGCGCGCCGGTCTCCAGCTGCACGACGGCGGCGCCGGCGTCGGCCGAGACCACCGTCGCGGCCAGGAAGTTCATCTTGGGCGAGCCGATGAAGCCCGCCACGAACAGGTTGTCCGGGTGTTCGTACAGCTCCATCGGCGAGCCCACCTGCTCGATGCGGCCCGCGGCCAGCACGACGATGCGATCGGCCAGCGTCATCGCCTCGACCTGGTCGTGCGTGACGTAGATCATCGTGGTCTTCAGGTCCTCGTGCAGCTTCGCGAACTCGTAGCGCATGCGCACGCGCAGGGCCGCGTCGAGGTTGGACAGCGGCTCGTCGAACAGGAACACCTCGGGCTTGCGCACGATGGCGCGCCCGATCGCCACGCGCTGGCGCTGGCCGCCCGACAGGGCCTTGGGCTTGCGATCGAGCAGGTGCTCGATGTTGAGGATCTTGGCGGCCTGGTGCACCAGGCGGTGGATCTCGTCCTTGTCGACCTTGGCGATCTTCAGCCCGAACGCCATGTTGTCGTACAGGTTCATGTGCGGGTAGAGCGCGTACGACTGGAACACCATCGCGATGCCGCGCTCGGCCGGCGGGACGTCGTTGACGACCTTGCCGCCGATGGCCAGCGTGCCGCCCGTGATGTCCTCCAGGCCGGCGATGCTGCGCAGCAAGGTGGACTTGCCGCTGCCCGACGGGCCCACGAACACCATGAACTCGCCGTCGCGGATCTCGAGATCGATGTCGCGCAGGATCTGGATCTCGCCGAACGCCTTCTGCACCTTCACGAGCTGAACGTGTGCCACTTCGTCTTGTCTCCTCGGCCGGTAGCCTGGGCCACGTCCGCTTGCTTGTCTTGGGGGATAGCCGCAGCGACGCCTTGGGGCCGCCCTGCGGTCTGGAATGTAGAGAATATACAGTCAACTTGTCCACCCAACAATGCGTAACTACTTAAAGTACATTCATTTCCTTCCTGTGAAAAAGCGAAGTTCTGTACCGATCAGGGATAACCCTCTGTAGGATAACTACACAAACTCTCGGAGAAACGCGATACTCGCTGCTGTTCAGTCGGGCGGCTGACCCGCGTCCCTCCTGCCCGGCTCCGTCAAAGGATCTCCCGCAATGAGCAAGACAACCGTCGCCGCTCCGGCGCACGAGCCCGTCCGGGCGCGCGCAGGCGACTCAGCAGACCCCGCCTTGAGCCAAGAATTCACCTCTGCCTTCCAACGCGAACTCTCGCAGCGCAGCGACGCGCCGTCGCCGGACGCCTGCCTGCGCGCCGCCGTCGTCGCCTGCAGGCCCGTGCTTGCCGATCGCTGGGCCGCCACGCAAGCGGCCGATGCGAAGCGCGCCCGCGGCGCGCGCCGCGTCCACTACCTGTCGATGGAGTTCCTGATGGGGCGCGCGCTGCGCAACGCCCTGTCGGTGATGGGGCTCGAGGACACCCTGAAGGCGGCGCTGGCCTCGCGCACGGGCGCCGGCGGGCTCGCGGAGGTGCTCGAGCAGGAGCCCGACGCCGCGCTCGGCAACGGCGGCCTGGGCCGCCTGGCCGCCTGCTTCCTCGACTCGTTCGCCACGCTGGAGCTGCCGTCCTTCGGATACGGCCTGCGGTATGCGCACGGCATGTTCGCCCAGGCCATCCAGGAGGGCAGGCAGGTGGAGCTCCCCGACGAGTGGCTGAAGCACGGCAACCCGTGGGAGTTCGTGCGCGCGGAGCTGCGCTATCCGGTGGGTTTCGGCGGCGTCGTCGAGAGCTCCGGCGGCCAGCGCGCCTGGAAGCCGGCCGAGGAGATCGTCGCCCAGGCCTGCGACTTCGTCGTGCCGGGCCACGCCACCGAGCGCGTGTCCACGCTGCGCCAGTGGCACGCGCAGCCCTCGCGCCCGATCGACTTCGCGATGTTCTGCCGCGGCGAGCACCTGGCCGCCGGGCAGCACTACGAGGCCGCCGACACGCTCAACTGGGTGCTGTACCCGGACGACTCCACCGCCGCCGGCCGCCAGCTGCGCCTGAAGCAGGAGTTCTTCCTGTGCAGCGCGTCGCTGCAGGACATGGTCGCGCGCCACCTGCGCGAGCACGCCGAGATCGACACCTTCGGCCGCCACAACGTCGTCCACCTGAACGACACGCATCCGGCGCTGGCCCCGGCCGAGCTGATGCGGCTGCTGCTGGACGTCTACAACATGGGCTGGGAAGAGGCCTGGGCCGTCACCACGCAGGCCACCAGCTACACCAACCACACGCTGATGCCCGAGGCGCTGGAGACCTGGCCGGTGCGCATGTTCGAGGAGCTGCTGCCGCGCCACCTCGAGATCGTCTACGAGATCAACCGCCGCTTCCTCGACGAGGTCGGCGCGCGCTTTCCCGGCGACACCGGCCTGATCGCGCGCATGTCGCTGATCGACGAGAACGGCGAGCGCCGCGTGCGCATGGCCTCGCTGGCCATCGTCGCCTCCAGCAAGGTCAACGGCGTGTCGGCGCTGCATTCGCGCCTGATGGTGCAGACCATCTTCGCCGACTTCGCGGCCATGTGGCCGGAGCGCTTCCTCAACGTCACCAACGGCGTCACGCCGCGGCGCTGGCTGATGCAGGCCAATCCTGCGCTGTGCGACCTGCTGGATCGCCACATCGGCACCGGCTGGCGCGCCGATCTCACCGGCCTGAAGGCGCTGGGCGCCAAGGCGGCGGGCAGCAGGATAGTCGAGGAGTTCCTCGCCACCAAGCGTGCCAACAAGGAGCTCCTGGCCGAGCGCGTGCGGCGCGACTTCGGCGTCACGATCTCGCCCGACAGCCTGTTCGACGTGCAGATCAAGCGCATCCACGAGTACAAGCGCCAGCTGCTCAACGTGCTGCACGTGGTGGCGCGCTACCAGGCGATCGTCGCCGACCCGGACGCCGACTGGGTGCCGCGCACGGTGATCTTCGCCGGCAAGGCGGCCTCGGCCTACCACGCGGCCAAGCTCACCATCCAGCTGATCCACGACGTCGCGCGCGTGGTCAACGCCGATCCGCGCGTGGGCAACAAGCTGAAGGTGGTGTTCCTGCCCAACTACAGCGTCAGCCTGGCCGAGGTGATCCTGCCCGCGTCCGACCTGAGCGAGCAGATCTCCACCGCCGGCACCGAGGCCTCGGGCACCGGCAACATGAAGTTCGCGATGAACGGCGCGCTCACCATCGGCACCTGGGACGGCGCCAACATCGAGATGGCCGAGGCGATGGGCGTGGAGAACATGTTCGTGTTCGGCCTCCGTACGGACGCCGTCGCGAAGATGAAGAGCTGGGGATACGATCCGCGTCTGTATGCGGAAGAAAACCAATCCCTCCAGCACGTCCTCGACGCCATCGGCGGCGGCGTGTTCTCGTGGGGCGAGCCCGATCGCTATCGCTCGCTCGTGCAGCCGCTGCTGCATCGCGACCCGTACATGCTGCTCGCCGACTTCGCCGACTACGTCCATGCGCAGGCACAGGTCGACGCCCTCTATCGCCAGCCGGCGGCCTGGGCCGAGCGCGCGCTGCGCAACATCGCGGGCATGGGCGCGTTCAGCACCGACCGCACCATCGCCGAGTACGTCGAGCAGGTCTGGGCGGCGCCCGGCCCGCGCTGATGTCCATGACGGGAATCGTCGAACAGGAGCAGTCCATGCTGTCCGATGACGACCTGAGCGCGCTCGTCAGGTCGCGCCATCTCGATCCGTTCGCCGTGCTGGGCCTGCATGCCGATCCCCGGGGCCGGCTGTGGGTGAACGCGCTGCTGCCCTCGGCCGTGTCGGTCGAGGTGCTCGACGAGTCCGGTGCGTCCGTCGGCCGCTTGCGGCGCCGTCTGGGCTCCGACGTGTTCGAGGGCGAGATCGAAGGGCGCACGGAGCGCTTCGACTACCGGCTGCGCGTGCGCTGGGACTCCGGCGTCGAGGGCACCTACGCCGATCCGTATTCGTTCGGCCCGCTGATCTCCGACGACGACCTGCACTTCCTCGCCGAGGGCACGCACGTGCGCCCCTACGAGGTGCTGGGTGCGCTGCCCATGACGGCCTCGCCGGGTCCGGGCGAGGGCGCGCCCGCCGTCGCCGGCGTGCGCTTCGCCGTGTGGGCGCCCAATGCGCGCCGCGTCAGCGTGGTGGGCGACTTCAACAACTGGGACGGCCGGCGCCACCTCATGCGTTCGCGCGGCGGCTCGGGCGTGTGGGAGATGTTCATCCCGCACATGGTGGAGGGCGATCGCTACAAGTACGAGATCGTCGGCCCCGACGACGCGCTGCAGCCGCTCAAGGCCGACCCGTACGCGCGCGCCGCGCAACTGCGCCCGGACAGCGCCAGCCTGGTCGCGGCGCTGCCGCCGCGGCGCGAGCTGCCGGCCTCGCGCGCCGGCATGAACGACCGCCACGCGCCGATCTCCATCTACGAGGTGCACCTCGGCTCCTGGCGGCGCCACGTCAACGGCGGCTTCAAGACCTGGGACGAGCTCGCGGCCGAGCTGCCGGCCTACGTCGCCGACCTCGGCTTCACGCACCTGGAGCTGATGCCCATCACCGAGTTCCCGTTCGACGGCTCGTGGGGCTACCAGACGCTGGGGCTGTTCGCGCCCACCGCGCGCTTCGGCCCGCCGGAGGGCTTCGCGCGCTTCGTCGACGCCTGCCACGCGAAGGGCGTCGGCGTGATCCTCGACTGGGTGCCGGCGCACTTCCCGGTCGACGCGCACGGCCTGTCGCGCTTCGACGGCACCGCGCTGTACGAGTACGAGGATCCGCGCGAGGGCTTCCACCGCGACTGGAACACCTACATCTACAACTTCGGCCGGCCCGAGGTGCGCAACTTCCTGGCCGGAAGCGCGCTGTTCTGGATCGACCGCTACGGCGTCGACGGGCTGCGCGTGGACGCGGTCGCGTCGATGATCTACCGCGACTACAGCCGCACCTCCGGCGAGTGGCTGCCCAACCGCTACGGCGGCCGCGAGAACCTCGAGGCGATCTCGCTGCTCAAGCACATCAACGAGGTGATCGGCACCGAGGCGCCCGGCGCCGTGACGATGGCCGAGGAATCGACCACCTTCCCCAACGTCACCGAGCCCACCTACGCGGGCGGCCTGGGCTTCCATTTCAAGTGGAACATGGGCTGGATGCACGACACGCTGCAGTACATGCGCCAGCCGCACGTGCAGCGCCGCTGGCACCACGAGAAGCTCACGTTCGGGCTGGTCTACGCGTTCAGCGAGAACTTCCTGCTGCCGCTGTCGCACGACGAGGTGGTGCACGGCAAGGGGTCGCTGATCAGCAGGATGCCCGGCGACGATTGGCAGCGCTTCGCCAACCTGCGCGCCTACTACGGCTTCATGTGGGCGCACCCGGGCAAGAAGCTGCTGTTCATGGGCCAGGAGTTCGCCCAGGACAGCGAGTGGAACCACGACGCCGAGCTGCCCTGGCAGCTCACGAACAACGCGCGCAACGCAGGCGTGCGCCACCTGGTGCGCGACCTCAACAGGCTGTACCGCGAGCTGCAGGCCATGCACCGCCAGGACTGCGACGGCTTCGGCTTCGACTGGCTCGAGTCCACCGAGGCCACGAACTCGCTGCTGGCCTGGGTGCGGCGCGACGCCGACGGCCACCTGATGATCGCCGTCAGCAACATGACCCCGGTGCCGCAGTTCGGCTGGCGCCTGGGCGTGCCCGACGGCCCCACGGGCTGGCGCGAGGTGCTCAACACCGATTCCTCGCACTACGGCGGCGGCAACGTGGGCAACGCCTCGGCGGTGCTGCCGGTGACGCCGGTGGCCTCGCATGGCCGCGGGCAGTCCATCATGCTGGCCGTCCCGCCGCTGGCCACGATCTATCTCGTTCCTGGTTGAATGGCCTTCATTCCCGCCACCGCCCGGCCCGGGCGCTGCGAACCCATGGGCGCGCACGTCCGTGACGGCGGCGTCAACTTCGCCGTGTTCTCGCAGAACGCGGAGCGCGTGGAGCTGTGCCTGTTCGACGCGGCCGGCGCCACCGAGCTGAAGCGCTACGAGCTGCACGGCCCGCACGACGGCGTGTTCAACGGCTTCCTGCCGGGCATCGGCATGGGCGCGGTCTACGGGCTGCGCGTGCACGGCCCGTACGACCCGTGCAAGGGCCATCGCTTCAACGCCCACAAGCTGCTGCTCGACCCGTGCGCGCGCGAGATCGTCGGCCGCTTCGAGTGGCGGCCCGAGCACCACGGCTACCAGCTGGGCCATCCCGACGGCCCGCAGTCCTTCGACGTGCGAGACAACGCCGCGAGCGCGCTGAAGGCCCGCGTCGCGCCCGCCGGCACGCCCGCGCGCGGGTGGCTCAACGCGCCGCGGATCGATCCGGCCGACGTGGTGCTCTACGAGGTGCACGTGAAGGGCTTCAGCAAGCAGCTGCCGGGCGTGCCGCCGGAACTGCGCGGCACCTACTCCGGCCTCGCGCATCCCGCGTCGGTGGCGCACTTCAAGGCGCTGGGCGTCACCACGCTGTCGCTGCTGCCGGTGCAGTACCACGTCGACGAGCCGGCGCTGGGCGGGCGCGGGCTCGTCAACTACTGGGGCTACAACACGCTGGGCTTCTTCTGCCCCGACCCGCGCCTCGCGGCGAGGCCGGACGATCCGGCGGCCGTCAACGCCGAGTTCCGCGCGATGGTGGCCACGCTGCACGAGCACGGCCTGGAGGTGGTGCTGGACGTGGTCTACAACCACACGCCCGAGGGCAACGAGGCCGGGCCCACGATCAGCTTCCGCGGCATCGACAACGCGAGCTGGTACCGGCTGATGCCCGACGACGCGGGGCGCATGGAGAATCTCACCGGCTGCGGCAACACGGTCAACGTGGCGCATCCGCACGTGACGCAGTTCGTGCTCGATTCGCTTCGCTACTGGGTGCAGGAGATGGGCGTCGACGGCTTCAGGTTCGATCTCGCGCCGGTGCTGGGGCGCACGAGCCGGGGCTTCCAGCCCGACGCGCCGTTCTTCACCGCGCTGCGCCAGGACCCGATCCTGGCGCGGGTGCACCTGATCGCCGAGCCCTGGGACGCCGCGCCCGACGGCTACCAGGTGGGCCGCTTCCCCGGCCGCTTCCTCGAATGGAACGACAAGTTCCGCGACACGGTGCGCCGCTACTGGCTGCAGGACGCCGCATCGACCGGAACCGGGCGGGGCGAGCTCGCGCGCCGCTTCACGGCCTCCAGCGACCTGTTCAACCACGGCCAGCGCACGCCGCTCGCGTCGGTGAACTTCCTCGCCGTGCACGACGGCTACACGCTGGCCGACCTCACCAGCCATTCGCGCAAGCACAACGAGGCCAACGGCGAAGGCAACCGCGACGGCCGCGACGGCGAGCCGTGCGCGAACTTCGGCGCCGAGGGACCCACGGACGATCCGCGCATCCTCGCGACGCGGGCCCGCGTGCGGCGCGCGATGATGGCCACGCTGCTGCTGGCCCAGGGCACGCCCATGCTCAGCGCCGGCGACGAGATCGGCAACAGCCAGCAGGGCAACAACAACGCGTACTGCCACGACGGGCCGCTCACGTGGCTGGACTGGACGACGGCCGACACGGCGTTCCAGGCCTTCGTCGCCGAGGTGCTCGCGCTGCGCCGCGCGCACGCCACGCTGCGGCCCTCCGACTGGCGCTCCACCGCGGCGGTGGGCGCCGGCGCGCCGCGCCTCGCCTGGCTGAGCCCGCGCGGCCACGAGATGGGCGCGGCCGACTGGCACGACGAGAAGGCCCAGGCCTTCGCCTGCCGCATCGACCCCGCGCCGACCGCGCCCGCGCCGGCGGATCCGCCGTTGCTGGTGCTGTTCAACGGCGAGGATCGCGCGCTCGACTTCCGCCTGCCGGCCGGCTTCTGGCAACTGGCGCTCGACTCCAGCCTGGTGCTGCGCGCCGAGGTCTTCCCCGACACCGTCCTCACCCAATCCCTGCACCTGCCGGCGCGAGCACTCGTCGTGCTCCGCCAAACGACATGACCATCGACCTCACCAAGCGCGCCGCCGGCGTCCTGCTGCACACCACCTCCTTGCCCGGCCCGCACGGCATCGGCGACTTCGGCCCGGCCGCGTTCCAGTTCGTCGACTGGCTTGTGTCTGCCGGCCAGACGGTGTGGCAGCTGCTGCCCACCGCGCCCATCGGGCCGGGGAACTCCCCGTACCAGAGCGTGTCGGCCTTCGCCGGCAGCCCGCTGATGGTGGCGCTGGAGCCGCTGGTGGCCAAGGGCTGGCTCGCCTCGCCCGTGGCGCTGCCCGAGGGCGGCTTCGACGCGCATCGCGTGGACTACGGCAAGGTCATCCCGTGGCGGATAGCCCAGTTGCGCGCGGCCGCCAAGGGCTTCGCCGCGCGGGCCGACGCGGCGGAGCAGGGCGCATTCGCCGCGTGGTGCGCGAAGCACGCCTCGTGGCTCGACGACTATGCGCTGTTCATGGCGCTGGAGACCAGCTCCGGCTGCAGGCCGTGGTGGGAATGGGAGGGCGGCCTGCAGCGCCGCCAGGCCGCGGCGCTCGCGGCAGCGCGCGCGAAGCACGCCGACGAGATCGCGTTCTGGCAGTTCGTGCAGTGGCAGTTCGACGCGCAGTTGGGTGCCATCAAGCGGTACGCCAACGAACGCGGCGTGTTCCTGATGGGCGACCTGCCCATCTTCGTGGCGCACCACAGCGCCGACGTGTGGGCGCGCCCCGACCTGTACACGCTGGACGAGAGCTTCCAGCCCACCGTGGTGGCCGGCTGCCCGCCCGACGCGATGGCCGTGGACGGCCAGCGCTGGGGCAACCCGCTGTACCACTGGGATCGCATGGCCAGCGAAGACTTCGGCTGGTGGACGGCCCGCGTGCGGCGCGCGCTGGAGCAGGCCGACGTGTTCCGCATCGATCACTTCCGCGGCTTCGCCGGCTACTACGAGATCCCCGCGTCGTGTCCCACGGCGCGCGAGGGCACGTGGCGCACGGGCCCGGGCAAGCCGTTGTTCGATGCGATCACCCGGGCGCTGGGCCCGCTGCCCATCGTCGCGGAAGACCTGGGCTTCATCACGCAGGACGTCTACGACCTGCGCGACGGCCTCGGCTACCCCGGCATGCGCATCCTCCAGTTCGCCTTCGGCGGCGACGCCAGCGACACGTTCCTGCCGCACAACTACGTGCGCAACACCATCGCCTACACCGGCACGCACGACAACGACACCGCGCGCGGCTGGTGGGACAACGCCTCGCCGCGCGAGCGAGCCTTCGCCGGCAGCTACCTGGCCGCCGGCCCCGACGACATCCACTGGGTGATGATCCGCGCGTGCTGCAACTCCGTGGCCAACATCGCCATCTTCCAGCTGCAGGACGTGCTGGGCCTGGGCTCCGAGCACCGCATGAACACGCCGGGCAGCGTGGGCGAGCAGAACTGGTCGTGGCGCTTCGACTGGGGCATGCTGGGCAGCGAGCCGGGCCGCGTGCTGGGGCTGATCAGCGCGGCCAGCGGGCGCGCGCCGTTCGAGCTCGTCAAGCTTCCCTGATCGGATCCCCGCGGCTCAATCCGCCGTGAGCTGCTGGGTCGACCAGCCCCCGCCGAGGGCGGCGACCATGTTGATGGCCGCGGTCTGGCGGCTCAGCGACACCTGCATCAGCGCCCGCCGCGCGCTCAGCGCCGAGGCCTGCGCCGTCACCACGTCCGTGTAGGCGACCAGGCCCTGCTGGTAGCGGTTCTGCATCTCCTGCTCGGTCTGGTCGGCGGCCTGGGAGGCGATGCGGCGCAGCGCCTGCTGCTGCTCAAGCGACGTGGCGGCCGACAGCTGGTCCTCCACCGCCGAGAACGCCGTGAGCACCGTCTGGCGGTACTGGGCCACGCTCTGCTTCCAGGTGGCCTGCGCCTCATCGACGCGCGCGGTGCGGGCGCCTCCGTCGAAGATCGTCTCGGCCAGCGACACGCCCAGCGACCATGCGAACGACGACGCGTTGAACAGGTCGGACAGCCGCGTGGAGCCCTGGGTGCCGCTCGCGCTGAGCGTCAGCGAGGGGAAGTACGCGGCCCGCGCGACGCCGATGTTGGCGTTGGCGACGGCCACGTGACGCTCCGCGGAGGCGATGTCGGGCCGGCGCTGCAGCAGGTCGGAGGGCAGGCCCGGCGGGATGGCCGGCACCGCCGTCGAATTCCAGTCGCCGGCCGGCAGCGTGTAAATGGCCGGCGGCTGGCCGGCGAGCACGCCCATCGCGTGGAAGAACTGCGCGCGTTGCTGCTGCAGCGCGGCGAGGTCGGCCTGCGCGTTGGCGAGCGTGGTCTGCGCCTGCAGCACGTCGCTCTTCTGCGCGATCGCCGCGGCGTAGCGGTTCTGGGTGATCGCCAGCGCGCGCTGGTAGCCGACGATGGTGGTCTGCAGCGCGACGATCTCGGCGTCGGCCTCGCGCACCGAAAGATAGTCGGTGACGAAGGTCGTCTGCGCGGACAGCAGCGCCGAGGCCAGGTCGGCCTCGCTGGCCTGGGCCGTCGCGCTGGCGGCGGAGACGGTGTTGGCGATCCGGCCCCACAGGTCGGGCTCCCAGCTCGCGCCGAGGCCCAGCGAGTAGCGATTGCCGGTGCTCGAGCTCGACGTCGCGGTGCCGGTGCCGGAGGAACTGCTGCTGGTCTTGCCGCCCACGCCCGAGCGCGTGACGCCGGCGTCCAGCGACAGGGTCGGGAAGAACCCCGCGCGCTGCTCGCGCACCGCGGCGCGCGACTCCTCGACGGCGGCGGCCGCGGCCGCGACGTTCTGGTTCGACACCGCGACCTGCGCCACCAGCTGGTTCAGCACGGGATCGTCGAACAGCGTCCACCAGGAGCCGCGCGCGAGCGTGTCGGCCGGCGCAGCGGCCATCCAGCCGGGCGGGGGCTCGAGATACTTCGCGGACGTCGGCGCCTCGGCCTTCTGCGAGGGCGCGAGCGCGGTGCAGGCGCCGAGGGCGAACAGGCTGGCGAGCGCCAGCGCGGATTGGAGGGGTTTGCCCATCGTGGTCATCATCAGGTCCCTGTGGCCGCGCTGGCGGCGTGGGGCGGAAGCGGTCGGCCCGAGTCGCCGGTCTCCGATTCGGAGACGTGGCGACTGAGCATCTTTTCGTCGGGGCTGCGCCGACGGATCTTGTCCAGCAGCAGGTACACCACCGGCGTGGTGAGCAGCGTCAGCAACTGGCTGGCGATGAGCCCGCCGATGATGGCGATGCCCAGCGGCTGGCGCAGCTCGGAGCCCTCGCCGAAGCCGATGGCCAGCGGCAGCGCGCCGAGCGCGGCAGCCAGCGTGGTCATCAGGATCGGGCGGAAGCGCATGCGGCAGGCCTCGCGCACGGCGTCGTGCGCCGACAGGCCGCGCGAGCGCTCGGCCTCCAGCGCGAAGTCGATGATCATGATCGCGTTCTTCTTGACGATGCCGATCAGCAGGAACACGCCGATCAGCGCGATCAGCGAGAACTCCATGCCGAAGATCATCAGCGCGAGCACGGCCCCGACGCCGGCCGAGGGCAGGGTGGACAGCACGGTCACCGGATGCACCAGGCTTTCGTACAGCACGCCCAGCACGATGTAGATCACGACGATGGCCGCCAGGATCAGCAGCGGCTGCTGGTTGTTGTTCTGCTGCGCCGCCGCGGCCGTGCCCTGCATGCTGCCGCGCACGTTGATGGGCATGTGGATGGAGGCCGACGCGTGCTCGATGCCCGCCTTGGCGTCGGACAGCGAATAGCCGTCGGCCAGGTTGTACGACACCGTCGTGGCCAGCTCGCCGTCCTGGTGGTTGACGCTGGAGCGGGCCGCGTCCTCGCTGAAGCTGGCGATCGTCGACAGCGGGATCATCGCCTGCGCCGACGTGTTCACCGTGGCGCCGGTGGACGCGTCCTTGGAGCCCGGGTTGGCGCTCACCGCGGCGGCGGCCGCGGCGTAGGCGGTGCTGGCCGCGTTGGCCGCCGGCGGCGCGGCCTGTCCGCCGTTGCCCGGCACGCGCACGTCGCGCAGCGAGACGGGGCTCTGCGTGAACTGCGGCATGGCCTCCATCACCACGTGGTACTGGTTGAGCGCGTCGTAGATCGTGGCCACCTGGCGCTGCCCGAACGCGTCGTACAGCGCGTTGTCCACGTCCTTGTTGGACATGCCCTGTCGCGCCGCCGCGTCGCGGTCGATGGTGACGAAGCTCTCGATGCCGTTTTCCTGCTGGTCGGTGTCGACGTCGGTCATCGACTCCTCGTTCTTCATCGCGTCGGCCAGCTTCGTGGCCCACGTGGCGAGGTCGGCCTGGTTGTCGCTCTTGAGCGTGTACTGGTAGGTGGAGTTGGTCTGGCGGCCGCCCATGCGCAGGTCCTGCACCGGGTTCAGGAACAGGCTGATGCCGGTCACCCTGGCCAGTTGCGGGCGCAGGCGCGCGATGACGGCCTGGCCGCCGTCCTTGCGCTGGCTCTTGGGCTTCAGGTTGATGAACATGAAGCCGCCGCCGGCGCGCGAGCCGCCGGTGAAGCCCACCACCGTGTCGACCGCCGGGTCGGCGTGGATGATGTCCACCAGCTGGTGCAGCTTGGCCTGCATCTGGTCGAACGAGATGCTCTGGTCGGCGCGCATGCCGCCGTTGAGCTGCCCCGAGTCCTGCTGCGGGAAGAAGCCCTTGGGCACGGCCACGAACAGCCACACGTTGAGCGCGACCACCGCGGCCAGCACCAGCATCACGGTGAGCTTGGAGTCGAGCGCCCAGTCGAGCGAGCGCTCGTACAGGTGCAGCGTGGCCTCGTAGCCGCGCTCGGTCCAGCGCGTGAAGCGGCCGGCGGGCTTGTGCGCCTTCTTGATGCGCGCCTTGTTGCGATCGAGCAGCCAGGCGCACATCATCGGCGTGGTGGTGAGCGAGATCACCAGCGAGATCATCACCGCGGCCGACAGCGTGACCGCGAACTCGCGGAACAGGCGGCCCGGCTGGCCGCCCATGAACAGCAGCGGGATGAACACGGCGATGAGCGACAGGCTGATCGACAGCACCGTGAAGCCCACCTCCTTGGCGCCCAGCAGCGCGGCCTGGAAGCGGTCCATGCCCTGCTCGATGTGGCGGCTGGTGTTCTCCAGCACCACGATCGCGTCGTCGACCACGAAGCCGGTGGCCACGGTCAGCGCCATCAGGCTGAGGTTGTCGAGGCTGAAGCCCAGCAGGTACATCACCCCGAACGTGCCCAGCAGCGACACGACGGTGGCGATGCCCGGCACCAGCGTGGCGCGCAGGCTGTGCAGGAACACGCCCACCACGAGCACCACCAGCGCCACCGAGATCAGCAGCGTGATCTCGACCTCGTGCAGCGAGGCGCGGATGGAGTTGGTGCTGTCGGAGGCCACCTGCAGCTCGATGTCGCTGGGCAGCTGCGCCTTCAGCTCGGGCACGAGCGCGCGCACGCCGTCCACGGTGTCGATGATGTTGGCGCCGGGCTGGCGCGTGACGATCACGACGACCGCCGGGCTGCCGTTGAACAGGCCCAGCGTGCGCACGTCCTCGGGGCCGTCGGTGACGTTGGCGACGTCCGACAGCTTGACGGCCGCGCCGTTGCGCCAGGCCACCGTGAGCGACCTGTATTCGGCGGCGGTATGGCCCGGCTGTTGCGTGTAGATCTGCAGCCGCTGCACGCCGTCCTCGATGCTGCCCTTGGGCCGTGTCGCGTTCGACGCCTGGATGGCCGCGCGCACGTCCTCCGCCGGGATGCCCAGGTTGTTCAGGGCCAGCATGTTCAGGTCGACGCGCACGGCGGGCAGCGAGCCCCCGCCGATCTCCACGTCGCCGACGCCGGAGACCTGGGCCACCTTCTGCTGGACGATGTTGGAGACGGCGTCGTAGATCTGCTGCGGCGTGCGCGTCTTCGACGTGAGCGCCAGGATGATGCAGGGCGCGTCCGACGGGTTGGCCTTGCGGTACGTCGGGTTGCTCTTGAGCGTGGCGGGCAGGTCGGCGCGCGTCGCATTGATAGCGGCCTGCACCTCGCGGGCGGCGCCGTCGATGTCGCGGTTCAGGTCGAACTGCAGGCTCACGCGCGTGGAGCCGGTGCCCGAGTTGGACGTGATCTCGTTGACACCGGCGATCGTGCCCAGGCGGCGTTCCAGCGGCGTGGCCACGCTGCTGGCCATGGTGTCGGGGCTCGCGCCGGGGATGCTGGCCGACACCGAGATGGCCGGGTAGTCGACCTGCGGCAGCGGCGACACCGGCAGCACGAAGAACGCGGCGATGCCCGCCAGCGCCACGCCGGCGGTGAGCAGCACCGTGGCGATGGGACGCTTGACGAAGGGCGACGACAGGTTCATCGACCGGCTCCCGGGGCGGGACGGGGCGCGTCCGGATCGAACTCGATCGGCTGCGGCGCGGGTTCGTCCTCATCCTCGTCGCCGCCGCCGCCGAAGCGTGCCTTGAGCTTCTCGCCCAGGCGGTCGAACCACAGGTAGATCACCGGCGTCGTGAACAGCGTCAGCAGCTGGCTCACCAGCAGGCCGCCGAAGATCGACAGGCCCAGCGGATGGCGCAGCTCCTTGCCCTCGCCCCAGCCGAACATCAGCGGCAGCGCGGCGAACAGCGCGGCGAACGTGGTCATCAGGATCGGGCGCAGCCGCAGCAGCGCCGCCTGGTGGATGGCCTCGCGCGGCGACTTGCCTTCGCCGCGCTCGGCGTCGATGGCGAAGTCGATCATCATGATCGCGTTCTTCTTGACGATGCCGATCAGCAGGATGATGCCGATGATGCCGATCACGCCGAGATCCTGCCCGCCGATCAGCAGCGCCAGCAGCGCGCCGACGCCGGCCGACGGCAGCGTGGACAGGATCGTGAGCGGGTGCACGTAGCTCTCGTAGAGCACGCCCAGCACGATGTAGACGCAGATCACCGCGGCCAGGATCAGCCACAGCTGGTTGGACAGCGACTTCTCGTAGGCGCCCGCGGCGCCCAGCGGCGTCATCGTCACCGACGACGGCAGCGCGATGTCCTTGGCGGCCTGGCGGATCGAGTCCACCGCGGTGCCCAGCGACACGCCCTCGGCGGTGTCGAAGCCGACCGTCGTAGCCGGATACTGCGCCACGTGCGTCACCTGCAGCGGCGACTGCACCGTGCGGATGGTGGCGAACGCCGACAGCGGCGTCGCCTGCCCGCTGGTGGTCAGCACGCGCAGGTCGCCGATGGCCGCGGGCGTGCGCGCCTGGTCGGGGCGCGCCTCGAGGATCACGCGGTACTGGTTGGTCTCGGTGAAGATCGTGGAGACGATGCGCTGGCCGTAGGCGCTGTAGAGCGCGTCGTCCACGGTGGCGGCGCTGACGCCCAGGCGCGACGCGGTGTCGCGGTCCAGGTCGACCTCCACGGCCAGGCCGGTGTTGCCGACGTCGGTGACCACGTTGCGCACCTTGGTGTCCGAGCGCAGCCGGTCGACCAGCTTGTTGGCCCACAGCGCCACGGTGGCGTCGTCGGCGCCCTCCAGCGACACGCGGTACTGCGTGGGGCCGGTGTCGGAGTCGATGGTCAGGTCCTGCGTGGGCTGCAGGTAGATCGTCACGCCGGCCACCTGCTGCGCGCGCTCGCGCAGCCGGTTCATGATCTCTTCCTGCGTGCCGCTCGCGCCGCTCTTCAGGTCGACGAGCATGGTGCCCGCGTTGAGCATCGTGTTGTTGGCGCCGTCCACGCCCACGATGGAGGCGATGTTGTCGACCGCCGGATCGGCCAGCATCGCGCGCGCCGCCTGGCGCTGCAGGTCGGACATGCGCGCGAAGCTCACCGTCTCGGCGCTCTGCACGCGCACCTGCAGCTGGCCGGTGTCCTGCGTCGGGAACAGGCCCTTGGGGATCAGCACGTACAGCAGCACCGTGAGCGCGAACGTGGCCAGCGCCGCAAGCAGCGTGGTGGTCTGGTTGTCCAGCACCCACAGCAGGCCGCGGTCGTAGCGCGCGACGATCCAGTCGAACATCTGCTGGAAGCGCAGCGCGTAGCCGTGCGGCTCCTCCTCGGCCTTGAGCATGCGCGCCGTCATCATCGGCACCAGCGTCAGCGACACCACGGCCGAGATCAGGATCGTGATGGCCAGGGTCACCGCGAACTCGCGGAACAGGCGGCCGACCACGTCGCCCATGAACAGCAGCGGGATCAGCACCGCGATGAGCGACACGGTCAGCGACACGATGGTGAAGCCGATCTGCGACGCGCCCTTCAACGCCGCGGCCATCGGCTTCTCGCCCTTCTCGATGTAGCGCGAGATGTTCTCGATCATCACGATCGCGTCGTCCACCACGAAGCCGGTGGCGATGGTGAGCGACATCAGGCTCAGGTTGTTGAGGCTGTACCCCAGCAGGTACATCGCGCCGCAGGTGCCGATCAGCGAGATGGGCACCGACAGGCTGGCGATGACCGTGGCGCGCCAGCTGTGAAGGAACGCGAAGATGACGAGCGTGACCAGCACGACGGCCAGCACCAGCTCGAGCTCGACGTGCTCCACCGACGCGCGGATGCCCGCGGTGCGGTCGCTGAGGATGCGCACCTCCAGCGAGGAGGGCAGGCCGGCCTGCAGCTCGGGCAGCTGCTTCTTGATCGCGTCCACCGTCTGGATCACGTTGGCGCCGGGCTGGCGCTGCACGTTGACGATGATGGCGGGCGTGTCGTCGGCCCAGGCGGCCAGTCGCAGGTTCTCGGCGCTGTCCACCACCTGCGCGATGTCGCTCAGGCGCACCGGCGCGCCGTTCTTGTAGGTGACGATCAGGCTGCTGTAGTCGTCCACCGAGACCAGCTGGTCGTTGGCGTTGATGGCGTACGAGCGCGAGGCGCCGTCGAAGCTGCCCTTGGCGCTGTTGGCGTTGGCGTTGGTGATGGCGGTGCGCACGGCCGCCAGGTCGATGCCGTAGGAGGCCATCGCGCGCGTGTCCGCCTGGATGCGCTTGGCCGGGCGCTGCCCGCCGGCCAGCGTGACGAGGCCCACGCCCGCGACCTGGCTGATCTTCTGCGCGAGCCGCGTGTTGACGAGGTTCTGCACGTCGGGCAGCGGCATCGACCTGGAGCTCACCGCCAGCGTCATCACCGGTGCGTCGGCCGGGTTGACCTTGGCGTAGACCGGCGGCGCGGGCAGGTCGGCCGGCAGCAGCGAGTTGCCGGCGTTGATGGCGGCCTGCACCTCCTGCTCGGCGACGTCGAGCGACAGGCCGAGGTTGAACTGCAGCGTGACGATGGACACGCCGGCGGCGCTGGTGGAGCCCATGCGCGCGAGGCCCGACATGTTGCCGAACTGCTTCTCGAGCGGCGCCGTGACGGTGCGGCTCATCACCTCGGGACTGCCGCCCGGGTAGAGCGTCTGCACCTGGATGGTGGGGTAGTCCACCTGCGGCAGCGCCGACAGCGGCAGGAACCTGAAGCCGACGATGCCCGTGAGGACGATCGCCAGCATCAGCAGCGACGTGGCGACCGGCCGCTGGATGAAGGGTCTGGACGGGCTCATCGCGGTCGGGCGTTCGGCGTTGCGGACAGGACGGCGCGAGCCATCACGATTGCGCCTCGCTCGCGCGGTGGTGGCGCGGCGCGCTGGCGCCATCGGCCGGTGCCGATGCGCCGCCTTCGGACGCGGCGTCGCGGCGATGGCGCGCGCCCGAGGCGCCGGACGCGGCGCCGCTCGCGCCGCGGCGCGGGCCGGAGGCCGCATCGCCCGGCAGCGACACCTTGGCGCCGTCCTTCAGCCGGTCGCCGCCTTCGGTGATCACGCGTTCGCCCGCCTCGAGGCCCTTGGTGATCTGCACCGTGTCGGCCGTGGCGATGCCCTGCGTCACCGCGACCTGCGACACCGTGCGGTCGTCGTTGAGCACATAGGCGAAGTCGCCGGTGGGGCCGTGGCGCAGCGCCGTGACCGGCACGACGACGGCGTTCCTGAGGGTGTCGAGCAGGATGCGCACGTTGACGAACTGGCTCGGGAACAGCGTGTTCTTCGCGTTGGCGAAGCGGGCCTTGGCGCGCACGGTGCCGGTCTGCGTGTCGGACTGGTTGTTCAGCGACAGGAACACGCCGGTGTCCAGCAGGCCGGTGCGGGTGCGGTCCATGGCCGAGACGGCCAGCACGGCGCCCGCAGCGATGCGCGCCTGCAGCTGCGGGATGCGGTCCTGGGGGATCGCGAACTCCACGTCGATCGGGGCGAGCTCGGTGATGGTGGTGATGCCGGTCGTCGTGCCGGAGGACACCAGGTTGCCGACGTCCACCGAGCGCAGGCCAACGCGGCCGGCCACGGGCGCGGCGATGCGCGTCCACGCGAGGTTCAGCTTGGCGGTGCCGATGCTCGCCTGGTCGCCGAGCACGGCGCCCTGCAGCTGCTTGACGGTGGCGGCCTGGGTGTCGACGTCCTGGCGGGCGATCGAGTCCTGCTGCAGCAGCGTCTGGTAGCGCTTGAGCGTGACGTTGGCGGCATCCAGCTGCGCCTCGTCCTTCTGCAACTGCGCCTGCGCCTGCATCAGCGCGAGCTCGAACGGCCGCGGCTCGATCGTGGCCAGCAACTGGCCCGTCTTGACCATCTGTCCCTCCTGGAACGGCACCTTGGTGAGCACGCCCGAGACCTGCGGAACGACCGTGACGACGGCCGACGGCGTGACGGTGCCCAGCGCGTCGACATAGATCGGGATGTCGGCGTGGACGACCGTGGCCACGCCCACCGTGGTGGTGTTCTGGCCGCCGCGGCGGGCGCCGCCGCCTGGTCCACCCGGACCGCCGGGGCCGCCCGGACCCGGCGGGCCGCCGGCCTGGGCGGCGGCCGGCTTGTGCGTGAGGTTCCAGGCCAGCGCGCCCAGGCCCGCCACCAGCGCCACCGCGATCACGGTGCCGAGCCAGCGGCGCGGCTTCTTCGGGGCCGCGGTCGGCGTGCCGGCATTCAGTCGTTCTTGTTCCATCGCGATCCTTGTTCGCGCCTGTCATTGAAGGGGCGCGCGTTCATCATCTGTTCCTGCATGCCGGACGGGCAGCCATCTCCCCGCGCGTCGTCTCGACCGCGCGACACCATAGCAAACGGCGCACCTGTTTCCTGGTGGCTGAAGCCGGTTTTGGAAAACTTTACCTGTCGAGCTGGCGGCCTGCGTGACAGGCCTGCTGGCGACGGTCGGGGTTTGTTGCTGGCCGGCGTCCGCCGCGTGTCATCGCGACACGAGAAACACCTGCACCGACAAGGGCGCGGCTGGCACGGTGAGCGACCCCTGGGCATCGGCCGAACGGCGCTCGTCGTTCGATCCGGTGGCGGGGTACAGGCGCTGCAGACGGGCGTTCGCCGGCAGGCCGGCGAGGCTGGCGGCGCCCGCCACCGTCGCATAGTTTATGACGACGGCGACGTGTTCATCGGCATTTACGCGCTGGAAACTCATCGTGCGCCCGTCGACGCGCGGCGCCACGTAGCGGCCCGTGGCGATCGCCGGATGCGTGTTGCGCAGGCGGAGCATCGCCGTGTAGAACGCCAGCGTCGAGCCCGGGTCGGTGGCCTCGGCCTGCGCATTGTTCGCCGCCACGTTGGCCGACGGCGCGCTGTAGGCGGAGCCCGTGGTGAAGCCGCCGGCGGGCGTCCAGCTCATGGGCCCGCGCAGCCGGCCGTCCTTGCTTGGCGTGTCGACCGCCGACATGCCCAGCTCCTCGCCGTAGTACACGTAGGGCGTGCCGGGTTGCAGCAGGTAGGCCGCGGCGGCCACGCGCACGCGGGCCGCGTCGCCGCCCATCGCGTCCCACAGCCGCTGGCCGGCGAAGCTGTCGTGGTTGGACACCATCGTCGCCATGGTGTCGGGCGCGGTGAGGAAGTAGTCGGCGACCGCGCGGATCGCCTTCTCGTCGCCGAGTCCGGCCTTGACCAGCGCCTCGCTGTGGCCGAACGCGAACGCCGAGCCGCAGGCACCGGGCGCGGCGAATCCGATCGGGTCGCCGGGCGACTCGCACACCATCACGTGCGGATGGTCGATGTCCAGCTCGCGTCGCACGCGCGCCATGAACGGGTAGTTCTCGGGCTGCAGGCTCCAGCCGCCGGGGCCGTTCTCGAACAGGTGACCCACGGCGTCGATGCGGAAGCCGTCGGCGCCGTGATTGAGCCAGAAGCGCAGGCTGTCGAGGTGGTAGGCGACGACGGCGGGGTTGCGCAGGTTGAAGTCCGGGATCTCCTCGCCGAACTGGGCGAAGTAGGCGCCGTTGGGCGTCGTCGTCCAGGGATCCTTGTCGAAGATGGACCAGCCGGACGGCTTGGCGTCCTCCCACACGTACCAGTCGCGCCAGGGGTTGGCCTTGCCGCTGGCCGACTGCACGAACAGCGGGTTCTCCTTCGAGCTGTGGTTGATCACGTAGTCGACCACGATGCCGATGCCGCGCGCGTGGGCCTGGCGCGCCAGCTCGTCGAAGTCGGCCAGCGTGCCGTAGGCCGGGTCGACGGCGCGGAAGTCGGTCACCCAGTAGCCGTGGGCATGGTCGGCGTTGGCGGTGATCGGCATCTGCCACAGGCCCTTGATGCCCAGCGCCTGCAGGTAGTCCAGCCTCCGGGTCAGGCCGCGCAGGTCGCCGATGCCGTCGCCGTCGCTGTCCTGGAAGCCGCGCACGTACACCTCCATGAAGGCGCCGTGTTCCCAGCCCGCGGGCAGCGTCGAGGCCCTCGGCACCTGGCGCACGGGCGAGACGTCGACGCCGGGGTTGGGCGGTGTGGCGCAGCCGCAGGCGCAGGCGAGGGCAAGCGTCGCGAGCAGCGCGCGGGCGGGGCGTTCGGGGAGGGCGGTCATCGTCTCGGGATGTTGTAGTCGCGATGTCATCTTGTTGTAGTCAAAGTACATCATAAATCCAGCATGAATCCTGATTTGATGAGGGAAACCCATGCGCAATTTCGCGCCAAAGATGAAATAGCATGTAGCATTCCTTCCTGACAAAAACGAGACAACACGCTGGTGAAGCAAAACTACGTCAAGCGGATGGCCCGCCTTGGCGCGCGCATCGCGCTCGTGCTGGCCGCCACCTCCGCGCACGCCGCCGAGCGTGCCGATGCGCCCGCGCTGCGCGAGGCCTGCGATGCGCCGGCGTTCGCCGCCACGCGGGTGCCGGCCGCGAGCGGCGCCCCGGTTCCGGCGCGGGTGATCGCGCTGTCGCAGTCCCTGTTCCAGTGGCCCGCGGCGCCGGCGCAAGGCCATTTCGTGCTGGCCTCGTCGGCCATTGGCGCGCTGGTGGCGAAGGCCGGCGAGCCGGTCCTCGGCGCGGACGACACGCTAGCGCTGTCCGTCTCCACCAACCCGTTGCCGCCGGAGCTCGCCAGGCGATTCGGATACGTCGCGGCGGGCGCGGTGCTGGAGGCCGCCGAGCCCGCGCGCGCGATGCGCGCGCTGCGCGGGCAGGCGCTGGTCGCGCGCGAGGACGACCACGGCCGCGTGCTCGACGTCGCGGCGGTCCAGGCGGCCGGTGCGCTGGACGATGCGTACGCCGCGGCGGCGAACCTCTCCGACCTCGGCGTGAGCGTCGCCCGCGGCGGCGCCCGCTTCGCGCTGTGGGCGCCGACGGCGCAGGCCGTCGCCGTGTGCGTGCATGCGAGCGCCGAAGGCCCGGCCACGGCGGTCGCGGCGCTGGCCCGCGACGACGCCACCGGCGCCTGGCGCGGCCAGGTGGCCGCCGCCCGCCCCGGCACGTACTACACGTACCTGGTCGACGTGTTCGTGCCCGGCACCGGCCTGGTGCGCAACCGCGTCACCGATCCGTACGCGATCAGCCTGAACGCCGACTCGCGCCGCGGCTACGTCGGTGCATTGAACGACGCTTCGCTGATGCCGCCGGGCTGGCGGCGGGACGCGGCGCCCGCCACGGTGCGCCGTCCGGTGGACATGGCCATCTACGAGCTGCACGTGCGCGACTTCTCGGCCGCCGACGCCAGCGTGCCGGCCGCCCATCGCGGCAAGTACCTCGCGTTCACCGACGCGGACAGTCTCGGCCTGCGCCACCTGCGCGCGCTGGCGCAGGCGGGCCTCACCGACGTGCACCTGCTGCCGGTCTTCGACATCGCCAGCGTGCCCGAGCGCGGCTGCACCTCGCCGCGCATCGCGGGCGGCCCGGCCGACGAGACGCAGCAGGCCGCCGTGGTCGCCGGCGCGGCCACCGACTGCTACAACTGGGGCTACGACCCGTTCCACTACAACGCGCCCGAGGGCAGCTACGCGACGAACGCCAACGACGGCGCGGTGCGCGTGCGCGAGTTCCGCGCGATGGTGCAGGGCCTGCACCGCGCGGGCCTGCGCGTGGGCATGGACGTCGTCTACAACCACACCGCCGCCAGCGGCCAGGCCGCGCAGTCGGTGCTCGATCGCATCGTGCCGGGCTACTACCAGCGCCTGGACGCCGACGGCGGCATCGAGCACTCCACCTGCTGCGACAACACGGCCACCGAGAACCTGATGATGGGCAAGCTGCTTGTCGACTCGGTGACGCAGTGGGCCGTGCAGTACCACGTCGACTCGTTCCGCTTCGACCTGATGGGCCACCAGCCGCGCGCGGTGATGGAGGCGCTGCAGCGCCGCCTGAGGGGCGCCACGGGCCGCGACATCCCGCTGATCGGCGAGGGCTGGAACTTCGGCGAGGTGGCCGACGGCGCGCGCTTCGTGCAGGCCTCGCAGCTGTCGCTCGACGGCACGGGCATCGGTACCTTCTCCGATCGCGCGCGCGATGCCGTGCGCGGCGGCTCGGCCACCGACGGCTCGCACCCGCGCGCCGACCAGGGCTGGATCAACGGCGAGTTCTACGACCCGAACGGCTTCGGCCACGCCACGCGCGAGGATCTGATGAAGGCCGCCGACATGATCCGCGTGGGCCTGGCCGGCTCGGTGCGCGACATGACGCTCACCACCTGGCGCGGCGAGACGCTCGCGTTCGACAAGATCCCGTACGGCAGCCAGCCGGCCGGCTACGCCAGCGCGCCCGGCGAGGCGGTGAACTACGTCGAGAACCACGACAACCAGACGCTGTGGGACAACGACGTGCTCAAGCTGCCGCTGTCCACGTCGGGCGCCGATCGCGCCCGCGTCCAGATCCTGGGCGCGGCCGTGGTCGCGTTCAGCCAGGGCGTGGCGTACTTCCACGCCGGCGTCGACCTGCTGCGCTCGAAGTCCTTCGACAGGAACAGCTTCGACTCCGGCGACTGGTTCAACCGCCTCGACTGGTCGGGCCGCGACAACGGGTTCGGCTCGGGCCTGCCGCCCCGGCCGGACAACGGCGCGCTGTGGGACATCGAGCGGCCGCTGCTGGCGGACCCCGCGCTCAAGCCGACGCCGGCCGACATCGCGTGGACGCGCGACGCGTTTCGCGACCTGCTGCGCATCCGCGCGAGCACGCCGCTGTTCCATCTAGCCACCGCCGCCGACGTGCGCGAGCGCATCAGCTTCCCGGCCAGCGGCCCGGCGCAGGAGCCCACGGTGATCGCCGAGCTCATCGACGGCCACGGCATGGCCGACGCGAAGTTCGGCGCCGTGCTGGTGGCGCTCAATGCCGACAGGCAGGCGCACGTGCTCGACGCGCCGGCGCTGCGCGGCCGCCGCTGGCAACTGCATCCCGTGCATCTCGCGCCGCACGCGGCCGACACCCGACTCGCCCAGGAGGCCCGCGTCGACGACGCCGCGGGCCGTTTCACGCTGCCCGCGCGCAGCGCCATCGTCTTCGTTGCCCGATGAGAACCGTCCCCGCCATGCACCATCCCCGAAAACTCTCCGCCGCCGTCCTGCTCGCCGCCTCCTCGCTGGGGGCCGGCGCCGCCGACAACGGCGCTCCGCTCGCCACGCCCACCCAGGTCGAGCGCATCGAGCCCGCCTTCTGGTGGGTGGGCATGAACAGCGACAAGCTGCAGCTGATGGTGCACGGCCCGCGCATCGCCGAGGCCGCACCGCGGATCGCCGACGCGTCGGCCGCCAGCGTGCGCATCGAGTCGGTGTCGCGCGTCGCCAATCCGAACTACCTGTTCATCGACCTGCGCATCGCGCCGGACGCCGCGCCGGGCCGCGTGGACATCGTCTTCAGCCAGGGCAGCGAGCGCTTCCAGGCGCCGTTCGAGCTGCGCGCGCGGGTGGCCGGATCCGCGCAGCGCCGCGGCTTCGATTCCTCCGACGTCATCCTGAACCTGGTGCCCGACCGCTTCGCCAACGGCAACCCCGCCAACGACAACGTGCCCGGCTACGGCGACGAGGTCCGGCGCGAGGACGACGAGGCCGGCCGCCACGGCGGCGACATCCAGGGCATCGTCGACCACCTCGAGTACTTCCACGACCTGGGCGTGACCATGCTGTGGCCGACGCCGCTCACGGAGAACAGGCAGCCGAAGTACTCGTACCACGGCTACGCGGCCACCGACACGTACAGGATCGACCCGCGCTTCGGCAGCAACGAGGACTACCGCCGCATGGTGGAGGCCGCGCGCGCCAGGGGCATCGGCGTGATCATGGACGTGGTGCTCAACCACATCGGCTCCGAGCACTGGTGGATGCACGACATGCCCGCGCCCGACTGGATCGGCTTCGACGGCAAGTTCGTGCAGACGCAGCACGCGCGCACCACGGCCAGCGACCCGTACGCGTCGCGCGCGGACGCGAAGACCTACACCGACGGCTGGTTCGGTCCGAACATGCCCGACATGAACCAGCGCAACCCGTTCCTGGCCACGTACCAGATCCAGAACGCGATCTGGTGGACCGAGTACGCGGGCCTGTCGGGCCTGCGCGTGGACACCTGGGGCTATTCCGACCAGGCCTTCCTGCAGGAGTGGACGCGCCGCGTGATGGCGGAGTACCCGAACCTGAACATCGTCGGCGAGGAGTGGACGAGCCAGCCCACGGTGCTGATGCACTGGCTCGGCGGCGGGCGCGGCGCCACCGGCACGCCGCTGCCCAGCGCGATGGACTTCCCGCTCAACGGCACGCTGCGCAAGGCGCTGGCCAGCGACGAGGAGGGCCTGCACGCCGGCCTGATGGACCTGTACGAGGGCCTGGTCAACGACGTGCTGTATCCCCAGCCGTCGAAGATGGTGCTGTTCGAGGGCAACCACGACCTGCCGCGCCTCTACAGCGTGCTCAAGGAGGACGTGGGCCTCACGAAGATGGCGCTGGCCTACGTGATGACGATGCCGCGCGTGCCGCAGCTGTACTACGGTACCGAGGTGCTGATGACCAGCCCGACGGTGCGCGACGACGGCAAGGCGCGCCAGGACTTCCCCGGCGGCTGGGCCGGCGACAAGGTGAACGCGTTCACGGGCAAGGGCCTCAGCGCGAAGCAGAAGGACATGCAGGCCTTCGTGCGCCGGCTGCTGAACTGGCGCAAGACGCAGACGACGGTGCACCACGGCAAGCTGATGCATTTCGTGCCGGAGAACGGCACCTACGCCTGGTTCCGCTACGACGCCGACTCCACCGTGATGGTGGTGATCAACAAGAACGCCACCGAGACCGTGCTGGACCTGGCGCGCTTCAAGGAGGTCCTGCACACGCCGGCGTCCGCGCTGGACGTGCTGGCCGACAAGACCGTGAAGCTGGACGCCACGGTGAAGCTGCCGCCGCGCTCCGTCCGGATCTTCGAAATCCGGTGACAGCTGGCGTTAATGTGAAATTAAGGTGTATGCAGACTACGACTCTGCTTCATGGGTGGTGGGGCCGTTCCGTGGAGGCTTGCCCGCGACCAGCCATTTGAAGCCGCGCAGTTGATCTAAAACCGTAGGTAAACTACATTCACGACTTTTGTCGCGAATGCAGGCATCGCTTTGCCCGCAAAACCCCTCAGCGAGCTCCTCCGGTACATGACTGTCGCCCACACCCCCAGCTTCCCACGCCTCATGGGCGACGTCGGCGGAACGAACGCCCGATTCGCGGTCCAGGAGGCGCCCGGCGCGCAGCCGACGCAGGTGGTGACCTACCCGGTGGTGGACTACCCGAACTTCGACGACTGCCTCGAGGCCTACGTCGGGCAGCTCACCTGCGCGCGCCCGCGCCAGGCGGCGGTGGGCATCGCCAACCCGATCGTCGGCGACCACGTGCGCATGACCAACTTCCACTGGGCGTTCTCGATCGAGGCGGTGCGCCGGCGGCTGGGCTTCGAGCGGCTGCTGCTGATCAACGACTTCACCGCGCTCGCGCTGTCGCTGCCGGCGCTGCAGCCGGAACACCTGAGGCGCATCGGCACGGGCGGCGTCGCCGATCCGAAGGGCGCGGTCGGCCTCATCGGCCCCGGCACGGGCCTGGGGGTGTCGGGCCTGCTGCTCGACACCGCCGGCCACACCGTGCCGCTGGGCGGGGAGGGCGGCCACGTGAGCCTCGCGCCCGCGAACGCACGCGAGGATCGCGTCGTCGCCGTGCTGCGCGACAAGTTCGGCCACGCGTCGGCCGAGCGGGCGCTGTCCGGGATGGGCCTGGTCAACCTGTACGAGGCGCTGTGCACGATCGACGGCATCGCCGCGCGGGCGCTCGATCCCGCGGGCGTCACCGGCGCGGCGACCTCGGGCAGCGATGCGCGCTGCGTCGAGGCGGTCGAGATCTTCTTCGGCCTGCTGGGCAGCGTCGCCGGCAACCTGGCGCTGACGCTGGGCGCGCGCGGCGGCATGTACATCGGCGGCGGCATCGTCCCGCGCCTGGGCGACTGGATCGAGCGCTCCACGTTCCGCGAACGCTTCGTGGCGAAGGGGCGCTTCCGCGACTATCTCGACGCGATCCCGACCTGGCTGATCCAGGCCGAGACCTCGCCGGCGCTGATCGGCGCCGCGAACGCGCTCGACGAGCTCTGAAGCCGCAGGCCGATGAAAAAAGCGCGCCACCCGGGCGCGCTTTTTCGTTGGGGCGAAGGCCGGTTCAGTCGTCCAGCAGCGCGGCGCCGCCGCCCATGACCTGGCTGAAGCCCGCGTCGACGTACGAGATCTCGCCCGTCATGCCGGACGACAGGTCGGACAGCAGGAACGCGGCCACGTTGCCCACGTCGTCGATCGTGACGGTGCGGCGCAGCGGCGAGTTCTCCTCGAACACGCCCAGCAGCTTGCCGAAGCCCTTGATGCCCGAGGCGGCCAGCGTCTTGATCGGGCCGGCGGAAATGCCGTTCACGCGGATGCCCTTGGGGCCCACGCTGGCCGCGAGGTAGCGCACGCTGGCCTCCAGCGAGGCCTTGGCCAGGCCCATCGTGTTGTAGGCCGGCACGGCGCGGATGGCGCCGAGGTAGGTCATCGTGAGCAGGGCGCTCCTGTCGCGCAGCTGCGGCAGCGCGGCCTTGGCCAGCGCCGGGAAGCTGTAGGCCGAGATGTCGTGGGCGATGCGGAAGCTCTCGCGCGACAGGCCGTCGAGGAAGTCGCCGGCGATCGCCTCGCGCGGCGCGAAGCCGATCGAGTGGACGAAGCCGTCGAAGCCTTCCGGCCAGGCCTTCTTCAGGCCGTCGCACAAGGCGGCGATCTGCTCGTCGGAGCCGACGTCGCAGTCGAAAACGAGTTTCGAGCCGAATTCGGCCGCGTATTCGGTGATGCGCTCCTTGAAGCGCTCACCCTGGTAACTGAAGGCGAGCTCGGCGCCTTCGCGGTGGCAGGCCCGGGCGACGCCATAGGCGATCGAGCGGTTGTTCAATACGCCCGTGATGAGCAGGCGTTTGCCGGCGAGGAATCCCATGCGGTCTCCGTATGTTGCTAGTATGGTGATTGTCGCACCCTCGATGTTGCGAGTGCGTTAGTTGCAGGCTATAATACGAGCTTCGTTGAAGTACTGGACAACGCGGATTCGTTGCCGACGCTCTCGAGTTTATCGAGGGTTTCGCGGGATCTGACGTGCAGGCATGACGCGTGGAAGAGGTGGGCGGATTTGTCTTCTGCCCATTTTTTTTGCCGCCACGTTTGCGCCGTGAAATAAGTCCGCACCGAACGGTACCGCAGCGAGAAGAACTCTGCGAGTTCGCGACCCTCGAAAAGTCGCGGCCTCGAAAAGCAAGTTGCAAGGGTCCTCAGGGGCCTTTGCCACTTTTTGGGCATCTCCATTCAACTTTCGAACCTTAGAACCACTTTCTTGGCAGGACCCGCACACACCCCAGGCTGGACTTCGGCCGTCGAACGCACCGTCACCGGGTTGGGATACGACCTGGTCGACGTCGAGCGCGTCGGCGGTGGACTCCTGCGCGTCACGATCGACCGCGTCCCTGGCCATGTGTACACGACGGGCGAGTCCGAGTTCGTGCTGGTCGAGGATTGCGAAGCTGTCACGCGACAGCTGCAATATGTCCTCGAGGTCGAGAACGCCGATTACGGCCGGCTCGAGGTCTCCTCGCCGGGCCTGGATCGTCCGCTGAGGGGCGAGCGCGATTTCAGGCGCTTCGTCGGCGAGCAGGTGGAAATCACATTGAAGGAAGCCTTCCAGGCGCGCAAGAAGTTCGCAGGCGAACTCCAGGCGCGCGGCGAGGGCTGGGGACTGGTGTTGCCCGCGGCTGCGATCAGCAAGACGCAGGCGAAGGCCGGTGCCAAAGCGGGGGTCGAGCAGGTGCTCGACTTCACGCTCGATGAATTGCAGGAAGCCCGGCTCGTGCCGGTGATCGACTTCAAGGGGCGCCGCCGCAAGGCGGACCTCGCCGCCGTGCCTGAGGCCGGTGCTCAATCCGACGACGGAGGTCAAGAACAATGAACCGCGAAATGCTGATGTTGGTGGACGCGATCTCGCGCGAAAAGACCGTCGAACGCGACCTCGTGTTCGGCGCGGTCGAGTCTGCGCTCGCCTCGGCCACCAAGAAGCTTCACGGTGCCGAGGTGGATATCCGCGTCTCGGTGGACCGCGAGACCGGTGACTACGACACCTACCGCCGCTGGCACGTCGTGCCGAACGAGGCCGGCCTGCAGATCCCCGACGCCGAGATCCTGCTGTTCGAGGCGCAGGAGCAGATCCCCGACATCGAGGTCGACGACTACATCGAGGAGCCGATCGACTCGGTGCCCATCGGTCGCATCGGCGCCCAGGCCGCCAAGCAGGTCATCCTGCAGAAGATCCGCGACGCGGAGCGCGAACAGCTGCTCAACGACTTCCTGTCGCGCGGCGAGCGCATCTTCACCGGCACGGTCAAGCGCCTCGACAAGGGCGACATCATCGTCGAGCAGGGCCGCGTCGAAGGCCGCCTGAAGCGCAGCGAGATGATCCCGAAGGAAAACCTCCGCTCGGGCGACCGCGTGCGGGCGTTCATCGCCGGGGTCGATTCCCAGGCGCGTGGTCCGCAGATCATGCTGTCGCGCAGCGCCCCCGGCTTCATGGTGGAGCTGTTCGGCCAGGAAGTGCCCGAGATCGAGCAGGGCCTGCTGGAGATCAAGAGCTGCGCCCGCGACGCCGGCTCGCGCGCCAAGATCGCCGTGCTGTCCCACGACAAGCGCGTCGACCCGATCGGCACCTGCGTGGGCGTGCGCGGCTCGCGCGTGACCGCGGTCACCAACGAGCTCGCCGGCGAGCGCGTCGACATCGTGCTGTGGAGCGAGGATCCGGCCCAGTTCGTCATCGGCGCGCTGGCCCCGGCCAACGTGCAGTCGATCGTCGTCGATGAAGAGAAGCACGCGATGGACGTGGTGGTCGACGAGGAGAACCTCGCCATCGCCATCGGCCGCGGCGGCCAGAACGTGCGCCTCGCGTCGGATCTCACCGGCTGGCGCATCAACATCATGACGGCCGAGGAATCGCAGGCGAAGCAGGCCGAGGAATCGGGCGGCGTGCGCGCGCTGTTCGTCGACAAGCTCGACGTCGACGAGGAAGTGGCCGACATCCTGATCGAGGAAGGCTTCACCAGCCTGGAGCAGGTGGCCTACGTGCCGCTGCAGGAAATGCTGGAGATCGAAGGCTTCGACGAAGACACGGTCAACGAGCTGCGCACCCGGGCCAAGGATGCGCTGCTGACGGCGGAGATCGCGCGCGAGGAGCGCGTCGAGGAAGTCTCGCAGGAGCTGCGCGACCTCGAGGGCCTCACGCCCGATCTCATCGCCAAGCTGGCCGAGGGCGGCGTGCACAAGCGCGACGACCTCGCCGACCTGGCGGTCGACGAACTGGTGGAAATGACCGGCGTCGACGAGACGAGCGCGAAGGCGCTGATCATGAAGGCCCGCGAGCACTGGTTCACCACCTGAGCTCAAGCGCCCCACCACGTATTACACGAACGCCCGGAACAACGAGCAAGGAATTCCTGAAATGGCAGTGACCACCGTCGCCCAGTTTGCATCGGAGCTGAATCGCCCCGCTGCAACGCTGCTCGAACAGCTGCAGTCCGCAGGCGTCGCCAAGGCGACGACCGATGACGCGCTGAACGACGCAGACAAGGAGCGGCTGCTCGACTACTTGCGCACCGCGCACGGCACCACCGGGGGCGAACGCAAGAAGATCACGCTGACCCGGAAGTCGACCAGCGAGATCAAGCAGGCGGATGCGAGCGGCAAGGCCCGCACCATCCAGGTCGAAGTGCGCAAGAAGCGCACCTTCGTCCAGCGTGACGACTCCGCCACGGAGGAGCAGGTCCAGGCCGCCGCCGCCGCGGAAGAGGCCGAACTCGTCCGCCGCGAGGAAGAAGCGAGCGCCCAGGCCGCGCTGATGCGCCAGCAGGAAGAGGAACTGGCCGAGAAGCGCCGCCTGCGCGAAGCCGAGGAGGCGCGCGTGCGCGCCGAGGCCGAGGAACGCGCCAAGGCCGCTGCCGCTGCCGCGGAGAAGGCTGCCGCCGAGAAGGCCGCCGCCGACGCCGCGCGTGCCGCCGCCGAGGCCGCCAAGCCCAAGGTGCCGATGACCAAGTCGGCCAAGGACGCCGCCGCCCGCGAGGCCGCTGCCGCTGCCGCCGCGGCGGCCGCCGCGCCGGCTCCGGTGGTCGAGGCGCCCGCGCCCGAACCCGTCGCCGCGCCGGTCGAACCCGTGCGCCAGGTGCGCGTGATCAAGGCCGCCGATGCCGCGGAAGAGGAATCCAAGCGCCTGAACGACCTGCAGGGCCGCCGCAAGGCCGCCGAGGCCGAGGCCGCCGCCATCCGCGCGATGATGTCCGCGCCCAAGAAGGTGCTGGTCGCCCACAAGCCGGAGCCGCCGAAGCCGGTGGACGCGGCCGCGGGCATCAAGGGCACCATCCACAAGGCCAAGGCCGTGCCGGGCGCCCCTGCGGCTCCGGGCGCGAAGCCGGGCGACAAGAAGGCCGTCAAGTCCGAGAAGCTGTCCTCCAGCTGGGCCGACGACGCCGCCAAGAAGCGTGGCGAGGCCAGCAAGGGCCGCGGCGCTCCTGCAGGCGCGGCCGCGGGCGCGGGTCGCCCGGGCTGGCGGGCGCCGCGCGGCGGTGCGCGTGGCGGTCGCGACCGCGACTCCGGCAACAGCAACTTCCAGGCGCCGACCGAACAGGTCATCCAGGAAGTGCACGTTCCCGAGACCATCTCCGTGGCCGACCTGGCCCACAAGATGTCGGTCAAGGCCTCCGAGGTCATCAAGCAGCTGATGAAGCTGGGCCAGATGGTCACGATCAACCAGCAGCTCGATCAAGAGACCGCGATGATCGTGGTCGAGGAAATGGGCCACAAGGCGATCACCGCCAAGCTGGACGATCCGGAAGCCTTCAGCGAGGAAGAAAAGGCCGCGCAGGTCGTGGGCGAACTGCTGCCGCGCGCGCCGGTCGTCACCGTCATGGGTCACGTCGACCACGGCAAGACCTCGCTGCTCGACTACATCCGTCGCGCCCGCGTCGCCTCCGGCGAGGCCGGCGGCATCACGCAGCACATCGGTGCATACCACGTGGAAACCCCGCGCGGCATGATCACCTTCCTCGACACCCCGGGTCACGCGGCCTTCACGGCCATGCGTGCGCGCGGTGCCAAGGCCACCGACATCGTGATCCTGGTGGTCGCGGCCGACGACGGCGTCATGCCGCAGACGAAGGAAGCGATCCACCATGCCAAGGCGGCGGGCGTGCCCATCGTCGTGGCCATCAACAAGATCGACAAGCCCGACGCCAACCTCGAGCGCGTGCGCTCCGAGCTGGTGGCCGAAGAGGTCGTGCCGGAAGAGTTCGGCGGCGATTCGCCGTTCGTGCAGGTCTCGGCCAAGACCGGCCAGGGCATCGACAACCTGCTCGAGCAGGTGCTGCTGCAGGCCGAAGTGCTGGAGCTCAAGGCCCCGGCCGAAGCCGCGGCGCAGGGCGTGGTCGTCGAAGCCCGCCTCGACAAGGGCCGCGGCCCGGTCGCCACGGTGCTGGTGCAGACCGGCACGCTCAAGCGCGGCGACATCGTGCTGGCCGGATCGAGCTTCGGCCGTGTCCGCGCCATGATCGACGAGGACGGCAACGCCACCAACGAGGCCGGCCCGTCCATCCCGGTCGAGATCCAGGGCCTCACCGAAGTGCCGCAGGCCGGCGACGACTTCATGGTGCTCACCGACGAACGCCGCGCTCGCGAGATCGCCACGTTCCGCCAGGGCAAGTACCGCGACGTCAAGCTGGCCCGCCTGCAGAAGAACAAGATGGAGAACCTGTTCGACGCGATGGGTGCCGACGTCCAGCTGCTGCCCATCATCGTCAAGGCCGACGTGCAGGGTTCGCAGGAAGCGCTGGGCGCCTCGCTGCTCAAGCTGTCCACCGACGAGGTCAAGGTGCAGATCGTGCACTCGGCCGTGGGCGGCATCAGCGAGTCCGACGTCAACCTGGCCATCGCCTCCAAGGCGGTCATCATCGGGTTCAACGTCCGTGCGGACGCCGGCGCGCGCAAGCTCGCCGAGAACAACGGTGTCGACCTGCGCTACTACAACATCATCTACGACGCCGTGGATGAGGTGAAGGCGGCGATGACGGGCATGCTGGCGCCGGAACAGCGCGAGGAAGTCGTGGGCTCGGCGGAGATCCGCCAGATCTTCACGGTCTCCAAGACCAACATCGCGGGTTGCATGGTCACCTCGGGCGTGGTTCGTCGCGGCTCCAGGCTGCGCCTGCTGCGCGAGAACGTGGTGATCTACACCGGCGAGCTCGATTCGCTGCGCCGCATGAAGGATGACGCGCGTGAAGTGGTCCAGGGCTTCGAATGCGGCCTGACGATCAAGAACTTCAACGACATCAAGGAAGGCGACCAGCTCGAGTTCTTCGAGATCAAGGAAGTGGCTCGAACGCTGTAAGGCGGGACGCACTTCACCTGTGCAAAAGCCCCGCCAGAAAGTTGGCGGGGCTTTTCACTTGAGAGGGCAGTAAAAACCATGCGACACAAGCGAAACATTCCCAACCGCGGCTTCCGGGTCGCCGACCAGATCCAGCGCGATCTCGGCGAGCTGATCCGCGAGCTGAAGGATCCGCGCGTGGGCATGATCACCGTGAACTCGGTTGAGGTCACGCCCGACTATGCGCACGCCAAGGTGTTCTTCTCGCTGCTGATCGGCGACTCCGCCGAGAGCGAGACGGCCCTCAACGAGGCCGCCGGCTTCCTGCGCAACGGCCTGTTCAAGCGCCTGGCCATCCACACGGTGCCCACGCTGCATTTCCACTTCGACCGCACCACCGAGCGCGCGGCCGAGCTCAACGCCATGATCCTGCAGGCCAACGCCACGCGGGCCAAGGAAGATCCGCCGGCGAGCGACGACGACGCCGCCAAGGCCGCCGACTGAGTCCGACCGAAACCCGCATGACCGATCTCCAACCCGTGCCGACCCTGGACGCCGCCGCCGCCCCCGCAGCCGCGCGCGCGTCCCGGCCTGCGCGGGTGAAGATCGTGCGGCGCCCGATCCACGGCGTGCTGCTGCTCGACAAGCCGCTGGGCCTGTCGTCCAACGACGCGCTGCAGAAGGCCAAGTGGCTGCTGCGTGCCGAGAAGGCCGGCCACACCGGCACGCTCGATCCGCTGGCCACCGGGCTGCTGCCGCTGTGCTTCGGCGCGGCCACCAAGTTCGCCCAGGTGAGCCTCGACTCCGACAAGGCCTACCGCGCCACCGTGCGCTTCGGCCAGACCACGCGCACCGGCGACGCCGAGGGCGAGGTGCTGAGCGAGCGTCCCGTGGCGTTCGACCGCGCGGCGCTCGAATCCGCGTGCGCCCGCCTGACAGGGCCGATCAAGCAGTTGCCGCCGATGTATTCGGCGCTGAAGCACAACGGCAAGGCGCTCTACGAATACGCCCGCGACGGCGTGGAGATCGAGCGCGCCGAACGCGACGTGACGATTCACACGATTGAAATCACGGATTGGCACCATGAAAACCCGGAGACGGCGACAATCGAGGTTCGCTGTTCCAAGGGCACCTACATCCGCACGCTGGCCGAATCCATCGGCGAGACGCTGGGTTGCGGCGCGCACCTGATCGGCCTGCGCCGCACGGCGAGCGGGCCGCTGACCCTGGCGGGCGCGATCACGCTGGAGGCGCTCGAGGCCCTGCCCGAAGCCGAGCGCGAACGCCGCCTGCTGCACCCCGATACCTTGCTGGCCGAATGGCCGGCCGTGCGACTCGAAGCCAACGAGGCCGCACGTTTCCTGACCGGCCTGCGCCGGCGCACCCCCGAACCCGACTGCGCGCACCTGCGTGTCTACGGGCCCGAACCGCACGCACTCCTTGGCAGCGCGCACATCACCGCCGGCGAACTCATCGCCGACCGCCTGCTGAGTCCCGCCGAAGTGCAGGGCCTGCCGAACTGAATCCGAGAGACCTGAGAGAACGTCATGACCGCTAGCACGCAGATCCGCAACATCGCCATCATCGCCCACGTCGACCATGGCAAGACCACGCTGGTCGACCAGCTCCTTCGCCAGAGCGGCACCTTCGCCGACCACGAGAAGGTCGTCGACACCGTGATGGACAACAACGCGATCGAGCGCGAGCGCGGCATCACCATCCTGGCCAAGAACTGCGCGGTCAGCTGGAAGGGCACGCACATCAACATCGTCGACACCCCGGGCCACGCGGACTTCGGCGGCGAGGTGGAGCGCGCGCTGTCCATGGTCGACGGCGTGGTGCTGCTGATCGACGCCCAGGAAGGCCCGATGCCGCAGACCCGCTTCGTCACGAAGAAGGCGCTGGCCCTCGGCCTGAAGCCCATCGTCGTGGTCAACAAGGTCGACAAGCCGGGCGCCAAGCCCGAGATGGTGGTCAACGCCGCGTTCGACCTGTTCGACAAGCTGGGCGCCAACGACGAGCAGCTCGACTTCCCGGTCGTCTACGCCTCCGGCATCAACGGCTGGTCGTCGCTGACCGAAGGCGCGCCGGGCGAGAAGTGGGGCGAGGACATGTCGGCCCTGTTCGACACGGTGCTCAAGCACGTCGAGCCGAACAAGGGCGACCCGGCCGCGCCGCTGCAACTGCAGATCTCCGCGCTGGACTTCTCCACGTTCGTCGGCCGCATCGGCGTCGGCCGCATCCTGCAGGGCACCATCAAGCCGGGCATGGACGTCGTCGTGATGGAAGGCCCCGACTCCAAGCCCGCCAAGGGCCGCGTCAACCAGGTGCTCACGTTCCAGGGCCTGGATCGCGTGCAGGTCACCGAGGCCGGCCCGGGCGAGATCGTGCTGGTCAACGGCATCGACGAGGTCAACATCGGCGTGACCCTCACCGACCCGACCAACCCGCAGCCGCTGCCGCGCCTGAAGGTCGACGAGCCGACGCTGACGATGAACTTCCTCGTCAACACGTCGCCGCTGGCCGGCCGTGAAGGCAAGTACGTCACCAGCCGCCAAATCTGGGACCGCCTGCAGAAGGAACTCCAGCACAACGTGGCGCTGCGCGTGAAGGAGACCGACGAGGACGGCGTGTTCGAGGTGATGGGCCGCGGTGAACTGCACCTGACCATCCTGCTGGAGAACATGCGCCGCGAGGGCTTCGAGATGGCCGTCTCCAAGCCGCGCGTGGTGTATCACGACGTCGAGGGCGTGCGCCACGAGCCGATCGAGCTCGTGACCGCCGACGTGGAGGAAACCCACCAGGGCGGCGTCATGCAGGCGCTCGGCGAGCGCAAGGGCGAGCTGGTCAACATGGAGCCGGACGGCCAAGGCCGCGTCCGCCTCGAGTACCGCATCCCCGCGCGCGGCCTCATCGGCTTCTCCAACGAGTTCATGAACCTGACGCGCGGCTCGGGCCTCATCAGCAACATCTTCGACGGCTACGAGCCGCACAAGGGCGAGATCGGCGGCCGCAAGAACGGCGTGCTGATCTCCATGGACGCCGGCGAGATCTTCACCTACGCGCTGGGCAAGCTCGACGACCGCGGCCGCATGTTCGTCAAGCCGAACGACCCGGTCTACGAAGGCATGATCGTGGGCATCCACAGCCGCGACAACGACCTCGTCGTCAACGCCACCCGCACCAAGCAGCTCACGAACTTCCGCGTGTCCGGCAAGGAAGACGCGATCAAGATCACGCCGCCGATCGACCTCACGCTGGAATACGGCGTCGAGTTCATCGACGACGACGAGCTGGTCGAGATCACGCCCAAGAGCGTTCGCCTGCGCAAGCGCTTCCTCACCGAGAACGAGCGCAAGCGCAACAAGAAGACCGGGGACTGATCCTCAGCCGGTGCCGAGGCGCCGCGAGCCGCCGGCCGACCCGCCGGCGCTCGCGGCGTTTTTCATGGACGATCTGCGACACTCCAGCGCGATGACCGCGTCGACTTCCCTGAGCCACGCCCGTGCCGCCTTCGGCATGGTCGTCGTCACGCTCATGTGGAGCACCGCGGGCGTCGTCAGCCGCTCGCTGCAGACGGCCGAGAGCTTCGAGGTCACGTTCTTCCGCAGCCTGTTCAACCTGGCCGGGCTGGGCGTGGCGCTCACCTGGATGCGCGGCTGGGGGCTGTGGCTCGACCTGCTGCGCTCGCCGCGCGTGGTGTGGCTCTCGGGCCTGTGCTGGAGCGTGATGTTCACCGCCTTCATGGTGGCGCTCACGATGACGCGCGTGGCCAACGTGCTCGTGACGATGTCGATCAGCCCGCTGCTGACGGCCGTGTTCGCGCGCGTGTTCCTGCATCACCGGCAGCCGCCGCGCACCTGGGTCGCGATCGCCGTGGCCGGGGGCGGCATCGCCTGGATGTTCGGCCACAACATGCAGGCGGCCGACGCGCGCAGCCTGGCCGGCATGGCCGTCGCGTTCGCCGTGCCCCTGTCGTCGGCGCTGAACTACACGGTGCTGCAGCACGCTGGCCGGTCGCAGCCGGTGGCCGACGACAGCACGCAGACGCCCGCCACGCAACCCGACCTGTTCAGCGCCGTGCTGATCGGCGCGGCCATCTCCGCGCTCATCACGCTGCCGCTGGCCTGGCCCTTCCACTCCAACGCCCACGACCTGGGGTTGCTGTTCGGCCTGGGCATCTTCCAGCTGGCGATCCCCTGCCTGCTGCTCGTGCGCGTCACGCGCGCGCTGCCCGCGCCCGAGGTGGCGCTGCTGGGCCTGCTGGAGGTGATCTTCGGCGTGCTGTGGGCCTGGCTGGGTGCCGGCGAGGCGCCGGGCAGCTCGGCGCTCGTCGGCGGCGGCATCGTCGTGGGCGCGCTCGTCTTCAACGAATTCCTGAGCCTGCGCGGTCGCCAGGCCATCCCGGAGCCTCCCCATGTCTGAATCCACCGTCCTGGCCGAACGGCGCGGCCACCTCGGCGTCCTCACGCTGAACCGGCCGAAGGCGCTCAACGCGCTGTCGCTGGAGATGATCCGGCTCGTCACCGCGCAGCTGCTCGCGTGGCGCGACGACCCGCAGGTGGGCGCGGTGCTGCTGCGCGGCGCCAACCGCGAAGGCAAGGCGCCCGCGTTCTGCGCCGGCGGCGACATCCGCTACTTCCACGGCGCCGCGCTGGCCGGCGACCCGACGCTGGAGGACTTCTTCAGCGAGGAATACGCGCTGAACCACCTGATCCACACCTTCGGCAAGCCCACCTTCGCGCTGATGGACGGCATCACGATGGGCGGCGGCATGGGCCTGGCCCAGGGCTGCTCGATGCGCATCGTCACCGAGCACGGCAAGCTCGCGATGCCCGAGACCAACATCGGCCTGTTCCCCGACGTGGGCGGCGGCTGGTTCCTGGCCCGCACGCCGGGCCACCTGGGCGAGTTCCTGGGGCTCACCGGCCACGTGCTGGGCGCGGCCGATGCGCTGGCCGTCGACTGGGCCGACGCGCTGGTGCCCGCCGCCAGCATGGACGAGCTGGTCGACGCGATCGCCGCCGCCACCGCGATCGACGGCGTCGGCGCGCTGTCCGCCGTCAACGGCTTCCACGCCGAGGCAGGCCATTCCACGTTGCGCGATCAGCGCGCGCTCATCGACCGCGTGTTCGCCCAGCCCGACCTGCCGGCCATCGTGGCCGCGCTGCAGGCCGAGCCGGGCGAGTTCGCGGCGGGCATCGCGACGGCGCTGGCGCAGCGCTCGCCGCTGATGCTGGCCGTCACCCTGGAGCAGATCCGGCGTGCCCGCACGATGACGCTGGCCGACGACCTGCGCATGGAGCGCGGCCTGGTGCGCCACTGCTTCCACCTGCGGCCGGGCGCCGCCAGCGAGACGCTGGAGGGCATCCGCGCGCTGGTGGTGGACAAGGATCACGCGCCGAAGTGGAATCCCGCGACGATCGCCGGCGTCGAGGCCGCGATGGTGGACGCGTTCTTCGCGTCGCCGTGGCCGGCGCACGCGCATCCGCTGCGCGACCTGGCCTGAACCGGCGCGGCCGCGGGTCCCTCCACGCGACAGCGGCAATTCAAGAGCGGGCACGGCGACAAAGCGTGTCCCGGTGCTACGGCTGTGAGGCTGGAGTAACTCCGTGGCAGTGGAAGAGCAGGACACTGGCCCGCCAGGCCATGGGCTCGCAGAATCCGCGTTCCTTTCCGATCCGGTTCTCGAGAGTCTCCATGCCCATCCATCGCTTCACCGAAATTTCCCGGGGCGTGGCGCGTCGCGCCGCCGTCCTGGGCTCGCCCGCCATTCGTGCGGGATTGCTCGCGATCTCGGCCGCGCTGGCCGGCGCCGCGGCGCTGGCCGCGCCTGCCGCCGTCTGCACGCCGCCCATCGTCGCGGCGAGCACGGCGGGTGCCCTGGTCGTGGGCAACGGCACGGCGTCGAGCTGCACGGCGACCGTGCTGCAGGCGGCCATCGCCGCGTCGCCGGTGGTCACGTTCAACTGCGGCGCGAGCCCGGTGACGATCCCGCTCCACGCAACCCTGGTCGTTCCAGCGACGCGCTCGACGGTCATCGACGGCGGCGGCAAGATCACGCTGGACGGCGGCGGGCGCGTGCGCCTGATCCAGGTGGTGCACGAGAACTTCCGCACCAACCGCGTGGGCCTCACGCTGCAGCACATCACCCTGACCGGCGGCAAGGCGGCCGGCACCCGCTATGTCGCCCCCGACAGCGCCAACGCGAGCTGCGCGTATGGCTGGGCCGACGGGGCCGGCGGTGCCGTCTACGTGCACGACTCGATGCTGCATGCGATCGACGTCACGTTCCGCGGCAACGGCGCCGCCTCGCCCGGGCCGGATGTCGGCGGCGGCGCCGTCTACGCGACCGGATCGCTGGACGTGGCGATCGTCGGCTCGACATTTGACGGCAACAGCGGCTCGAACGGCGGCGCCGTGGGCCTGCTGCAGTCCGACGGGCGCTTTGCCAACGACCTTTTCTCCGGCAACAAGGCGACCGGCATCGGCGCCAACTACGTGGGCGGCAAGGCCGCGGGCTGCACGGGGGTGGCCCAGGCCAGCCAGGGCGGCGCGGGCGGCAACGGCGGCGCGATCGCCATCGACGGAGGCTCCGACGGCGCCCAGTCGGTCTGCGGCACGACCTTCAGCGACAACGCCGCGGGCGCCTTCGGTGGCGCGCTGTTCCGCACCGCGGACGGAGCCGCGCAGCCGACGAGCTTCGACCGTTCGGTCTTCCAGGCCAACCATGCCGACAACGCCGGCGCGCTGTACGTGCAGAACGCCAACCCGCTGACGATCACGGGCTCGACGTTCTCGGCCAACGTGGCGACCTCGGCGGGCGCGGGCGAGTTCATCTCCGACAACCTGCACGTGACCAACACCACCTTCGCCGGCAACGTCGCCACCAGGGGCGTCGGCGGCGCGCTGTCCCTGACCAACTCCGCGGCCTCCGGGTGGATTCGCAACGTCACCTTCAGCGGCAACCGGTCGCCCGGCGGCCCGGGCTACTTCAGCGCGGCCATCTTCGGCACGCTGAACTTCCCCGTCGACAACACGGTCTTCGCCAACGACCTGAGCGCCGATGCCGGCTCGCCGATGCAGTGCTTCTTCAGTCCGGGCAGCGGCACCGACGACGTCCAGTGGCCGCGGAAGCGCCCCGTGGGCGGCCTCGACGACAACGTGTGCGTCACGGGCATCCGGTTCGTCGATCCGCAACTGGGCGCGCTGGCGGCCAACGGCGGCCCGACGCCGACGATCCTGCCGGCATCGACGAGCCCGCTGCGCAAGGCGGGACGCGATTGCCCGGCCACCGACCAGCGCGGCGTCGCGCGCAATCCGGCACAGTGCACGATCGGCGCGGTGGAGTGAACGGCGGCGAGCCGGCGCGCGCCGTTCAGTGTTCGCGCTTGCGCGTGTACATGTGCTGGTCGGCGTGGCGAACCAGCGTGTCCACGTCCTGGCCGTCCTCCGGATAGACCGCCACGCCGATCGCGGCGCCCAGCGCCGGCACCAGCGTCGTGCTGCCGGTCAGGCGTTCCAGCGGCTGGCGCAGCACCTCCTCGAGGGTCTCGCGGACGCGCTCGGCGTCCTCGCGCCGGTTGATCGAGTCCAGCAGCACGAGGAACTCGTCGCCTGCGAAGCGCGCCACCAGGTCCTCGGCCCGGACGGCCGCGCCCAGGCGCCGCGCGAGCTCCTGCAGCACCGCGTCGCCGATGTCGTGGCCGAACTCGTCGTTGATCTTCTTGAAGTGGTTGATGTCGATGAACAGCAGGCCGAACGGACGCGGGTCGCCGCGGCGGCGCTGCTGCACGATGCGATCCTCGACGCGGCGTATCAGGGCCTCGCGGTTGGCCAGTCCCGTGAGCGGGTCGGTGAGCAGGCGGCGCTGCATCTCGGCGAAGCTGCGCGAGAGGTCGCCCAGCTCGTCCGTTCGCCGCGATTCATCGAACGGCGCGGTGCTGCCCTGGCCCACGCGGCGCGCGGCCGCGGCCAGCTGGCGCAGTTCGCGCGTGACGGTGGAAAGCACCAGCATGCCCGTGAGCATCACCACCACCGCGGCGACGACGGCCAGCAGCACCGTGCGGCGGAAGTTGTCGAGGATGCCGTGCAGGAAGTCCTGGCGCGGCACGGCCACCATGATCAGCCAGTCGAGCCCGGCGTCGTCGGTGAGGCGCGCGTAGCCCACCTGCACCGGCGAGCCGTCCGGGGCCGGGAACACGGTGGTGTGGGGGCGCGCGTCGGCCGCGGTGTCGGCCAGCCCGCGCACGGCGGCGTAAGTGGCCGCCACCAGCGGGTCGGCGCTGTCGGCCGCGTTCAGGCGCACGTTGGTGCTGTCGGGTTGCTTCTTGATGTGCTCGCCGCGCGAGACGCCGATCAGGTTGCCGTCCTTCTCCAGCACCATCGCCACGCCGTTGCTGCTGAGGGCCAGCCGCTGCAGGAACGAGGTGACCTGGCGCAGCGAGATGTCGGTGGCGACCACGCCCTTGAACGCGCCGTTGCGGTCGTTCACGCGCCGCGCGCGCGTGGCCACCAGCTCCTGCAGCTTGAAGTCGATGTAGATCGAGGTCCAGGTCTGCAGGGCGCTGGCCGAGCCGGCCTTGTACCAGGGGCGTTCGCGCGGCTCGAAGATGCGGGTCTCGATGTCGGGCTTGCCCGGTTCGCCCGCGATGCCGCTGTAGTGGTACAGGTCGCGCGGCCCGGCGCCGGTGGGGCGCAGGCGCAGTTCGGCGTCCGATTCGGACGATCGCCACAGCCCGATGAAGCGGCCGTCGCGGTCGCCGTAGTAGGCATAGTTGTTCGGGTCGCGGTGCACCGAGGTCGCCAGCCAGAAGCGCGTGCGCAGCGCCGGCAGCTCGTCCTGGATCGACTCCGGCGCGGCGATGCCCTTGGGAAAGGCCACCTCCAGCACGGCGGCCGAGCCCGACACGTGGCCCTCGACCGCCTGCTCGATGCGGTGCACGGTCTCGGTGAGCAACTGGCCCGACAGGTTGTCGACGGCGTCGCGGCCCGCGGCATACGACAGCACGCCGATCACGATGGCGGTGCCCAGCACCAGCGCCACGTAAGGCAGGGTGAGCAGGGCCCGCAAAGGCAGGCGCGACAGCAATTTCATCGATGTTCTCGTTGTAGCCGCGGGCATCGAGGCCCCCGGGCGCGCGTCCGTCCCCGGCCCTCCGGCGTCGGCGCCCGACCATTTTCCGCGTACAAGCGAACTCGCGCATCCCGCAAGCGCGGTATTTCGTGACCGACGCCGCGAATGGGCGATCCCGGCGACAATACGGGCAAATGATTTCTGAACAAAATCAACGACTTGGCGAAAAAGCCAGCCCTTGGCGCCTCAGCGTGGCGCCGATGATGGATGGGATTGAGAACTAAGGATTCATGCGCCTTGCAGCGGTGTCGTGTGCACGCCGTGTGCAGTTGAGGCTCAGGGCCTGCCGCGCTCGACCCAGCGCTCGTAGCCACGCAGGCTGATGAGCCGCCGACCGTCGGGCGCGTGCACCCACACGTCGCCCTCAAGCCAGACGCCGCGCTCGATCTTGGCCTCGATGGCACGTTTCGTGTAGCCGGTGATCTCGGCCGCCTTCTCGATCGTCACGTACGGTGCGGACAGCTGCGTCATTGCGGCGCAGCTGCAGTCAAGAGTTCGCGCTCGTCTTGGGTCAGCGGACGCTTGATCATCTCCATCAGCTGGAGCCAGACCTCCCACTCGTACAGCGCGCGCTCGTCAATGAGGGGGATACGCGGGGTCGTGCGGGCAGCGATAATTTGTTCAGCCATGTGGCCTCCGATACAGGTTGCAAGGTGAGGGATCGCCGAGGTGTTAGCGCATCTCGGCAGTCCCGACTTTGCTCGCCTCGAAGTCGGTCAAGCAAGCGTTTTCTTGCTAAATCTTCGGCTTGATCAGGTGGTCAATGCGCGTGCATGTCGCCGTGCACGATCCCGTTCCACCAGTCGCTGGCAGTGTCCGGGCGCGCCTTGCCGTCACCAACGTCCCACAGGAATTGCGCCGTGGCCGCGGGCTGACCAAGCGGCAGCGCGAACACCGCGCCGGCCGTCGTGATCGTGTGCTTGAGCCATCGATCGTTGGCCTGCTGACCTGTGAGCGCGTTCATCGCGTCGACCTTGCTGTCGTCCACGATCCTGACCAGGCCTGCCGCGGGCGTGGCGCTGAAGTCCTTGCCCTCGAGCATGTGCGCCGACAGGTCGCGCGCGATCGGGATGCCGGCGAAGGCGGACGCCAGGAACTGCTTGCCGGCCCAGGCCGCCCAGCTCTCCTCGTCGGCGCTATCCTTGGGCGGGTGCAACATCGAGTGGAGCACCTGCACGCCGATCGTGTAGACCAGCGTCCGCATGATCACCGTGGCTGCCAGCTGCGAATCGCGCCAGGTGGCTGGATCCTTGGCGAGCCGGGCCGTGTCCATGATGCGGTTCACGTTGTGGTTCCAGAACGTGTAGAACATCGTGAACAGCTTCATCAGCTCGTTGCCGCGCTGCACTCGCGCCATGTCCTTGACGCCCGTGCCGCCGTGGGCGTTGCGCACGGTCTTGTCGGCGAAGTAGACGGCGTCCTGCTCGCCCAGACCCATGCCGCCCTGGGCCTCGGGTGTCATGGCGCGCTTGTAGGCGCCCATCCAGGTCGGCAGCGCGGTCGCCATGTCGATCGCAGCGATGGCTGTGTACGCGTGCGCCTTGAAGTTGTCGAAGCCGCGAGCGACGCTGCCGGTCAGGGGATCCATCATCCGCGTGTCGATCTGGCGCAGGTGCTCGCGCACGTCGCGGTCGACCTCGTTCATGCGGTTGCGCATCTCGCCGGAGCGCTCGAAGACGAAGTCCTTGTTGGCCGCCCACTGGGCCGGGTTCGCGAAGTCCTTCAAGCCCGAGCCGAACCAGACCGGCCCCAGCTCGGCGATCGACTCAGCGCCGGCCGACATGCCGTGCACGAGGATGGTCGAGAACCGGTAGCCGAGGCCGACGATCGTTGCGCGCATGCGCGCGCCGTTGGCGATGGCCGAGAAGAACTCCAGACCGCGCATCGCCTCGGTGCTGCTCTTGCCGTCGTTGGCGAGAGACTGCAGCCACGGGCGCAGCTGGTCGTAGTGCTGCTGGCTCAGGGCGCTGACGATCGAGTCGCGCACGACGGGGTGATGCAGGAACCGGTCGGCGTCGATCACAGCCTCGCGCCACGCGATGTCGTGGATCTCGTCCTTGATCACGCGTGGCAGCGCGTCGAGGTCGAGCAGGATCGGCCGGGCATAGTTCTCGTTGCGGGTGTTCATCCGCCCCGTGTCGCTGTTGGCGCGGCTGTAGATGTTCTCGAAAAGCGCGTCTCCACTGCGCGCACCGCGCTCGGCCACGTCCTGAGCGCGCGCCGGGTCATAGATCATCGGCCAGTACCAGCCCTCGTAGCGCCCGTGTGGCGTGTCGAACGGCCGCGGGGCGATCTTCTCCGGGTTGGTGTTGCCCAGGCGCCGCGACATGGCCAGCTTCTCGGGCCAGAGCGTCTCGAGCGTCTTGCCCATGCCGGCGACGAAGTCCCAGTCGGCCTTGCTCATGTGCGCGTTGAGGAAATTCCAGACGTCGCGCTGCTCCCAGTTCTCGCCCATCGAGAGCTTGGCCGCGTTGGACTCGTTGCCCATATTGCCGGCCAGCATGAGCATCTGCTTCTTGGTGAACCTGGCGTAGTGGCCGGTCAGGCTGTCGATCAGCTCGCGTGCCTCGTAGATCTTGCCGCCGTCCTTGGTGACGTCGGGCAGGTGCGACTTGACCAGCTCGTCGATCTGCCCCTTCACCTTGGCCAGCATGTCGTTCTCGCGCACGCCGGCGTCAGAGATCCGCCGGAAGACGACGCGGTTCAGCACGCCGTTGGTGTTGCGCCCATCCAGCCAATCCGTCATCTGCTCGATCTTGAGCAGCGAGGCCTGCAGCGACCTGCCGGCCGTCTTGACATTGAGCCAGGCCGTTTCGATCCGGTTCAAGCCGCGGTTGGACTCTGGCGCGCGCTGCGGCAGCTTCCCCGTGGTGGTCTGCACCTCGGCGGCAAGGTCGGCGATTTCCTTCGTTTCCTGGCCGTCGCGCAGCGTCTGCTTGAGCTTGCCCAGGTGCTCGATCGACTTGACGGCGTCGACCAAGCCCTTGAATGCGATCAGCGGCATGTCCTTGTAGTGCCAGCGCTTGGCCTCGTCGAGGAGGTGCTCGGGAATCTGCGGCTCGTAGCCGGCCGCCGCCATCTTCTCGACGAACATCGACAGCGCTTCGCGCTTGTCGAGCGCCGTGCCAGAGACGCTGCGTCGCAGATCGGCGCGGTCGAGGAGGGCGTCGATCTGCTCACGGTACTCGAGATCGATGTTGTCGCGAACGCTGGCCTTGTCGAACTTCGCCAGGTAGTCGACGGACTTGGCGACGTAGTCGATTGCCTCGCGTGCGGCGCGGCCCAGCTGGTCGTTGAGCAGTTGGTCGCGCTTGGCGATGGCCGCGCCGTTCATGTCGCCGGCTGCGAGGCGCTTCTCCGCTTCCCGAGCCGCGCGCTTCTCTGAGAGGACGTACTGTCCCTCGGTGATGTCGCGCACGCGCTTGGCGTCGATGATCATCTCAGCGGCATCCTTGGCGCCGCGTACGATGTCGCGCGTCGGGCCGATTGCCTTCTTCAGCGTGCGCAGCTCGGTGGCGATGAACCGCGTTCGAACGTCGTTCTGCACCGCGGCGTCGGCGCTGCGCGCCAAGTCCTCGGGGCTGGAGATCTCGCCGTGCTGCTCGAGCATACGCTGGTCGACCAGCGCTTGCAGGACGTCGCGCGGGTGGTCGGCGAGCGTCAGCGCGCGTACCAGTTGCTGCGCGTCCTTGAAGCCGAACATGTCGGCCACGACGCCGGGGTCAAGCCCCTGCGCGCTGGTCATATGTAGGCTCTCGAGCTTCTGCGCGGCCTCGTCGCCGGCGAGTGCGTGCAACTGCTCGATGTCGAGCTTGGCCGCGCCGAGAGTCGGGTCGATCTTGCTGTCGCGCAGGTTGCCCGACTGGTCGCGGCCCGTCAGGAACGCCCAGGCGCGGTAGACCGGCTCGGCCATGACCTCGGAGCGCACCTCTTGGACGATCCCGCGGCGCTTCGCCTCGGCGTCCTTGGTGAGCGCCTTCAGTGCGGCGTTGCGCGTCCTGTCGGCCCAAGCCATGTCCCGGATCGTCTTCGAGCTGAGCGCCTCGATCGCCGTGTCGGTGGCGTCCTTGCCCAGCGCCTGGTACTTGTTCCACTCCTCGGGACTCATCGAGGCCTGCTCGGGCGAGTGGAACAGCGGCATGTAGGCGCGAGCCGTCTCGGCCTCCTTGATCGAGTGCTCGCTGGCCAGCATGCGGTCGAATACGCCGCGCACCTCGGGCGACAGGTCGATCAGCCTCGCCGACAGCGAGCGATAGACGTGGGTCAGCCAGGCTCGGAAGCGCCCGAACAGGCCGCGCAGCTCGAGGTCGGGTGCTTTGCCCTCCATGAGGTACTGCTCGAAGCCCTTGGCGAAATTCTCGTGATGCGCGCGCTGCTCGTCGAGCGACATGCCGTGCCACGCATCGAGACTCTCGACGCCGTAGGACTTCAGCAGGGTGTGCATGTCCGCCTTGATGCCGGCGGGGGCATCGGGCTGGGCCGCGATGTGCGAGAGCGTGTCGAGGAAGTGGTGTCCGCTCTCGTGCAGGAACGTCGACAGGTCGGCGCCCTTGAGGATGGCGATGGTCTTGGTGTCGGGGCTGTACGCGCCGCGCTGACTGTCCGCAGAGAAGGAGTCGGCCGCGAGGTTGTCGGCTGCGATGTGCAGCGGGTACTTGGCCAGCAGCTCGTGCGGCAGCATGCCGGCGCGCTCGGCCTGGGTCGCGTAGAACGTGCCATGCAGCGCCGCGTAGGCGTCGCTGACGCCGTCCGGGAACCGGCCCGTGGCCGCCAGTTGGGCCTTGACGTTGTCGATGACCTGGCGCCGGCTGTCGATCGTCGGATCCACTGGTGCTGGCTCGGCTTCGCCCGCCTGGGCCGAGGCCTGCAACTGGTCGACGTGTGACTGAAAGAACGCGTCGGACTCGGCCAGCGTCATGCCCGTGGGGTCGGTGCGCAGGTGCTGCATCAGCGGCGCCTGCAGCGGGCCGCCAGCGATGTGCGTGGCGAAGTCCTCGACAGGAATCCGCACCTGGCCGCCGGTGGCCAGGGCTTCCGTCAGCTGGTCGGCCACGCCGGGCATTTTGGCGTTGAGTTCGTCCATGCCGACGCCGCTCTGGTGCAGCGAGTCGGCTAATTGCCGCCCGTCGATGTAGACCGCGGGCAGTGGGCCGCCCTCGACGACGTCCTGCACGAACTGTTTGAAGACGTCCGGATCGCGTCCGCGCAGCTTGCTCGCTGCGCTGGCCTGGGCCAGGCTGTCGAGCCGTTGCATGCCGGCCGCGTCAGCGAATGCGTTGGCGGCGTCGGACGCGCCTCGGGCCTCGGGGCTGAATCCCTCGTGACCCAGCTTGGTGTAGTAGGCGTCCATACCTGAAGGTGTCGACGGGCCTTCGCCGCGCCCGCCCATGACGCCGCCGAGCGCAGCGCCGGTAATCGTCGACAGGAATGCGTTCTCCCAGTCGAATGGAACCTGCATGTTGTCCGGCAGCGCGGCATTGTTGACGACACGCGACGCCTCGCTCGACGAGAGCCCGCTGATCGCGCCGGTGACGATGCGTTTCAACAGTCCGCCCTCGGCCGCGATGGGCACGACACCCATCGCGGCGTTCGTCCCGTAGGCCGCGATCGACGCTTTCAGCGCGGCGTTGCCGTCGCCACCGGTCGCGACGTAGACGTCGCGGCCTGTGTTGACCGCCTCGGTCAGTGCCGGCGTCGTCATGGCCTTCACGCCGTGTGCGACCAGCTTGCCGACGCCGACCGCTGCGCTGTCGTTGGCCGCCACGACCGGCGCTGCAGCTTCCGCGCCAGCGCCGCCCGTCAGGACGATCTGCGATAGCGTGCCGAGCAGCTGGCCCGTGGCGTGGAAGCCCTTGTCGGTGAAGCTGTCGGACTTCTGCGACGCGAACACCGGCTCGTTGTTGACGGCCGGCGTGACCATCTTGTCGAACCACCAGTCGCCGGCCTTCGTGCCGTTGCCGGTGGCGTAGTCGTAGGCGACCGGCAGCGCACCGGCCACCGTGTTGACGCCCTCGGCCAGCTTGTTGAACGAGCCGCCCAGGCCCTTGAGCAGCGAGTGCACGCCGCTGCCGATGTCGAAGATCAGGCCGTTCTGTCCATCCGCGCTCGTGAGGTAGTTCGGAATCGTCATCCACCCGAACGGCTTGCTGGGCGCGGTCGTGGCGCTGGGGAGTTGCACCGCCGCCGGCGGCGGAGCGGTGATGGTGGGTGCGGTAGCCAAGTTGTCACTCGGATACGGCGTGTCGGCGTGGTACTGGCTTGAAAGAAGTTGTGCTGTCGTCGGAAAATTGCGAGCCAGAATGCGCGCCGATTGTGGGGACATTTGTACATTTGCTCGCATGGCCGCAACGAGCGGTCTCGAAATGTCCCCATTGAACGAGCGCGTCGCTTGCTCAATGGCCGCGATCGCCGGGATGTCATCGTGCGTGATGCGGGCCAGGTCAGGGTTCTGCAGAAGCTGGGCCGTCGTCGGGAACTGGCGCGCCAGCACATCCGGCTGGAAGTTCGCCATCCGGGCCTGCTGATTGATCTGATCCGGCATCGCGCGCGCGGTGGCCAGCGGGACGCCGACGGTCGCCGCGCTCTGGCGCACTTGCGCCTCGGCGTCCGGATTAACGGGCAGCGCCTGCGCGACGTTGTCGCGGATCTGGGCGGCTTGGCTGGTCTGCAGGCTCTGGGTCGCGGCAAGCGACCAGGCATCGGCGTCACTGTTGTTCATTACTTCGCTACCCATCCCGTGTTGGTGCCCGTGCCGGTTTCTTTGACGTAGGTCGTAGTGCCAGCGCCGCCGCTGAGGTTGCTGTAGCGTGACCCAGGATTGGCAGTGACTACGCCCGCCGGCGATCCGTTGCCGCTGAGGTTGTAGCCAACGAAGTACGCGGGGGAGTGCGAGAGCGTGCATGCGCCAGTGAAGCTCGAGTCGAGCACCGCGGTGCCAGCGACGTAGTCGACGCTGAGAATCTTCGACGCGCCACCGGCGCTCGACGTGATCGTGTCGCCGCCGGTGAACAGCGAGGCCTGAGCCTGCGTGGTGAACGTGAAGCCCTGGCCCACCTGATTGCCTGCGATAGCCGTCTGGACTGCTGAGCCCGAGCGGAATCGACCGATCGACGAGCCCAGAGACTGCCAGCCGTCGAGCGTCAGGCCACGCGGGTACCAACTTGTCTGTGCAGCCTGCGCGGGCGCCAACTGAACGCCGTTGCTCAGAAAGTCGGAGTCGATCGAGATGTTGCTGAACGTGATCTGCGACGTACTGATGCCGCTGCTGAAGTTCGTGCCCACGGGGTCGCCGTTGGTGTTGAAGCTTCCCACCGAGCTGCCGCGTCGATAGATGAAGCCCTGCGCCTCGCAGCCGACGGCCAGCAGCTCGCGGTACTTGACCGCGCTGCAGTTGTTCGGGCCGACGACGAGGCCCAGAACGGTGTTCTTCTCGACGACTGCGTAGTCGAACTGGTTGAACGTGACGCCCTGAATCGTGCAGTCCTGCAGCGTGTTGGCACCAGCCGAGCCCAGCACGATCGCACCGCCGTGGTAGGTGTAGCCGGAACCCTGCTCGCAGTAGCAGCGCGGGCCGCCGATCGTGATGCCGATGACGTTGTCGACGAAGACCGGCGCACCGTCGAAGTTGGTGTTCTGGATCGAGATGGAATAGCCCATGCCGGTGTTCGAGACATAGGTCGCATTGCCGCTCGTGCCGATGCGCAGTGCATAGGGCTGGCCAACACTGGAGGCTGCAGAGTCGAGTACACAGTTCACCAGGCGGACGTCGTTGATCTGGTTGGCCGTAAAGTCGGTGCTGTAAAGCTGGACGTTGTGATCGTTCTGGGTGATCTGGCAGAAGTACAGGTTGACGTTGAACGTGCTGATCAGGCAGCCCACCGAGAAGCGTTGCGCCTTGCAGTTGATCAGGGAGACGCTCGGACACGGCGTATTGCCGACGAAGCCGGCAGTCGGGCCGATGTAGATCCCCGTGGTGGCGGCGCCCGTGTAAGGGCTGGGGCGCACGTCGGTGCTGTACACCGACAGGCCATAGATCGTACGGTGCACGCCGTAGGTCGGATTGCAGATCGTGATCAGCTTGCCCGTGAAACCGGCCTTGGCGATGAGCTTGCCGTCGCACGTGCCATCGGCGCCGATTGAGAAGGCGGCGTTGACCAGGTAGCCGTTGGCCGTGTACGGGATGTACCAGGGGCGATTCGTCGCCCACATCGCAGTGAAGGCTGCCGAGTCGTCGGCGACGCCGTCGCCTACGGCACCGAAGCCCTGCGGCGTGACGGGCATGTCCCGCGCCCAGCTCTGCAGCGTGCGAATCACCGCACCGGTCAAGCCCGAGAAGAAGCTGACCAGTGAGGAGCCGGCCGAAGAGATGAGCGACGCCGACAGGGCCGTCGCCGTTCCGGCCACTGGCGCGACGGCGATCGGGTTGCCGTTGCTGTCGAAGCTCAGAAGCTGGTTCGCGCGTTGGGCTGCAGAGGGCAACGGCACGGTGCCGCCGATCTCTGGGACACGCAGCGCGCCGGTGATGCTGCCCAGCGCTTGCTGGATCAGGATCGTCAGGCGGTCGAGAGCGTCCTCGATCGTCTTCGGGAAGAACCCGCCGGCGTTCGTCAGCGACGCGCCTTGCGTCAACGTGATCGCGCTCGTCACGTTGAGCGTGTAGCCTGTCGGCAGCGCGACCAGCGGCGTGATCGTGCCGCCTGGCGCGGCGTTCTGGTCGGAGTTCAGGACGACCGTGTAGTTGGCGCCCAACGTCCACGGAGTGATGATTCCGCTCGTGTCCGTCTGCTGGATCAGCAAGTCGGAGGTCGTGAAGACCTTGAACGCGAACGGATAGCTGACAAGCAGACCCGTGCCGGTGAACGGCCCGGCGGTTCGGGACTGGCTGGCGATCGTCATGCGGTGTCTTTCGTTTGGAAGTTCAGCGCTGGTTGCGCGCAGCGTCGACACGCTCTACGAGCTGCTCGACGCGTCGCTCTAGGTCAGAGCGTGCGGGGCGCTTGTTCAGCAGCCGCTTGAACTCGCCGAGGGCGTCGGCCTCGATCTCGGTGAGCGGGGCGACGTGGGAATTCGTCGCCGGGAGGTTGACTGCCGGCGCCGGCTCGACTTGCTGCGGCCGATACGCGTGCTGGTGTGTGTCGATCGCGTTCGCGCCGGTCTTGCCGTGGTGGAAGTGATCCATCCAACCCTTGGCCATTTGCGGGTTCGATCCGTCCATGTCACCCCTCCCTGGGTTGCGATGCGAGGTGCTCGAACTGAGCGTCCTCGCGCTGGCGATTGATCCGCTCGTGCGCTTCGAGTCGCTCGCGCTGCTCGCGGGTCATCGCTTCGCGGTCGCCGTTCGCCGGGAGGAGTTCGAGCTTCTCCGACTTGAGCCTCATTGCTTCGAGGAAGTCCATCAGCTGATCCCGTAGCCGCACTTGAAGACAGTCTTCATCGCCTGCTGGTTGGCCGTGGCCGCAGCGAACACCGACAGCGTCGCGATGGCACCGACGTTGACCACCTGCAGGCCGACGTAGCGCTTGGGCAGGTAAGGTGCGTCCGGGTCGAATGACATCGGGATGATGGTTCCGGCCGGCAGCGACGCGATGGGGTAGGCGCCGGTCGAGCAGATAACTTGGACGTTGACCGACAGCGCCGGGTCGTCGGCCTGGATCAGCTGGAACTGCACCGAGGTGCCGACGGTCGGCGCTGTGACCACAGATACCGACACATCGATCTGTTCGCCGGCGCCCAGGTCGCCGGCTTGGTTGCCGCCGAACGTGGTGCAGGGGCCGGTGTCGTAGGTGTTCTGGCCAAGGATCGTCCCGGCGCCGTTCATGGCCTGGCCGGTGATCGCGCCAGCCGCGCTGATCGAGCCGGCGAGGATCATCTGTGCATCGAAAAACATGCTTGCTTTCGGAGTGGAGGGGTTACTTCAGCTCGCCGCGGTTGCGCGCAGCGCGCCCCAGCTCGGCGAATCGCAGAACCACGCGCGGATCGTTGCCGGCGCCGGTAGCGTCGAGGATCTTGTGCAGGCGAGGATCTCGGGTCGCGAGCGCCTTCGAGTCGGCGAGTACACGATCGAAGGCGCCAGGGCCGTCCAGTTTGCAGATCTCGCGCAGTTCCGCCGCCGCCTGACGACGAGCTGCGAGATCCTGTTGAGGAGTCCGCGGCTCCTCTTGGCGCTCCCGGATGACGCTGGAAAGCAGCGTGATGTCCGCCGCAGACATGCCGACGTCGTACGCGATCTGCGCAAGCTCGGGCACATTCGTGTCGAGCTGGGCATTCGTCGATTCCGGGTTGAGCGCGAGTGCGAGGTCGTGGACGACGCCGAGGCGGTTGCCTCGCTTGTCGATGTGCTGACCGTAGCCCTTCTCGGGGGCGTACATCGTGCGCATCTGCGCGCTGGCGTCACGGATTACCTGGACTGCGGGCGCTGCCGCCTCCAGCTCGCGCTTGACCGGGGGCGGGTACAGCTTCGAGGCCCCTTGGTCGGGGCCGGCGCTGAGCGCGCGCTGCGCTGGCGTCAAGGTTTCGACCTGGTGCGAGGTCGGAGTGTTATCGAGGAGGCTGGTCATGCGAGCACTATCACGAGTGTCCGCATGTGTATGTACGTCGGTCAGCGTTTTGTACGTTGCCCGGTCGCGATCATCGACCTGCGCCGACCTGTCAGGATCTCGCAGACCGTGTAGTAGCTGCATTCCATCTTTTCAGCGATCACGTGTCGCTTGACGCCGGCCGCGCGCAGCTCGTGGATCAGGAACACGTCGTGATCGCTGAGCTTGGCCCGCCAGTGATCCTGACCGACGATGCGCCCAGCGTCATTGATCGCGACGGGGCCGCGACGGCGGACGGTGAGTTCGTCTGCCAGCATCTCGGCCGGGGTGCCAGGGTGGGTTAGCAGGGTCGTCATGCAATCTCCTCCTCGAGTTCATAGGGTGCGTACTGGCGAGGCTTGAGGCTGGTCACCTTGAACGCGAACCGATCGCCGCGGGCCTGGCCGTGGCGGATGAACTTGGCCAGGCCCGACGCGGAGGGCGCCGCAGGGGCCAAGGCTGCGGTGATCGCGTCTCGCAGGTCTCCACCTAGCTGCACAGCCAAGCCGACGTTGCCAGCGCCCAGCTGGCGCGCCCAGGCAGCCGCAATCGCGTCGATGTGTCGACGTCGGGTCGCGTCGTCCCACGGTGCGCGGCGCGTTGCCGTCTGCCAGCAGAAGCGCTGCATGTCGACCCGCCCGTCGCGGACTTCGTAGCCGGCCGCGGTCAGCGCCTCGACGACATCAGCCTCCGGTGCTGCGATCTCGGCCACGATCTCGGTCAGCGTCGTGCTGAACCTGCAGCGATCAGTGCGTGCAGGATTGGTCAGGCGCCGGCGCGTCAGCCAGTGAGATACCGACTTGGTCATAGCCGATCGTCCTCGCACGCACGCACGCGGGTGACTTCGCCGGGGCGGTCGTACATGTCGACCTGATCGCCGATCCACGGCAGCGAGCGCAGCGCGACGTTGGTCGATTCCTCGCCGTCGATCGGACGGGCAGAAAATCCGTTGTAGGCGAGCGCGAGACTCATTGCCTCCTCGCTCACCGCGATGCCGGTGGAATGCAGCATCGACAGCCGAACGCGGTAGATGCTGCAGGTCTTCCAGACGTTGCGCCGGTACAGACCTGCGCGCTGAATCCAGCGGCACGCGAGACCGTATTCGGTCGACGCTTCGATCTGCGCGATCAGCGCGTATGCGAGAGCGCGATCGGCTTCGCTGAGCTTCTCTTCGTGTTTCATGATTCGCTTTCGTTGAAGCGCCGGAGGCGCACTTTTCTGCACGTTGGACGGGTTGGACGGGTTGCCCCATATCGACGCCCTAGTAGTTCCTATCTATCGCTCTAGGGAAAAGTTAAAAATCACTCTCTATAGGCGTCGATATGGGGCAACCCGTCCAACCCGTCCAATCTGCTGATTTATGCAAACTCAGCCGCGTCCGCGCCGACCATCGCGTCGCTGTTCGCAGCTGTAGAAATTCGCACGCCGGTGTAATGCGCGCCGTTGCTGCGGATTTTTTGGATGCCCGCGATCAGCGACATGCGCTCGGCCCAGGTCACTGCGCTCGGTGCGCGCTCGCCCCGGGTCAGCTTCCAGCGGGCAAAGGACTCATAGAGGCGGCCCGCCGGATGCCTGAACTCCGGCGACCGCTCGCACCATTCACTCATCCACTGCTCGACGTCGTTATGGTCGGCCATGTACTCGTCCGACGCGGCGCGCACCGCGGCCGGCAGCGCGAGCCCGTCGGCGCACCAGGCGACCGCGCCGCGCACCATCCAGGCCAGGATCGCCGGCGCCTCGGCCCGGAGCTTGGCCGGCATGTCCTGGTCGGCCTCGGCGCCGCTGAACGCCGCCCGGAACGGGATCAGCACGAGGCGCCGCGCCATCGCCGGGTCGCCACCCTTCAGGCGCGGCTTGTGGTTGCCGATCACGAGGTGCTTGTGCGTCATCGCGAACTCGAAGAAGTCGCCGCGCATGAACCGCGCCGAGAGCGTGTCGTCGCCCGTCAGCTCCTTGACTCGCGACTCGTTGAAGAACTGGCCCTCCTCGAGTTCGCTGCTGACCGCGGCGCGCACGCCGTGCAGCTGCGCAAGCTCGGTCGGGTGTCGGTCGTGCGGCGACTGCATCAGCACGGCCGAGGACAGCTTCAGGCCGTAGCCGCCCAGGAGCCAGAGCAACAGCTCGCCCAGCGTCGACTTGCCGTTCGAGCCCTTGCCCCAGATGAAGAACAGCTTCTGCTCGCGCCGATCGCCGGTCAGCATGTAGCCCAGCATCCGCTGCAGGAACGCGATCAGCGCGGCGTCGCCAGCGCACACGGCGTCGATGAAGCGCGACCAGTTGGGACAAGGCGCCGCGAAGTCCGGCGACACCCTGGCGGCCCGCGTCACGAGATCCCGCGCCCGGGGCCGCATCGTGCCTGTGCGCAGATCCACGACACCGGCGGGCGTGTTGAGCATGAACAGCTCGGCATCCCAGGCGCCGGCCGGCACCAGCAAGCGCGTGTCCGACTGGGCCAGCGAGACGATGCTGTTGACCGTGCGAGCCGACGCGAGCGCCTTGCGCTCCGGCGCCTTGTCGGCCAGTTTCGCCGCCTCGCGGCAGATCCGCCGCGCCAGCGTCATGCGGTGCAGGTGCTCATCGCGGCCCCAGTGGTGCTCGCCCGCCGACATCCACCCCATGCCGGGGGTGTAGCGCACGACGTCCTGGCCGATGTCCGCAAACTCGAGCGCGAGAGAGTCGTCGGAGTTCTTGGGGCTGACGATCTCGGTGACCTCGCCCGTGGCCGCGTCGATCACGACGCTCGTCCTGTCCGGCGACATCTGCTCGGCGATCTCGGCTCGCTGCTCCTCGGTCAGCTCGACGACATCGAACGCCGCGCGCGTGTAGCCGAGCACGCGATCGAAGTCCTGATCCGTCCTTGCGCTGCAGCTGGCGTGCAAGCACCGGAAGTGCCCGGCGTCGAAGCCGCCGACACCGGCCGGGAAATACGTGGTCGACGTCTCGCCGCCGGTGCCGGGCGTGTGGCCGTCCTGCCAGGGACAATTGATGTTGACCTTGCCATCGTGCTCATAGCTCAGCACGTGCCCGTTCTCCGCGAGCCAGTCGACGCGAGGGTCGTCCATGTCGTCCGCCGTCCGCGCGCCGGTCGGCGCCATGCCGGCGCGCTCCTCGCCGGCGCCGCCGGGCAGGGCGAACGCATCGACAACGGCCCGCCAGATGACATCGACCTCGGCTAGCGACAGCTCGGGGATCTCAGCCGGCGTGCCAGCCGACCACTCGTAGCGCGCGCCGCTGGGGTGCGTGCCACAGACGATGAACTGCTGCAGCGATGAGAGCAGCTCGATGTTGCCGTGCTCCGTCTTGATGATGCGCTTGGGGAAGTCGGCTCCGCACCGGAACGCCAGCAGGCGCTTGCCGCTGTTCGGCCGCCCGCGGCGCGGCAGGTCGGCCGCGTAGCTGATCAGCGCCTCGACCTCGTCTGCAATGCCCTCGTCGGCGATGTCAATGTCGAAGCCCTTGACGACGCGTCCTCGCAGGCAGATCCCCAGGCGCGAGTCGGCGGCCCAGTGCTCGACCTCTTGCGCCGTGGTCGCGCGCTTCGTCCAGCCGGTCATGCCGACGACCTCGCCGGCCTGGTTGAACAGCGACGGCACCTTGCCGATGTCGCGGATCTTGCTCTGCTCCGACTTCTTGGCCGTCGGGTCTGAGACCACGGGCAGCAAATCTGCCGTCAGGCCGAGTGCCTGCCAGGCCGCCCAGTCCTCGAGCGTCGCGCCCCAGGCGCCTGCGTGACGTACATCGTGCGCAGCTTCTGCGGTATTGTTCATGCGTGCCTTCAAGATTGCAGCCGGCCGGGTGTCGCGACCCGAGCCGGCTGTCTGTTTTTCAGGGGTTGCGCTTCGCGCTTTCGATAGCGCTCTCGGCCGCGTTCATCGACTTCATGGACTGCAGCAGCGTCCCGCCGATGAGCGAGCCGACAACCATGCCGTGCATGGTTCCAGCGAGTGCAGCCGCTTCGAGCGCCATGCGCGCTTCGCGAATCCGTTCCTCGTCTTCAACCTGGCGCGAGGATGCAACGGGCGACGCTTTAGCACGTGCTAAAGGGCTGGAGACGGAACTTTTGATTGTGGCGGGTGCCGCTGCATTGACGATCGCTTCGAGGTCGTCGATGCTCATCACCTCGCGGGCGCCCGCCCACACTCGGACATGGCCGAACGATTCGCTGCGCCGCAGGGTAATTCCCTTGAGCAGCGCACGGCGCTGCAAGTCGGCGAACGCCTCGGCAGTGAATCGAGGCTCTTTAGCAAGTGCTAAAGGCTTGGGGAAATTCGAGGGCAGCTCATTCACAGCGCACCTCGCGCGACGTTGAGCTGGCTCTTGGTCTTGGCCAGCAGGAAGCTGGCGACCGCGGCGCGCGGGTAGAAGAAGCGCGAGCCGAGGCGGACATAGTCCGGCCCGGTGCCCCGCCGGCGCCACGAGTCGGCGGTGGATGGCTTCACGCCGGCCAGAAGCGCGAAGTCAGCGTCGGTGATGAAATCCATGCTGTGCGCGAGTTGACACACACGGAATTCGTCGTCGGTGAGGGTAGGAGTCGCCATAGCGGAGTGACCTTGAATCAGTCACCTCCGCTGGGCTCAACTTACCGAGGCTCACCCCGGTGAAGGTTTTCCGGGGAGTCCATCGTGCCTGCAGTTTCCGCTGCAGGTCGGCCCGACGGGTCGGGTCATGTGATGACTATAGCGACAGTGCCTATGCGTGCACAGTCTATGCATTCGACGCCACAGTCGCGTGCACGTCCGCTGCCTTGATGTCGGTGTATCGACGCAGCATGGCCCAGGTCTTGTGGCCGGTGAGCAGGGCGACGCGAGGGATGTCTAGGCCCATGCGGAAGAACGCCGCGGTGGCGCGGTGGCGCAGGTCATGGAAGTGCAGGTCGACGATCGGCGGCTTGAGTTCCTGGCAAGCGCGTGTGAACGCGACAGACACCGACTTTGCACGCGCTGCGAACACATGACCGACCTTCCGGTCGGTGATCAGCGGCTCGACGATGGCCCAGGCATCAGGCAAGAGCGGCACGGTCTGGTTGTTGCCCTGCTTGTTCTTCGGATCCTTGCGGTCGCGGATGATCACCGTGCGGGCCTCGCGGTCGATGTCATCGACCTGCAACTGACAGATCTCGTCCTGGCGCATACCGGTGGCCAGCGCGAAGCGACAGAGCGTTTCCATCTCGATCTTCTGGCGTGGCTTGGCCGCCCACAGCGCGTACAGCCGGGTCAGTTCGTCGTCTGTCGGCTCGCGACTGCGCTCGGCGCTGCGCGTGCGCAGCTTGCGATGCTCGAGGCTGGCGCGTGCGTCGAGCGCCAGGCGGTCATTGATGTCGAGATTGCGCGCGTGCCGCCCCCACTTGAGCACGGCCGAAAGGTAGGACAGATCCGCGGCGATCGTCACGCCGCCGGCGCCGTCGTTCACGCGCGTGTCGACGAAGTTGCGCAGCGTCACGGCATTGAGCGTCGACAGGCGCACAGCCCCCAGGCGCTGCTCAAGCATGGTCAGAGTGAACGTCTTTGTTCGGCCTTCCGGTTTGATGTCCTCTCTGTACTTCTTGATCAGGTCGCCGAGGGTCGAGCCCTTGGGCACCGGCGCGAAGCCGCCACCAGCCGCGTGGTACGCCTGGCCCTCGACCTCGGCCGCCCAGCGCTGCGCGTCTCGCTTGAGCGGGAACGTCGCGGCCCGGTAGATGCCGGCGCGCCTTACCTGTGCGCGCCACCGACCGCTGGGCAACTGGGAGAATGTGGCCATCGTGTGCAATCCGTGTGGTTTGAAGCCTGCCCGGATTGTGCACTGTTCATGCGCTATGTGTGCACGGTGTGTGCACTAGAAGCTGCACACGACCTATTTTAGTTAGTGAACGATAACCGGCTAGTCCGCATGACCGCTCAGATTTCACCGTGGAAATTGTCCGTCGCCCCGATGATGGACTGGACGGACCGCCATTGCCGCTACTTCCACCGCCTCATCACGCGCGACACGCTGCTGTACACCGAGATGGTGACCACCGGCGCGCTGCTGCACGGCAACCAGCCGCGCCACCTCGACTTCAGCGGCGAGGAGCATCCGGTGGCGCTGCAACTGGGCGGCAGCGAGCCCGACGCGCTGGCCGAGTGCGCGCGGCTGGCGCAGAAGTGGGGCTACGACGAGGTCAACCTGAACTGCGGCTGCCCCAGCGAGCGGGTGCAGCGCGGCGCGTTCGGCGCCTGCCTGATGCGCGAGGCCGAGCTGGTGCGCGACAGCGTGGCCGCCATGCGCGACGCGTGCACGCTGCCGGTGACCGTCAAGCACCGCATCGGCATCGACAAGGTGGAGAGCTACGACTTCGTGCGCGACTTCGTGGGCACCGTGGCGGCCGGCGGCTGCAGCGTGTTCATCGTGCACGCGCGCAACGCCTGGCTGCAGGGCCTGAGCCCCAAGGACAACCGCACGATCCCGCCGCTGCGCTACGAATTCGTCTACCGGCTGAAGAAGGACTTCCCGGAACTCACCATCGTGCTGAATGGCGGGGTCAAGGGCGACGAGGCCATCGCCACCCACCTGGAGCACGTGGACGGCGTGATGCTGGGCCGCGAGGCGTACCACGACCCGTGGTGCATGGCCGACTGGGATTCGCGCTTCCTGGGCGGCCCGTCGGGCGAGCGCACGCGCGAGAGCGTCGAGGCGCTGATGGTGGAATACCTCGAACGCCTGCAGGCCACCGAGCACCACTGGTCGCAGGCCTCGCGCCACATGCTGGGCCTGTGGAACGGCCTCAAGGGCGCGCGCCGCTGGCGCCAGGTTTGGTCGGACCACAGGATGAAGACGCTGGCGCCGTCCGAGGTGTCGCGCCTCGCGCACGCGGGCGCGCCCGAGAGCGTGGCGGCGGACTGAACGTGCCGCCGGCGCTCAGGCGTTGGCCAGCGCGTCGTCGATCTTGTCCTTGACGCGGTGCAGGCCGCGCAGCAGCGAGGTCTGGTCCAGCATCGCCTGCGGGGCCAGCTTCATGGCCACCTCGTCGAGCTGGGCCGGGGCGTTGGTGATCGTGTGGGCGAGGGCGGACAGCACGCAGATGTAGCGGTGCGACACGCGCGGCAGCCGCATCGAGGTGTGGATCGCGACGTGGTGGCGCACGCTGGCGACGGCGGCGGGCGCCAGGCCCCAGGCCTCGCACAGGTTGGCGCCGACGTCGTCGTGGCCGCAGCCGAAGGCGACGCGTTCGAGTTCGACCAGGTGCACGTCGTCGCGCGCGGCGGCCAGCATCGGCGCGTACTTCCCGGGCGCATGCTTGTAGAGCACGGCCTTGCCGCATTCCTCGAACAGCCCGGCGGTGTGCGCGCTCCATGCCTCCATCGACAGGGCCTGTGCGAGCCGGCCCATGAGCAGGCCACGGACGCTGGCGCGTTCCCACACGGCCAGGAGCTGCGGCACCTGCGGGAAGGCGGCCCGCAGGCCGGCCTCGTAGGCGATGGCCGAGATCTCGCGCACGCCGAGGTAGGTGACGGCCTGCTGCACGCTCTGCACGCGGCCCTTGAGCCCGTACAGCGGCGAATTGACGGCCTTCATCACGGCCGCGGCGAACGACATGTCGCCCTCGATCAGCGCGCCGACGGCGTTCAGGTTGACCTCGTCCTCGCGCAGCAGCGCGGCCAGCTTGACCAGCGATTGCGGCTGGGCAGGCAGGTCGAAGTCCAGGTTCACGGGTCGGTTGTCTTCCGTCATGGGCGCTCCGGGCGGTCTTCCAGGGAGATACAGGAAGCCTGCATGCTAGTCCTTCCGGCCTCGGGGGACATGATCGAATTGGGCGGCAAAAGCCCGCTGTTTGCCGACGGACAATGCCGGCACCGCGCCTGCCAGGCAGTGCCGCCTTCTCTCGTCGCCAACCCATCGCCCGCACATGATCCATTGGCCCGTCGCCAGCCCGTCCCACATCGCCACCTGGGTCATCGTCGCCGCCGCCACCGCCGCGGTCATCATCCGGCCGAACAAGTGGCCCGAAGCCGTCTGGGCCGGGGCCGGGGCGCTCGCGCTGCTGGCCTGCGGGCTGCTGCCGATCGCCGCCGCGCTGCAGGCCGTGCTCGAGGGCTGGGACGTCTACCTGTTCCTGGCCGGCATGATGCTGCTGTCGGAACTCGCGCGCCGCGAAGGCCTGTTCGACACGCTGGCCGGCTGGGCCGTGCGGCACGCGGCGGGCTCGGCGCGGCGCCTGTTCGCGCTGGTCTACGGCATCGGCGTGGTGGTGACCACCTTCATGTCCAACGACGCGACGGCCGTGGTGCTGACCCCCGCCGTCTACATGGTGGCCAAGAAGGCCGGCGCGAAGCCCTTGCCCTACCTGTTCGCGTGCGCCTTCATCGCCAACGCGGCGAGCTTCGTGCTGCCCATCTCGAATCCGGCCAACCTGGTCGTGTTCGGCGAGCACATGCCGCCGCTGCTGGCCTGGATGCGCGCCTTCGCGCTGCCGTCGCTGGCCGCGGTCGTCGTGACCTGGGGCGCGCTGGCGTTCCTGTTCCGCGCCGAGCTCGCCAGCCCCGTCGAGGCCCCGACGCACGTGCCGCCGCTTTCCGGCACCGGGCGGCTCGCGGCCGTCGGCATCGTGGCCGTGGTGCTCGCGATGCTGGCTGCCTCGGCGCTCGGGTTCCCGCTGGGCGCGCCCACGCTGCTGGCCACGCTGATGGCCATCGCAGCGGTGCAGGCGACCCGGCGCGAGCCACCGTGGGCCTTGCTGCAGCATGTGTCGTGGAGCGTGCTCGCGCTGGTGGCGGGCCTGTTCGTGCTGGTGGCCGGGCTGGGCCAGACCGGCCTGATCGCCTCGCTCACGGACGTGTTGCGCGCGCATGCGCACGCGGCGCCGCGCGCGACCGCGTGGGGCGCGGGCGCGATCGTCGCCTTCGCGGGCAACCTGATGAACAACCTGCCGGCTGGGCTCATCGCCGGCACCGCCGTCAACTCCGGCCCGATGCCCGACGATGTCCGCTCGGCGATCGCGATCGGCATCGACCTCGGGCCCAACCTGTCGGTCACCGGCTCGCTGGCGACGATCCTGTGGCTCGTGGCGCTGCGGCGCGAGGGCGAGCACGTGAGCGCCTGGCAATTCCTGCGCGTGGGCATGGTCGCGATGCCGCTGGCGCTGGTGGCGGCGCTGGCCTGCCTCTGAAGCGCGGCGCCGGCCGGACGGCAGGCAGGGCATCTCGCCGCCGTCACTCCTCGGTGCTAGAGTCGCGCCGAACCCGCCTCGCTCCCGCCCGTAACGTACGAACCCAAGGAGTTGCCGTGTCCCTGAAACAGATGTACTGCCCCTTTCCGAACGACGCGACACTGATCGGCGCCGGCGAGCGCCTCATCAAGGGCCACAACGCGCACCACACGCTGGACCAGTTCAACAAGAACGTGATCACGCCGGGAACGAAGTCGCTCAAGGACGTCAACATGTTCCAGCAGCTCTACATCGTCGCCCACGGCGCGGCGGGGGCGGACAGCATCTACGACGATGCCGGCGCCGCGCTGAACGTGACGGCGCTGGCCAAGCAGTTGAAGGATCAAGGGCTGACCAACCGCATTCGCAAGGTCAAGCTCTATGCCTGCCAGGGCGGATCCAGCGGCAGCGCGTCGACGGCCAAGCGCCTCAAGGACGCGATGGTGCTGGCCGGCTTCAACAACGTCACGGCCTACGGCTACACGATGGATCTCGCGCAGGGCGCGACCACGGCGGAGGGCGGCAAGATCGCCTATCCCTACGCCGACCGCAACGACGACGCGAAGCGTGCCAAGTCGGTGCGCGTCAAGTTCTGATCCTGCGCCGGCTCAGAACAACGCGCCGTAGCGCTCCAGCTCCCATGCGCTCACGTGGCGCGCGTATTCCGTCCACTCGATGCGCTTGAGGCGGTCGAACTCGGTGGCCAGCGACTCGCCGAGCGCGCCGCGCACGACCTCGTCGGCGCGCAGCGCGGCCACGGCCTCGGCCAGGCTTTGCGGCAGCAGCGGGATCCCGCGCGCGCGGATCTGCACGAGGTCCAGCGCGAACAGGTCGTCGGTGCAGGCCGGGCCCGGATCGAGCACGCGGTCGACGCCGTCCAGCCCCGCCTCGATGAGGCCGGCCAGCGCCAGGTACGGGTTGGCGCTGGCGTCCGGCAGGCGCCACTCGAAGCGGCCGTTGAGCGTGCGCACGACGGTCGTTCGGTTGTTCGGGCCGTGCGCCACGTAGGCCGGGGCCCAGGTGGTGCCGGACAGCGATTCGCCCACGACCAGCCGCTTGTACGAGTTCACCGTGGGGGCCGCCAGCGCGGTCAGCGCCGCGCTGTGCGCGAGCACGCCGGCGATGAAGTGGTGGGCAAGCGGCGACAGGCCGGGTCGGCCGTCGGCGTCGGAGAACACGCAGCGGTCGCCGGCCCACAGCGACACGTGGAAGTGCAGGCCGCTGCCCGGCTGGTTGGCGAAGGGCTTGGGCATCATCGAGAACAGCGCGCCCTCGCGCTCGGCCAGCGCATGCGCGGCGAGCTTGAACAGCGTGACGTTGTCGGCGCTGGTCAACGCCTCGGCGTTCTCGAAGTTGATCTCGTACTGGCCGTGCGCGTCCTCGTGGTCGGTCTGCTGCACCTTCATGCCGGCGGCCTCCAGCGCGACGCGCAGGTCGACGAGGAAGCGACCCTGGCGCGGCAGGCTCTTGAGGTCGTAGGACGGCTTGTCCAGGCGGTCGGCGTCGTCGAACGGCAGCCACTGGCCGTCCACCTTCTTGAGCAGGAAGAACTCGGGCTCGATGCCCACCTGCAGCGTCCAGCCGCGCTGGGCCAGGCGCTCGGCGGCGCGGCGCAGCACCTGGCGCGGGCAGTTGTCGAAGGGCTCGCCGGCCACGAAGCCGTCGCAGGCCACGCGGGCCACGCCCGGCATCCACGGCAGTGCCGAGAGCGTGCGCAGGTCGGCCCGCGCGTAGTACTCGCTGCGCGGCCCGGTGCGGGGCAGGGCGGTGCCCCAGATCGACGGGCCGGCGAAGCCCGCGCCGTCGCGCACGAGCATGCCGAGCTGGTGCAGCGGCACCCACTTGCCCTTGGGCGTGCCGTGCATGTCGACGAACTGCGCGAGCAGCGTGTGCACGCCTTGCTGGCGCAGCGTGGCCTCGAGGGCGGCGATCTCCTCGTTCGTGGGGGCGCCGCTCATTGGTTGTCGAGACGGATCCAGGTCGTCTTGAGCTCGGTGTACTTGTCGAACGCGTGCAGCGACTTGTCGCGCCCGTTGCCGCTCTGCTTGTAGCCGCCGAACGGCACCGTGATGTCGTCCTCGTCGTACGAGTTCACGTGCACGGTGCCGGCGCGCAGCGCGCGGGCGACGCGGTGGGCGCGGTTGATGTTGTCGCTCCACACGCTGGCCTGCAGGCCGTAGCTCGAGCCGTTGGCGATGGCGATCGCCTCGTCCTCGGTCTTGAAGCGCAGCACGGCCATCACGGGCCCGAAGATCTCTTCCTGCGCGATCTTCATGTCGTTGGTGACGTTGTCGAACACCGTGGGCTCCACGTACCAGCCGCCGCTCTCGGCGCGCGCCTGCTTGCCGCCGCTGACCACGCGCGCGCCCTGCGCGTGGCCGGCCTCGATATAGCCCAGCACGGTCTTGAGCTGCGTGTCGTCGACGAGCGCGCCCATCTCGGTGGACGCGTCCAGCGGATCGGCCGGCGCGTACTTCGGAGCCTCGGTCTTCAACGTGGCGATGAACTCGTCGGCCACCGAGTCGTGCACCAGCACGCGCGAGGGCGCGTTGCACGACTCGCCCTGGTTGAAGAACATGCCGCCGGCCACGGTCCTGGCGGCGCGCGCGACGTCGGCGTAGTCCTGGAACACGACGAAGGCCGACTTGCCGCCCAGCTCGTTGTAGACGCGCTTCAGGTTGGACTTGCCGGCGTACTCGTACATGCGGCGGCCCACGCGGGTGGAGCCGGTGAAGCCGATCGCGTCGACCTCCATGTGCAGCGCCAGCGCCTCGCCGGCCTCGTGGCCGAAGCCCGGCACGACGTTGAACACGCCCGGCGGCAGGCCGGCCTCGAGCGCGAGCTCGGCCAGGCGCAGCGCGGTGAGCGGGCTCTTCTCGCTGGGCTTGAGCACCACCGAGTTGCCGGCGGCCAGCGCCGGGCCCAGCTTCCAGGCGGCCATGATCATCGGGTAGTTCCACGGCACGATCACGCCGATCACGCCCATGGGCTCGCGCGTGACGAGCGCGAGCGCGGTCGACGCGGTCGGCGCGATCTCGTCGTAGATCTTGTCGACGGCCTCGGCGTACCACGCGATGCAGCGCGCGGCGGAGGGCACGTCCACGGCCAGCGAATACTGGATGGGCTTGCCCATGTCCAGCGTCTCCAGCAGCGCCAGTTCTTCCTTGGCGCCCAGGATGAGCTCGGAGAACTTCTGCAGGATCTTCTTGCGCACCGCGGGCGGCTTGCCGGCCCAGCGGCCGTCCTCGAACGCGGCGCGCGCGGAACGCACGGCGGTGTCGACGTCGGCGGCGAGGCCGCGCGCGATCGGGCCCAGCAGGCGGTTGTCGATCGGGGAATGCTTGGCGAAGGTCTCGCCGGTCTGCGTGTCGCGGCGCACGCCGTCGACCAGCATGCGGCCGTCGAGCTTCAGTCGGGTGGCGCGTTCGGCCCAGTTCGTGGTGCTCATCAGTGTCTCCTGCGGAAATCAAAGGGGCCGGCTCATGGCCGACCCCTCGTGCGGGCGAGTGGGCCCGGGGTCAGTTTAGAAGCCGACGACCATCGTTGCTCCCAGGAGGGAGTTGTTCTTCTTGTACAGGCCCGTCTTGGCGTCCAGGAACACGGCCTGGCTGGCCAGGTCGAGGCGGTACTCGGCCTTGATCGTCGTGTTGGCGGTCAGCAGGTAGTTGAAGCCCATGGCGATGGCCGTGCGGTTGGCGCCCTTGCAGTCGGCGCCGAGCTGGCAGTCGGGCGAGACGCCGATGCCGTTGCGGGTGTCGCCGAACGTGCCGTTGCCGTCGTAGTAGCCGGTGTAGCCCAGCAGGCCGCCGCCGTTCTTCTGGTCGTTGATGTAGTCGGTGCGCACCACGGCCTCGAAGCGCGGGTCGAGCTTGTACGCGGCCAGGCCCGACAGGCCCCACCATTGCGCGTCGCGCGCGTTGCCGTTGGCGCCGGGCGTGATGGCCGCGCCCTTCTGCTTGCCGAAGCCCACCTGGCCCTGCAGCGTGAGGTCGCCGCGGATGAAGTACGCGTCGGCCTCGATCAGGTGCAGCATCGTGTTCTGCGAGGCGCCGGCGATCACGCCGGGGTCGTGGTTGAAGTTGGCCACCTTGCCTTCGACGCCGGCCAGGCCCCAGCCCGAGAACTCGCCCTTGGAGTAGTCGACGCGATAGGCCAGCACCGGCGCGAACTGCTTGGGCTGGTTCATCGGCGAGTTGAAGTTGGCCAGCACGCCCTTGACGTCCCACTTGCCGCGGATGATCTCCATGCCCGCGCCGGTGTAGGTGGTGGGCTCGGTGAAGTCGAGCAGCAGGCCGCGCGTGACCAGCTTGGTGGTGGTGGGCTGGATGTATTCGTAGCCCGACCAGTCGGGGATCTGGCCGGCGATCAGGCGGGTCTGCAGGTCGCCCAGCGGGATCGAGACCGAGGCCTCGTGGACGATGGAATTGCCGCCCGGGTCGGCCACGACGCCGGCGCCGCGCTGCGGCATCAGCGTCAGGCGCCACTTGGTGCCGCCCTCGAGCTCCTTCTGGAAGTCGAGCTGCACGGTGCCGAAGTACGAGTCGTCGTAGTTGTAGCCGTCCTTGGACACGGGGCTCAGGAACTGGAAGCCGGCGCGGTTCTGGTCCTTGTTCCAGATGAACGTCGGATCCATGTAGCCGCTGATCTTCAGGTCCTTGTAGCCGTGCGATTCCTGGGCGTCTTCCAGGGCCTCGGACTTGACGACCAGCTTGTTGAACTCGGCGGACTGTTCGGGCGTCATGCCCCATTGGGCCGGCTGGCCGTCGGCCGGCGCCTCGGGAACGGCGGCCAGCTTCTTCTCCAGCTCGGCGATGCGCGCCTTCAGCGCCGCGAGCTCCTTGAGCACGTCGGCGTTGGACTGGGCGAAGGCGGGCGCGGCGCCGAATGCGAGGGCGATCGCGCAGGCGAGGGCGGTGGGACGCAAGGATTTCATTCGAATTCTCCGCAAGTGTGTTTGTAGGGTCAGCTCTGGACGGGTACTTCAGGAATCGTCTCGTGCAGCGGCACTGATCTCGGCGGCGCGGCGGCGTTCGGCGCGGGCCACCCAGATGCTGGCCAGGGCGACGCAGATCGCGACGATGACGATCATCACGGTGGCCACGGCGTTGACGCTGGGGTCGAGGCCGAGGCGGGCGCGCGAGAAGATCACCAGCGGCATCGTGGTGGCGCCGGGCCCGCTCAGGAAGGCCGAGGCGACGACGTCGTCCAGCGACAGGCTGAACGTGAGCAGCCAGGCCGAGATGAGCGATTGCGTGATCATGGGGAAGGTGACCAGCCGGAACACCTGCCACGGGCGCGCGCCGAGGTCCATCGCGGCCTCCTCGAGCTGCGGGTTCAGGTCCTGCAGGCGCGCCTGGATGACGACGGCGGCGTAGGACATGCCGATCATCAGGTGGCCCAGCCAGATCGTGAAGAAGCCGCGTTCGGGGAAGCCGCCGTCGAAGCGTTCGGTGGCGTGCTGGATGGCCACGAACAGCAGCAGCAGCGACAGGCCCTGGATGACCTCGGGCATCACCAGCGGGGCGTTGACCATGCCGGTGAAGAAGGTGCGGCCGCGGAAGCGCTTGTACTTGACCAGCGTGAACGCCGCCATCGTGCCCAGGATCACCGAGCCGGTGGCCGAGGTGACCGCGATCTTCAGCGACAGCCACAGGCCGTTGATGATCTCGGTGTCGCTCGCGAGCTTGGCGTACCACTCGAGCGAGAAGCCGCCCCAGTGCGACGCCAGCCGCGAGTGGTTGAACGAGAAGATCATCAGCGTGACCATGGGCAGGTAGAGGAACAGGAAGCCCCCCACCAGCCAGGCGCGGCCGAAGCCCTTGGCGAACCTGGTGCCGAAAATTGCCCTGTTCTTCATTTCCGGGCCTCCTGCGCCTCGACCTGGTACTTGTTGAAGATGGCCAGCGGCACGACGATCAGCAGCACCAGGATGACCGCGACGGCGGAGGCCATCGGCGGATCGTTGTTGGAGAAGTTCTCGTCCCAGATCACGCGGCCGATCATCAGCGTGGTGGGGCCGCCCAGCAGCTCGGGCGTGACGTACTCGCCGACGCAGGGGATGAACACGAGCATCGAGCCCGCGATGATCCCGGCCTTGGACAGCGGCACCGTGACGCGCCAGAACGCGACCCAGGGCGTGGCGCCGAGGTCGGACGCGGCCTCGAGCAGGCGCAGGTCCATCTTCGACAGGTTCGCGTACAGCGGCAGGATCATGAACGGCAGGTACGTGTAGGTCATGCCCACGATCAGCGAGAACGTCGTGTGCATCAGCTGGCCCTGCGTCTCGATCACGCCCAGCCACAGCAGCACGCGGTCGAAGTGCGAGCCGGTGATCAGGTCGGCGACCCAGCCGCCTTCGTCCAGCAGCCCCTTCCATGCGTACACGCGCAGCAGGAACGAGGTCCAGAACGGCAGCATGACCAGCATCAGCAGCGTGGGCTGCAGCGCCTGCCTGGCGCGCGCCATGAAGTAGGCGAACGGATAGCCGATCAGCAGGCAGAACACGGTGGTGAAGAACGCGTACTTCAGGCTGGCGAGATAGGCGTGCCAGTAGAGGTTGTCGGCCGTGAGGTTGACGTAGTTGGAGTACTTGATCGTCAGCTTCACCGCGCCGTCGACCACGCTGGTGATGTCCTCCACGCGGATCGCGCCCATCTCGGAGACCGAGTAGTTGGCGACGATCAGGAACGGGGCGAGGAAGAACAGCAGCAGCCAGAAGTAGGGCACGCCGATGACCGCGGTGCGGCCGCGCCACCACGAGGGACGCCAGCCGGTCTTCTTGTCGGAAGCTTCCATTTGCGCGGCTCCCTTATTGCGTGAGGACGACGTGGGCCTGCGGCGACCAGTGCGCCCAGACGATGTCGCCCCAGGTGAGCGCGCTCTCGCTGTGGCGTTCGGTGTTGGCCGTGCTCACCGCGAGCACCAGGCCGCTGGCCAGCTTCACGCGGTAGACCGTGGATGAGCCGAAGTACGACAGTTCCTCGATCTTGCCGGCCACGCAGTTGTAGGCGTCGGCCGGCTTCTCGCGCTGCAGCGTGATCTTCTCGGGGCGCAGGGCCACCGTGACGGACATGCCCACCGTGCCGGTGATGCCGTGGCCGACGTAGTGCCTGCAGTCGGCGCAGTCGATGACGACGTGGTCGGCCTCGTCCACGGCGACGGTGCCGTCCATCAGGTTGACGTTGCCGATGAAGTCGGCGACGAAGCGCGTGGCCGGGGTCTCGTAGATCTCGGACGGCGTGCCCACCTGCAGGAAGCGGCCTTCGCTCATCACCGCGATGCGCGAGGCCATCGTCATCGCCTCTTCCTGGTCGTGCGTGACCATCACGCAAGTGACGCCCACCTGCTCGATGATGTTGACCAGCTCGATCTGCGTCTCCTCGCGCAGCTTCTTGTCGAGCGCGCCCAGCGGCTCGTCGAGCAGCAGCATCTGCGGCTGCTTGGCTAGGCTGCGGGCGAGCGCCACGCGCTGCTGCTGGCCGCCCGAGAGCTGGTGCGGCTTTCTCTTCGCGTACTTGGTGAGCTGCACCAGCTTGAGCATGGCCTCGACGCGCTCGGCCACCTTGTCCCTGGGCCAGTTGTCGCGGCGCAGGCCGAACGCGATGTTGTCCCACACGGTCAGGTGCGGGAACAGCGCGTACGACTGGAACATCATGTTCAGCGGACGCTCGTAGGGCGGCAGCCCGGCGAGATCCTGGCCGTTGAGGACGATGCGGCCCGACGTGGGCGTCTCGAAGCCCGCCAGCATGCGCAGGAGCGTCGTCTTGCCGCAGCCCGAGGAGCCGAGCAGCGCGAAGATCTCGCCCTTGGCGATGTCGAGGTTCACATGGTTGACGGCCTTGTAGCCGCCGAAGTCCTTCACCACGTCCTGGATCTGGAGGAACTTCGTGTTGTCGGCGGAAGTGGTCATGGGTCTGCTCGCCTCCTCGGGCGTCTTGTCGATACTTGGATTCAGGCGGAGGCAGGGCGCTGCCGGGGCCGCGTGCCCCTGCTCCGGACGAAGGGCGAGATTGTCGTCGCCTCTACGCCAGCCGGTCTGGTGTCAGATGCCGGTCTTGAACGAGGTGTAGGTGCGGTTCTGCAGCCGGCGGATCTCGTTGTTCAGGGCGTCGGCGGTGCCGGCCATCTTGGCGAGTTCCTCGGGCGACAGGAACACCGTCGGGTTGTTGGCGACCGCGGGGTCGATGAACTTCTTCGATTCCTTGTTCGGGTTCGCGTAGAAGACCTTGTTGGTCAGGCCGGCGTCGACCTCGGGCTTGAGGATGTAGTTGATCCACTTCAGCGCGTTCTGCGGATGCGGCGCGTCCTTGGGGATGGCCATCACGTCGAAGAACAGCAGGCCGCCGTTCTTCGGCAGCAGCGCCTCGATCTTCTGGCCGGTCTTGTTGTCGATGGCGCGCTGGCGGGCGATGTTGATGTCGCCGGACCAGCCGAGCGTCAGGCACACCGAGCCGTCGGCCATGTCGTTGATGTAGCCCGACGAGCTGAACAGGGTCACGTACGGACGCACGGCCTTGAGCATCGCCAGCGCCTGCTGGTAGTCGGCCGAGTTGGTGGTGACGCGCGGCTTGCCGGCGTAGTGCAGGGCGGCGGGGATCACCTCGTCGCCGGAGTCGAGGAACGACACGCCGCACGACTTCAGCTTGGACATGTACTCGGGCTTGAAGACCAGGTCCCAGACGTTGTCCGGCAGCGGCGCGCCGCCGAGCGCCGCCTTGACCTTGTCGACGTTGATGCCCACGGTGGTATAGCCCCACAGCCAGTCCACCACGTAGGTGTTGCCCGGATCGATCTTGGCCAGCTGCGCGGCGACGGCCGGATCCACGTTCTTCAGGTTGGGCAGCTTGGACTTGTCCAGCTTCATGAACAGGTCGCCCTGGATCTGCATGCGCGCCCAGTTCGACGACGGCACCACGACGTCATAGCCCGTCTTGCCCGCCACCAGCTTGGCGTGCAGGATCTCGTTGGAGTCGAAGTTGTCGTAGCGGACCTTGATGCCCGTTTCCTTCTCGAAGTTCTTGATCGTGTCGTCGGCGATGTAGTCCGACCAGTTGTAGATGTTGAGAACCTTCTCTTCGTCTTGCGCGTGCACCGCGCCCGCGAGGAGGGTCAGGGCGAAGGCGCCTGCAATGCGGGCCAGGGCATGGAACGGGGACTTCATCATCGAAAGACCTCCAACGGGAATGGGTGGATTAGTGGTACGGCTTCTTCAAACAATCGGGTCGGTCGCACGGACGGGCGCGGCGGCGGGGGCGGATTTTCTCAGAACCAGCCGCGCGCCTTGACGTCGGCCAGCGTGAGGTCGAGGCACTTGCGAGCCTTGGCGACGAGCTCGTCGATCTCGGCCCGGGTGATCACCAGCGGCGGGGCGATGATCATCCGGTCGCCCACCGCGCGCATCACGAGTCCGTTCGCGAAGCAGTGCGCGCGGCAGATCATGCCGACCGCGAGGTCCGGGCCGAACGGGGTGGCGTTCGACTTGTCCTTGACCATCTGCACCGCGCCCATCAGGCCGCAGGTCTGGGTGTGTCCCACGAGCGGGTGGTCGCGCAATTCCTCGAAACGGCTCGCAAGATACGGGCCGACGTCGTCGCGCACGTGCTCCACGAGCTTCAGGCGCTGGATCAGCTTGATGTTGGCTACCGCCACCGCGCACGCCACCGGATGCCCGGAGTAGGTATAGCCGTGGTTGAAGTCGCCGCCCTTTTCGATGAGCACCTTCGCGACGCGCTCGCCTACCATCACGCCGCCCAGCGGCACGTAGCCGGAGGTGACTCCCTTGGCGAACGTGATGAGGTCGGGCTTGACGCCGAAGGTCTGGCAGCCGAACCAGTTGCCGGTGCGGCCGAAGCCGCAGATCACCTCGTCGCTGATCAGCAGGATGTCGTACTTTTTGCAGATGCGCTGGATCTCGGGCCAGTAGGTGGACGGCGGCACGATGACGCCGCCCGCGCCCTGCACCGGCTCGCCGATGAACGCGGCCACCTTGTCGGCGCCGATCTCGAGGATCTTCGCCTCGAGCGTCTGCGCGGCCTGGATGCCGAACGCCTCGGGCGTCATGCCGCGCCCCAACTCGTACCAGTGCGGCTGCTCGACGTGCACGATGTTGGGGATCGGGAGCCCGCCTTGCGCGTGCATGCCGGACATGCCGGACAGCGACGCGCCGGCCATCGTCGAGCCGTGGTAGCCGTTGTTGCGGCCGATGATGACCTGGCGTTGCGGTTGTCCGATCAAGTCCCAGTAGCGGCGCACCATGCGCACGTTGGTGTCGTTGCTTTCCGAGCCCGAACTCGAGAAGAAGAAGTGCTTGAACCCCTCGGGCGCCACCTCGGCCAGCAGCTCGCCCAGCTCGATCGCCGGCGGCGTGGCGGTGTTGAAGAACGCGTTGTAGAACGGCAGCTTCGTCAGTTGTTCCGTGGCAGCGGCTATCAGCTCCTGCCGCCCGTAGCCCACGTTGACGCACCACAGGCCCGACATCGCGTCGAGGATCTTGTTGCCGTCCGTGTCCCACACGTAGACGCCCTCGGCGCGCTCGACGATGCGGGCGCCCTTGGCGGCCAGCGCCTGGTGGTCGGTGAACGGATGCAGGAAGTGCTTCGAGTCGGCTTCCTGCCACTGCTGGGTGGTGCGGGTGGTGGTCATGTCGGGACTTTCGGATGCGGTTTCTTTAAAGCGATGAGCAGGCGCGGCTCAGACGTGCAGCAACAGGTGCTCGCGCTCCCACGGCGAGATCACCTTCATGAACTCGGCGTGCTCGATCTCCTTGATCTCGGTGTAGACGGTGACGAAGTCCTTGCCCAGCACGTCGTGCAGGTCGGTCTCGTCGCGCAGCAGCTGCAGCGCCTCGCCGAGGCTGCGCGGCAGCTGGTACTCGCCCAGGTACGCGTCGCCCTTGCATTCGGCCGAGGGCGAGATCTTGTTCTTGATGCCCAGATAGCCGCAGGCCAGCGTGGCGGCGAGCGCGCAGTACGGGTTGGCGTCGGCGCCGATCACGCGGTTCTCGATGCGGCGCGCCTGCGGCGTGGCGATGGGCGAGCGGATGCCCACGGTGCGGTTGTCGGTGCCCCACTGGATGTTGATCGGCGCCGCGGTGTGGCGGGCCAGGCGGCGGTACGAGTTGACGTACGGGGCGAACAGCGCCATCGCGGCCGGGATGTAGCGCTGCAGGCCGCCGATGTACCAGAAGAATTCCTGCGTCGGCGAGCCGTCCTCGTTGGAGAAGATGTTCTTGCCGGTGACCGTGTTGACCACGCTCTGGTGCACGTGCATGGCGCTGCCCGGCTCGCCGGCGATCGGCTTGGCCATGAAGGTGGCGTACATGTCGTGGCGCATCGCGGCCTCGCGCACCGTGCGCTTGAAGAAGAACACCTCGTCGGCGAGGCCCAGCGGCGCGTCGTGGAAGAAGTTGATCTCCATCTGGCCGGCGCCGATCTCGTGGATCAGCGTGTCGACGTTGAGCTCCATCTTCTGGCAGTAGTCGTACACGTCCTCGAACAGCGGGTCGAACTCGTTGACGGCGTCGATGGAGTAGGCCTGGCGCGAGGTTTCCGAGCGGCCGCTGCGGCCGACGGGCGGCTTCAGGGGCATGTCGGGATCGGTGTTGCGGGCCACGAGGTAGAACTCGAGCTCCGGCGCGACGATGGGGCTCCAGCCCTTGGCCGCGAACAGGTCGATGACCTTGCGCAGCACCGAGCGCGGCGCGAACGGGATCAGGTTGCCGCTCGGGTCGTAGCAGTCGTGCAGCACCTGCGCGGTGGGGTCGGTGGCCCAGGGCACGATGCGCACCGTGGTGGGGTCGGGCCGCAGGTGCATGTCGCGGTCGGTGGGCGTGATGACGTCGTAGTACGGGCCTTCGGACGGGAACTCGCCCGTCACGCCCATGGCCACGATGGCCTCGGGCAGGCGCATGCCGCGGTCTTCGGTGAACTTCTCGCGCGGAAGGATCTTGCCGCGGGCCACGCCGGTCAGGTCGGGCACGAGGCATTCGATCTCGGTGACGCGGTTCTCGTTGAGCCACTGTTCGAGGTCGGCGAAGGTGGCGAGGTTTCTGTTGATGGTCATGGTTGTCTTTCGAGGTGTTCGGGTCGACGGGGCCGCGGGCGGTGAAGCATCGTCCGGGCCACACCGTCGTGATGGGGTGACGGGCGAGGAGGCGTTTCCGCCGGCGTCACGGGTGGGGGCCGCGGCGTCCTTCCTTCCACTGCCGGCAGGCCTGCCCGAAGGCGGTGAGCATGCGCATGGAGACGTCGTTGGCGGCGGCCTGCCACTCGGGATGCCACTGCACGCACAGGTTGAACCCGTTGGCGGCGACGGCGGAGAAGGCCTCGACCACCCCGTCGGGCGCGCGCGCTTCCACGCGCAGGCCCTCGGCCAGCCGGTTCACGGCCTGGCCGTGCACGGAGTTGACGTCGAACTTCCGCAGTCCGACCACGCGTTCGAGCACGCCGCCGGGCTCGACGAACACCTCGTGCGCGGGGCCGTACTGCACCTCGGGCGGCTTGCCTTCGGGCGCGCGGTGGTCGTGCTTGCCGGCGACCGCGTGCACCGCCTGGTGCAGCGAGCCGCCGAGGGCCACGTTGGTCTCCTGCGTGCCGCGGCACACGGTGAACAGCGGCAGGCCGGCGGCCAGCGCGTGGCGGATCAGCGGCAGCGTCCAGGCGTCGCGCGCGGGGTCGAGCGGCAGCGACAGGTCGAGCACGTCCTCGTCGAAAAGCGACGGATGCACGTTGCTGGGCGAGCCGGTGAGGAACACGCCGTCGGCGATCGCCAGCAGCGCCTGCAGTTCGACAGGGTCGGCGTTGGGGATGACCAGCGGCAGGCAGCCGGCCAGGCGCACCGCGTCGGCGTACTTCTTGCCGGCGATGTGGTAGGGATGGTCTCCCAGCATCTTGTTGCAGGCGGGCACCAGCACCAGCGGGAGGCTGGCGGCCGGCGCGGTGGCGGCGGGCACGTTGGGAGCGGAGTTCGTCGTGTTCACAGCAGGTCCTTCATGCGATACCAGGCCATGCCCAGCACCAGCGCCGGCGTGCGCAACAGGCGGCCGCCCGGGAAGGCCCGGTGCTTCAGGCGCGCGAACAGGTCGAAGCGGCTCGCGTCGGTGGTCATGGCCTCGGCCACGACGCGGCCGGCCAGGCCCGTGAGCGCGAGGCCGTGGCCCGAGAAGCCCTGCACGTAGTACACGTTGGCGCCGATGCGTCCGAAGTCGGGCGCGCGGTTCATCGTGATGTCCACGAAGCCGCCCCAGGCGTACTGGATCTTCGTGCCGGCGAGCTGCGGGAAGGTGTCGACCATGCGCTGGCGCATGCTCTCCTGGATGTTCGCCGGCGTCCTCGTGCTGTAGCTCACGCGGCCGCCGAACAGCATGCGGTGGTCGTTGGTGGTGCGGTAGTAGTCGAGCACGAAGTCGGTGTCGCAGACCGCCGAGCGCGTGGGGATCAGCGAGTCGGCGAGCGCAGGATCCAGCGTCTCGGAGCACACGATGTAGGTGCCGACCGGCATGATGCGCGACTCGAGCCTGGGCGCGATCTCCTGCAGGTACACGTTGCCCGCGAGCAGCATCTTGCCCGCGCGCACCTCGCCGCCGGCGGTGGTCAGCGTGATGCCGCCGTCCTGCTTGAAGCCGGTGACCTCGGTGTTCTCGAACAGGCGCACGCCCGCGGCCGCGGCGGCGCGCGCGAGGCCCAGCACGTACTTCAGCGGATGCAGGTGGCCCGAGCGCGGATCGTGGATGGCGCTGTGGTAGCGGCCGCTGGCGATCCACTTCGGCAGGTCGGCGGGCGAGATTCGGGTGAGCGGATAGCCGTACTTGGCCTCGATCTCGTCGGCCCAGTCGTGCAGGTCGCGGCCCTTGCGCGCGCTCGTGGCCACGCCCAGGAAGCCGTCGCGCCAGTCGCACTCGATGCCGTGCTTGGCGATGCGCTCGCGCAGCATGGCCAGCGCCTCGATGGTCATGTCCCAGACCTTGCGCGAGTCGGCGAGGCCCAGCTGGCCCTCGATGACGTCCTGGCCGCAGGCGAGTCCGTGGATGGCCTGGCCGCCGTTGCGCCCGCTGGCGCCCCAGCCGATCTCGCGCGCTTCGAGCACGACGACGTCGAGGCCGCGCTCACTCAGTTCGAGTGCGGCGCTGAGGCCCGCGAGGCCACCGCCGACGATGGCGACGTCGCAGCGGATTGCACCCGAGAGAGGCGCATGCCGCTGCGACCGGGTCGCGGTCGCGGCGTAGTACGAATTCCGCGAGAGGTCGCGGTCGGACTGGAGGAAGGTCATAGACGTGTGCGCTAGGCAAGCCTTTTCGGGGTGGGCGGCCGCTTGTCTGTACAAGTCAGGTGGCCGACGGGATTGTCTCGGGGAAGTCGAACTGCTCGCGGGGCGGACTCGGACATCCGCTCTGGTGGATTCAGGCGGCGCGACGGATCGCGCCGCTCAAGGTCTCGATCAGCTGATCGATGTGCGAGCGTTCGATGATCAGCGGCGGCGACAGGGCGATGATGTCGCCGGTGGTGCGCACCAGCACGCCCTTGTCGTAGCAATCGAGGAACACGTCGAACGCGCGCTTGGTGGGCTGGCCCGGCACCGGCGTGAGCTCGATGCCGCCGATCAGGCCGACGTTGCGGATGTCGATCACGCCCGGCAGGCTCCTGAGCGAATGCAGGCCCTCGGCGAAGTAGCCGGCCATCTCGCCGGCGCGCGTGAGCAGGCCTTCGTCGGCGTAGGTCTCCAGCGTGGCCAGGCCGGCCGCGCAGGCCAGCGGGTGCGCCGAGTAGGTGTAGCCGTGGAAGAACTCGATCAGGTGCTCGGGCCCCGTCATGAACGTGTCGTGGATGGACTGCTTCGCGAGCACGGCGCCCATGGGCACCGCGCCGTTGGTCAGGCCCTTGGCCACCGTCATCAGGTCGGGCGTCACCCCGAAGGTCTGGGCCGCAAAGGGCTGGCCCGTGCGGCCGAAGCCGGTGATGACCTCGTCGAAGATCAGCAGGATGCCGTGCTTGTCGCAGATCTCGCGCAGGCGCTGCAGGTAGCCCTGCGGCGGGATCAGCACGCCGGTGGAGCCGGCCACCGGCTCGACGATCACCGCGGCGATGGTGGAGGCGTCGTGCAGCGCGATGACCTTCTCGAGGTCGTCGGCGAACTCCGCGCCGTGGGGCGGCTGGCCCACGCTGAACGCGTTGCGCGCCGGGTCGTGCGTGTGGCGGATGTGGTCGACGCCGCCCAGCATCGTGCCGAACATCTTGCGGTTGGCGACGATGCCGCCCACCGAGATGCCGCCGAAGTTGACGCCGTGGTAGCCGCGCTCGCGGCCGATCAGGCGGGTGCGCTGGCCTTCGCCGCGCACGCGGTGGTAGGCGATGGCCATCTTCAGCGCCGTCTCCACCGATTCGGAGCCGGAGTTGGTGAAGAACACGCGGTTGAGGCCTTGCGGGGCCAGCGCGGCCACCTTCTCGGCCAGCGCGAAGGCCTTCGGGTGCGCCATCTGGAACGGTGGGCAGAAGTCCATCTCCGCCGCCTGGCGCTGGATGGCTTCGGTGATCTTGGTGCGGCCGTGGCCGGCGTTCACGCACCACAGGCCGGCGATGCCGTCGAGCACCTGGCGGCCGTCGTCCGTCCAGAAGTGCATGCCCTTGGCCGTGGTGAACAGCCGAGGGGACTTCTTGAACTGGCGGTTTGCCGTGAACGGCATCCAGTAGGCGTCAAGGTCGGTCGGCATGGTTTGCTTTCTGGGACATGACGATGCGCTGTCGTGGCGCTGTCGTCAACGGGATTTGTTCGATGACTGGACTGTAGCGGGGAGGCCGCGCAATGTGCTCGCGGGTTGACGCAGGGCAAACCCCCGAAAACGCAATAAAATACGAAGAATCAAATAACGCTTCGCACGTCATGCGCCAAATCCCTAAATCCCTGCAATTGGATGCGATAGATCGTGGCATCTTGAACGAACTCCAGAACGACGGACGGCTCTCCAACGTGGAGCTGGCGAATCGCGTGCACCTGTCGCCGTCGGCCTGCCTGCGGCGGGTCAAGCAACTGGAGGATTCCGGCGTCATCGCCGGCTACGTGGCGCTGCTCAATCCGAAGCTGGTGGGCCAGAGCGGTGTCAGCTTCACGATCATCAACCTGGCGACGATGAGCAACGCGCTGCTCGAGGCGTTCGAACAGGCGGTGCAGGAGGCGCCGGAGATCCTGGACTGCTATTACGTGGCGGGTGCCAACGACTACCTGATCCGCTTCGCGTACCGCGACGCCGAGGACCTGGAACGCTTCCACACCGACGTGCTGATGCGGCTGCCGGGCGTGGAACGGTCGAACTCGATGCTGGTGCTGCGCACGGTCAAGAAGACGACGGCGCTGCTCATGGACGAGTAAGGGCGGCCGCGGCCGCCCTTGCTGACGGGAAGATGCTCGATATCAGGCGGCGGCGCTCAGCTGCGCGTTGCCGCGGCGCATCTCCGTGGCCTGCATCTGGGTGTTGGCCGACGCGCGCGCGGCCGGGAACACGGCGCTCTGTTCCAGCGCCAGGTGCTCGAGCAGCAGCGCCGCATAGACGTCGGCGGCGTGGCGCAGCATGTCGACGTCGTAGCCGCCGAAGCCTTCGGCCACCGGCTGCAACTGGGCGAGCACCTCGCGCCAGTTTTCTTCCAGCCAGCCCTGGTCCTGGCGCAGGCGGTCGACGCTGGTCTCGAGCGAGGCGTCGCCGCGCCCCGTGATGAGCGGGCAGACCTGGCGGTCGACGTCGATGTGGTGCTGGCGCGCGGTGTGCGAGAAGAAGTCGATCACCGAGCGGGCGTGGTCGCGCGCCCAGGTGTCCCAGCCGCGGTCTTCCATGTGGTTGACCAGGCTCTGCAGCTCGCCCAGCCAATAGCGCATCTGGTCGTGCGTGGCGTCCACGCGGTCGAGCAGCGGCAGCGCACCGGCGATGGGGGTGTCGTTGGAGCGGGATTCGTTCACGGCATCTCCTCGAAATGGTGGGGCGGGTCGAGTTCAGCATCGCATGGCAGGCCGGCTTTCGCAACACTCTTTTGCCCCTGGAAGTTGTAACGCCGCGGGCTGCTCCCGCCTGCTGAAATGTGTCAGTTTCGCGTCGACTTCACGTGGTCCGCGAATGCCATCCGAGCGAGCCGCGCGGCGACCGGCGAGTGAGCTCCCTTGGTCATGGACCGGCGCCATTCCACGCACGCCATGCCGGCGAAGGCCAGGCGCCGAACGCCGCCGCCGGCGCGAACGCAGGCTTCGGATCCGGACGATTTCGCATCGGAAAAGAGACGTTCCATGATGTGGAATGAGCGACTGGTGCAACGCAGCAAAGTTTTTCATTACGAAAAATGTCTTGTCGCATCGTGAAACACGATGTCTAAGTATTTGATTCTTATAGTCGACATCTTTAGTCTTATATAAGACATAAGTCTTCCATTTCTTCTGCAACGGGAATACGCTTGTGTCCAACGAACACCGCTTTTCCACCTCCTCCTCTTCACCGACACGAAGGAAGCACCATGACCCAACTCACCCGTGACCAGCAGATCGCCGCCCTCGAGAAGGACTGGGCCGAGAACCCGCGCTGGAAGGGCGTCAAGCGCACGTACACGGCCGCCGACGTGGTGCGCCTGCGCGGCTCGCTGCAGATCGACCACACGCTCGCCAAGCGCGGCTCCGAGAAGCTGTGGAACCTGGTCAACACCGAGCCCTTCATCAACTCGCTGGGCGCGCTCACCGGCAACCAGGCCATGCAGCAGGTCAAGGCCGGCCTGAAGGCGATCTACCTGTCCGGATGGCAAGTGGCCGGCGACGCCAACAGCAACGGCGAGATGTACCCCGACCAGTCGCTGTACTCGGTGGACTCGGTGCCCAAGGTCGTCAAGAAGATCAACGCCACGTTCAAGCGCGCCGACGAAATCCAGTGGTCGGAAGGCAAGAACGACATCGACTTCTTCGCGCCGATCGTGGCCGATGCCGAAGCCGGCTTCGGCGGCGTGCTCAACGCGTTCGAGCTGATGAAGTCCATGATCGAAGCCGGCGCGTCGGGCGTCCACTTCGAGGACCAGCTGGCCGCGGCCAAGAAGTGCGGCCACATGGGCGGCAAGGTGCTCGTGCCCACGCGTGAAGCGGTGGCCAAGCTGTCGGCCGCCCGCCTGGCCGCCGACGTGATGGGCACGCCCACCGTGCTGCTGGCGCGCACCGATGCCGAAGCCGGCGACCTGGTCACCAGCGACATCGACGACAACGACAAGCCGTTCTGCACCGGCGAGCGCACCGTCGAAGGATTCTTCCGCACCCGCAACGGCCTGGAGCAGGCCATCAGCCGCGGCCTGGCCTACGCGCCGTACGCCGACATGATCTGGTGCGAGACCGGCAAGCCCGACCTGGCCTTCGCCAAGCAGTTCGCCGATGCGATCCACGCCAAGTTCCCCGGCAAGCTGCTGGCCTACAACTGCTCGCCGTCGTTCAACTGGAAGAAGAACCTCGACGACGCGACCATCGCCAAGTTCCAGCGCGAGCTGGGCGCGATGGGCTACAAGTTCCAGTTCATCACGCTGGCCGGCTTCCACGCCCTGAACTACTCGATGTTCAACCTGGCCTACGGCTACGCGCGCAACAACATGAGCGCGTTCGTCGAGCTGCAGGAATCGGAATTCGCCGCCGCCGAGAAGGGCTTCACCGCCGTCAAGCACCAGCGCGAGGTGGGCACGGGTTACTTCGACGCGGTCACCACCACCATCGAACGCGACGCGTCCACGGGCGCGCTGAAGGGCTCCACCGAGGACGAACAGTTCTTCGACAAGAAGCACGCCTGATCGCGGTGTGCACCGGAGGCCGGCCGCGAGGGGCGGCCGGCCTCCGGCGGCGACCGTCGAACCCATCCGTCTTGAGCAACGGGTGGGTTTTTTTTCGCCTCTTCGCCGAAGTGCGGGGCACGTTGGTTTGCGGTGCGCGCTCGGTCAGGCACGACTCACCGGGGGAGCTTGTTTTGTTCGTGTCCCCCGTCGGCCTGCGGCCTCCTCCTCCTTGACCTCACAAAACAAGCTCCCCCGCCTCGCCGTGCCACGCACGG